>Ga0326727_10022851_pt1 | contig 12021 bp, 11 predicted proteins | sample MB2enrmetagenome_FD_207643 | JGI IMG/M metagenome (GOLD analysis project Ga0326727, IMG submission 207643) | Lab enriched peat soil microbial communities from McLean, Ithaca, NY, United States - MB29MY | ecosystem: Environmental > Terrestrial > Soil > Wetlands > Peat | place: USA: New York... | reverse complement strand
CTGAACTGGTAATACCAGGCCATCTTGCCGGTGTCTACATTAATACCAACTATCGAGCAAGTGTAAAGGTTGTCGCCAGCCCGGCTGGGTGGGTTGGTGTAGGCGGGGGAAGGGTTGCCGGTGCCGACTATGTAGAGATGGGTTTCGGGATCGTAGACGCCGGGGATCCAGACGTTGCCGGCTCCGTGACGGGCTCCGTCGAGACTGCCCCAGGTGTCGAGGCCGAGGTCGCCTTTGGCCATCGGAACGGTGTGAAACGTCCACTGAATTTCGCCGGTTTCGGGATCGCGTGATTGCACGTAGCCGGGTTCATCGAGGTCGTTACCGGTTCCTATGAGGACGTGATTGCCGATGACGACAGGCGACATGGTGGAGAAGTATTGCTGGTTGAAATTGGCGATTTCTTTGTGCCACCGCTCTTTGCCGGTGGTGGCGTCGAGGCAGATGAGGTAATCGTCGGGGGTCTCCATGTAGAGCCAATTGCCCCACATTCCGAGGCCTCGATTGCCAATGTGTGTGCCGCCGCGAGTCTTCCAGAAGTAGTGCCAGTATTCGTGGCCGTCGCGAGCGTCGACTGCCCAGGCGTTGTCGGGCGAAGAGAGGTAGAGGATGCCGTTGACTTCGAGGATTGAGGCGCGGATGTTGGGTGTGCCTCCGAAGCCTCCGGTGTCTCCGGCGGTTCCTTCTCCGCCTACTATGGTTGGCGCTCCGCCGCCTCGGCCTCCGGCGTTGCCTGGTCCGGCGGTAACTCGACTCACCCAGGCGAGGGTTAGATTCTTGACATTGAGTTGATTGATTTGGGTGAGAGCGCTGTAGCGTTTGCCGGAATAGTCACCGGAGTAGGTGGGCCAGGATTCTCCAAGCGGCTTGTTGAGTAGAGCCGGATCCAGTGCCTGGCCTTGTAAGAGGGCGGACGCAATGAGTAAGACGCCGAGGTATTTCATTTCACGGTCACCAGGTAGGCGGTCAGATTGTGGATGTCCTGGTCGGTGTATTTGGTCAGGAGTTTTTTATGGGCTTCCATGGGATCGTGGACTTCGACTTTGGGGGTGTTTCCGTCGCGGCGAAAGCTTCGTTGGGAGCCGTCCGGTTCTGTGAGGGTGACTATGAAATCGTCTATTCGTCCGAGGGTTCCTTCGACCTTCTTGCCCGAGGCGAGGGTGACTGTGACGGTTGTTGGGGGCACATGGAACGGACCGCGGCTTCCTCCGTTTCCGCCCCGGCCTCCTCCTGGCATCAGGAAGCCGTTTTGGAGTTGTTTGGGGTCGGTGAATTTTGCTCCTATTCCTTTCAGATCTCCGGTTATCGAGTGGCAGCCGGCGCAGGTCGCGTTGAAGTAAGCTTCACCGGCTTTGGCGTCGCCCACGAGGATGCTGGGGGGCTTCATTCGGGAGATGTCGTAGCCTCCTACGTGGAAGCTGTGAACGTAGGCGGCTACGTCGGTGATTTGGTCGCGAGTTAGTTTGATGGGGGGCATTTCCCCTTTTCCGTTTTGGACTACGGGGGCGATTAATTCGCCTTTTTGGTCGTTGAGAACCAGTTCGGAGCGGAGGAGGTTGGGGCCTCCTTCGCCTCCGCGGGCGTCGGAGCCGTGGCAGAAGTTGCAGTTTACGCCCCAGATCGCGCGGCCTCGTTCGATGGAGGCTGGGTCCCCGGGTGGGTGGTCGGGGAAGGCTGGGGGTCTGGCTGGTTGGGCCTGGGCTCGGCCGACGCCTCTGCCGGCTGCGGCTGGTGGCGTTTGGGCAGTTGCCGCTATGGTCACAGCCAGGATTGCTAATGCTGCCTTATTTCGCAACGGTCACCTCGGATGAATTCGTCGATTGTAAGTCTATCTTAGAAACGGGGACTGCATCGCGGAGGGCGTCCACGGCCAGGGCGCATTGTTCGCGGTTGACATCGTAGTGAGTTACCGCGCGCATCAGTTTATCGGTGAAGCCGTTCAGCAGAACTCCCCTGGCTTTGAGAGCCAGACTGATATCGCGGGGAGTTCGGCCGGTGTTACTAACATCGAAGATCACAATGTTAGTTTCGACGGGAAATACGCTGATACCTTCGATCGCGCGCAGGCTATCGGCGATGTACTTCGCATTAGCGTGATCGAGAGGCAATCCTTTGGGACTGTCTTCGAGCGCGATCAGTCCGGCCGCGGCCAGGATCCCCGCCTGGCGCATGCCGCCTCCCAGGCGCTTGCGCAATAGCCGGCCCTTATCGATTAACTTACGCGGCCCCGCCAGCATGGATCCGGCGGGCGCTCCCAGTGCTTTCGAAAGGCAGAACATCACGGTGTCGACCTTAGCGACAATCTCACTTACCGGGCGACCCGCCGCAGTTGCCGCATTGAATACTCTGGCCCCGTCCATATGCACGGGTATGCCGCGCTCATGCGCGCGATCGCAAATCTCATCGATGACGGATTGCGGATAAACCCGGCCGCCAGCCATGTTATGAGTATTCTCAATGGCAATAGCGCCGGTCGGCGCCGAGTGCGGGCCCACGGGTTTGACGAGCGGCGCGATCTTTTCCCATGTAAGTATTCCGTCTTCGGTCGGCACGGCCCGCGCCAGACAACCGGAGAACCACGCCATCATGGAGAGTTCCCAATCGAGTAGATGGGCGCGCGAATCGCAGATTACTTCCTGGCCGTGTTCGGTGAGGAGCTTGATGGCGATGGTGTTGCCCATGGTGCCGGTGGGGACAAAGAGCGCGGCCTCTTTGCCGGAGATTTCAGCTGCGCGTTCCTCGAGGCGGTTGACGGTGGGATCTTCGCCGTAGACATCGTCCCCGACTTCGGCATCGAACATGGCCTGGCGCATGGCGGGAGTGGGTTTGGTAACTGTGTCGCTACGGAGGTCGATCAAATGAGAAACTCCTGGAAGATTTCATTGGACACGAGGATTCCGCGCGGGGTCAGCCTGAGGCGATCGCCGCTTCGTTCCATCACGCCTCCTGAAAGGAAGCGCTCGAAGGCCGGGCCGTAACGATGCCAGTCGGAATCATCGGGGGCGACGCCTTCGGAGAGGCGCAATCCTACGAAGAACTTCTCCTCCACCGGATTGGGCGTGCTGGTCTCAAGTCGCACCGATTCGGCGTTGCGCCAGCGGTCGACATATTCGCGCGCGGTTTCCACATTCTGCCAGCGCAGCAGGCGGTCGAAAGAGTGCGCGTCGGAGCCGAATCCAATGTAGGGCTCGCGCCGCCAGTATTTCATGTTGTGGCGCGACTCGGCTCCTGGACGTGCGAAGTTGGAGATTTCGTAGCGGTCAATGCCGTGGCGCGACAACTCATCCACGGCGATTTCGTAGAACGTCGCGATGCTGTCGTCGGAGGGCACGTCGATGGCGCCGTACCGCTTCCCGCCGAGTAGGATTTCGGAGCCCAGACGGCTGTCCTCATCCACCTCCAGCATGTACACCGAAACATGCGGAACGTCGAGGGCGATCACCGCGTTGAGCGAGGCGCGCCAGGTGTCGAGGGTCTGGCCGGGCAGACCCGCGATCACGTCGAGGTTGATGTTCCCGATGCCGTTCGAACGCAGCAGCGCTACGTCGTGTAGAACCGTTGTCGCATCGTGTTTACGGCCGGTTCGCGCCAGTTCAGCCTTGACGAACGACTGGACGCCGAGGCTGGCACGATTGATTCCGGCGCGCTTCCATGCGGCCACTTTGTCGACGGTCAGCGAGCCCGGCGCGGCTTCAATGGTGGCCTCAAGCCAAGGGCGTCCCGGAACGTTGTCGAGAAGCGCTTCGATGCGGGCGGGTTCGATGCCGCTGGGAGTGCCTCCGCCGATGAACAACGTTTCTGGTTGCCATGGCCAGCGATGCGCGCGCAACTCGGCGACGAGCGCTGCGAAGTATTGATCTTCGATATCCTTCGGCTGCACGCCGGATGCGAAGTTGCAATACGTACATTTCTGCGCGCAAAACGGCCACGAGATGTAGATGCCCGCCACACTCGCCATTCTATGCTGAATAGATATGGGCCAGCAGGAAGTAGTGACGTTGGGCGGCGGATGCTTCTGGTGCCTGGAAGCGGTTTATAACGAGACGGAGGGCGTGATCTCGGCGATTTCGGGATACATGGGCGGTCGGTCGGCGAATCCCACTTACAAAGAGGTTTGCTCGGGTAGCAGCGGCCATGTCGAGGTGGTGCAGGTGACCTTCGACCCCGCGGTTATCACGTTCCGCGACATACTCGAGATCTTCTTCTCCATTCACGATCCGACTACGCTCAACCGGCAGGGCAACGATGTGGGGACGCAATATCGCTCAGTGATTTATTTTCATTCGCCGGAGCAGGAAGCTGCGGCTAAGGCGATGATTGCGGAGCTCACGGCGGAGAAAGCTTTTGGGAGTCCGATTGTAACTACGGTCGAGCCCGCGCCTCAGTTTTGGCCGGCGGAGGATTATCATCAGGAGTATTTTGCCAACAATCCGTACCAGCCCTATTGTTCGTTTGTGGTGGCGCCTAAGCTGAAGAAGTTTCGGCAGAAGTTCGCGGCGCGGCGGAAAGCTGGTTAAGCCGCGGGTTGTTGTTGGGTCATGCAGTGGAGCGTTCCCAGGCCCCAGACCAGTTCTACGCAATTGATTCCGACGATGCGGCGGTCGGGGAAACATTCGGCCAGCATGTTGAGCGCGATGCGGTCGTTGGGATCGTTGAACATCGGGACCAGCACGGTCTGGTTGGCGATGTAAAAATTCGCGTAGCTTGCAGGCAGCCTTGTTCCATCGAAATACAGCGGCGCAGGCATGGGCAAGGTCCGCACACGCACGGGATAGTTACTGAGCAGTTCGAGGTTTTCGCGCAGGGGTTGGTAGTTGGCGTCGGCGGGATCGTCTTCCGAAACGATGACCACGGAATCGACATCGGTGAAACGCGCCAGATCGTCAATATGCCCGTGCGTGTCGTCACCGGCGATGCCGTTGCGCAGCCAGAGAACGCGATCGGCTCCCAGGTATAGGTTGAGGATCGCCTCAAGCTCGGTTCGCGTTAGTCCGGGATTGCGCGCCTGAATGGGACTGAGCAGACATTCCTCGGTGGTGAGCAATAATCCGGCGCCATTGACATCGATACTGCCGCCTTCGAGAACGCAGTTCGGGAACAACGCAGACACGCCGGCAAGATCGGGAATGGCACGTCCGGCCGCTTCGTCCCCCAGATGGTTTTCATATTTCGCCCAACCGTTGAAGCGCCATTTTACGGCCGCGATCTCACCGGCGGCGCTGCGCACGAACAGGGGAGCGAAGTCGCGCGCCCAGACGCGGTCGGTTTCGAGCCGGTAAAACTCGACGGCCTCCATCTGCGCGCCCACCATGCGCAGCACCCTGCGCGCGGATTGTTCGATTTCTTCATTGCCCACCAGAATGCGCACACGCTCCACTGGCGAAAGTTTGCGCACGATTTCGCCGTAGACCCACGGGATCGGCTCGAAGCGTCCTGGCCAGTCTTCGTGATTGTGCGGCCAGGCGATCCAGGTGGCTTCGTGCGGCTCCCACTCCGCGGGCATGCGGTAGCTCACGCGAGAAACCGGCTGGTGATGGGCCCGTACGCATCGTTGCGGCGGTCGCGGAGGAAGGGCCAGTTGCGGCGCACCTCTTCCATCTTCTTGACGTCGCATTCGACGACGAGAATCTCTTCTTTGTCATGCGAGGCTTCGGCCAGCACGCGGCCGAACGGATCGCTGACGAAGGAGGCGCCCCAGAACTCGAGTCCACGGTCGGGTGGGCCTTCGAAGCCTACGCGGTTCACGGCCGCGACATAGATGCCGTTGGCAATGGCATGAGCGCGCTGGGCGGTGCGCCATGCATCGTGCTGAGCGTGCCCCCATTCAGCTTTCTCGGCGGGATGCCAGCCGATGGCGGTGGGATAGAACAGGATATTGGCGCCGGTGAGAGATGCGAGGCGGGCCGCTTCGGGATACCACTGGTCCCAGCAGACGAGGGCGGCGATGCGTCCGAACTTCGTGTCGAAGGCGCGAAAGCCGAGGTCGCCTGGCGTGAAATAAAACTTCTCGAAGAAGAGCGGATCGTCGGGGATGTGCATCTTGCGATAGATCCCCAGCTGGGCGCCATCCGCGTCGATGACCACCGCGGTGTTGTGGTAGAGACCGGTGGCGCGCTTCTCGAAAAGCGAGGCGATGATTACCACGCCGAGTTCAGCGGCCAGTGGGCACAGGCGGTCGGTGGAGGGTCCGGGAATGGTTTCGGCGAGATCGAACAGACGGGCGTCTTCCTCACGGCAGAAGTACTGCGAACGGAACAACTCCTGCAGGCAGATCATCTGCGCGCCCATTTGGGCGGCTTCACGAATCTTCTCCACGGCGTGGCTGAGATTGGCCTGCGGGTCCTGGGTGCACGCCATCTGGACGAGCCCAATGCGAAACTTGTCGGGGGTCACTTACATCATCTTAAAATGTCCCGCTCTTTGATTCTTTTCGATATCGACGGCACGCTGGTACGGCGCGCGGGTCCGCATCATCGGCAGGCGCTGGTGGACGCGGTTCTTGAGGTGACCGGCGCGGATTCCACTACGGAGGGAATTCCGGTGCATGGGATGCTGGACCCGGACATTCTGACACTGATGCTGCGGGTCGCGGGGTTTGGGCAGGCTGAGATCGAGTCGGCGATGCCACGCATTATTGAGGCCGCGCAGGATCTCTACGAAGCCAGCGTGCCCGATCTGAGGGACAAGACTTGTCCCGGCGTGGTGCCTCTGCTTGAGCAACTGCGGAGTCGCGATACCGTGTTGGCGCTGGTGACCGGCAATCTGACTCGCATTGGCTGGCGCAAACTGGAGCGCGCGGGTCTGCGCGATTACTTTTTATTCGGCGCATTCGGAGAGATGGCGGCGACGCGCGGCGGACTGGCGAAACTGGCGATCGAGAGGGCGCGCGGCGAGGGTCTGATTGCAGCGGAGTCCCGGATTTCATTGGTCGGCGATGCTCCGCAGGATGTTCGCGCGGCGCAGGAAAACGGCATCCGGTCCATTGCGGTGCGCACCGGGATTACGCCGCCGGGCGATCTGGAAGCATGCTCGCCGGACGTGCTGCTTGACGATTTAACGTGGCTGGATTTATCAATCATCTAACATAGTAGGTTGCCCCACAGCCCTGCCTCGCGTCCGGCCGTTTGGCCGCTGATCTACCTGGCTATTTCACTGACGACTGCCGCGACCCTGCTCCTCGAACTGTCGTTGACGCGAATTTTTTCGGTGGTTTTTTACTACCATTTTGCGTTTCTGGCGATCTCGATCGCTCTGTTCGGGCTGGGCGTGGGCGGCGTGCTGTCGTATGTGGTGGCGGGCTGGAAGATGCCGCTGTACCGCAAGCTGGGAATCTTCAGTCTGGTGAATGCGGGGCTGGCGCTGGCCACTGTACTGGTGGTGCTGTCGCGCGGCGCGGATATCGGCATCTTCGATTTCGCGCTGATTTACTTCACCATCGCGCTGCCGTTTCTGGGTTCTGGGATCATCGTTTCGCTGACCATTGCGGAGACGATCGAACGCGTCGACAGAGTCTACTTCTTCGATTTGTTGGGCGCCGCGGCGGGATGTCTGGCACTGGTGGCGCTGCTTGAAACGGTGGGCGGACCGGATACGGTAGTGGCTGTCTCGGTGCTGTTCGCGGCGGCGGCGGCGATCTGGTTCAGCCTAGACGGCTGGAGGCTGGGGCGCGTGGCCAGCGTCGCCGTGGGCCTGGCGTTCACCATGCTGGTGATCGCCGATAACAAATTCCACTTCATCGAAGTTCGCTACGCCAAGGGACAGAAGCTGCGCCATGAGCAGTTCGTCAAATGGAATCCCATTTCGCGCATTGGCCTCGCGGAGGACAAAGATGCGGGCGAGATGATTTTCATCGATGCCGACGCGTCGACGGCGATTGCGAATTTCAATTTCAGCCATCTCACGGCGGACAACCTGCGCGATCTGCTGCATCAGGGCCCGGGCATCCCATACAATCTGCGTCCGGGCGCCAAAACGCTGGTGATCGGCCCCGGCGGCGGCTGGGACATTGCGCGCGCGCTGGCTTCGGGCAGCCATGATGTGACGGGCGTGGAGATCAATCCGATCATCGCTAACACGATCATGCGGGAGAAATTTCCGCAGCTCAGTCAGGGGCTTTATCTGCGGCCCGACGTGCATATCCATGTGGAGGACGGGCGCAGCTACGTGCGGCGCAGCACGGAGAAGTATCAGGTGATTCAGGCGACGCTGGTGGACACGTGGGCGTCGACGGCGGCTGGCGCGTTCGCGCTTTCGGAAAACAATCTATACACCACCGACGCGTTTCGCGATTACTTCCTGCACCTCACGGACGATGGGTTGCTGGTGTTTACGCGCTGGGGTTTCGATCCGCCGCGGGAGTCGTTGCGATTGTTGTCTCTGGCGATGGTGGCTCTGAAGGATTTGGGGGAAACGGACCCGGCGCGGCATGTGCTGGTGGGCAGGGCTGGCGGCAAGGCGGATCTGGCCGGGTGGGGCGCGACAGACACGGTGATCTTTTCGCGCAAACCGTTCTCCGATGCCGATGTGGCGCTAGCCCGGCAGGCGTTCAAAGATGCGGATATGAGCGCCGTGTATCTGCCCGGCGATCCGCCACGGAATCAATTTGGTCAACTGCTGCTGGCGCCCGATCCCGCCGCTTATCAGCGCTCGTATCAATTCGACATCACTCCGGTGAACGATAATCGCCCGTTCTTTTTCTATACCGTGCAGCCGCGCGATGTGGCGGCGTTCATTCTCGATACCGGCGGCAAGTCGGCCGATAAGAAGGTCAATGTGGCTTTACCGAAACTTGTCGACGCCATGATTGTGAGTGTTATTGCGGTCGCGGTGATTCTGATCCTGCCGCCTATCGTGCTTGGTACGAGGCTGCCGGCCGAGCGCTCGGTGCGCGCGTTTCTCCTTTACTTTCTGGCCATTGGGGCGGGATACATTCTGATTGAAGTGGCGCTGATTCAGAAGTTCGTGCTGTTCCTGGGGCATCCTACTTATGCGTTGACGGTGGTGATCTTTTCCCTGTTGATTTCGAGCGGGGCGGGTAGTTTCGCCAGCCGGGTGATCATCGGAGGCAAGACGTCGCGCCTGCTGGCCGCGCTGGCGCTGGCCGCTGTGCTGACCGGCGTGCTGGCGGCCGTGGTGCAGCCTGTGCTGAGTGGGGGCGTCGGGCTTCCGTTATGGGTCAAGGTGCTGGCAACCGTCGCGCTGATTGCGCCGGCGGGATTTGTGATGGGGCTGCCGTTCCCCACTGGTCTGCGGATGCTGGAGAGGCATCATGAACCGTCGGTGCGCTGGGCCTGGTCTTTGAATGCCGCGGCCAGTGTGTTGGGATCGGTGGGTGCTTTGGTGTTGGCGCTTTATCTGGGATTGGTGGCTACGCTGCTGATCGGGGGGAGTCTTTATCTGGTCGCTTTGGTGGTAATGGCGACGAGTCCGATCGCGCGGCAAGCCAATAGTTGAATGCTAAGAGGAGGCTTCCGGCGGTTTCGGTCTTGGTGAGAGAACGTTTACCCGAATCGGTTTGGCTTCGGGTGCGACCTTCATAATCTTGCACACCAACTGCGCGGATTCCGCCCGGATGACCACGCGCGTGACGTTCTGCTCGGCATCGATGCCGGCCAGTACGAAAACGTGTGGGGAGGGTACGAAAATTTCCAGCACGCGCAGCGTTTCGCCGCCGGTTTCGAAGAGGACCACCAGTTCCTGATCCTCTTTCATGGAGCGCTGCATGGCCTGAATCTGGCCCAGAATCACGGCGCCGATATTCTCGCCTGCCGGAGGCGCGGCAGACCGGTCGTTTTGAATTTTCTCGGCTGTCTTCACGGTTTCCGGGACGCGCAGAGCATCGAGAACGTTCTTCTTGGTAGTTTCGATTGCCTGCCCGGCGATGACTCTGCCGATATTGCCGAATGCCATGTTCTCGATGCTAACACCTGCCCACTACAATGAGCCAATGGACATTCTGCTCTCGCGCGCATCGGTGAAAGAATTGGGCGAGCCCGGACCTTCTGACGCCGATTTGCGGTTGATATTCGAAGCCGCGGTGCGTGCGCCCGACCATGGCAAACTGCGGCCGTGGCGCTTCTTTGTGATTCGCGGCGCGGCGCGAGAAAAGCTGAGTGAGTTGTTCGCGACTTCGTTACTGCGCCGCGAACCGGGCGTGGGAGCGGCGGAGATTGAGAAAGAGCGCGGGAAACCGCTGCGTGCTCCGGTGACGATCGCGGTGGTGGCGAGGGTGCTCGAGGGCCACAAGATTCCGGTGATCGAGCAGGTGCTGGCGGCGGGTGCGGCGGCGATGAATATTCTGAACGCGGCGCATGCGCTCGGCTACGGGGCTAAGTGGGTGACCGGGGCGAATTGTTACGATGCCGATTTTCGCGTTGCGTTCGGACTGGAACCGGGGGATCGGCTTTTGGGTTTTATTCACATCGGAACAGGCGGGGCCACGATGGAAACGGCGCGGCCCGACCCTGGGGCTTTCGTCACGGAGTGGCAGTGAGTGCGTGGTGGGGCAGATTTCCGATCTGCCCTCGGTGTGGGCCTGCGAATCTTGTCAGAAGATCCGAGGGCAGATCGGAAATCTGCCCCACCTTAAAGCTTCGTTGCTTTGAAGCCGCCGCGGGACCGGTCGTAGAACCAGATGGCTCCGAATACGATCAGCAGGATGGCCGGCAGCACGGCCACGGCGCGGAAGGACGCCTGCGCGGCCTGGCCCAGAACGTCGTTCAGCCTCGCGCCGGTGAGAGCCTGGAACGCGGCGTCTCCGCCTGCGAGCTCCACCTTCTTCGTATCGAAAATCTTCCCCATGGCGGGCAGGACGAAGTTAATGGAGAGTGTGCCGGCGGTTCCCATCAGGCCCATCAACAGCGCTCCGCCGCGCGGGAAACGCTCGGATGCGGTGGCGAGCATGGTCGGCCACATGAAGCATACGCCGCAGCCCCACACCGTGGCAGCGAGAACGCCAGTGAATGGGGAATTGGCCACGCTCAGTGACACGAGCCCCAGCGACGCGAGCAGGCAGGAGACCCAGAGCAAGCCGACGGGAGAGAGCCGGTGCGCCAGTGGGCCGGCGAAATGCCTGGCCACGAACATAATGAAGCTGACATAGACCAGCAGCAGGATTCCCTGCAGGTGAACGGTGCGGGTGAGGGCCAGATCGACCCATTGTCCGGGAGCGAGTTCGGAGGCGGCGGTCAGAAACATAGAGCAGAACAGGACCAGGAACATGGGCTTCAGGAGTTCCTTAAACATCTCGCCCATGGAGATGCCGGAGGCGGCGCGTTCGGTGGGGGGGAACTTCATGCCGAGGCAGAGGACTACGACAAGGGCGGCGGGAACGATGATGGTGGCGAGCTTGACTTGCCAGCTGATGCCAAGCTGGGTGAGGCCGTAGCCGATCAGTCCGCCGGCGATCAGACCGCCCGGCCACCAGGCGTGCAGCTTGTTCAGGCGGGCGGTTTTCTCATCGGGATAGAGCGTGGCGGTGAGCGGGTTGATGACGGTTTCGACGAGTCCCCAGCCGATGCCGGTGATGACGGCGCCGATCCAGATCACGTTATAGATGGCAACGCCGCTGGCTACCGTGGAGGCGAAGAGGATGGTGAGGGTTCCGGCGATGAAGCAGACGCCGGAGAGGGGCAGCAGCAGGGCCATGCCGATCAGGTCGAGCAGCGGGCTTCCGATGGCGATGGTGAAGGCGAAGCCGAGGAAGGGGACGCCGAGGACGGAGCCGATCATCTCGGCCGAGTGCGCCTTGTCGATGGGATCGAAGAAGATGCGCTGCAGATCGCTGGCTACGTCGGCGCGGAGAGAGGCCGCGACTCCGGCGGTGAAGAGGGCCAATACGGAGACGAGGAAGATGCGCCTTTTGTTGTAGGCGGCGTGGCGATCTACGGGGGCCGTGGCTGGTGCGCTCATATTGTTATATCGTACTGCGTAAAGACAAAAAAAGCGGCCAGCTTACTGGCTGGCCGCTTTTGATTCAGGAATGTACAGGCGGAAGCGCCTGTCCCACATCAGAAGACGTAC
>Ga0326727_10022850_pt1 | contig 12021 bp, 14 predicted proteins | sample MB2enrmetagenome_FD_207643 | JGI IMG/M metagenome (GOLD analysis project Ga0326727, IMG submission 207643) | Lab enriched peat soil microbial communities from McLean, Ithaca, NY, United States - MB29MY | ecosystem: Environmental > Terrestrial > Soil > Wetlands > Peat | place: USA: New York... | reverse complement strand
TGCGCTCTTCGAAGGGTTCTTCGAGCATCTTCAGCACCAGCCACGGGCGCAGGGACCAGGACGAGAAATTCTTGTTGCCGATAATCAGTGTGAACATTCCGCTCTCCCTTTAGCGACGCTGACTGTGACATCTCTTACAGTCGATCTCTTATATTAGAGACAGAGTTGTCAGGGAAAGGCAAGTTCTGATGTCAGAATCGGCTGCGTGTGGCAGCACAGCGGCTTAATCGCCGTTTTCGTCGATCCAGGCTTGCTGAATGGCTTCGAGCACTTTTTCTCCACCGCGATGGGGATCGTCGTCGAAATCAGGCAGCTCGATCACCCAATTATGCAGGTCTGTGAATCGAATGTTGCGTGGGTCGATATCCGGATAGTTATCCGCCAGATCGACGGCAATATCATAAACGTCGTGCCACTTCATGATCTGCGTTCCTTACTCAGTGATTTTCACGCGCATGATTGATCGTATACCGCGGAATCTCGATTGTCAGATCTTCGTCGCCGAGCACAGCCTGACAGGAAAGGCGCGAGCAGGGTTCGAGTCCCCATGCCTTGTCGAGCATGTCGTCTTCCAGCTCATCGGAAGGTTCGAGCGAGTCGAAACCTTCGCGCACGACCACGTGGCAGGTGGTGCAGGCGCAGGACATCTCGCAGGCATGTTCGATTTCGATGCCGTTTTTCAGCAGTTCTTCACAAATGCTGCTGCCGGTTTCGGCTTCGATGACGGTGCCTTCAGGGCAGATGTCGGTATGGGGCAGTACGATGATTTTCGGCATGATGCTCTCACAATTCGCCAATGTTCTGGCCCTTCAGGGCCCGTTGGACATTACGGTCCATGCGGCGTCCGGCGAAGGGTTCTGTTATCTGGTTCAGGCGGTTGACCGCTTCGTTGATGGCGCGGGTATTCTGGCTGGATACCGCGTCGATGGTCGCCGTGATCGCCTGTTCGATGGCCGTGTGCTCGTGATCTTCCAGCAAGTCGCCATCGGCGCGCATGGCGCCGCGCGTGGCCTCCAGCAGGCTTTCCGCGCCCACCTGGGCTTCGCGCAGTTTGCGGGCTTCGATATCGTCGCGCACATGACTCATCGAGTCGGTCAGCATGCGGCTGATGTCCTGATCGCTCAGCCCGTACGAGGGTTTGACCTCGATGCTGGCCGCGACGCCGGACGTCTGTTCGCGTGCCGAGACGGACAGCAGACCATCCGCATCGACCTGGAAGGTAATGCGGATGCGCGCCGCACCGGCCACCATCGGGGGAATGCCGCGCAGTACGAAATGCGCCAGCGAACGGCAATCGGACACCAGTTCGCGCTCGCCTTGCAGCACGTGGATCGACATCGCGGTCTGACCATCTTTGAAGGTGGTGAATTCTTGCGCGCGGGCAATCGGAATGGTGCTGTTGCGCGGGATGATCTTTTCGGTCAGGCCGCCCATGGTTTCGATGCCGAGCGACAACGGGGTCACGTCGAGCAGCAGCCAGTCGTCGTCCTGTTTGTTACCGGCAAGCTTGTTGGCCTGGATGGCCGCACCGAGTGCCACCACTTTGTCCGGGTCCAGATTGTTCAGCGGCAGTTGGCCGAAGTAATCGGCGACAGCCTGCTGGATGGGCGGCATGCGGGTGGCGCCGCCGACCATGACGATGCCGTTGACTTGCTCGACGCCGATGTCGGCATCGCGCAACGCTTTTTTCACCGGTAGCAGCGTCTTGGTGACCAGCTGCTGGGTAATGGCGCGGAATTCGGCTTGCGTCAGGACCAGATCAACCGCCTGACCGTCGGACAGGAGTGCGGTCAGCCGCGTTTCAAGGTCTTCGGACAATGTCTCCTTCGCCTTGCGCGCGCAGGTCAGCAGCAGGCGCGAATCGGAAGGGGAGAGGCTGGACAGGCCTGCCTGTTCCAGTGCCCAGCAATAGATGCGGTGGTCGAAGTCGTCGCCGCCCAGCGCGGAATCACCGCTGGTGGACAGCACTTCGAAGACGCCGCGGCTGAGACGAAGTACCGATACGTCGAAGGTGCCGCCGCCGAGGTCGTACACCACATAGATGCCTTCGGCGGCATTATCGAGTCCGTAGGCTATGGCGGCCGCGGTGGGCTCGTTCAGCAAGCGCAGTACGGACAGGCCGGCGAGCTGCGCCGCGTCCTTGGTGGCCTGGCGCTGTGCATCGTCGAAGTAGGCCGGAACGGTGATCACTGCGCCGGCGATATCGCCGGTCATGCTCAGTTCTGCACGGTGCTTGAGCTTTTTCAGAATTTCGGACGAGATTTCCACCGGGCTCTTGATCCCCGCGCGCGTCACCAGCTGTGCCATGCCCGGGGCATCGACAAAGCGGTATGGCTGGGTGCCGACTTCGTCGATATCGGCGAGCCCTCTGCCCATCATGCGTTTGACCGAAACGATGGTGTTGCCCGGGTCGCGGCTTTGCTCGTGTTGTGCCGCGTGTCCCACTTCGACCGAGCCTGATTCGTCGAGGTAACGTACAACCGAAGGGAGCAGGGCATTGCCGTTTTCGTCCGGCAATACCGTTGCGGAGCCGCTGCGAACCGTAGCGACCAGCGAATTGGTGGTGCCAAGATCGATGCCGATGGCATTGCGATGTTGGTGTGGCGCAGTGGAAAGGCCGGGTTCGGCGATTTGCAGGAGTGACATGGCAGACGTCAATCAAAAAGGTGGGACGGAGGGGTCAGGACAAGGCGTCCTCGACGGCGTCGTCAATTTCCTGCCCCAGTTTTTCCATAAAACGACATTTTCGTACAAGAACCGCCGCCCTGTCCAAGTCGTTATTGTCGTCCAGTGCGGCAGCCAGTTCGTTTTGCAGCGCGACGGTTTCCTGATGCAGTTCTGCGCCGAGCTTTTCGAGCCCCGCGGTGTCGCGCGATGCACTCGCGTCTTCGATGGCTTCACGCCATTCGATCTGCTCCATCAGGAAATCGACGGGCATGCTGGTGTTGGTTTCTTCCTGGGTGTCCACGCCCGCCAGCGACAGCAGATAGCGGGCCCGGGATACCGGGGACTTGAGCGTTCGATAGGCTTCGTTGACCCGTGTCGTCATCATCAGGGCGACGCGCTTGTCCGCTTCGCCGCCCTGGGCGTGCCGGTCGGGATGGACTTCGGCGGCAATGGTGCGCCATGCATGGTCGAGCGCGGCGGCATCCAGGCGAAACCGGCGTGGCAAGCCAAACAAGTCGAAATGATTCTGCTTGAAATCCGCGCTCATCGATCGGTCCCCGGTTTATGCCTGAACATCAGGCAGGCATGGTATCAGACGTTGAAGCTTTCGCCGCAGCCGCATTCGTTCTTGACGTTAGGATTATTGAATTTGAAACCTTCGTTCAATCCTTCGCGCGCATAGTCGAGTTCGGTGCCATCGAGGTAGGCCAGGCTTTTTTCATCCGAAAAAACCTTGACCCCGAAGCTTTCGAAGGTGACGTCTTCCGCACTTTCTTCGTCAACGAATTCGAGTTTGTACGCCATGCCCGAACAGCCCGAGGTCTTGACCCCGAGGCGAATGCCGAGACCCTTGCCGCGTTTGGCAAGATAAGCGCTGATGTGGGCAGCCGCCCGTTCAGTAAGCGTGATGGCCATAATAATGTCCGACGAGTTATTTACCGTGTTTTTGCTTGTAATCCGAAACGGCCGCCTTGATCGCGTCTTCCGCCAGGATCGAGCAATGGATTTTGACCGGGGGCAGCGCCAGTTCTTCGGCGATGTCGGTGTTCTTGATGTCCATGGCTTCATCGAGCGTCTTGCCCTTGACCCATTCGGTCACCAGCGAAGAGGAGGCAATGGCGGAGCCGCAGCCATAAGTCTTGAAACGCGCATCCTGGATCACGCCGTTTTCGCCGACCTTGATCTGCAGTTTCATGACGTCGCCGCAGGCGGGCGCACCCACCATGCCGGTGCCGACCTGATCATCGCCTTTTTCGAACGATCCGACATTGCGGGGATGTTCGTAATGATCCAATACCTTGTTACTGTATGCCATGATGCATTCTCCTTCGAACCGCATTGCGTCCGGGCCGCGGCTCTCTTGTCAGGGTAGGGCGGCACCCGCCGCCCCCGGAGTCATTAATGCGCCGCCCACTGAACCGTGTTCAGGTCGACGCCGTCTTTGTACATTTCCCACAGCGGCGACAGTTCGCGCAGCTTGCCGATCTTCTCGTGCAGCAGGCGGACCGCGTAGTCGATTTCTTCTTCGGTCGTGAAGCGGCCGATGGTGAAGCGGATCGAGCTGTGGGCGAGCTCGTCGTTGCGGCCCAGTGCGCGCAGCACATAGGACGGCTCCAGGCTGGCGGAGGTACATGCCGAACCGGATGAGACCGCCAGGTCCTTGATCGCCATGATCAGCGATTCGCCTTCGACGAAGTTGAAGCTGACGTTGAGGTTGTGCGGTACACGGGCGACCATGTCGCCGTTGAGGTAGACCTCTTCGATATCGTTCACGCCTGCATAGAGGCGGTCGCGCAGCATGCGGATACGCGGGTTTTCGGTGGCCATTTCTTCGCGGGCGAGGCGGAAGCATTCACCCATGCCGACGATCTGGTGCGTGGCCAGCGTGCCCGAGCGGAAGCCGCGTTCATGGCCACCGCCATGCATTTGAGCCTCAAGGCGCACGCGCGGTTTTCTGCGGATGTACAGTGCGCCGATGCCCTTGGGGCCGTAGGTCTTGTGGGCGGAAAAACTCATCAGGTCGACCGGCAGTTTTTCGAGGTCGATGTCGACCTTGCCGGTTGCCTGTGCCGCATCCACATGGAAAATGATGCCCTTTTCGCGGCACAGTGTGCCGATGGTCTGGATATCCTGAACCACGCCGATTTCGTTGTTGACCAGCATGACGGACACCAGGATGGTGTCGGGGCGGATCGCATCCTTGAACTGGTCGAGGTCGATCAGGCCGTTGTCCATCACCGGCAGATAGGTCACTTCGAAACCTTCGCGTTCCATCTCGCGGCAGGTATCGAGCACGGCCTTGTGCTCGGTTTTGACCGTGATGATGTGCTTGCCGCGGGTTTTGTAGAACCGGGCTGCGCCCTTGATCGCCAGATTGTCGGATTCGGTCGCGCCCGAGGTCCAGACGATTTCCTTAGGGTCGCAATTGACCAGCCGCGCGACTTCCGCACGTGCGGTCTCGACCGCGTCTTCCGCAACCCAGCCAAAGCTGTGGCTGCGCGAGGCGGGATTGCCGAAACGCTCGGTGAGATAGGGGATCATCATCTCGGCGACGCGAGGGTCTACCGGCGTGGTCGCGGAATAATCGAGATAGATCGGAAGCTTCAACTGAGTCATTCTATTTCTCCACAATGGATTTTCGCAGTCATAGCGGGCCACCGGCCGAGGCCGGATCGTTGCGCTGCGACGCCATGGGATCACGCTTGTCCTGCAACAGGGCCGAATCCTTGGCGAGCTGCTGTTTGACGAGGCTGGCGAGGCTTATCTGCGACAGGTAATTGAAGATGGTGACATTCAGATTGGTCCACAAATCATGCGTCATGCAGCGGTTGTTGCCGCGGCAGTTCTCGTGACCGCCGCATTGAGTGGCATCCACCGGTTCATCCACGGCGGCAATGATGTTGGCGACGGAGATATCGTCCGTGCTTCGGGCCAGGGTATAGCCTCCGCCAGGGCCGCGTACGCTGTCGACAAGTTCTGCACGGCGCAGCTTGCCGAATAATTGTTCCAGGTAGGACAGGGAAATGCTTTGGCGTTCACTGATGCCGGAGAGCGTAACTGGACCGTTGGCTTCGCGCAGCGCCAGATCGAGCATTGCCGTGACGGCAAATCGGCCTTTGGTGGTCAAGCGCATGATCAGGAGCTCCCAGAGGAAAGAATTGAAGCCATTATACCTAATATCCGACAAAAACAGTCAACTATTTCCCGGTGTGCAGGATGTTCCTAATCCCTTTTGCGGTCAGGGCGGGTGAATAAGGTTGAATATTTTACTTGGATTTGTAATGTTTGTGATGGTTTTGTTGGCGGCATGGTATGTCAATTGTTCATTGAATTATTCATCGCACTGCAATGCACCGGCTTGTTATCTCGAACGCCAATGCATAAGGTAAATCATAAGCGTCTCTTTTGATCCTGCGGGCGTTATTCAATGAGGGAACGAAAATCAATGTACAACGCCACAAAAGCGCTGCTGGCGGCATGCCTGCTCGCGGCGGTGTCCTGCGTATGGTCGGCCGGCAATCTGATTTTCTGTTCAGAGGGCAGTCCCTCAGGTTTTGATCCCGGGCAGTATCTGACGGGGACCGATTTCGATGCCTCCGCTGAAACGGTATTTAACCGGCTGGTGCAATTCCAGCGCGGCAGCACCCTGATCGAACCCGGTCTGGCGACGGCGTGGAGCGTCTCTCCCGATGGTTTGGTCTATACCTTTACACTCCGGCCCGGGGTGAGGTTTCACACCACCTCCTACTTCAGACCCACGCGTGATTTCAACGCCGACGATGTCGTGTTTACTTTTCAGCGCATGCTCGACAGCAACAATGCCTTTCGCCGTGCCTACCCGACGGATTTTCCCTACTTCAACGATCTCGGATTGAAAGACAATATTGCCAGCGTCGAGAAAATCGACCCGCTGACCGTGCGCTTTACGCTGCATGCCATCGATGCGGCCTTTCTGCAGGATCTGGCGATGAGCTTCGCCTCGATCCAGTCGGCGGAATACGCGAACCAGCTCTTGAAGCAAGGCAAGCCCCAACAGATCAATGCGCTGCCGGTCGGTACCGGGCCGTTTGTCTTCAAACGCTACCAGAAAGATACCCTGATCCGTTTTGTCGGGAACAAACAATACTGGAAGCCGGGTGAAGTGAAGCTCGACAATCTGATTTTTGCCATCACCCCCGATGCGTCGGTTCGCTATCAAAAACTCCTGGCCGGCGAATGCCAGATCTCGGCCTATCCGCGTCCGGGCGATCTTGCCTTGATGCAGGCCGATCCGCAGCTGCATGTCATGAGTCTGCCGGGTTTCAATGTGGGCTATCTGGCCTATAACGTTCTACACTCGCCGCTGGACAAACTGGCGGTGCGTCAGGCGCTCGATATGTCGATCAACCGCCGTGTCATTTTGAAAGCGATCTATCAGGGGGCGGGCCAGATTGCGGTCAACCCGATGCCCCCTACCCAGTGGGCGTATAACGCCACGCTCAAAAATGCTCCCTACGATGTGGCAAGGGCCAAGGCGCTACTCATCAAGGCGGGATATCCAGACGGGTTCAATCTGACGCTGTGGGCGATGCCGGTACAGCGCCCCTATAACCCCAACGCCAGATTGATGGCCGAGATGATCCAGTCTGACTGGGCCCGTATCGGCGTACGCGCCCGTATCATGAGCTTTGAGTGGGGGGAATACATCAAGCGCGCCAAGGCAGGGGAGCACGATGCCCTTCTGATCGGCTGGAATGGCGACAATGCCGATCCCGATAACTGGCTTGGCAGTTTGTTCAGTTGTGAAGCCATGAACGGAAATAACTTCTCCAAATGGTGCTACCCGCCGTTTGAGGATCTGATTCAAAGTGCGAAGCGCACCACGGATATCGCCCTGCGTACGCGCGACTATATGAAAGCCCAGGAGATCATCAAGGCGCAGGTGGTGGTGAGTCCGATTGCGCACAGTACGTTCAATGTGCCCGTGAGCCGGCGCGTTGTCGGATTCAAGATCAGCCCCTTTGGTCTCAATTCCTTTTACGGTGTCAGCGTCAAACCCTGAACAGGATGCCTTCCGTTGCTTTCCTTCATTCTCAGGCGTATCGGTTTGCTGGTGCCATCCATCCTGGGTGTCACGCTGTTGGCGTTCAGCCTCATCCGGCTGGTACCGGGAGACCCGGTCGAGGTCATGGTGGGAGAGCGGGCGCTGGACCCTGTCATGCATGCGGAGGCGTTGCATCGCCTTGGCCTCGACCGCGCGTTTTATGTGCAGTACGCCGATTATCTCGGGCAGCTTGCCCATGGCGATCTGGGGCAATCGCTGGTGACGCACGACAGCATACGCGACGAGTTCACCACCCTGTTTCCCGCCACGCTGGAACTGGCGCTGGCCGCCATGCTGTTTGCCATGTGCTTCGGACTCCTTGCCGGCGTCATCGCCGCCGTGCGGCGCGGCTCCTGGCTTGACCAGAGTCTGATGGGGCTGTCGCTCACCGGATTTTCGATGCCGGCGTTCTGGCTGGGGCTGTTGCTGATCATGCTGTTCTCTGTCCGCTTGGGCTGGACGCCGGTATCCGGCCGAATCGATCTGATGTTCGATATTCCGCCACGCACGGGGTTCATGCTGATTGACAGCTGGATGGCCGAACAGGCCGATCCGGCAAACAACGCGGGGGCGTTCAGGGATGCCGCCTTGCACCTTGTGCTGCCGGCCGTGACGCTGGGTACCATTCCGATGGCGGTGATCGCCCGCATGACACGTTCGTCGATGCTGGAAGTGCTGCAAGAAGACTACGTGCTCTGCGCACGAGCCAGGGGTTTTTCGCCTGCCCGCGTGATCTGGGTTCATGCGCTGCGCAATGCCTTGATCCCGGTGCTGACGGTGATCGGTTTGCAGGTGGGCACCCTGATGGGGGGGGCGGTGCTGACCGAAACCATTTTCTCGTGGCCCGGGATTGGCAAATGGCTGATCGATGCCATTTTGCGTCGGGATTACCCCGTGGTTCAAAGCGGTATTCTGATGATCGCGCTGATTGTGATTCTGGTGAACTTTATGGTCGATGTGCTCTATGGCATCGTCAATCCCCGTATCCGGCATGTCCGATGACGCGAGGCAATCTTTCCATGACTTTGCGGACGGTTCGTTCTTGTACAGACACCACAATAATAGAAGGCGTGTCGCCGATTTTATCCTTTTGGCGGGATTTCCGTGCAAACAAGGGCGCCGTGACCGGCCTGGGCTTCCTCCTGGCGATGGCGCTGGCGGCTATCTTTGCGCCCTGGGTCGCGCCGTACAGCCCGATCGATCAATTTCGGGACGCCATGCTGACGCCCCCTTCGTGGGCAAGGGGGGGCAGCATGCGCTTTGTGCTGGGAACGGACGAAATCGGACGGGATCTGCTATCCCGGCTGATACACGGTGGTCGCTTGTCTCTGCTGATCGGGCTGAGCGCCGTGCTGATGTCGATGATTCCCGGCGTGGCGCTTGGCTTGCTGGCGGCGTTTTTTCCAAAAGGAGCGGGACCCGTCATCATGCGGGTGATGGATGTCATGATGGCATTGCCGGCATTGCTGCTGGCGATCGCCATTGTGGCGGTGCTGGGGCCGGGGCTGTTCAATACCATTATCGCCATCGCGGTGGTGTCGATTCCGGGCTACGTCAGGCTGGTTCGCGCTTCAGCCGTTTCCGAACTGTCGCGCGATTATGTCTCTGCGGCGCGCATGTCGGGCGCCGGGACGTTGCGCCTGATGTTCGTGACCGTTTTGCCCAACTGCCTGGCGCCGCTGATTGTGCATGCCACGCTCAATTTTTCTACGGCCATACTGGACGCGGCCGCGTTGGGATTCCTGGGGATGGGGGTCCAGCCGCCCGCTGCCGAGTGGGGTTCCATGCTTTCCAGCGCGCGGGATTATATCGATCGAGCCTGGTGGGTTGTGACGTTGCCCGGAGTCACCATCCTATTATCCGTGCTATCCATTAATCTGATCGGCGATGGCGTGCGCGATGCGCTGGATCCGAAGCTGAAACACACGACTTCATGAGCCGGCAGGCAATTCGCAAAGGGGCTATTCTGCTTCGTCATGGTGTGCTGTCGCCTGGCTTGCCTGCCGAACCTCCGCTTTGACGGTGCGGTGCAGCAAAAATCCCTTTACCACACCCTGTTCGCACGCTACAGTCCGCTATGACGCCTACGTTCAGAATAGGATGATGCTGTGAAGCGAGCTGTCTATGCCGGGAGTTTTGACCCGGTGACCAACGGTCATTTGTGGATGATCCGCGAAGCCGTTGAATTGTTTGATGAACTGGTGGTGGCGGTCGGGGTTAATCCCGAGAAGCATTGCACCTTCAGTGTTGAAGAACGCATCGACATGCTGAATGCCGTGACGCGTGGATTCAATAAGCTCAAGGTCGACGTATTCAAAAATCAGTTTCTGGTGAATTACGCGCAATCGGTGGATGCGAACTACATTGTGCGTGGTATCCGCACAGCCACGGATTACGAGTACGAACGCACCATGCGCTATATCAATACCGATTTGCACCCCGACATCACCACGATATTCCTGTTGCCTCCCCGTGAGTATGCAGAGGTCTCGTCGACGATGGTCAAGGGACTGGTCGGGCCTCGCGGATGGGAAACCGTGATACGGCAATATGTACCCGAGCCGGTGTATCGCAAGCTGGTGGCGATGTATACGCTTGGAGACAACTGAAAAATCCTGAATTGACAGTAACGCGCATCGGCTTCAAGCTGACGCGCGTTTTTGTTTTTATGGATCCCGGCGTGTGTGTTGTGCCGGCGAAATCGGAGAGTACTCATGTCGGACTTCAGTGCATTTGCCAACCGCCTCGGCAAAAATTTCAAACATTACAGCAAGTGGGCGAAGAAGCAGGGCATCGAAGCCTGGCGCGCATATGACCGCGATATTCCCCAGTTTCCTGTCGCGGTGGATATCTATGGTGAACATTGCCATGTTCAGGAATATGACACGGGCTGGGTGATGTCGGATGAGGAGCACGATGCCTGGCTTGCTCAGGTGCTGCTTTGCGTCAGCGAAGTGACCGGTGTGCCGCAGCCGTCTATCGGGGTGAAAACCCGGCGCCGGCAACGCGGCGATAGCCAGTATCAGAAGACCGGCCGCGAAGGTGAGGATTTTATTGTCGAAGAGTTCGGGCAGCGCTTCTGGGTCAATATGGACGCCTATCTGGACACCGGTTTGTTCCTGGACCATCGCAATACCCGCAAGCGCATTCGTGAAGAGGCGGCCGGCAAGCGCTTTCTGAATCTGTTTGCCTATACCGGCAGTTTTACGGTGTATGCGGCAGCCGGCGGTGCGGTATCGTCCGAGACGGTCGATCTTTCGAATACTTATATAGATTGGGCACGGCGCAACTTCGAATTGAATGGCGTCGACTGCGAGCGTCACCAGCTGGTGCGCAGTGATGTGTTCCAGTATCTGACGTCGGCCATTGCCAACAACAAGGTCTTCGATCTGATCGTAATGGATCCGCCGAGTTTTTCAAATTCGAAGAAGATGCTGGATACGCTGGATGTCCAGCGTGATCACGGCTGGCTGATCGAGCAGGCGATGAAGCTATTGACGCCGACGGGTTGTCTGTACTTCTCCAATAATCTGAGAAGCTTCGAGCTGGACGGAAAATTGCCGGTGTTCTACCGGGTCAAGGACTTGAGTCAGCAATCGGTGCCGGAAGATTTCAGAAACCAGAAAATACATCGCTGTTATCAGTTCCGGCACCCGGGGTGACGCAAGGGGCTGGCTGCACATTTGTTTTATCAATTGTTCCGGTTGAAAAATACAATCTGTTTACTATCTTGTAAACCATTCTGTGCCCCCCTATTCTTTGCCATCATCAATGAATAACGGGGGCATCATCATGTCCGCACTCGATCTTACCGCTGAAACCTTTAACGACACCGTCGACCGGGACGGCATTGTGATGCTCGACTTCTGGGCGCCCTGGTGCGGTCCCTGTAAAATGTTCTCGCCGGTATTTAGCGCCGCAGCCGAAAAGCATCACGACATTTTGTTCGGCAAGATCAATACCGAAGATCAGCGCGAACTGGCCGATCATTTCAATATCCGTTCCATCCCCACCTTGATTGTATTGAAGGACCGCACCGTGGTATTTCAGCAGGCGGGCGCGATGATGGGGCCCCAGTTTGAACAGCTGATTCAGGGTGTCCGCGAGCTTCAGACGACCTCTGCGGCAGGTTGATTGCGGTGTTGTTGGGGCTTGTATACAGGCGGCAATTTGCCGCCTGTATTTTGTTTTTCTTATGTATCAATAACTTAGTCTATTTTCGTTGATTTTCTGCTAAAAGACGGTTGACGGAGGGTGGGCTGGCCGGTATA
>Ga0326727_10022849_pt1 | contig 12021 bp, 10 predicted proteins | sample MB2enrmetagenome_FD_207643 | JGI IMG/M metagenome (GOLD analysis project Ga0326727, IMG submission 207643) | Lab enriched peat soil microbial communities from McLean, Ithaca, NY, United States - MB29MY | ecosystem: Environmental > Terrestrial > Soil > Wetlands > Peat | place: USA: New York... | reverse complement strand
TCTTCACCCGCATCACCATTCCCGACGCGATGGTCTGCCTCTGGCTCACCCTCGCCATCCTTTGCTTCTGGCTGACGGAACAATCCTCACTCCAACCCATCACTGAATCTGTCATCCTGAGCGAAGGCGTCGCAGACGCCGAGTCGAAGGACCTGCGGTTCTCATTCGAAGCGCCACAGAATCTCAGGTGGTTCTGCTACGCCTTCGCCGCCTGCTGCGCCCTCGGCGTCCTCACCAAGGGACTCATCGGCGTCGTCTTCCCGGTCGCAATCGTCCTGATCTATCTGCTGTTGACGCACGGCCCACGCGCCGCCATCACCCGCATCCGCCAGCTCCATCCGCTCTCGTCGCTCGCCGTCTTCTTTGCAATCGCCGCGCCGTGGCACATCCTCATCGCGCTGGCCAATCCCGCGCAGGGCCATCCCGCAGGCCTCGCCCTCGCGCACGGTATCCTCTCTGTGCCGCTGCCAACGCAGGGCAACGTCCACGGCTGGCTCTGGTTCTATTTTGTGAACGAGCAGCTCCTGCGCTACCTGAATCTCCGCGTTCCGCGCGACTACGACACCGTCCCGCTGGGTCTCTTTTGGGGACTCTGCCTGGTATGGCTGATGCCGTGGTCGGCGTTTGTCTTATACGCAGTGGGAGACGCGCTCCCGCTCCGCTCGGCGAGCTGGCGTCACGCATTCCGCGCCTGTACCCTCTCCGCGCAACAAAAAACGAACCTGCTGCTTACGCTATGGGCCGCGTTTCCCCTGCTCTTCTTCAGCTTCTCCACGCGGCAGGAGTATTACGTGTTGCCCGCATTGCCCGCACTCACAATCCTCATCGCCGGCTGGCTTGCGCAGGAATGCGGCGGGCAGCCCGTCACGGATCGCGCAAAAATAATCCGTCGCGCCAGCCTACGCGCAACATCTGTCCTGCTCGCCCTCGGCGCAATCTTCGTCGCCGCCGCGCTCGTCTTCCTGATCCGCAGCCGCGCGGCCGCGCCCTCGACCGATCTTGCAAGTCTCCTGCACCAGAACCCCGCCGACTACGCGCTCAGCATGGGCCACTTTCTTGACCTAAACGCACAGGCGCTCGGACTCTTCCGTCTGCCACTCGCGCTGGCCGCCGCCGCGCTCTTCCTCGGCCCACTCGCTTCGTTTTTTCTGCGCAAGAAAGATCGGCCCCACGCCGCAACCCTCGCGCTGGCCGCAGGGGCCTTCAGCTTTCTGCTGGCCGCGCACCTCGGCCTGCAAATCTTCGCGCCGGTGCTCAGCTCACAACAACTCGCCGACACAATCGCGCCACAGATCCACTCCGGCGACCTCATCGTCATCCATCAGGAGTACGAGTTCGCCAGCACGCTCGGCTTCTATCTCCGCCGTCCCGGTTACACTTGGCAAAACGGCGAGCCCGTCGCGGTCGACCCCATCCACATCCTCACCGAGCCGGAGCACAACGGCGTCGCCAACTACGGTCGCAGCTCCAACCTCTGGTACGGCAGCTTCTTCCCCGACACACCACCGATCTTCGAGACGCCGCAGTCGCTCGCAGAGAAGTGGCCCGGCCCAGAGCGCATCTTCCTCTGGCAGGACCTGGCCAACCAGCCCAGCCCAATGCCCGCACTGCCCGGCCCGGTCTATATCATCGCCAGCTCAGGCGGCAAGGAGATCGTCAGCAACCAGCGGAACACGCCGCCCGAAATACTTAACACCGATCTACACCGATGAAACCGATTGACACCAATGTGGATGGAGTTCTGTGATATTTACTTCATTTGAATCGGTGCCTGTCGGTGTAGATCGGTGTTAAGCCTTTTCTTCGTTCGCTGGAGAAATGCGGCCATTGCGCAGCCGGAACCGTTCCCCGCGCCAGACCACCGTATCGGACGCGTAGCTCCAGACCCAGAAGCCCAACCCGCAAAAGTCTCTTAGCGGCAGCAGCCAGATGTCGCGCAGCACCTGGGCATCGCCCAGCACGCCGACGCCGACCGACAAGGCAACCGCAACGCGCGCCAGCACCACCAGGCTCAGCAGCGAGAAGCTCCACAGCGCAAACCCGCTGGCCACGCAGTTCAGCACAGCCCAGGGAATGCAGTAGGTGATACCCATCCCCAGGTAGCCCCATCGCCGCGCGTCGCGCACGGTGCGCGACCAGCGAATCTGGTGTTCGCAGAAGCCGCGCAGGTTGTAGGAGGGCACCGTGGTCTCCACCACCTCGCCGCACAGCTCGATGCGATAACCGGCGCGCTCGATCCTCACGCCCATCTCAAAGTCGTCGGCCAGCGAGTCGACCAGCGGCTCCAGGCCGCCAGCGCGGGTGAGCGCCTCGCGCGACATGGCAAGGGTTGCACCCAATCCGAAGTGAATCCCTCCCTCCAGCCTGCGCGCCGCCAGAACGCCCGGCATGAAGTCCGTCGCGATGCCCAGAGCCTCCAGCCGCGCCCACAGCGTCAATGCTGGGCCGTCCGTCGCCGTTCGCCCGAGAAACAGTGCGGTCACCATGCCCACCTTTGGATCTTCGATACCGGCGGCGGTACCGAACCGCGCCATCACCCGTGTCAGGTAATTCGGAGAGACGAAAATGTCGCTGTCGTTGATGAGCACGTAATCGTACTTCGCCTCGCCGAGCATCTGCACCAGAGTGCTCACCTTGCCCGATGTCCCCAGCCGCTCGGGGCACACGATCAGCCGGATCGCGCACTGGGGAAACTCCGCCCGCAGTCGCTCGATCTCTTCCACAGCGGGATCGTCCGCGCTGCTCACCCCAAAGAGAATCTCAAACCGGCCCGCATACTGCTGCCGGCAGTGGCTCGCCAGCCCCTCATACATCCGCGCGTCCACGCCCTTCACCGGCTTCAGGATGGAGACATCCGGCGCAAACCCCGGAGCATTCGCCGCCCCATTCGCGCCGGCGGCGGCAACCCGGCGGCAATCCCGCCCAAACTGCCGCGCGCCCGCCAGCGCCAGCAGCATGTAGACCAGCCCGCCCACCGTCAGCAGAGTTGTAACCATCTCAACCGCCGTCGCCATGCAACCAGTCTACCCAACCGGCATCACAGCAAGTCCTCACGCGCCTGATGCCTATAGACAATTCAAACTATAACGACTATAATTCTGATTGAAATAGATGGAGGATACCATGGCTGTCTGGCAGGTGCAGGAGGCAAAGACGAAGCTGAGCGAGGTGATCGAAGAGGCTAACAGTAAAGGCCCACAGATCATAACGCGCCACGGCTCGGAACGAGCGGTCATTCTCTCCATCAGCGAGTATCGTGCGCTCACCGCGCACAAACCCGACCTGCGCGCGTATCTGCTCGGCGGGCCAAAGGTCGACAGCTTCGATGTGCCACGGGACCGCGACACTGGACGCGAAGTCAGCCTATGAGCGATCCGGTTCAATATCTACTCGACACCAACGTATTGTCCGAGACGAGGAAGAGACACGCCGACGAAAAAGTTCTCGCATTCGTAGCGGAATCCGATCCCTCTACGCTTTACATTAGCGTTCTCACGCTCGGCGAACTGAGAAAGGGCGTCGCGCTTAAGCACCGCTCCGATCCTTCCGCAGCAGAGAGCATCGCGACATGGGTGGACGGCCTGGAGTTCAGCTTCGCTGATCGCATTCTGGGCATCGACGCCGCAACCGCACGGTTATGGGGAGAGCTGTCCGCCGAGCGCCCGCGTCCCGTCATCGACACGCTGCTGGCCGCAACCGCTGTCGTCCATGGGCTGACTTTGGTCACGCGCAACACCAGCGATGTGCAGGACATCGATGTGAAGCTGCACAACCCATTCGCGGAGTGACGGCCCGCTGCAAGCGGAGGGAACTATCCAATTACAGATAACTACTCGTACCTGAGCGCCTCGATGGGGTCGAGGTTGGCGGCCTTCCACGCCGGATAGATGCCAAAGATGAGCCCGATGGCGCACGAGCTGGCAAACGCCGTCGTCATCCACAGGGTTGAGAGCAGAGCTGGCACCCAATGCGCCACGCCAAGCGTGATCAGGCTGCCCAGCGCCATGCCAATCACCCCGCCCACCGCGCACAGCGTAATTGCCTCCAGCGTGAACTGGGCCAGAATTGTCTTCCTGCTCGCGCCGATCGCCTTGCGCACTCCGATCTCGCGCGTGCGCTCGGTCACGCTCATCAGCATGATGTTCATCACTCCGATCCCGCCCACCAGCAGCGCCACGCTCGACACCGAGAACAGCAGCAGGAACAGCCCGCCCGTAATCTCGTCCCACAGACGCGTGATGACATCCGTTCCAAAGATCGCGAAGTTGTCCGGTTTTTCATTCAGCACCTTGCGCCGCCGGCGCAGCAGCTCCGTCAGCTCGTCCACCACCGTCAGCCGGTTCTTGGGGTCGTCGTACTTCAGCGTGATCCAGTAGTCCAGCTCCTCGGGATGCATGTAGTGGAAGGTTGTGACGGGGAAGAACGCCTGGTTGTCGTCCGGGTTCTTGCCACCGCCGAAGGCCTGCTTCTCCTTCTCCAGCACCCCCACCACGGTGAACAGCATTCCCGCAGCTTCCACCTCGCGGCCAATGGCGCTCTGCCCGGGGAACAGATGATCTGCGGTGTCGTAGCCCAGCACGGTCACCTTGGCCGCCCGCTCCTGGTCGCCTTCGTTGATGAACCGCCCATCCAGCATGTCCAGATCGGAGACATCCTTCTCTTCATCGGAGACCCCGGTCAGGATCGTGTTCTGCATGTTCTTGCCGCCGCCCTTGATCGCGGTCACACCGCTGCGCCCGGGAGCGTTGTTGTCGGTATACTGCAGCGCCGGCGACACGGCCACCACATGGGGCAGGGTCCGCATAGCAATCGCATCGTCGTAGGTCAACTGCTTGCGCGTCAGCATCTCGGTGGTCGGCCGTCCGGAAAACGCCGGGAAGCGGTATATAAACAGCACATTCGAGCCCAGCGACTGCACCAGCCCCTCCACGCTCGAGTTCAACCCATTCACAACCGACGAGATGGTAATCACCGTCATTACGCCGATCACGATGCCCAGGATGGTCAACCCGCTGCGCAGTTTGTTGGCGCGCAGCGTGCCCAGGGCCATCGTCACCGTCTCTTTGAAGTCGCCGATCCGCATCTCAGTTTGCCTTTACTCACAACTTACAACTCACAACTCACAACTGCCTTAAAGCTCCGCCCGCAACGCCACAATCGGGTCCAGGTTGGCCGCCTTGCGCGCCGGATACACCCCGAAGAAGATCCCCACCGAGGCCGCCAACGCCAGCCCCAGCAGCACGCTCCACAGCGCAATGGTCGATGGGAACCCAAGCAGCAGGGTCACCCCCTGCGCCACCGCAATCCCGAGCAGCACGCCGAAGAACCCGCCCACCAGCGCCAGCGCGGAGGACTCCACCAGAAACTGCAGCATAATGTCGTTGCCGCGCGCGCCCAGCGACTTGCGGATCCCAATCTCTCGCGTCCGCTCGGTCACGCTGGCCAGCATCATGTTCATAATCACGATGCCGCCCACCACCAGCGAGATCAGCGCAATCGCCCCCACCACCGCACCAAACCAATCCGCCACCTTGGAGAAAAATCCCACCAGCGTATTGTTGACGTCCAGCTCAAACGAGTCCTCCGCGCCCGGCGCGTCGTGCCGCCTGGAGCGCATCAGCACCCGCACCTCGTCGCCCGCCGCCTCCAGCACCGGCCCCGCCGACCCCGCCTTCACATAGATGGTCAGCGACTTCATGGTCCCGTAGGTCTTCTGATACGCCGTCAGAGGCACCGCAACCCAGTTGTCCTGGCTCATTCCGAAGGTGCTGCCCTGCTTCTCCGCCACGCCCACTACCGTGTACGGCATCCCATCCACGCGCAGTTCCAGGCCCAGCGGATTGATCCCGGGAAACAAGTTGTCGCGAATGTCCGTCCCGATGATCGCCACCTTCGCCGCGTGCTCCTCATCGACCGCCGTAAATCCCCGCCCCTGAGCTATGTCCAGGTTCTGCAGCATCGGCATCTGCCAGGTGAACCCGCGAATCGTGGAGTCGGTCACCGAGTTTGTCCCTCGCACCACCTTGGCCACGGTCGACTGCGCCGCCCCCATCCCGGTGCAGCGCGTGCAGTTGTCGCGCACATACAAGTAGTCGTCGTAGAGGATGTTCTTCCGCCTCTGCAACCGCTCGTACTGGTCCGCGTCGAAGATGAGCGACGGCATCCGCGACACCGTGAAGACGTCCGCGCCATAGCGCGTGAACTTGGTGGTGATGTATGTGTTGGCGCCGTTGATCAGGGTCACCACCGCAATGATGCTGGCCACGCTGATGGTGACGCCCAGCAGGGTCAGCACCGTGCGCAGCTTGTTCTGCCACAGGGACTGCAACGCCAGCTTGATCGCCTCTTGGAATTCCATCGCTCTGGGTTGATTGTACGCACCCGCCGCGCCGTCAGTTCACCCCAACAGCCTGTCGCAGAATCCTATTGACACTAAGACGCTCTTAGTACTACATTGTAGTTCATATGAGTCCCGAACGTACTCTCGGTGAATTTGAACAGATTGTATTGTTGGCGGTGCTGCGCCTGGGCGATGAGGCTTACGGCGTCACCATTCTGGACGAGATTGCCGCCAGGACGGGCCGCAACCCCGCTCCCGGCGCGCTATACACCACCCTGCACCGCATGGAGGACAAGGGGCTGGTCACCTTCCGCGACGGCAGCCCCACCCCCGAACGCGGCGGCCGCGCCAAGCGCTTCGTCACCGTCACCCGAGAAGGCCGCAACGCCCTGGCCAGCGCGCAGTCGGCCTATCAAAGCCTTCTGCAGGGCCTCGATCTGCTGGACGCAAAACTTCTCGGAGGCGCTTATGCCTGAGTCCATTCCGTCCGCATATTCTTCCCATACCATACCGACAGAGTGGCTTCTCGCCCGCATCACAGACCCCACACGCGCCGCAGCCATCCTCGGCGACCTGACCGAGATGGAAGCAACCCGCGGCCGCCTCTGGTTCTGGCTCGCCTACGCCCGCACGCTTGTGGAACTTGGCTGGAGGGTTCCGTTCTCGTTTGTGTTTGGCTGCGCGATCTTCAGCCTAATCTACTGTTTTTTTGTGTTCTGGGGGGGTAGGCTTCTGCATGACTGGCGGTTCAGCTCACCCTACACGATGCACGAGGCATCGTACCTCTATCTGTTCCATAACATCGTCACGACCCCAATGTGGTTTATCGCATCGTTTGCCGTTGCCAGATACGGAGTTCACGACCGCTTCGCCCGACTGGCACTCCTGCTCTCGCTTGCTTCGACATGCGCGCTAGTGTATCCCCGTCCGATCACCCTCCTATTCATGGCCCTGACTCTGTGTGCAATTGCTGTCTCCCTGTTCTCGGAACAGTGGCGCAAACCTGTCTTCGTTCTCGCTGCGACGACCGCCTCAGGCACGGCAGCATACTTGGGCATGTCCGAAGTTGTGGCTGTGGGCTTCTGGTATTTCCGGCATGGTAAACACTTTCCCATCGCCGGCGACTTTGCAGCTCCGCATCGCATCTTCTGGATTGCAATGTGGACGATTGCCATCTCGTCCATGTTCATCGTCACCTTCGTCTGCACGCGCCTGCATCGCTGGCTGTTGGAGCGGCCTGCATCGACGGATCGCGGCGTCGCATAAGAGCTGCACCGCGTTGACTGCATCCGCGATACACTGACAAAGCAGGCGGCTGGATGATCGCCGCCTCCCGCGCCCGGTCGAACCAGGCCAGCGTGTCGGGAGGGGGAGGAAAGTCCGGACTCCGCAGGGCAGTGTGCCGGATAACGTCCGGGATTTGCGCTTCAAGGCGCAAAGACGGCCAGTGCAACAGAAAATATACCGCCCACGAACGGACGGCATGGCGCAAGCCAAGCCGGGCAAACCGCCGGGGGTAAGGGTGAAAAGGTGCGGTAAGAGCGCACCGGACGGCCAGCAATGGACGCCGCACGGTAAACCCCACACGGAGCAAGACCAAATAGGCAGGGACGGCGCCCGCACTCTCCAGCGGGCACCGGCGTATCGGCCCGATGCGCTCAGGCAGGAGAGCTTGGTTTGGCTTCGGCCAGGCTGCCGGAACTTGCGGGTAGGTTGCTGGAGCGGCGCGGTAACGCGTCGCCTAGAGGAATGATCGTCTAGAACAGAATCCGGCTTACGGGCCGCCTGCAAGGGACGTGGCCCCGCACTCCGAAAGGTCTGCGGGGCCACCAACGTTCTGGACGCCCTCATCTCGCCTCACGCCATTCGCCCATTCTGCGAATACTCATCGACGGGCGCACGCTTGCCCCATAGAATTATCCGTAAGCATGACACCCGCGATCGATACAACCGCTCTGACCCGCCGCTTCGGCGAGTTCACTGCCGTGGACAATGTGAATCTCACCGTGGAGGCCGGACAGTTCTTCGGCTTTCTCGGGCCCAACGGCGCCGGCAAGTCCACCACCATCAAGATGCTGACCGGCCTGCTTGCGCCCACTTCCGGCACCATCCGCATCCTCGGCCAGGACCTCACCCAGAACTCCGCGGAGCTGAAGCGGCAGATCGGCGTGGTCCCGGAGGGCATGGCGCTGTTCGGACGCCTGACCGCGAACGAATATCTGCGCTTCGTGGGCCGCATGTACGGCCTCGACGCCGCCACCAGCCTGCAGCGCACCCAGGAACTGCTCGAATTCATGAGCCTCGCCGACGAGCAGAAGAAGCTGATCACCGACTTCTCCCACGGCATGCAAAAAAAACTGGCTCTGGCCGCAGCGGTCATTCATGGCCCCAGGATTCTCTTCCTCGACGAGCCGTTTGAAGGCGTCGACGCCATCGCCGCGGGCACGCTGAAGTCGATGTTGCAGCGGATGACCGCGCGCGGCGCGACCATCTTCCTCACCTCACATGTGCTGGAGATCGTCGAGCGCCTGTGCACGCACATTGGCATCATTCACCGCGGCCAGCTCGTCGCTCAGGGTTCGATTGACGAGCTTCGCGCCGGAGTTCGGCGCACTGCATCGCCGCAGATCTCCGGTGAAGAGGCGCAGCCGAGTGGCGCAGCCGACCTGACCCTGGAGCAGATCTTCCTGGAGATCGTGGGCACCGACCGCGACGGCAATCTCGCCGCGACTCCGCCGGAGCAGGAGATATCGTGGCTCAGCTAGACGATCTCCCCGCATCGGCGCCTTCTCCCGGCCCCGCGCCATCTTCTCGCGCCATTCCAGCGACGGCGCAGCTTCTGGCGATCGCCTGGCTGCGCTGGCGGATCTTCGCCAACGGCTTTCGCCGCCAGGCCGGCCCGGGCAAGATCGCCGGACTGGTCGTCTCCATCATCCTGCGGATCATCCTCTGGCCCATCTTCGCGATAATGGCGCTCGGTCCCGCCGTCGGAGCCGGCCTCCTGGCCTGGCTGGCAGTCTCCGACCAACATCTGCAGAGGCTGACTCCGCTGTTCGCGGGCATCGCGATCCTGTGGCAGTTCATCGCCATTAACGGTACCGGCATGGCGGCCACGGTATCCAGCTTCGACCCAGCCTCGCTGCTTCGTTTTCCTCTGCGGTTTGGCCGCTATCTGGTGCTGCGCCTGCTGCTGGGACTGCTGACCGCCAGCACCATCATCGGCTGCCTCGCGCTGCTGGCTGCATTCATCGGGATCGCGGTCGCGGACTTTTCGCTGGCGCCGGCCGCCCTCATCGTTCTCGCCACCTATGCCGCGATGAACATCTTCTTTTCGCGCATGATCGCGATCTGGATGGAACGCTGGCTCTCCACGCGCCGCGCCCGCGAGATCTTCGGCGCTGCGATGGGGCTCTTCTTCGTCGCGGTACAGGTCGTGAACTTCCGCATTCGCGCATTGCACCCACACCGGGCAAGCAGCAGTTGGCTGCTTAACTTTCTGCATGGGACCAATCAATTCCTGGGCTGGTTGCCACCCGGCTTCGCGACGAACTCCATCCTGCCGACCGGACATCCGCTGGCGCGGCTGGCGCAATTCGCCGCGCTGCTGGTGTGGACGGCACTTTTTTTCACTGCCTTCGCTTTCCGCCTGCACAAGCAGTTCCTCGGCGAGTACCTCAGCGAAGGCGCGCCGCGCAGCAGACCCTCCGTTTCTATCTCCAGCCCGAGGACTCTCGCGCAACCGCCATCCGCCGTCGCACCGCCGGAACAACCGGCGCGCGTGCTCCTGTCGCCCAGCATCGCAGCGTGCCTGCGCAAGGAGTGGATCTATCTGCGCGGCAATAGCAATCAGCTGATGAGCCTGCTGATGCCGCTGATCTTCGTCGCCATCTTCAGCAAGGGAATACTCACTCACCATCCGTCGTATCTTCTCAGCGGAGCGATTGGCTACTCTCTGTTCGGGCTGCTTGCCGCGCTGTACAACATCTTCGGCGCCGACGGCACGGGCGTGCAGCTCTATCTGCTCGCACCCGTCCCCCTGCGCGATGTCATCCTGGCCAAGAACATCGCCAGCCTGGCGCTGCTGCTACTGGAAGCGGCGCTCGCCTGGTGCGTCGTCCTGGCGCTCGCCAGCGCCCCCATTCCGCTGTCAAACCAGATCTCCGCCGCGTTCTGGATCATCTTCATCCTCTTCGCCAACCTCACCCTCGGCACCTTGCGTTCCATTCAGTCGCCGCGCAAGATCGCGCCCGGCCAGGCGCGCAAGATGCGTCCCGCCTCGGCCAGCCGGACCAGCGGCCTGCTCGTCCTTGCGGTCCTCTTCGGAAGCATTCTTCTCCAGGTCCCGGTTACGCTTCTGTGCAGCTACTTCGACAATCCATGGCTGGGTGCCTGGGTCTTCGCTCCCCTCGCCGCCGCCGCAGTCGGGGCATACGCCCTGCTGCTGCGCCATGCCAACAGGCTGGTCCTCACCCATCGCGACCAGTTCGCTGAAGAGTTGTGCGGCGCCTGATTGCGATCCAGGAGAGACTAGTGGCCCCGCACCCGGTTTGGCTTGCATCCATGCAGGAGTCTTGGAGTACTCTTAATTACTGGTTCTAGATGAATCGCGTCTGCTGTGAAAGGAAGTAAATTGAGCAAACTGGAAGGAATCTTTACTCCGCTTCTGGTGCCGTTGGACGAAAACAGCCAGATTAACGAGGCCGAGCTGCGCCGCTTCGTCTCCTGGCTGATCGAGAAGGGCGTGCATGGTCTATATCCCAACGGGTCCACCGGCGAGTTTACGCGCTTCACCCCGACCGAGCGCCGCCGCATCGTGCACATCGTCTCCGAAGAGTGTGCCGGCCGCGTTCCCATCCTGGCCGGCGCCGCCGAAGCCAACGTCAAGGAGACGCTCTTTGCCTGCCAGGCCTACGCAGACATGGGCGTGCGCGCCGTCGCCATTGTTGCGCCATACTACTACAAGCTGGCGCCGGAGTCGGTGTTCGCGTACTTCGCGGAGATTGCGCGCAACTCGCCCATCGACCTGACGCTCTACAACATCCCGGCCTTCGCCAGCCCCATCGACGTCACCACCATCCGCCGCCTGGCCGACGAGTTCCCGCGCGTCATCGGCATCAAGGACTCCTCCGGCGATCTGGCCTTCATGATGCGCATGATCGCGGCCATCCGCCCCAACCGCCCCGACTTCACCTTCCTCACCGGATGGGAGGCCGTGCTCATCCCCATGCTGATGATCGGCTGCGACGGCGGAACGCACGCCTCGTCGAACGTCGTCCCGGAGATTACGCGCAGGATGTACGACATGTACCGCGCGGGCGACACCGCCGGGGCCATGCAGTGGCAGTACCGCATCCTCGAACTCTTCGACGTGATGCTCAACCTGCCATTCGAGTTCCCCGATGGCTTCCGCGCCGCGGCCGCGCTGCGTGGATTCCACTTCGGCCACACCCGGCTGCCCCAAACCGGCGCGCAGCACTCCCAGCACAAGGTCCTGAGCAACGTGATGCAGTGCATCCTGGCCGACTTCGAGCTGGTGAACCCGCCGGCCTCAGGATGTCCGGTGCGCACCGGAGATCTCGCGCACGACAAACTGGAGCAGATCGTCTACAAGGTGGTGCATGAGATCAAGAATCGGGGCCTCTTCTGATTGAAGCGATGGCCATCCTCGAGATTGGCGGCTG
>Ga0326727_10022848_pt1 | contig 12021 bp, 5 predicted proteins | sample MB2enrmetagenome_FD_207643 | JGI IMG/M metagenome (GOLD analysis project Ga0326727, IMG submission 207643) | Lab enriched peat soil microbial communities from McLean, Ithaca, NY, United States - MB29MY | ecosystem: Environmental > Terrestrial > Soil > Wetlands > Peat | place: USA: New York... | reverse complement strand
GCGTATAGCGGGGCTCTGAGTTGTCGATGAAGAGCAGCAGTGCCGCGCGCAGGATCAGGCTGGCGGTCATGGCCATGGCAAGTTGGCGATCGTCGCGCTGGCCGGGGTTGGGAGGGTTGAACGAGACCCAGGCGTGCCGCCTCCAGACGGTCAATCCCTTGAAGGCAAGCGCAAAGAAGGCGAGATTGAGCGCGGCGTACAAAGCGGCGAAGGCGGTCTGCGCGCGGTGTTCTCTCCACCTCCACCATTCATCGGCGACTGGCATCATCTCGGTGCGCGGTCTCAGTGCCATGTCCAGCATGCGGGCAACGTGCAGGCCAAAGTAGTATTGCACCGGGTGGGCGTGGATGAGTTCGTCGGCGAGCGCCCCGAAGCGGTTGTCGAGCTCCGGAGTGAGGACCAGGCCTGCGTTGTAGTCATCCAGCAGGGCAGCGGTGCGGCGGCGCATCTCTTGCGAAGCCGCGGGTGTGCCGGCGGCGAAGGCGCGCGCGGGCAGGTTGGAGAACTCAATGCGCTCGCCGTCCATGGGCCAGCAAACCTCGTCGGTGGAGGCGAAGTCGATGGCCCAACTGTCGTACCAGCGGCCGAAACCGTGCAACTCCATATAGCCCGGATCACTGGCGTCTCGCGGTGAGAGCGGCTGAAAGACGTGTAAGATGCGTTCGTTGCGGGCCGTCCATAACAGCAGCGGAAGAGCGACACAGAGCGCGGCTGCCAGTACCGGTAGGACCGAGCGGAGCCGGCGAAGGCGCGTACCGCGGACTGTCAGCGCTCCCCAGAGCATCGCCGGCAGCACAGCCGCTGCCAGCAGGCACTGTTCCGGCCTCAGCAGAATGGAGGTGGACAGCGCGGCGGCGACGGTCCACAGCCAGCGGTTGTAGCCAAAGCCGGCGTCCTGCCAGCGCGCAAAAGCGTAAAAGGCCAACCCAATCGTGGCCAAGACGAGTGTCTCGGCAAGTACCGTGGAGGTGTAGTTTGCGGTGAACGGACAGAGGGTCGCGAGCCACAAGACGGGCAGCCGTGCGCGTCGGCCGAAGAGGCGGCCAGCCAGTGCGCTGACCAGGCAGCAGGTAACCAGATCGGCGGCAACCTGCACATTCAGCACGGCGCGGTAGTTCTCCATGCCAAAGAGACGAAAGCAGGCAGCGAGAAAGAAGGGGTAGCCGGGAAGGCGAGCCAGGGTGGGGCGGACCACAACGGAGCCGGGGATTGGGCCGGCATCTGTAACGCCGTAGACTCCATGCTGTAGCCAGGTCTTCGCGATTTCACCATAGAATAGGCTGTCGCCGGCGACTCGCCCCATATGGGCAACGAACCAGAGGCGCAGCAGCAGACCGGCCAGCATCGCCGCGCCCGCCCAAAGCCAGAACCTGACTCGCTCTCTGTTCATCTACCAGCATCATACTGTGTTGCCTGGACAGCATTCGGCAGGTCGCGTTGACTATGTTTGAAGGGCTGATACGATTGCGCAGGGGCAGCTGTACGGAGGTGTCAAAGGCGTCGGGAATGCGATTCTTCACCATGCGGCCTTTTCAACCCAGACCGAGATGCGCTCCACGGTGCGTGACCCGGCGCCAGGGACGGCAGTCCGCTGGCAAGCACTAGCGTTCCAGCAGCTTCAGTCAGGAATTGGCGACTAAGGAAACATGAGCCAGCAAGTCTTTTACGATCCTCAACGCAAGCGTTGGAAGCGGTTGCGGCGAATCTTCGACAGCATGGCGCTGTTCGGCGTGATCGTTGGGGTTTCGTTCGTCATCGGCCTGCTTCACATGACGACGCTGCCCGAACTGCTGTTGGCGCCGCCTAAACACAACTTCAGTGCCCTGAAGGTCGAACCCGTCAATCCTGGGCAGAAGCTGCGTCACTCTCCGCATCGCAAGACCGACCTCAAGCCCTCCGAGGTGATCCTAAACTCGGGCGAAGGTCTGCGCGCTGCCTACTACGTGGAGGACGATCCGGCCAGCTACTCCTCGCTGAAGCAGCACATCCACCAGATTGACTTGCTCTTTCCGGCGTGGCTCCATGTGGTCACGCAAGACGGCGCGCTCACCTCCTACAGTCTGGACAATCGCGCCTTCGCCGTGGTGGACACAGCCGGAGTGCATGGCGTGGACCACAACCGAAGAGTTGCCCACGTCATCGCCGCGGCGGGGGAAGACACGGAAATATTTCCTCTGGTCAACAACTTCGATTCGATCAAGGGCCAATGGCTCTCTTCCGTCGGCGATTTCCTCTTGAGCCCCGCCTCCCGTGCCCATTTTTTGCAGCAAACGGACCAGTTTCTGGCCGCAAATCCAAGCTACCGAGGTCTATCGCTGGACTTCGAGGACATCCCCACCGAGGCACAGCCGGGTTACAAGGCGCTGCTGGCCGCGCTTTACCAGGATTTTCACTCGCGCAACCTCAAGCTGTATGTCAACACGCCGGTGGAAGACGACAGCTACGACCTCAAGTACATTGCGGACCACTCCGACGGCATTCTGCTGATGAACTACGACCAGCACCAGGAGGGCAGCGGTCCGGGACCGATCGCCGCGCAGGACTGGTTCCTCGACAACCTGAAGGATGCCTTGAAAGTGGTTCCCAAACAGAAGATCATCTGCGCCATCGGCAGCTACGGGTACGACTGGACCATGTCGCTTCCGCCCGCTCCGGCGAAGCATGGCCACAGGCCGGCCAAACGGTTCGTTCCTAAAAAGCTGGCGGCGCTCGAGATGGCGACCCAGGACGCATGGCAGGCCGCCGAAGATGCGGACGCGCAGATTGAACTGGATCCCGACTCGCTGAATGTCCACTTTGCCTATGATGACGACGACGCGCATGTTCGTCACCAGGTGTGGTTCCTCGACGCAGTGACGGTGTTGAACCAGATGCGCGCGGCGCGAGCGCTGGGCATCGAGACCTTCGCGCTGTGGCGGCTGGGCCAGGAGGACAACTCACTGTGGAAGATATGGGACAGGCCGATCCATGCCGATCCCGTCATCGATCTGACCCATGTAGAGCCCGGCTACGACGTCGACACCGAAGGCGAGGGCGACATCTTGCGCATCACGCGCAAGCTACAGTCCGGCCGCCGCGTCTTGACCATGGACGACGACGATTCGATCCCGCTACAGTACCGCTCCGTCACAGCCGAGTCGATGACCTCTTACCCGCTCTCCTACACCATCGAGCAGACCGGCTATTACGCCAAAGAGGTCGCCCTCAGCTTCGACGACGGGCCAGACCCGAAGTGGACTCCGATCATCCTCGACATCCTGAAGAAGTATCACGTGGTCGGGGCGTTCTTCATGATTGGCGAGGAGGCGCAGAACAACGTCAGCGTCATGCGGCGCGTCTACAACGAAGGCCACGAGATCGGCAACCACACCTTCACCCACCCCGACATCAGCGATATCTCCAACGAAAGCATGGACCTGGAGTTGAACCTCACGGAACGGCTCTTCGCGGCGGAACTCGGAGTGCAGCCGCTCTACTTCCGGCCTCCTTACTCCATCGACCAGGAGCCGGACACCAACGACCAGGCCGCACCCGCCGACCGCATTCAGGACCTCGGCTACGTCATCGTCGGCGACAAGATCGACACCAGTGACTGGGATGAGCACCCGCGCAAGACGCCGCAGGAGATCACCGACAGCGTCTTTCAACAGATGCACGACATGCAGACCCGCCCCTGGATGCAGGGTTCCATCATCCTGCTGCACGACGGCGGGGGCGACCGCGCCGCTACCGTGGCCGCGCTACCCGTGCTTATCCAGACCCTGCGCGACCGCGGTTACCAGATCGTCCCCGTCTCCCAGCTCATGGGCAAGACCCGCGCCCAGGTGATGCCGCCGCTCAACCAGCATCAGCTCTGGCAGGCGCGGGTGGACATGGTCGCGTTCTTCGTCTGGGCCTTCTTCAACCATTTCGTGGTTGCGATCTTCTTCGTCGGCGATATCCTGATGAGCGCGCGGCTGATCATCATCGGCGTCTTTGCTGTTATCGACCGCTTCCGCAAACGCAGGAACTTTGCCGGCTCGGAGTACGCGCCACGCGTCGCCGTGCTCATTCCCGCATTCAACGAAGAGAAGGTGATCGTGCGCACCGTCCGCTCGGTGTTACTTTCGAACTACAGGAACATCCGCGTCATCGTCATCGACGACGGTTCCAAGGACAATACCTATCGGGCGGTCCTCGACGCCTATCCAACCGAGATCGCGTCGGGCAAATTGACCGTCCTCACCAAGCCCAACGGCGGCAAGGCCGATGCGCTCAACTACGCGCTAGCAACGACCAGCGAGGAAATTTACATCGGCATCGACGCCGACGGCGTCATCGCGCGCGATGCCATCACCAATCTGGTTCCCCACTTCGCCAATCCCAGGGTCGGCGCAGTGGCCGGCAACGCCAAGGTGGGGAACCGAGTCAACCTGTGGACCCGCTGGCAGGCGCTGGAGTACGTCACCAGCCAGAACTTCGAGCGCCGCGCCCTGGACCTCTTCGACGTGGTCATAGTGGTCCCGGGGGCCATCGGCGCGTGGCGCACCGCGGCGGTCAAGACCGGCGGCGGATATCACACCAACACCGTTGCCGAAGATGCCGACCTCACCATGAACCTCCTCGAACAGGGCTACGAAGTCATCTACGAGGACCAGGCCCTCGCCTTCACCGAGGCCCCCGTCAACCTCGACGGCCTCATGCGCCAGCGCTTCCGCTGGTCCTTCGGCATCCTGCAGGCCGTCTTCAAGCACCGCGGCGCATTCCGCAAGCGCCGCGCCATGGGCATCTTCGCCCTGCCCAACATCCTCCTCTTCCAGATCCTGCTCCCGCTCTTCTCGCCGTTTATCGACCTGATGTTCTTCGCCGGCGTCGCCAATTATTTCTACAACAAGCACTTCCATCCCGAGGCCGCCTCGCCCGCCAGCTTCGAGAAGCTGTTGGCCTTCTTCCTTGCCTTCCTCATCATCGATTTCATAGCCTCTGCGCTGGCCTTCTCGCTGGAACGCAAGCACCCGGCCAGCAAGGGCGACGCCTGGCTCCTCTTCCACATCTGGATTCAGCGCTTCACCTACCGTCAAGTATTCTCCATCGTCCTCTTCAAGACGATGAAGCGCGCCATCGATGGCAAGCCCTTCAACTGGGACAAGCTCGACCGCACCGCCACCATGTCCCGCGAAACCGAAAAACTCACCGAGCTGGGCTGACCATTCACCACAGCTGATGCACACCATGTATAACGATGTACATGGGATTTCAGGCGAACGTATTGAACGTGTTGATTGCTTCTCCTGGCGATGTCGCTACTAAACGCGAGATCGTGACCGAAGAGTTGTTTAGGTGGAATGCGGCTAACGGGTTGGCTCGGCGGTTACTGACGATGGTTGGTTGGGCTATGACGGCCTGGTCGATATCGGTTACGCGCGGCATCATCGCGTCCATCACGGCAACCATGAGTTTGCTCTTGGCCCCAACCACATCAATGGCATCGAGAGCTTCTGGGGATACGTCAAGCATCGGTTGATGCAAACTTCACGGCGTCAACCAAAACACTTTTCCTCTCCATCTGAAAGAAACAGGATTTCGCTTCAACCACAGGAATGCGGACCTTTACAAAGGCCTGCTATCCATGCTCAGAAAGTGCCGTCCTGACGGCGTTTGCTTCCTAAGCGCCTTCCCTGATACAGGGAATCGGATCCCTGGATCTCATCGGAAGGTTAATAATGAAGATCCACCGGTTCACTTGGCTAGTGAAGGCTATTTACAAACAAACCAATTTCTACTTGACCATGTGGTAGGTAACGCCGAAGGCGATGCGCAGATCGTTCTGGGTGTTGGAGGCGTTGTTGGGGAGGCTGGTGCGGATGTAGTCCACCTGCAGCGCGCGCACGCCGAAGCCCCGGCTCAGAGTCACATCCAGGCCACCGCCCAATTGCAGGGCGAAGGAGTTGGCGGAGGGGACGACGCCGCCGGGCGAGGGGAAGGAGCTGCTGAAGGCATGGGTACCGCCGAACAATGCCTCGCCGAAGAGATGCGTGCTGTGCCCGCGCGTGGAGATGCCGCTATAGTGCGAGATGTCGTAGGTGTAGCGCGGCCCGAATACGTATGTGAACTTGCTTAGGTCCACGCCCGGAGTGATATTGGAGGCGGACGCTCCGCCGAAGCTGCCGGTTGCGCTGAAGCTGCGATAGACCGGCACAGCAACCTCCGCGCTTGCGCCGTTCATCCAGAAACAGCCGCAGTTGCTGGAGGCGATCTTGGCCCGCTCCAGGTTGTAGGTGAGGGCGACATCCGCCGAGGCGATCCCGGGCATTAGGTTGGGATGCGACTGTTGCGCGCACGCGGCAGCCGTCGTCATCAACACTCCACACAGGAGCACACTTCCACAAATCGAACGATGCATCTCTCTCTCCTTTTTATTCAACCGTCAGGGTGACTGAAGTGGAGTGCACCAGCGCGCCGGAGGTCCCGGTCACAGTCACGGTGTAGGTCTGCTGCTCCTGACCGAAGAAGCCGGTGGAGTAGCCGCAGCCGGTGAGTCCAAACATTGCGCCTAGACCAACCAGCAGCAGCGCAAGCGATAGGCGACGCCCCAGCTTCTTACTTGCCCGACGCATGCGACCGGTGAATGGCATTAGCAGCAGGGCAATCGTGAACGGTGCGAGTCCGCGACCGAAGTGGTTCACCGGTTGCAGCCTTGAGGTAGTCGCAGGCAGTTGGATGGTCAGCGTCACATTGGTCGATGCACTGCCTGCAGCCAATGTTGCGGGAGAAAATGTTGCCGTCGCGCCGGTTGGCAAGCCGCTGGCCGATAGCGTAACCGTCGCCGGGAAGGTTGTGCTGCCGACCGGACTCAGAGTGAAGGTATAGACCGCCGTTCCACCTGGCAGCGCGGTCACACTGGTCACCGAAGCGCTCCCATTGCTGACCGAGATCGCCAGATTGAAGTCCTGCACCGTGATGCTCTGCGCGGCGCTGGTGACGGAGACAAAGTTGGTGTCGCCGCTATAGACCGCGGTGATGCTGTGCGAGCCGATGGCGAGTGTTGCGGTGCCGAGCACGGCCACGCCATTGGTCAGGGGAACGGTGGACAGCAGCGTGGTGCCGTCCAGGAAGTTGACCGAACCGGTGGGAACGCTGGCGCTGGAGCTGATGGTTGCGGTCAGCGTCTCGGTGTTCTGGGTGAGGATAGAGTTGGCCGAGGCTGTCAGCGCATCGGTTGGCGTTGCCTTGGTGATGGTAAGGGCTGCCGGCGTATTGGTCACCGAGTAGTTGCCCAGTTTCGAGTTGGGATCAACCAATGTGGCCGTAATGGTGTAGCTGCCACCAACCGGCGAGGTGGGCGTCGCCGTAGTCCCATAGGTTGCCGTGATACCGTCGCTACCAACTACGCCGGTCAGGGTCCCCGTGAAGGTGGGGAAGGTCGCGCCATAGACGCTGGTGGCCGCATTCACGGTCACTGAAAGGGCCGCTTTATTCACGACGATGCTTCCCGTGACCTGAGCCGCCGCCGAATAAGTGGTATTGCCGGTCTGGTTGGCCGCCACCACGATGGTGCCCGCGCCAGTCACCGTTAGCGTGCTGCCGCTGATGGTTCCCGGTCCGGAGACTACGCTGAAGGTGACTGCGTTGCCAGAACTGCCGCCGGTCGCCGCCAGCGTGATGGGCGAGACTCCATAGGTCACAGGCGTTGCCGGCGAGAAGCTGATCGTCTGCGCAAGCTGGCCCACCTGCAACGTGACGGTGATACCTGTGGCGGCTGCGTAGTTGCTGTCTCCGGCATAGGTCAACGCAATGTTGTAACTGCCGGCTGCAAGCGTGGACGCAACCGGCACAGTGGCTGTTCCGGAGTTGATGGTTGCCGTACCGGAGGCGACTGAACTGCCGCCAGCGCTGGGCGTAATGGTGTAACCGACACTGCCGCTGGGCAAGCTTATCCCGCTGCCGCTGTACTGGCCAGTGACGCTGACGGGCACGCTGCCAGCAGTGGTCACGGTGACCAATACGGGCTGCGTTGTCGGCCCGGTGAGCGTCGAGCTGGCCTTGCCGACCACGATGGCCGTTGCATACGATTCCGCAGCAGCGTTGAAGTTGCTGTCAGCCGCCGCAGCAGCAGCGTAGGTCTGCGAGCCGACCAGCGCTGTGGTGCTGAAGGTGGAGACACCACTGACCGGTGTGGATGTCGGCGAGAGCGTCGTCGTATTGTCGTAGAACGTGACTGCACCGGTGGGCGAGCTGCCCCCTGCGTTTGTGATCGAGGACGTTGCCTTGATCGTCACCGGCTGGCCATAGACCAGCGTGGTGGGCGATGCCGTTACCGTCAACGTGGGACTGGCCGCTTTATTAGTCAATGTGAAGCTGGCCGCCGTTGTGACGCCGGTTGCCTTCGCGCTCACCGTATAGGCGGTGCTGCTCGCCGTGCCATTCGCCGTCGCCGTCACCGAGCAGGTGCCTACGGGTGACGACGAGGCTGTTGTGCAGGTGGAAGAGGAGGACAGCGAAGCGCTGGCCCCGCTGCTAGGCACAGTAAACGTAACCACGTTGCCGCTGACCGGATTGCTGTATGCGTCCAGCACCTGCACCATCAGGGGATTGGTAAACGCCGCACCGATCACCGCACTCTGGCCTGTGCCTGACGCCACGTTCACCACGGACGCTGTTGCCGCGCTGACGGCGATGTTCGTGCTAGTTGTGCTAGGAGAGCCACTGCTGTCCGCGACCGTTACAGTCTGCGTTCCCGATGTCTTCAGCGTAACGGAGACTGTACCCGTACCCGAAGTAAGCGTTGTACTGCCCGGCAGAATTGCAGCGGTGTCGCTCGATGTGAACTTCACAGGCCCGGTATAACTTGTTGCTACCGCCGAGTTGTCCGTGCTGGAGTATGCGGTCACGATCACATTGAAACTCGTGCCTGCCGTAGCGCTCGCAGGCACACTGGTCAACGTGAAGTGGTTGACTGCAGCAACTCCGGTACCGCTGAGGTTGACCACCTGCGTGCCGCTGCCTCCCGTGTCCGCAATCGTCAGCGTGGCCGCATTACTTGTTGCGGTTGGGGTGAAGGAGATCGGCAGGGTGCAGCTTGCTCCAACACCCAACGTCTGCGCTGTGCTGGTGCTGCTGGTCAGTAGAGGGCATGCCCCTGAAGTGGAGCTGTTGAATGTGTAGCTAGCTGGGACTGTGCCACCGAAATATGGATTCTGCGTGGTACCGGTCGGCAGGCTCGATACCGGTGTAAAGGTGAGTGCAGCGTTACCAATATTCTGTAACGTAACCGTCTGTGCCCCATCGGTGGTGTCAAGGCTTCCGATGGATGTGGTCGTTATGAATGTAACGGATGGCGGCGTGGAGTCACTCAGCTTGACGATGCGGTTGTTGCTCTGATCGGCGATATATACATTGCCCGCCGCGTCCACGGAAACGCCCGTCGGGCTGCCCAGTCCGTTCGATGCTGCGCTGGCCACTACATACTGGGTCCCGTATGCACTTCCATTCCACGGCACTACAGAGACCTTCCTAGCGGAGGAGTCCGCCACGTAGAGGTTTCCGTTCAAGTCCACCGATACGTTGAAGGGAGAGCTCCAGCCGCTGCCCACGTTCGATGCGGTGCCGTAGGAGCTGCCGTTCCACGGTATCTTGACCACCGTGCTGGCGTAATAGTAGGCGGCATACACGTTCAGGTTGCCGTCCACGGCCACGCCCGTAACGCGATTAGTATTTTCCACCGTGACTGAGGAGCCGTAAGTAGTTCCCGTCCACGGTACCTTCAACACTTGTCCCGCCCCTTCGTTGGCAATATATACGTTGCCGTAGCCGTCCACGGCCACGTCGTTCGGCGTGCTCAGGCCGCTCAGCACCGTGCTGGCCGAGCCGTAAGACGTTCCGTTCCAGGGGATCTTGACCACGCGGTTGTTGCTGTAGTCGGCAATGTAGATGTTGCCGGCTCCGTCCACCGCCAGGCCACCGGGGTTGGACAGCGTTGCCGGGGTCAGGCCGGTGCAGCAAGCTATCGTGCTCTGTACTCCAGCCGAAGTCACCTTGATGACATTGTTGCCGGTGGTATTGGCAATGTATACATCGCCAAGTCCATCCACCCAGACTCCCTGTGGCCCGGTCAGGCTGGTGCCTACCGTGCTTTGCGTCCCCTGCAGGAATGCCACCTCCGGGCCGAGGCCGGTGCCGGTGATGTAGACCGTTGCCAAGACGTTCGGCGTAGGCGTGGCATTGTCCAGAAACTGGACCGCGCCTATGCGCTGCCCCGGAGCGGACGGTGTGAAGGTCACATCCAAGGTGCAAGTGGTGGTCGAACTGTATGTTTGCGCTTTGCAGAGAGTGTTGCTGGTGTCGTTGGCGAGGGCGTTGAAGTCGAGATTCGCCACCCCCTGGGTGAGGTAGTTAATTGCGCCGATGGCGGTGGAGCCGGCAACGCTGAAGGTCAGCGTCTGTACGGCGCTTGTGTTACCCACCGCCGTGCTGGGAAAGGTCAACGGACCTACTGTACCTGTCTGCGTCACTGGCGCGCTGGCACATGCAGGTACGGCTGTATACACGGCGAGAAGGCACACAACCGCCAGCTTCATCAGGGCGGCATTTGCGGGGTTGGAAACTGGGTGAGGGCGAGTGGAAGCTAGGCTGCGCTTAAACGCGCACAGGTAGTTCAATATCTGGGGCAAGATCGTTCTCCAGAACAACACAGTGGGAAATCGTACAGCTCTGCACCCCCTATAGATGAGCAACAGATTCAAAGGATGTTTTTTTTCAAGACATCATGAGGTAGCCGCAGGCGGAACTCTTAGGGGCCACAGCATGGCGTCGAACTGACAGCTGCTTGCCAGCAGCCATATAGGGATATGTCGGAGACTGGATAGAGATCGAGTAACTGGTTCCGCAGCGAGACCGCTGACCTTGTCTCTCCTTTACTGCCTCAGGGTCGCTGCGAGATTGGAGTACAGGAAAACGGCGTTTCAATGAGAAGGTCGTGAACTGCTCCCTTCTGATTTAGCCTAACAACCTGCAACTGGCAACTTCCTACTCACCCCTTGGCGTCCTGGTACTCCTCGTGCCACGCCATCTGGATCGCCTCCAGTATTCCCTCATTCGACTTTGCTGGGTCACCCACAAAGTTCGGCAACTGCACCACCCACTTGTGCAGATCGGTGAACCGCACCGAGTAGGGATCGGTGTCCGGAAACATCTCTTGTAGCTGAATGCCGATCTCCTCCGAGTCCGTCCAGTCCAGTTCACGCGCCATCTCCACCCCTCCTTGGTTTCGCTCATCACAGTCTACGGCCTGTCGCTGCGGTAGACGAGCCGGTGCCCCATTCTTCCTTACAGTCCCAGCTCTTGCCGTTGCCTGTTCTCAACTCACCACTCACCACTGTTTTTCCTGTCAACCTATCATCTTCAATCATTCCCCTAACCCACCCCTAACAACCACTTCTGCCGAATAATACTCGGCATACTAGGAGTTCCTCAGGGTAATGTGACTGGATTCCGGGAGTTACCCACTCGACCGCGGTTGCGGTTTGAGAGGCGTACAGCAAGGCGTCTTGCAATCCATCCCGTTATTTGCCGCCGGCCTCACCGATGCGACTTCAAACTGCGGTCTGGCGGGTGGGGTCTGCGCACGCAAGTTTGTGCAGATTAAGGCTATCGCTGCGCATACGACATATCGCATCGTCAACCTCCTCATGCTGCTTTGCGAAGCAGCACTGCCCAGCGGCCCATCCATCGCAGACTCACCAAGACGGTTGGATGGGTGGAGACTCACATGCTCTCGCCGCTCTGAATCCCGTCCTCGGTCGCCGGCGAGCTGGACGCATCTTCCTCTGGCTCAAGCCTGTGTGACCCTGGCTCATTGGCCGGCTCGGGTAACGCAGACGGCTCGCTCTCCATCGCCATCTCCTCCTGCTCGGCCAACTGGCCCGCCATCTTCTCGAACTCCTCGATCGAGGGCAACTCGGAGACGTCCTTCAAGCCGAATTTCAGCAGAAATTCGCGTGTTGTCTTGTAGAGGATGGGCCGCCCGATCACATGCTTGCGCCC
>Ga0326727_10022847_pt1 | contig 12021 bp, 8 predicted proteins | sample MB2enrmetagenome_FD_207643 | JGI IMG/M metagenome (GOLD analysis project Ga0326727, IMG submission 207643) | Lab enriched peat soil microbial communities from McLean, Ithaca, NY, United States - MB29MY | ecosystem: Environmental > Terrestrial > Soil > Wetlands > Peat | place: USA: New York... | reverse complement strand
TCTCCAGCACGCCGCACGAGACGCGGCTGGCAATTCTTGAAGACGATCAGCTCGCGGAAATCTACTACGAACGCGAAAACGAGTACACTCTTGCAAGCTCCATTTACAACGGCCGCGTCACCCGCGTACTGCCCGGAATGCAGTCCGCCTTTGTGGATGTGGGCCTGGAGCGCGACGCCTTCCTTTATGTAACCGACTTTTTGGAGCTCGAAGACCAGGAAGAGACCGACGAGCTGGAAAAGGCAGCGGTCAGCGGCGGCAATAAGCCTCCCCGCGAGGTCCGCCACACCGGCGATAAGGAACCCGCGCAGCAGGAGCGGGGCGCTCGTCCCGGCCAGAAGTTTGAGCAAAAGCAAGACCCAAGACAGGAACGACCGGCAAAGGATCGCCGTTTGACGGTTGAGGCTCCGCAGGAAATCGAGACCGCTCTCCTGCCCGCTTCCGGCTCCTTATCCCTCTCAGAGCAAACAGAAGCAGGCGAAGCGGATTCCGGCGCTCCCGGCGCCAAGCGCTGGCGCGGACGCCGCCGCCGCCGCGGTGGCCGTGGTGTGGCAGACTCGACTCAGGGGCAGCCGGAAAGAAATGAAGCTCCCACGACCGAAACCAAGGAGATTACAGAGACCGAACCCGAGGTTGCTCCGCAGATTTACGCGGGCGCCGGGGTCCCCGCGGACAGGTCTTCGTCGCCAAAAGGGGGAGCTTCAGCGCCTCCGCCTGCACTTCGCAAAGACCGCTCTTCCGCCCCCTCCTCAACCCCCATTGTGCTGCCCGGAGAATCGCTCTCCAAATACGGCGGCGCTCCGGCGGACGCCGCTCCACCAGAGAATGTAACCAGGCACGTTGCCCTGCCGGTCCGGCCGGAGAGCAGCTTCAAGCCTTCCACCATGATCGAAGCGCCCATCGTGTGGGACGGAAGCGGTGTATTGCCCGGCGAGTCGCTCTCCAAACATAGCAAGCGTAAGGATGAACCCGCTTCAGAAGCTGCCAGAGAGCCGCGGACGTCCCCAGCCAATGAGCCCGCCTCCGGCAGTTCCGCTCCCGATGCCGTCGAGGAGCAGGATTACGTCGAGGAGGTCACCGAGCCCAATCCAGAATCTGCTCTGGAATCCAACCCGCTAGCGGAGACTGCCTCCGCAAAAGAACTGCTTGTCTCCGCAACCGCGGAAGACTACCTGATCGAAGATGAGCCCCTCGAAGAGGATGAAGAGGAGACAACCGAAACTGCGCTTGACCCGGATGAGCCTGAGCCGGGCGATGATACAACCGCCTCTCACAACGTAGACCCGCTGCCTCCTGCCGAATTCCGCCTCTTTGGCCTGGGCAAAAAGAAGCCCGACGAAAAAACCGCCAAAAAGGCAACCAAAACTATTTCGTCCTCGACTTACGCCCCCGGCAAAGGCCTCATCGAGGAAGAAACCATCGAGGAAGAGGAGTTCGTCGCTCCCCGTCATACTCGCCACGGCAAAACTGAAGATCACGATCTGGATGACTTTGAAGAAGAGACGCTGCCTACCCACCTGCGCTCCGGCGATCTGGGCGAGATGCTCCAGGAAGCCCACCTCGACCACCGCATCCTGTTGAACTTCGATGAAAAAAATGGCGACGAAGGCTTCGACGAAGAAGACGAGGAAGCGCCCTCCGCTGCCGTTACCACGGCCCCACAGCGCCCCGATCGCTCGGCCCGCGGACGCCGCGGACGCGGAGGCGTGGCGGCTCCGCCCGCGCAGGCCGGCAGAGGCCGCGGAATGACGCGCCGCTCCATGCAGACCTCCGACCTGCCCATCATCAGCGACCTGCTCAAGCCCGGCCAGGAGATTCTCGTCCAGATCGCCAAGGAACCCATCGCCAAGAAGGGCGCGCGCATCACCTCTCACATCGCCCTTCCCGGCCGTTTCCTGGTCTTCATGCCCACCGTCTCCCACATCGGCGTCAGCCGCAAAATCGCATCTGATGAAGAGCGCCAGCGCCTCAAGCGCATTCTTGTCCATGAGCGCGGCGAGGCCTCCGGCGGATTCATCGTCCGCACCGCCGCCGAGGGCGCCTCGGAAGAGGAGTTGCGCACTGACCTGCGCTTCCTGCTGAATCTCTGGGCCGAGATCAAAAAGCGCTCCGATGAATCCAAGTCGCCCGCGCTCATCTATCACGATCTGGGGCTCATCGAGCGCATTCTGCGCGATCAGGTCAGCTCCAACTTTTCCTCCATCTGGGTCGATTCCCAGGACAACTACGAGCGCATCGTCCGCTTCCTCAACCGCTTCTCGCCCTCGCTCGTCCGCCGCGTCAAGCTCTACACCAAGGAGACTCCGCTCTTCGAGCACTTCGGCATCCAGGACGAAATCACCAAGGCCCTCAACTCCAAGGTCTGGCTCAAGAGCGGCGGCTCCATCGTCATTAACCAGACCGAGGCGCTGGTGGCCATCGACATCAACACCGGCAAGTACGTCGGCAAGTCGGCTCGCCTCGAGGACACCATCGTCAAGACCAACCTCGACGCTGTCCCCGAAATCGTCCGCCAGATTCGCTTGCGCGACCTGGGCGGGATTATCGTGATTGATTTTATCGACATGGACGACCGCAAGAACCGTTTCAAGGTTCTGGCCGCCCTGGAAGAAGCGCTGAAGAGCGACCGAGCCCCCACCAAGGTTCTTCAGTTCAACGACTTTGGCCTGGTCGCCATCACTCGCAAGCGCGTCAAGCAATCACTGGAACGCACCCTCTCGGTCCCCTGCCCCACTTGCCAGGCCACCGGCATGGTCAAGAGCCCGACCACGGTTTGCAACGAGGTCTACACCGAGCTGCGCAAGATGAAGAAGCACTTCGAGAACGCCGACATACTTGTGCGCGTCAACCCGGAAACCGTCAAAGTGCTCAAATCCAACAACGCCAGCTGGATCACCGAGTTTGAAGAGCTGACCGGCAAAAACATCCTCATCAAAAGCGACCCCACCCTGCACCCCGAGCAGTTCGACATACAGGGCTGATCGCCACAACCTACTACAAACATCAAAGGCCGGAGCATCGCTCCGGCCTTGCTGTTTTGATTGTTACCGCATCTCATTCTTCATGCCGAACATATTCGACGATTACAGATAAGCCCTCATCTTCCAAATGCTCAATATATGCACGAGGCATCGGAGCATCCAAGAATGGCCGACCAAATCTCTCTTCCGTGATGAAAATGAGTCTGGATAGCTTCTTTTTGCGCTTCTTATTCCAGATAATCACCTTGACAATGTCCTTATAGAATTCAGACGGAGCGTTCTTGCCAGACACTTTGAATTCGTATGCGTGGCCGTGATTCTGATCAACAACGTCTATCTTTTGGTCAAGTTCGGGAGTCACCAGTGCCTCAATTTGGTATCGGTCGGGGTCGAGAGCATAAACCTTACCACGCCAAATCTTGGCAATTTCCTGAGCGTTCTTCGTATTCGCTGACACATCACTGGAGTCTTTTAAGCGAACAGAGAATGATTGCTGAGCAGCCTTTACTACTGGGTCTTCCATGATCCTTACCTCGATGTGAGGATACAGAACGCCAGATATCCCTTTCTTATGCTTTTTTTCTGGAGCGAAGAAGTAAAGCCAAGAGACCCATTATTCGATTCCAGCGGCTTTGTATCGCCGAAATTCTCAATTCTCCGCCTACTACACGTAGCTCTACTTCATCACCCGCCACTAACCCTAGCGACTCTCGCATCGCCTTCGGAATCGTAAAGCCACCATTTATGCCGACTCGCGGCCTTGTTCTTCGTTTCATCTCTCCCGACTTTCTAACGACGCAGGCACACTAGAATCACGCCCAAATCGTATATCGGCACAAGCAACACAATCTATAAAATTCCCACCACCCGCAGCCGCACCAGTCCGCCAGCCAACACGCCCACCGGCGAAATCGCCACCAGCGCCAGCGCATACCAGATGGGCTGTTTACCCCGTGATTGCAGCGCGCTCAGCGCGGCCAGCGCCAGCACCACGATCCCCAGCGCCAGCACGTGAATCAGCGGGTTAGCCTCCGCGACCCAAGCCGTCACGTAGCCACCCGCCGCCGCCGCCAGAAACGAGTACCCCAGGTTGACGAAGACATATCCGGACTGCGGCTTGCCCTCCGCGCCCGTCCAACTCGGAACCATGCGCGTCAGCAGCGCCGTCAACACAATCACCAGCAAGGCCATCGTGGCAAAGCCCGACGCCAGCGCCAAAAATGCGTGAAGTATCACCACGGTCTGCCCTTCTTTTCCGGCTGCGCGCCCACCTCGCCCCGCTCGATCCGCTTCAAGAATGCCCGCGCCAGCTTTCGTTCGCCGGGATGGCTTTCGCCGTGCATCGTGCACAGGTCAAGAAACTCGTCGCACAAAGCATTCTTTTGTTCTTGTTGCGCCAGAACCCCCTGCAACGCAACGGCCAGCTCGCGCAGCCGCGCCGCCTCCGACCAGGAAAAATCCTCGTCCTCGCCTCCCCCTTCGCCTCCCAGGTACTCATACTCTGAAAACAGCCCCCTCCTGCCACGAGCACACTCGTCCAGGCAGGCCATGAGTTGCCCGCAGAAGGCCTGCGCCAGTATCTCCAATTGAATGGGGTCCATCTCGTCTCGAGGGTCCACAAAACTCCTCATTTGCCTTATATCGGATTTTACCCGCCTGCTACTTCGCCGCTGGCTGGGCAGCCTTGGCCAGAGGAACCTCGAAGAAGCCTATGTGCAGTTCCGAGGCAGGGACGAAGTTGGTCAGGTGAACCTGGAGGAGGTCAACGCCCGTCTTTTCCACCTTGCCATCGGCAGGCGAGCAAAAGCTGATGAGGAGTTTCCCGCCCTGCCTAGGTTGTGGCCGTTCAATGATGAGGGTGAAATCCTCAATAGGCTGCCGCCAGGTGTTGGCCGAGGTGAGAATGAAGTCTACCCATTGCGGAAAGATCGTTACATATTGACCCGTGTTCTGTTTCTGCGCATGATTCAGGCTGTTGACCAGAGATGCATCGGCGCAAAAGCCATCCATCAGCTCCGACGCAGCGCTTACGGATGGAATCTGTGTGAATCCGGCAACCGGCGAATACTCATGCCGGATGTGAACGGTGGAGTGGGCTGGAAAGGTCTGCGTCCAGTGATATTGCAGATGAACAGTCCATCGACCTATGGGAGCCGGGGTGAGTTCGAAGATACCTGCCTTTACCAGCTGATCCTTTGTGGACTGTGGAAGCCGGGAAAAGTCCGGCGAATCAATCACCTCTTCGTGCTTCGAGTTTACCATGTCAACGATATGGCCGAAGGTCGGAATATCGATCTGATTCGCCAGAAGCAAAGCTGTTACATCCTTGCCGTTCAGGGTTGCCTGCGCCTCTGTCATGAAGGGTACAGCTTTGCCCCCGATTTCCAGCTGAAAGTCGGAAAACGATTGCTGAGAGGCCGCGGGACCGTCGATATCGTTTGTATACGGAGGAATCGGAAACGCCACCTCTGTCGTCACATCCTCAGCCGTATCGTTGCGGAAGTCGTAATCGACCACGACTTTCTTCTCGCTGATCTGCAGAACTTCCCTGGCCATCACGATGCGCGTCTCGCGCCGGGGCACGAGGCCTCCGGCGGCAATCGCGGCAGCCGAGTCGTCGGCCAGCGCAGGCATGGATGCAACCAAACACCATGCCACGGCAATAACCAAAACGCGCAATACAGCTTTTCTGTTCATGGCGAAAAGTATGACAGATTGGCGGGATTTGTGAAACCCTTGCGTTCTATTTTTTTGATTCTCCGCGCTCGCCGTTTGTACTATAGTCTGAGTCGGGGGATGAAATGGACCAGCGAATCGTAAACGCGAAGGATGGAACGCCTCTTGTACTGATACCTGAGGGGGAGTTTCTGGCTGGAGGGCCGGACAAGTCCGAGGGCGGCGGGCCGTTCCCGGTGCGCTTGCCCGCGTATTATCTTGCGTTGCATCCGGTGACGAATGGCCAATATGCGAGATATTTGAGCGCGGTTCGTCCTTCGAAGGCAGACCTTGAGAAATGGATACAGTTGAATTCGTCTTGTTTTATACGCGCGCAGGGTAGTGGACTGGCTGCCATGCTCCTCCGGCGGGAGCGGTACGAGTCTTACGGCGGCAAGGATGACCATCCAGTGGTTCAGGTGAGTTGGTACGGAGCGGAGGCGTATTGCGCGTGGGCGGGGTTGCGTTTGCCGAGCGAGCTAGAGTGGGAGAAAGGCTCGCGTGGCGTGGATGGGCGTGAGTATCCGTGGGGCAACGAATGGGATGAGTCAAAGTGCCGGAACAACAAAAACAGGGGGAGCGAGCGGACTTGCGGGGTGTGGAACTATGCCGAGGGCCAAAGTCCTTGGGGTTTGTATCAGATGAGCGGGAATGTGTGGGAGTGGTGTGCGGACTGGTATGACAAGGAGTCTTACGGGCGTTACAAAGGTGGCAATCTGACGCCGCCGTCAAGCGGGGTGACGCGGGTGTTGCGCGGCGGGTCGTGGAACTACGACAATAGTGACTACTTCCGCTCTGCCTTTCGCTTCAACAGGCCTGGGGGTAGCGGCGCCTTCATCGGCTTCGGCTTTCGATGTGCCAGGACTTTTTGATTCTTGCGCTCGACGCTGTACTATAGTTCGAGTTGGAGGATGGTATGGACCAGCGAATTGATAACGCGAAGGATCGAACGCCACTTGTGCTGATACCGGATGGGGAGTTTCTTGCTGGTGGTCCGGGCGAGAACGAGGGTGGCGGCAAGCCGTTCCTTGTGCGTTTGCCTGCGTATTATTTGGCGCTTCACCCCGTGACGAATGCGCAGTATAAGCAGTTTGTCAACGCAACAGGACATCGTACGCCGTACAAAGCGGACTGGGGTGATCCGGTGTGGAGTGGGAAGAACTTTCCGGCGAAGAAGTCGGATCATCCGGTAGTGTGCGTGAGTTGGGATGACGCGCAGGCTTACGCGCAGTGGGCGGGCTTGCGATTGCCCAGTGAATTGGAGTGGGAGAAGGGTGCGCGTGGAGTGGATGGGCGGGAGTATCCGTGGGGAGCGAAGTGGGATGAATCGAAGTGTCGCAACGAAAATAATAAGGGGAGCGAGACGACATGCGGGGTGTGGGAGTACGCGGAAGGTCAAAGTCCATGGGGGTTGTACCAGATATCGGGGAATGTGTGGGAGTGGTGCTCGGACTGGTATGACGAGGAGGCATATGGTCGTTACAAGATTGGTAATCTGACGCCGCCGTCAAGTGGGTCGTACCGTGTATTGCGGGGCGGGTCGTGGAATTACGAGTTTGCCTACAACTTCCGGTGCGCCTACCGCTGCTACTTCGACGTGACTGAGAGCCTCTTCAGCTGCTATGGCTTTCGGTGTGCCAAGACGGTTTCTTAGCTCTTTATCTTTTGTTCTTTTTGTTTTAGTGGCGTGTAGCGCCGCCCGCAAAAAATTTTGTCCATATAGATTTACCTCCATGCCATTGAACCGGCCCGCCGCGCCAGCTGACCATTCTTGTGCATTTTCTTGCCGAAACAGGTGGAATACTACAAATACCGCCATTCCCTACCCGCTGGCCGCATAAGCGTCGTCCTACCCGCCGCAGGTGATTGATTTTCAGTCCATTTTGGGCTATTGTAAGGACAGAGACGAGTTTCTACGCCTGAGTTGCCGTGACCGCACCGGCTGGCGGAGAGATGAGTGGGCTTACAGCCCACTTTTTATTTGGGCTAATTTTCGTGTTTTAGCCGCCTTAGGCAGCGTGTGAACGATGGCAGTCAAGCTGGAAGCAATCCGGGCGGCAGCAACCCGCGTAGCGGCCTCGCATGGGCTGGACGTTGTGGAACTCGAGTTCATTGGACCGGCCCGGGAGCGCATCCTACGCGTAACCCTCGAGAAGAATGCCGAGGGACGCGCGAAGCTGAAGGCGGCGATTGCCGCCGGGACGATTGCAGATTTGCCGGAGCGTTTGGCGGCGGGCAAGCTCCACGTTGAGCAGCTCTCGGGCGTTACTCACGAGGATTGCGCCGCTTTCAGCCGGGATTTCGGCGTGTTGCTGGATGTGGAAGACCTGATTCCCGGCGCTGAGTACACGCTGGAAGCCAGTTCTCCGGGGCTGGACCGCAAGTTGACCAGGCCAGGGGATTTTCAACGGTTTGCGGGCTCGCTGGTCAAGGTGCAGACCTTCGAGCCTGTCCGCAACAACCGCCACTGGCAGGGTCGGCTGATGGACAAAACCGGGTCCGGCGCCGATGAAACCATTACGCTCGACCTCAACGCGGTCAAGCAGAACAGCAAGAGCCGGAAAGCCGGCGTCAGCACGGTGGAGATTGCGCTCGCCAACATCGAGAAGGCGCAACTGGTGCCGGAGATTTAGGAAGAACAGGGAATAGGGAACAGGGAATAGGGAACAGGGAATAGTCCCGCGCACTGGTCCCTGCTTTAAGACAACCCCCAACTAAACCGGCCTGGGCCGCGCATTGTGCCCGCGCCGAGCGGTAAAGAGAGAGCAAGCAGAGTATGGCCAGCGTTTTGTACCAGACTATCGAGCTCCTGAGCCAGGAAAAGAGCATTGACCCCGCTATCGTTGTGAGCGCGGTCGAGGAAGCAATCGCCCTGGCCACGCGCAAGTATTACAAGACCCAGGAGAATATGCGCGGCGAGCTGAACAAGGAAACCGGCCAGATTCTGGCCTACATTTACAAAACGGTGGTGGCCGACGATGAGCCCATCGAGGATCCGCTCAACCAGATCACCCTCACCGAAGCCAAGGAACTGGCGCCGGACGTCGAGGTGGGCAGCGAGATCCGGCTCTACCGCGACACCACTCCGCTGGGGCGCATCGCCGCGCAACTGGCCAAGCAGGTCATCTTCCAGAAAGTCCGCGAGGCGGAGCGCGAAACCGTCTTCAACGAGTACGCCCACCGCGAAAAAGAGGTCCTCAACGCCACCGTCAAGCGCATCGAGGGCCAGGACATCATCTACGACCTGGGCAAGGCCGAAGCCCGCTGCCCCAAGCGCGAACAATCGCGGCTGGAGCAGTTCTCCATCGGTGAGCGCGTCCGCGTCGTCCTGCTCAAGGTAGACCGCGCCGCCAAGGGGCCGCAGGTCATCGTCTCCCGCGCCGCTCCGGAGCTGGTGCAGAACCTCTTTCAGTCCGAAGTTCCCGAAATCTACGACGGCACGGTGGTCATCCGCGCCATCGCCCGCGAGGCCGGCGAGCGAACAAAAATCGCCGTCCAGTCCCGCGACAAAGACGTAGACCCCGTCGGCGCATGCGTAGGCATGAAGGGCATGCGCGTGCAGTCCATCATCCGCGAGCTGCGCGGAGAAAAAATCGACATCATCGAATTCTCCGAGGAGATTACCACCTTTGCCGAGAAGGCTCTGCAGCCCGCCAAGGTCAGCCGTGTCTCCATCGCCGATCTCACCGACAAACAGCTCGAAGTCATCGTGGACGACACCCAACTCTCCCTAGCCATCGGCAAGAAGGGCCAGAACGTGCGCCTGGCCGCCAAGCTGCTGGGATGGAAGATTGACATCAAGAGCGAAGAGGAGAAGCGCCAGGAAGTCGAGCAGCAGATGCAGGACCTGAGCGGCGGGCCCTCCACTCCTATCGAACAGGTGACGGAGCTGGCCGCGGGCGTTCTGCAAAAACTGGTCGCCGCCGGCATCACCACCGTCGAGGGGCTCGCCGATATGACCCCCGAGCAGCTCGAGGAGATTCCCGGCATCGGCGAAAAGACCCTGGAAAAAATCAGCCTCGCCGTGCGCCGCTACTTCGAACAGCTTGAGGAGAGCGAACAGGGCCGAAGGCTGGAGACTGCGAAAGCCGAAGCCGCTGAACCGGCCGTCACTGAAGAAGAGCGTGAAGCCGTTCTGGCGACGGACCAGGCGGAAGCGGAAAACGACGCCGCGGTCATCACCGAAGCGGAGAATGTCCGCGCTGCCGAAGAGGATACGGAGGAGTACCGCACCGGGGCCGAAGCGGCCGTCGAAGATATTCCTCCAGCCGACGAGGCGGAAGTCGAGACTTTGCAAGACCAACCGGCTGAGGCGCTTGAGGAAGATGCTCGAAGCGCACAAGAGCCGCTGCTGGAAAACATTGAAACCGGAAGCGCAACCACGGACGAGCAGGCGGCCAAAGAGGACGGCGTGTAAAATGCGCCGCCTCTGTGCAGCCCCATCAGACGATAACGGAACTTTGAACTACAGCCAATGCCATGAGGCAGCTATGAGCGACTAATAGGCTTTGGACAGCAGATTTTGAAAAGAGGCGAATGAGTAAGGTTCGTATCAACGATCTCGCGCGCGAGATGGAAGTCAAGAGCCGGCAGGTTCTTGACTTATTGGCAGAGCTCGGCCTGGGCGCTGGCAAGACTCACTCCAGTTCGCTGGAGGAAGATGAGGCCGACAAGGTTCGCGCGCAATTTAAGCGCGCGTCGCGGTCCGCGAGCGCGGCAAGCACGCCGGCCTCTCGCGCCCCGCAAGCCATTGCCCCGAAGATTGATCTCTCGCATATCTCCAAGCCCGGCGACGTGCTGAAGGCCATCCAGGCCAAGAAGCAGGAAGAGGAAGCCGAAGCCCGCAAGAGCCGTTTGCCTCTGAAGCGTTCAGCAGCCACGCCTGCCCCGGAACCCACGCGCCCGGCTCCGACAGCTGTGGTTGCCGTCAAGCCGTCTGCTACGCCGGCCAAGCCGGAACCGCGCAAAATTGTTCCCCAGCCCCGTTCCGCGCCGCCCATCGTCGCTCAACCACCCGCCATTGCCACGCGCCCGCCTGCTAAAGCGGTGGTTGCCAAGGCTCCCGCAGTTGCGCAGCGTCCGGCCGTCGCCGTGGCGCCGCCTGCTGTAGCCGTAGTGGTCAAGCCGCCGGCAAAAACGGCCAAGCCCGCTCCTGAACACATTGCGCCTGCCGCTACTCCCGCGGCGCCGCATACAAAAGCCAGGGCCTCCAGAACTGCGGAGCCTGTAGAGATTGAGACTCCCTTGGCCGCCGAAGCGGCCGCCCTTGCTCCCGAGCAGGCAGATTTATTCCCCGGAGAAGCCGCCGGCCTCGCGGCTGCTGCACTGGCGCATCCGCCCGCCCACCGTGGAAAAGGGCACGCGCACACAGCGGCGCCCACCCCGGCGCTGCCCGCCCGGCGCATGGTGATGCCGCAAACAGGGCCTCGGCCGGTGTACACCGCGCCCCCTGCGGCTGACCTTCCGCCCTCGGCTGGCGCCGGGACTGCTGCAGGTGGCATTCGGCGCGGAGAGCCGATCTTCCGCAGGCCCTCAGGAACTACCGGCGGCGCATCCCAGCGCACTACCGGCACTCCCGGAGCAGGCCAGTTCCCCGGCGGTCCGCGCCCCAAGCACCCCACGCGCACCACCTCTGGCGCTTTCGCCGGCACAGGCGCGCCGGGAGCCCCCGGAACTCGCCCCGGATTTGGAGCGCGCCCCGGATTTGGACCACCTCGCTCCGGCGGCCCTCCCCGCCCTGGTAGCGTCCCGCCAGCCGGCGAGTCCCCGCGCCCGCAGCGCGCCCCTTCCAGAGGCCGTGGCGGACGTCCGCAGTATCCAAAAACCAAGGAAGGCCCGATGAAGGGCTTTGTGCCGCCGCCGCGCTACGCCGGTGTCCAATTCGGCGGTGAGCCCCTTCCCATCACCCGCGAAATCACTGTCACCGAGGGCATCAGCGTCAAAGATCTGGCCGAAAAGCTCGATGTCCGCGCCAAGGATCTCATCGCCACACTGCTCATGAGCGGCATCTTCGTCACCGTCAACCAGTCCCTCGATGCCGAGATGGTCAAGGACGTGGCCGCCAAGTTCGGCGCCGCCGCCACCGTCATCAGCTACGAAGAAGAAATCGCCAACCAGGCCATCGAAGAAGTTCTCGAAGCAGACAATACCGGCGAGCTTGAGGTCTCCCGTTCGCCCGTGGTCACCGTCATGGGCCACGTCGATCACGGCAAGACCTCCCTGCTCGACGCCATCCGCGAAACCGACGTAGCCGCGGGAGAAGCCGGCGGCATCACCCAGCACATCGGCGCTTACAAGGTTCGCTTTGCCAAGGAAGGCTCGCCCG
>Ga0326727_10022846_pt1 | contig 12021 bp, 14 predicted proteins | sample MB2enrmetagenome_FD_207643 | JGI IMG/M metagenome (GOLD analysis project Ga0326727, IMG submission 207643) | Lab enriched peat soil microbial communities from McLean, Ithaca, NY, United States - MB29MY | ecosystem: Environmental > Terrestrial > Soil > Wetlands > Peat | place: USA: New York... | reverse complement strand
GACACGCTCCAGGTTGAATTCCTTATCGTAGAGCCGCGCATTCATCTGTATCAGGCCTACTCGAATAGTGTCGTCGGCCTTGGCGGCGATCGCATGCGACAGATTGAGCAACAGCAGCAGGATCGAAAATGCGAGAATACGATGCACGTAACCCTCCTTTCCCCAGTGTGTAGGGGATGGCAATCGGGGTTCTACGTTCAAAGAGACTGTCAACGCCCAGGTCAACACGCTTAGGGTCGTCGGCGCTCCACAATGGAGAGCAAGTATCTCAACGCAGGCCAAAAACCTGAGTTTCCATTGCGGATGCTCCGGCAAAATCGACCTTGACGTGCCAGAGATTCGTTTGATGGTCCCAAAACCAGCCGGAGCGCGCAGCCCTTAGCGCGTCCAAATTGCTCATCTCCTCCAGCTTGCCATCACCCACCCGCACGGCGGCCGGGCGCTCGGCTGCATAGCCAACCGTCACCGGATTCCACTCCTGGTTCGACACCACCCCTATTTGCAGCGCACTTCCTGCCACTTCCACTGACGCGATCCGCTTCTCCCCCATGGTCACAAACTTCTCGGCATCGCCGATCACTGCCATCCCGTTCTGCAGCAGGGGCGCGAGCACAAAGTACTCATGCTTTGCGTCGTGCTCAAGGGGAATAAAGGTGGAGGCATCTACCAGCGATGAACGGCGAGTGTCGTGGTTGTAGACCACCCACTCGCCGCTCACCCCCAGGTCCGAAACGCTGAAGGCACGGAGATAGCCTGCCCTCGGAAGGCTCAGCACGTAAAACCACTTGTGCCCGTTCCGCTCCGAAGTCGTATATCCCACCGCGCCGCCCTCCAGATAACAACGGTCCAGAGGAACGATGGGGTGGCAGGCTTTCAAAATCAACTCGTCGCCTTCCCGGTACGTCTTCCGCACCAGGTCGAAATTGCACTCCCCGATCCGATGCCCCAGTTGAATCTCGCCGCCGAGCAGGTTAGCCAGCAGAACATCTTCGAACGCGTTGGCATCGGCCGTGGTTTGGATGTTGTCTCTCGAAGGCCAAATCCCTACCGCGCCATAAAATGCACTGGTAAAAATCAAGTGTTTCCAGACGTAAGGGTCGTCGTCCCGTTCAGCGGTCGGAATATGATGGTCCCAAGAGCCCTGGACCGACACCACGATGGCATTCTCAGTAGATTCCATGATATTGCGCGGCAACTGCATGCAGTACTGCATGGTGAAATTCTTTTCCTGGAGGGCCTTCGCCATATTCTTGAAGTACGTGTCCATGCGGTCGATGCCGGCCATCATCACCGGATCGCCCTCGTAGACGCTCAAGAAATCGTGCTGAAGCAACGTATCTCCCCAGGTAGCCACCTTATCCGCTGTGCGCCTCCAGTAATCAAGCGTATAGTAGACATCTCCCATGCCTGCGCCGGGCGTCTGGTCGGACGGGGTGGTGAAGTGAGGAAACTGTTTTGGATATGGCCCGCGCGGAGCCAGCCAGCAGTAATAAGCCTCCAGGGGAACGCCCAACTTGTCATGCAGCCATGCCAAGCCGTGGGGAAACAAATCCTCCCTGGGCTCAAATAAGCCTTCGTGGTCGTGCAACTGGTCTTCGTCTTGAACCTGGTAAGCGCCGATCCGCAACCCGTGCTTCTTTGCGTCCTCAGCTATCCCCAGGATTATGTCTTCGTAAGCCTTATAGCCTTCCTCCTTGAAACCGTGCTCGCGGTAGTACGAGCCATAGTCGTCCCAATACACCGGATACTTCAAAGTGTCGCCGGCGTACTTGGACGGAATCTTTTTCCCCGCCCGTTTTAGCAGCGTCTCGCCCCAAGCTCGAAGCGTTTTACCAATTCCCTGTCCCACCATCAAAATGTGGGCATGCTCATATCCGGCGGGAATATCCTCGGCTAACCCTTCGATGCCGCAGTTGATCACGCCTTTCGACGGATTGGTCTCATCCACCGCCGCCACGGACGCGCTTTGTTGAGTGGCAACGAGATAGTTCGCATAGGGAGAGAGGATCAACGTCTTGTACGCTTCGTCCGCGAGCAGGAGCAGATCCACTGTCCCGCCCAGGCTGGCGGCGTTTCCATACCCGAAGCGATGAGTAAACATGCCCCCACTGGTCCAAGAATAGAGGTCATTGCGTTCGCCAAATCCCGACAGGAATTGGGGAAATACTACGGAGGGCACGGTCCAATTTCCGCTCGCATACGGTTTGAAGCCGTGCGGGAATTTCTGAAAGAAAACCAGACAAGGGGTATCCGAGTATAATTTGAAGCTCGTGGCGAACGCCGTTCTGGAATCCGGAACCTGCCATGTCAACTCGATGGCTTGATAAGCTCCCAGGAAGTCAGTGCTCTTGGCGGTCTTCACGTCGGTCAGAGCGAGCCTTCCCCCCACATGCTGATACGCTGCAACCTCTGGATATTTGACCTGGGCACTCCGATACCAGCGCTGGTTCTCCAGCACGCTGACCAAGCCTTTTCCTAGCCAGCTCTCGCCTCCGCACCGGACTGTATAGGCACCCCCGGCGGGGTTAAAAGTCAGAGAGATACCGAACTTGTTTTCGAGGGAATACGACCGTTGCCCGAAGGAAAACGGATCGGGATGAGCTTGAGGGATCGGCATGGCTAACCCCAGGGGTGTCGAAAGCATCGCCATTCCGGAAGCAAATGTCTTCCCAAACTGCCTGCGCGTCAGTCCTTTCACTGCAGTCCACCTCCCAACAGGGCTTCAGACCAGGGACTACTTCGAACTTTCGGCGGCCGTGACCTGAAAGAATTCTTATAATCCGTCAAATAAACTTGCACGTAGACCACGTGCTCCATGGTTAGTCCGGCTGCTTCCACTTTGGTCTTCACTTTAGAAAGGCACTGCCGAATCTGTGCCACCGGCTCCCGCGGAACTCGGCCTTGAGCATCCTGCGCACCCTGGCCCGAAACATAGAGAAGATCGCCGCCAAGGATACTAGGGCTGGCGGGCTCCTGCGCTTGGGCCTGCCCCGACATTGCCAGTTGCGCTCCAACCCCCATTATGTATGCCAAGCAGACGGCCCCTCTCAGGGCGGAGAGGTTTCGCATGCGATCGACCTTTCGGGAATTTCCAAATCCGGAGTGCATTCTTTCCCAGGATGAGTTCTCGGTCCTCGGGACTGTAGAAGTCGAGCGCGCTATTCACGAACTCCAATTCTTTGTCCATCCGCAGTTCCCAACGTGGTTTCGGGTACCCTGTCCCCCAGATGATTTGCTTGGGGCCGAATTCCTCATAGGTCGCCTTGAAGAACGGATAGGTATCGCGATACGGGAATTCCTTCGTCAACGAGATTTCGTAAGGCTCCGAAGCGCTGACCCAAACCTGGGGGAAGCGTTTTAGGCGGAACATCTTGCGAAAATCGGTCCAGGGATCGGGAGCGCTCAGGTCCGGCTTGCCGAGGTGATCCACGACGATTTTGACTCCCGGGAATCTCCCGGCCATATCTTCCAGTATGGGCATTTGTTGGGGAAGGATGTAGAAGTTGAAGACGGCCCCCAGGCGCTCGGCCTCGCGCCAAAGTGGATAAAGATCCTTGGCGTTCAGCCAGTTCGAGTGGGGATCGTAGATAGGGCTGAACCGCATGCCCTGGAAGCCCTGCTCTTCCATCCAGTAGCGCAACCGACCGGCCGGATCGTCGCCCAGCGGATTCAACAAGCCGTGACCTACAAACAGGCCAGGGAACTTCCGGAGTGAGTAGCTGATGTAGGAGTTGTCCCATCCGTAGTAGCGGGGGTTGATGAGCACGGCGTATTTCAATCCGTACTCCCGCATCTCTGCGACTTCGTTTTCAATTGGCGCTTCGATGTCCACGCGCTTTAGCTCCGGATGTTCGGGGTGATGGAAAGGGAATTTGGGATCGAAAGTCCAGACTTCCAAGTGCGTGTCGATGATTACTTGTCCCGATTTAGCGGCGCTTAGAGCTGCCACCGCCGCCAGGGACAGGAATCGCCTGCGATTAACCGTGCGCGGAGTGATCTCGGCTTTGGGCATCGCGATTCTGTAAGGAGCCAGATTGTAGCCCTTTGCTTCTCGCGCCGCAACAATGCCTCTCTCCCTGCTCTCCCTTCGTCCGTCGGCTGGCGGAAGAGACGCGGAGGATTGAGGAGTTCCGACAAGATCGGCTTGTCGACAATTAAGCCCGACAGTGGCGCCGGCCCCGCAAACCCGGCATCGACAAGTGCCGGTCCCGCTCCTGCGGTACCTGCGCTGCTCCTGTAGCGTGAGGAGAAATCCGATCTCATGCTCTTGACAACCGCCCGGTGGTTGCTGATAGTCTCGTTCAGCCAAGGAAGATTTCGCCATGAACCGGCGTGCTTTTCTAGCTCAACTTTCGATCTTATCGGCCGCCGTGGCGAATGCCGCCAGCCGGTTGCCTGCGAACGGCAATGTGAAGTGGGCCGTTTCCTTGGGCCTCTGGTCGCATTTGCCGCCGGGTCCGTTCACGGACATCCTGGACGTGATGAAGGAGACGCGTTTCCTCGGTATACGGATAACCGGCTTCGATGGTTTTCTGCAACAATACAAACTGACCCTCGCCGGACTGCACCGGGAACTATCCCGGCGTGGCCTGCACATCGTTACAGTCTCCTTTGGCGGGCCCCTGCACGACCCAGCGCAGCGCGAGAAAGTCTTGGAAAGCGCGCGGAATGCCATGAAGTTTTTGGCCGACTTCGGCGCTAGCCACCTGGTGGTTTTTCCTCCCGGACGGGGCAACTTGCAGGCAACCCCGCCAGAAGTAATGCGCGAGATCGCGACGCGTTGCAACCAAATTGGAGAATTGGCCGGTGAGATGGGATTTACCGCCGGCTTGCACAACCATCTGGGCGAAATGGTTCAGACGCAGGCGGAAGTCGACCAATTCATGTCCATGACGGATCCCAAGCTGTTTGGCTTGTCGCCCGACACCGCCCATCTGCACCTTGCCGGCTGCAACGTCGTAAGCACGCTCAAGAAATACAAGAACCGCATCCGATTTATGGACTACAAGGACGCGAAGTGGACAACCCCTGCGCAGGATTGGGTGGAGTGGAACGGGAAGGCGCTGCCGAGAGAATCGCCCGAGGCACGATTCTTCGCCAGCATCTATGATCTGGGTGACGGGGAGGTGGATTTTCCCGGTTGCCACCACATTTTGAAGGATGTGAAATACCGCGGGTGGATTTGTGTTGATCTGGATACGGCACGCCGGGGCCCCCTCATCAGTTACCAACGGTCCGGCACTTACATCGTCAGGGCGCTTGAGCCAATCTACTTGTGAACAGGAGGTGTCCCTATGGCGCCGCCCTTGGAGCGGCGTGAATTCCTTTTGGGAACCCTTGCCATGGCCATCCCCCATCCTGTCCCCAAGTACCGCATCATCGATCCGCACGTGCACGTCTGGGTCAATAACCCAAACTATCCGTGGCCAAAAGAGACTACGGAGCCACCGAAGAAGGACGCCACGCCCTCGATGCTTCTTGAACTGATGGAGGCCAACCAAGTCGAGAGGACCGTGATAATCCAGCCGATTTTTTACCGATGGGACAACCGCTACGTTGCCGATTCGGTCCGAAAATACCCGCCTTATTTCAAGGCGGCATGCCGGGTGAACCCAGTCGATCCTGCCGCTCCGGATCACCTTTCCAGGCTGACCGAGCAAGGCTTTCGTGGCGTGCGGCTGAGTCCCGCGGCTGATGCCAGCGGTGATTGGATCACCGGCCCGCTGATGCCGCCTCTCTGGAAGCGTGCTGAAGCCTTGAAAGTGCCGATGCTGATTCTAACGGCGATTACACGCATCCCGGAGATTGGCCGGCTCATCGAGACATCTCCCGACCTGCACGTAGTAATCGATCACATGGCGGATTGCCCCATCCGCCAACCGCAGGAACTGAGCAAGCTCCTGGCCTTGGCGCGCTATCCACGGGTGTTCGTAAAAATCTCTCATACCTGGTCAATTTCCAAGCAGGAATATCCCTGGTTGGACGCCCAAAAGTATGTGAAACGACTCTTCGCAGTTTATGGCCCCAAGCGTCTGATGTGGGGCACTGATTGGCCCGTTCACGAAGCGAAAACAACTTATCATAGGACGCTCACCGTGGTCCGCGACGACATGAAATTCTTGAACGACGAGGACAAAAGCTGGATCCTTTCGAAGACCGTCGAACGCCTCTGGTCTTTCTCATGATGTTTATTTTTGTAGCGGCAGTCTCCGACCGCCGGCCTTGGACTCTCAACGCGTTCCGGCGCTCGGGGAGCGCCGCTGCAGCTATCTCGACAGGGCATTCCAATGGATGTGAGCACCTTTATTGAGGTCATCGAAATCTACCGGGTCAGTATGCCCCTCGTGTACCCATTCCGTACCGCCTAGGGTTGAGTACGACCTTCTGTTTGGCCCGGTCGGTTCCCAGTGAGCACTCATGCACAACAAATCAATGGAGCGAGTAGGGGCGGACCTCCGCTGTGTTAGGTCCACCTCTCTTCATCCTCGCAAGCGCCCGCCAGGTCGGTTCATTATTGCCTCCGCACGGCATCGCGTGGAGATTGGGATAGGAAGGGTCGGCAGCACCCTCATTTCGTCATTTCGCAACCCCAACCTTGGCCCACGGTTCAGCCTGCCGGCATCCACGATTCAGCGATCCGCTCAACCTGCCACCCATTCTCCGCCCGGACAAGTCCTGCGTGCCGGGTTGAATTACAAGGCGTATAATCTCCCGGTATAACCAATGGGAGGCGACGAGATGGCCAAGACCAAAGTGTTGACAATCACCATTCAGAATCAGCCCGGCACACTCGCAACGATCGCGAAAGCGCTGGGGAGCGCGAAGGTGAATATCCTGGCGGTATCAGGAACGGCCCAAGGGGCAGCCAGCACGGTCCACCTCGTGGCCGAAGACGCCAGACGCGCAAAGAAGGTCCTCGACGAAGCCAAGCTTGCATACCACGAGACGGGGGCGGAGCAACAGGACCTGGCGAACAAGCCCGGGGCGCTGGCGCAGCACTTGGAGAAGCTCGCAGCAAAAGGCGTGAATCTGAGCTCGATCCATGCCACGGCCGTGAAGGGCGGGAAAAAGGCGGTTGTGGTTTACACGGTAGAGGTCCCGGCAAAAGCCAGCGAGGCACAAGCCACAGCTCCGCCCGCTTAGCTCGGCTTGACGCCTAGAATCGCATGCGTTTGGCGTTTGAGCCCAAAACCCCTCAGACTCAGCCGCGAACGGTGGCGTGTGTCCGTCGGGAAGGGACCTTGTTTTTTGACCCTTGCCCTTCCGACGGAACCTTGCCGTTCGCAAGAACTCGGGACAGGCTAAGTTGTGATGGCTACACCCCAGTTGCCCGAACCGTTATTGGATTCCTCTTTCATCGTCTGCGTAACGCTGGCAACCTCTATAGACTCAATGTGAACAGAGTTCTTGGCAGCAACACCCGCGGGGGATTTTTCTCTTGGTGCAGGCGAGTTTTTGGTACCGACACCTTCGCAACTCCCTCCGCAAATCCTTGACAGCCCTCCTTGCATTGCATACGGTAACGGCTCAACAACGATTTCAATAGGGCAATCGTCAACAATCCAACGGCGAGAGGGAGCGCAGAAAATATGATGACTAATTTTCAGATCGTTGCGTATTTGGCCGAGAAGGCGGGGATCCCAAAGAAGACGGCCGCCGCGGTACTCGCAGAACTCGTCACGCTGGCCACGAAGGAAGCCAAAAGCAGCGGGCAGTTTGTGGTTCCCGGGCTGGGCAAGGCGGTGAAGGCAAACCGCAAGGCCCGAACGGGCCGCAATCCTCAGACCGCCGAGGCCATCCAGATTCCGGCCAAGACGGTGGTGAGATTCCGCCTGGCGAAGGCATTCAAAGATGCCGTCGTGCCTCCTAAGAAAAAGTAGCCCCATCGGGACCGGCTTTCCTCAAGGGACGGAAGTCATGGAGGCCGCAAGGGGCGACCGCAACGCATATATCAGTATTGCGAACGGCATTCGCGCAACCGTCCCCCAAGCGGCCAGTGCTTTAGCGTGTTGCAATTTGTCGCGCACAGGAGTATGAAGGAAGTATGCTGACCGAAGGAGCTAAGACTCCGCCGGGCACGCAGAGGTTAGTCGATAAATCACACCGCTCTTGCGGTGCGCACCTTGGCAACGCCCCGCGGACGCTGCCAGGGCGGAAACGACGAACACCTGAGACGGGGAGCCGTAAGCGGTTCCCCGCTCTCGTTTTTGATTCGCGATTTCGCAGTTGTCCCTCCCAGAGGATCGGTATACCTTCCGGTTTGAGATCCCGCCTTCATGGCGTGCAAAAGGCTATCCTTTAAGTTGACGACACTCCTTCGCCCCACGGTGCCTGGGGGCTCCCGTCATTTATCGCACCAGAAACTTGGGGCAGGGGTCGCACGGGAATGCGCGAAAAGGCTCAATGTGAATGCTTTAATTGTTGGCCGCGGCTAGTAAATCAAGAGCCTATAGGTGCAGTGGTACCTGCTCGGAAACCCAAATGGAAATCCCGGCTAAGACGCCATGCTCATTCATTCGTGTCTGTTATTATTGAACTCGCTGGCCGTTCGGCAGGTGGCGGCCGGTACGCAGCTTCACATCCGGCTCACATCTGCAATAGGCTCTTACGCAAGCAAGGTGGGCGCACGCGTCCCGGCGGTTCTCATTGCGCCGGTGGAAATCGATGGCCAGACAGTCCTGCCGGCCGGAAGCACGGTATCGGGAAGAGTGAAAAGGGTCACGCGCGTGGGTTTGGGAATCCGTCACGAAACAGCCGGGCTCGAATTGGGATTTGACCGCCTAACCCTGCTCGGCGAAGCCCCCGTCCCCGTCTCTGCGCGCGTGGCCGAGGTCGATAACGCCCTCGAGACTGTGGCTCGCGATGGCCAGATCCGCAACCTCCGAGCCACGGACAGTGGCGGCTATCGGGTGAGCGGCTACATCCGGGGGGTGATGCTTCGCTGCGAGTTGTACGCTACCATCGCCGTGTGGCTTGTGAGGTCCAGGGTGGTGAAGGTCCCCGAGCCGGAGATCTATTTCCCTGCCGGCGCCGAACTCACGCTGACGCTGACTCAGCCCCTGCGCCCTAAGTCATTCTTCCCAGTCGCCCCCGCCGGGAATGAATTGTCGGATGCGGAGCGCGACGACTTACACCGAATGGTTGCGGCCATCCCCGATCGGACCTACGCTCCCAACCCACACCGCCCATCGGATCTCACGAACGTGCTGCTCATCGGCTCTGATGACCAGGTTGCTGCCGCCTTCTCGGCTGCCGGCTGGGCCCAGGCCCTCCCAACGTCCTTTCGCCGCCGCGTACGGTGGCCCCGGGCCATTGGCGAGAGACGCGGATTCAGTTCCGCGCCCATGTCAGCTTTATTGCTCAATGGAATGGAACCGGATATGTCCTGGGAGAAAGGCTTCAACGACGTTTCGAAGCGTCACCATATCCGTTCGTGGAAACAACCCGGCGACTGGAATGGTGAGGAACTCTGGATCGGCGCCGCCACACGAGACATCGATCTGGCCTATTTGCGGCCGGGCCAGCGCCTCACTCATAAGATCGCCCCCGATGTGGACCGAGAGCGCGAAAAGGTGGCCTATGAGCTCGCATTTACCTCTTGCGCGAGCGTGCTGGGGTGGATAGGTCGGCCCGAGGTTCCTGGCTTCACCGAGAACGCCACAGGCGACTCAATGACCACGGACAAGCGGCTCGTGGTCGTCCAACTCAATGATTGTCGAGCTCCGCGGCTATCTACTGAAACGGTCGATACGAAGCCAGTCCCGGTCCATGGCGGTAAGTGGTCGATCTTTGCGCGGCGGGAGATTCTCAATATGCGGAGCGATATGCTTCGCGACAACTGGTATTGGAGGGGCTACGAGACGGTGCTTTGGACCGTTCATGTCGTCCGGATACACAGGCGCTCGAGTTCCGGCCTTGGGTCGTTTATCAGCAGCTTTTGTCCTTACAGTCTCCGAAGACCCACCGTTCAAGAGGCGGCGTTCACGAAATGAGACTCCGTGTAGCTACCCTCCTGATCACCAGCTTGCTGTTTCCATCTGCTCTGGCCAGCGAGGCCCCCCGGCCGCTGACCCTGCCAGAAGGGGTCAAGCAAATGGAGGAACGAGGCGGGGCGCGCTCCGCTGGCGTATTACACATGCCCTCGCCGGAACATGCTGAGTGACCGGCGCTTCCATCAGACCGCGGAGCTGCGCGCTCGGATGACATATTCCTCTTCGGGGCACAAGACATTCGAAGTATTATCCGAACAGGGGCTGTCTCTCATCCGCCAGAAGGTGTTGAGACGCATGCTGGAAGCAGAGGAAGGGGCCAGCCGCGTCGAGATGCTAGCGCACAAGCAGATCACTCCGCTGAACTATGAGCTCCAGATCCTGGACAGTGAAAGGCAGCCGTGCCGCCTGGCGTACGTGCTGGAGGCCACCACCACGAGCGTGAGCAGGTTCTCGCTTCGAGGGAGGATCTGGCTTGACAGCGAGGAGTTCGCCGTCGTGCGCGTTGAGGCAACCCCCCAATGAAGCCATCAGCGCTCATCCACAATATTCACGTTGTGCGGGAGTATGTGAAAGCGGACCCGGTGTGGTTGCCGTTGTACAACCGTTCCATGTCGGACTCGTTCTTCTTTGGGCACACCGACGTCACCATTGACTCTTCCGACTACCAGGTCACTTAGAAACCGATCGAACCGCCAGCCCAGCCCTCCGCCAGTGTAGTAAGGCAAGTCGCCACTACGCCGTTACAGGGGATCTAAGCGATGGCAAGGCCTGCATTCATGCACGCTTCCCCGAAGCGGTGAATCCGGGTTGAAGTCCCGGCGCTCCTCCCAAGCCTCGAAGAGGTTTTATGTCCGACACTCTCGTTCTCGACACCCTGGGTTTCCCGGTGGCCTTTGTCTCCTGGCAGAGGGCTGTCAATTTGCAATGGCAGGACCGCGCCGTGATGGTCGCGGAAGACGCCACGCGCATCCTCCGCTCGCCGTCTTTCGAGATGGGGATGCCGCGCGTCATCAAGCTGAGGAGCCATATCAGCCGGAACCTGCGGCTCCAGGTTCCGATGACTTGCTGGAACATCGCCATCCGCGATAACAGCTCGTGCCAGTATTGCGGCGTAGTGCTGGAAACGGCGGAGTACACCATTGACCACGTCCTCCCCAGGGCTCGCGGCGGAAATTCGGTCTGGAGGAATCTGGCGTTGGCGTGTGGCCAATGTAACAAGCGCAAATCGGATCGAACTCCCCAAGAGGCTGGACTCACGCTCCGGCAGAAACCCGTGGAGCCTAACCAGTTCGACCCGAGATTCAATTTCCGGCTGCGCATCCACGCGTTGCGACCGGACAGGAAGAGCACCGTGCGTTGCGCCGGCAACTCGGGTACCAGCGGCTCCTCTTGAACGATGACCAGCGCCGGCGCTTAGCCGTCAAGGCCAAGAAGCTGGGCGGGCGCGTGCTTCGTGAATTGACCACCAGCGCCACGCCGGAGAGCCGCCTGGCTTGGCACCGCAAGCTCATCGCCAGGAAACATGAGGGCAGCAGACAGCGTGGCCCTGGGCGTCCCCGTGTGGGCGAGGAGACTCAACAACCGGTCATGCGCATGGCCACGGAGAACCAGGATTGGGGCTACCGAAGAATCCAGGGCGCCTTGGCCAATCTGGGCCACGAGGTTGCGCGGGGCACCCTCGCGAACATGCTCCGGGAACACGGTCTGGAACCGGACGGCGATAGAGCAGCGGCGAAACATAGCGATCATCGCCGCGAAGTCAGAAGTCACGAGCACTCAGCCGAATCGCCGACTGTCCTGACCGTGGCGCCGATGGTCGCCCGCCCCAGGATCTGAAATCGCCACTCTAGAAGCAGAAGAGCCCATGGTCTAAGGCACGTTTTAAGGCCCGGAGGGCCTTAACCCGCTTTATTCATGAACGGCATGTAAAGGTTGGTTCTGGCTCGTTCTGCTTGGCATGAGACGAACCCGGCAGCCCGAACCGAAGTGCCAGGGCATGCAGTTGGGTTCGTTCCTCCCGTCAGCGCAG
>Ga0326727_10022845_pt1 | contig 12022 bp, 12 predicted proteins | sample MB2enrmetagenome_FD_207643 | JGI IMG/M metagenome (GOLD analysis project Ga0326727, IMG submission 207643) | Lab enriched peat soil microbial communities from McLean, Ithaca, NY, United States - MB29MY | ecosystem: Environmental > Terrestrial > Soil > Wetlands > Peat | place: USA: New York... | reverse complement strand
GACGCTGCGTGAACGTCTTCGACGCCTCTGCCCTAATCGCCTTCCTTCAGGGAGAAGCGGGTTCCGCCGCAGTCGAGAAGGGCCTCCAAGAGGGTGGTGCCTGCAGCACAGCGAATTGGTCCGAGGTTGCCCAGAAGATACGAGCACACGGCCGCGACTGGCCATTAGCGCGCGCCCTGTTGGCGAGCTATGACCTGCAGCTTGAGCCTGTCACGGTCGAGGATGCCGAACAGGCCGCAGTCACGTGGACTCGGGGAAGCGGCATGTCGCTTGCGGATCGCCTGTGTCTCGCGCTCGGACACCGTTTCGACGCCATCGTCTGGACAGCGGACAATAGCTGGGGAACGAGCGAGTCCATCAGGCAGATTCGCTGAGGAACGATCCCAGGACTGATGAAGTCAACCCTATGCTGGGCTACCTCACTCCGAACGAATACGGAGTCCTACACTCAACCCAACCCCGGGCACGTTGTCCTGAAAAGTGGTCCACTCAATGGGGTCTAGGCCATTTGGAGCGGACGACGGGATTCGAACCCGCGACCCTCACCTTGGCAATAAATAGCGGCCCGATGTTCCTACCTGGCTAAATAGAAATGAGTGCAGCGTATCGGCCGTTTTGTTTTGTCATTAGTTGACCGTAGCCGACCGTGTTTATCAATGGCTTGTGGTATTTTCGTGGTGCATATTCCACGGCGATCCTGTACCACGTGCACCACAACCAAACGCGGTTTTTGCATCTCTGCCTGCGCTTTTGGCGCGCTAATCGGCTTCCGACGCTACCCGCGAGGGCGGGCCTAGGCGCCCGCTCTCCGACGGCCCGCGACCGCCGACGACCCGATGGCGTGTGCTCATTGCCCGCCATTCTATCCATCTCGTGTGACAGTGCGCTAGAGCACTCATGGGTAGGTTGAACGGGCACCTCTTGCGATGTTCATAGCGCCGCCGGCTGTTCTCTTATGTCTGTCCCTCCGCGTCACAGTCTCAACCGGCAGTTTCGCGGACGTCAAACCGTCTACGCCGGAGTGCGCCCTCACCTTTCAAGGTGATGCCCGTCCTGCCGTGAGCGCAATTGCCGTCGACAACGTCTCACGCGGATAGGATCTCGACGCTGCCGAACCGGTATCTCCGAAGCCCGATCTGGTGGGGCCACGGCTGGTCCCGAGTCATCTGCGGTGCGGGCTCACGCCGCTCCGCCTCCGTCCCCTCTCATCGCTCGACGCCAGCCCTAGAGGAAGCGGCCGGGGTATCAAACTCGCCCTTACGCCGTGAGGTGGACGTTTGCTTCATTGAGCGTCCACACGCCCGGCGATGTCTCGGTCAATGCCGACAGGATGTCAACCGCTCGCTGGTCCTGTACGCATCCAGGATGTCCGCAGGAGCGATCCGCCTTCCATGATCCGCACGACTTCGAGTTCGCCCAGGTCGCGAGATCTGCTACCCCGTTGACAAGCACCGGCATGCCGCACCTCCTTCGTGGCTACAGGCCGTAGGAGACCTCGGGCCAGGCCGGCCCCCGCCGGCCCGACTATGAGCGTACTGTGGCGCTGCTCAGCAGCTCACTGTGGCCGAGTGCGCGGAATGCTGTCTCGACCGCGACAAGCGCTTTGCGGCGTGCTTCGACGAGGTCTTCAAGGCCGAGGGGATCGAGATCGTCCGCACTCCCTGGCGCGCGCCGAAGGCGAACGCATATGCCGAGAGATGGATCCGCACCGTGCGAGCCGAGTGCCTCGACCCCGACCATCAGCCTGTTCCGGAGTCTCCCAGGGTGTCTCAACCGATCGCGAACAACCCGGCCGCGCCCGGGCAGGATGACCTCGTACTCGTGGACGAAGTAGGCCGCTACTACGACCCGCGAACAGCAACCTTCTCGACAGCTGCCAGCGCATGGCGCTGATCACGCTCATCAAAGCCTATCCGAGGGTGATCTGCTCTTTCTCAAACGACATCGACAGTATCATGGAGTTCACATCTCACTTCATCGGCTGATAAGGCTCCCAGCCTTCATACTCGTGATAGATCACCATAGCACTATCCCACGAAGCAGCCTCAAATGACCATGTGAAGCTCAGCCCATCCTCGATAGCCATCTGCCTTGCTTGACTATTGGTACTCTCAAACATGGCCGTTTGAGTGCCTCCAGCAGTTCCTTCACCTGTCCAGATTTCATACTTCGTCAATTGATGACGCCAACTTTCGGATAAGCCATGGACTACATCAGGTTTTGGAAATCGACAATATCCGGCAGAAAGGCAACCCCAGATATGATCTCAATATCAATGCGAGCTCCACGGAGTGCACCCTTATTGCGAAACGATCTACTCTGAGGAGAACAACCCGCCGCTCTCCCGCATCGTATGATAAAGGTCGAGGCATTCGCGATAGCCTGGTTGCGAGCGGCCAACTGCCTAGCACTTAGCATACTAGCAAGTTCTCCCAGCATGACGAGTCCGTCTGTGACGCTTGGTGGGATGTGACTCGCCCAAGAAACGGACAGTTGCAGTCCGGCACCCTGAGCCTGTATTCGTCCCCGATTGAGCTGAGCGGTTTCCACGGGCTCGGTATCTTGCTGGCTGCACCACAAGGACCCTTCCAGAGGGAGTACCCAGGAAAGACCCTGGCAGAGCGCAATAGTGGTTGCTGCCTGAGCTGTGAAAGAACCGACCGGCGAGTACTGAACGTTGGTCCCATTACGCGTTCCAGGTCTCCCACCTGGTAATACGCCACAACCAAAAGGCGCCCAGTCACACCATGCCGTGCCTGACGGGTCACTTTCGTCAACTGGATCCCCACCGGTGTACGCATACGCCTCTTGCGTCTGCTGCAGCTCAGGGTCCACCGACACGAACTGCCCTGTCGCGGGGTCGTAGTAGCGCCCGATCAGGTAGATCATGCCCGAGGGGTCTGTGTAGGCACCGGCGAACCCGAAGGGCGTGTAGGCGGCGAGCCCACCCGCGGTCTCGGGATTGCCCCAGGCGTCGTAGTCGACCGAGGCGCTTAAGGACCCCGACGAGGTGACGACTCCACGCACGGACCCAAGGCCGTCGGCGACGAGGTAGCTGATCGCCCCGGTCGACAGGTTCACCTGCTCGGCGGGCGTCCCGCTGCCGGCGAAGATGTAGGCGTTGGTCGAGTCCATGAGCAGGCTCGGAACAGACGAAGTCGTGTCCCAGACGAAGTCCTGCGTGAGCGGAGATCCCCCGCTAGGAGTAGAGGTCTCCGAGGCGCGAAGGCCGTTGCCGTCGTAGTCCGCAGAGCTCATGTCCGCAGCCGGATTCGAGTACGACGTGAGCTCACCGGCGCCGTTCCAAGTCCCCGAGGCGACAGTCGTCGAGCCCTGCTTCGCCGACAAGCGTTCGCCGTCCGCGTCGTAGCTGTAGCTCGTCGTCGTTCCCGAAAGCACCGAGGAGGTTAGTTCTCCCGCGTCGTCGTAGGTCCCTGTGGCACCCGTCGGAAGCACCGTCAGGTTCCCCGAGGCGTCGAAACCATAATTGAGCGTAGAGCCCGACCCTGGGGTCATCGAGGTCACGCGGCTCTGGGCGTCGTAGCTGTAGTCCGCCGGCGACTGAGAGGTACTCGGCGTGTCGGTCTCGGCGAGGATCGCCCCGGAAGGCGCGTAGGAGTACGAGAACCCGAGCAGGGTGCTCGAGCCGCTCTCGAGGTCGATCGCCGAGGGCGAATCGGTCGGGTCGTAGGTCGTGGCGATCGAGTCTCCCGAGGTGCCGAGGGTCTCGGAGTACGGGAGGCCGTCTGCGGTGTTCGAGATCGAGATGGTGTTGTTGTCGAAGTCGCTCACCGACGTGAGCCTGCCCGCGTCGTCGTAGCCGTAGCCGACGGTGTCGGTGGTGGCCCAGGTCGCCGTGCTCGGCAGCGGGTAGGTGATCCCGGTCGCCTCCCCGTTGGCGTTGTAGGCGTAGGAGACCGTCTGGCCGGCGCCGTTGGTGGCCGAGGTGAGCTCGCCGAACGGGTCGTAAGCATAGCTCTGTGACCCGGTGGCGTCGCTCATCGCGACCTTGTTGCCGTCCGCGTCGTAGCTGTAGCTCACCGAGTGGGCCGACGAGCCCGAGTAACTGACGGACGCGACAAGGTTCGCCGGGGTGTAGGCGTAGGTCCACGGACTGGCCGTCGTGGTTGACGACCTACCGGCGCCGGGGTCATCATCTGGGCTCACGGTCCGGTTCGAGGCCGCCACCTCCTCCGAACCCACCACCGCCGGGCATGGGGCACGAGCTATGGGCTCACGTACACGAACACGCGCATAACAACTTCAGCGGAACCCTCCAGGCGGCTCTCGAGAAGGAGGGCCTGCTATTGGCGACAGTGGCACTTGAGCCACTCGCGGGGTTGCTCACCGTAGAACGCGGGTCGTATGCCGGCTGGTACTGGCTCGGAACCGTCGAGAAGCGGACCGTGAAGCATCCCGACTGGCGCCGCGACAGTGGCCTCGTCGCAAAGCGGTATCGGGTCCTCGAGCTCCGGAACGTTAACGATCGCCAAGCCCTGACCTTGCCCCCAGTCGCTGAGGGTGACCTCCGGCTCTGGAGAGCAGAGGTTGACCCGAACGCGGGGCGACCCGGGCTCGATTCGAGCCAGCCACTGTTGGGGGTCGACTACGACCTGGACATGGTTGGCGACGGACGTCAGGGCCTGGGCGTGCCGGGTTCGATCCTGACGCCCACACCGACGCTCATCGCACTGCTAGCTCTACATCCTGGCGAGCCGTGCAGTTACCACGACGACAAGGGCGTCGGGCTGGCACTTGTCACCTGGCGGGCGGAGTACGACGTAGGTGACTACTACCTTGCGTGGCCTCGGACATTCGGTACAGGCGTTGTGATCCGACAGGACCTGATTTCAAATCTCGTTGCCGTCGCTGGAGAGGACCGGCTCGTCTTGCGTGACTTCGTTGTTGGTGACAGCGAGCTTGTCACAGGGGATACCTAACCCCTCGGTCTTCTGTTCGACACGTCACCGGGCCCGACCTGACGGCGGAACCAACCGTGACATGCTCGGACACAGAATGGCGCGCTGGACAACGCTTGAGCAGTTGGTGGACTCCGGAGCGAGGACTCGTCGCGGCAAGCCGCTCGCTTGTGCCGGCAACCGCCGGAAACATTTCCACCCTTATCGTCGAGTCTCCCAGCGAGCAATCGAGAACTGCGATGAGACAGAGGCGAAGAGAGACACAAAGCGAGCAGCCGATCAACCCTTTTGCCGGACACGCACTAACCCAGGGACAGAGCCGAGTCGAGACCTTCTCGTGCCGAATCAAAGTCTGGATACATCGTCCTTTCGCTTACTCCGAGTAGACGCATGGCGTGCAGAATGCCGCGTTTTCTCAACGCTGGAACTCTCCAGGTCACACCATAAGTCTCAGCGACTTTCCATCGGTCGACTCGACGTTTCGTGATCTCTTGCGGAAATTTCACGAAAAGCTCGCTGATCTCATGGATTTGCTCGGCTGGCACATATCGCCAGTGTCCGTACTTGTCCTTTATCAGTCGCTGTTGCCCGGCATAGTTGCGGGCTAGCCCGCCAACGAGAAATGCACCGTTTTGTGCTGCCATCCGGGGATTTGAGGGTGGCGCTTCGAGCAATAAGACTTGGTTTGTCCAGTTAGACAGCTTGATACCGGCCCACGGGACCATTTGGAGATTTGTGTCGTCCAACCGCACAGACTCCCGAGGCACGGCGAAAAGAAACAGCCGTCCGTCCTTCTGAGCTCGATCGTTACACGCAAACCATATCGCCGACACAGGATCCCTGCTGACATCGATTAGGCGAGTGGGTAGCCGATAATGCTGAAGCGCGTGGAGCAGTTGAAGATTAGTCATACAACGTCCAAGCCCAGCCCGTCTCGCGTAGCCGATGAAGTCATGTTCTAACTTCGAGAGCCGCCGCTCGTTGAGTTCACTCATGGAGTGGACAGTGAGAGCTTTCCTGAAAAGCGAACTTGAAAGTCCATAATCGGCGTCCGCTTGACCACGCCAGACGAGTATCCGGTTGCTTTGGACATTCGAGATCATCTCGGTTACTTGTGCGATATCTACCCGTAGAGTGTGCAACCAGCGGTGCTGTGTCACGCCGCGAGATAGCGGGTCACGTTCGATGCGCGCCCAGTATTCCTCGGGAAGTTTCACGCCCTCCTCGGATCCCTTCGCACGTCTTGCCCATAGTAGCTGCCGAGAGATTCTCGGCGCCGCTAAGGTAGTTGACGGGTGTCCATCCCGCAGGAGTGACGCTGATCGTCAACGAGGGCCGCAACGACGTAGGCCGATGTATTCTTGGTCTTAGTAGAGAGTCGACATGAAATTCCTGAAGTTCCCTCTGCACAACCAGAACGCCGGAGCCATCGTTGAGGTGACTCTTTCGGGTGTCGAGTCGGACGTGTTCCTCGTTGATCCGGCAAACCTTCTTGCCCTGGAGAGCGGACGGCAGTTCACGTATCACGGGGGGCATTACAAGCAATCGCCCGTGCGGCTGTCGGTCCCACACGCCGGTGATTGGATTGCAATTGTCGTTCCTGGAGTAGGGGGAAGGGTTAACGCCTCAGTTCGGGTAACGAGTGCATGACTGCGTTGAGGAGCCAGCCTGGCCCTGATCTCACTTAGGCGGTCGTTCTTGCGGTGTGTGAGCGCCGGCATCTGGTGCCGATTCCTGATCCTGACTCACAGTCCACCGTTCGCCTGGTGGCCTTGGACCGCACTATCGACGGTTCGCAGGTGGCGGTGGATGCCGGGATGCGAGCAGATCACCGACCGCAGCCTGGCCGGCCCCCACTTCTCCGAGGTCCGGGAGCCCCGTACTATCTCGGACGTGCATCCAGACGTCCGGCCGGCAAGTAACTGCAGGGGCATCTCTGGAGACTCGGGGGGGGTGCCGGCGGCGTGGATCCTTCCGAGCCGCTTAGGACGCCTGGAAGTAGACGAGCGGGTGACCGTCCCGATCGAGGAAAAAGAGGTGCGTCACCTGCCAGGAGTAGGCGGAGGGCGTCTCGACAACGACCTCGGAGTCGCGGACTAGCGCCTCGCCGCAGGCGTGCGCAACGGCGGGTGCGAAGGTGTCCAACGAGGCCGGCCAAGCCTGTCCCACGGTGTGCGTGTCGTTGTCGTAGTCGCTCGTCCAGTCGTAGACGACGCCGGACCACCACGACCGGTCCGAGTTGTGGAGGTCACCCCAGAAGCTCGACGTGTACGCGTTGTACTGCGCGGCGACCTGTCGCGCCTGGGCAATGCCGGCGGCGTCGAACGGCTTGAGACCCGCGGTCGACGGGCATGCCGCAAGGTCGCTTCCCCGTGCGTGCGTGGACGCCGGGTAAAGAGGGGACGGGAACCCCGGAGCGTCCGATCCCGGCAGGGTGTCGAGAACGGGCGTCGTGAGGGGGATCTGGAACGGACGACCGTGCGTCGGGAACTCCGCGACTGAGGTGGCATCGGTCCAGCCGTTGCCCGAGAAGGTGTCGACGAAGATCGCGCCCGACGGGGCGACCGCGATACCGTTCGGCTGGAAGCCCCCACGCATGCCGGGGACCCCGTAGCCGGCGATCTTCGTCGACAACAGATCCGTCACGCTCGTGATCGCCGTCGCGGTAACTCTGTCGATGGAGCCGCCGTGCCCGGCGACAAGCACGGACCCGTCCGGCGCACTCGCCATGCCGTCCGCGTACTCGATCCCGAGGTTGGTGAGCTTCCCCGAAGGGGTGAGTCGCCAGATGGCGCGCGGTCCGTTCGAGTAGATGTCGAGGTCGCCGCTGCCCTCGAGCGCGAGGTCCGCCGGAGAGAATCCGACCGCTGTCGGGACACCAGTCGGGACCTTCTGTGACGGGTTGGCGCTGCTCGCGATCTCGGTGATCCCGGAGGGGGAGACGCGGTAGACGCCGCTGTTCGCGCTCACGTACAGCGTCCCCGATGCGCTCAGGGCGACGCCGGACGCGTTGCAGAGCTGGGTGTCGGCTCGTTCGAGGATGCCGGAGGGCGTGATGACGAGCAGCCCACAGTCGTTACCGCCCGTCGCGTAGACGGTGCCGTCCTTCGCCACGGCGAGCTGCGAGCCGAAGTAGCTGGGCAGGCGCGTGTCGACGGCCGGTCCACCGATGCCCGCCGAGCCGGGTTGCCCCGTGCCCGCGTACACCGAGAGGCGCCCATTCGGTTGCCAGCGGAGGATCTGGTCGCGGTCCGAGTCGACGATGAGCAGGTCCCCGTCCGGGAGGACGGCGAGCGCCTGCGGACGGACGAGGTCAGGGGTCTGGTGGGTGAGAATCGTGTCCCCCTGGAGCGAATGGGGAAGCGGGACGGCACCACCCGGCAGTGTCGCAGGAGGGTTCGGGCAGACGTAGCTCTCGGCCTCGACGAGCACGCAGACGGTCGCCCATGAGAGCTTCCACCGGCCGCTTGTGAGTACCGCGTCACCGACAAAAGGCTGGGAGTAGTTGTCGTTGCCGCCGTCGTTGATGCCGAAATCGACCGTCGCGACGCCCTGAGAGACGACCTCGATCGTCGAGACCGACGCCGTTCCGTCGGGCGTCAGGTTCGAGTCGTCCGAGGGCGACTGGCCGGCGCCGGCCGCGATAGCGTTCGCCAGCGTCGTGTCGACCGACTGGACGTAGGGCGTCAGCTCCGTTGCAGTCTCGGGCGGACCGAGGAGGTGGTGGAATGCCGCGACGATCTGAGTCCGCATCTGTGACGGCCGAGGAGGCGAGGAGGACGAGGCGCTCGCGGTGACGAAGCCGACACCGACGGCCGCAACGACGACGGCGACCAGCACGGAGACCAGACGTCCGACTGACACACGCGTGCGCTCGGAGAGACTTCCTCTTCGCGTGGCCAAGCGCCACCTCCGTGTCTGAGTCCCTCTTCCGAGGATGCGACCATGTTGGCATGAGGAGTCGCAGGCATGTGCGCGCTCAGATAATCCTGTTCGGCGTCGCCGACATAGGCGTGGCAATCGAGGCTCGAGCCATGCATATCAGACTGTGAGGATCACTGGTCTTGATTGATCCCCCGACCACCCCCGTCTCCTCCGGCGTCTGCTGTTAGCCTGCGCGTGAGGCACGATCGAGGCACGAGGACGGGGTGAGCAGCAGGACTGACCTCGGGGCACGTCTAGACCCGCGCTGACGGCTTGCATCGGCGTCACAGCAAGGGGCGTCCGGGCCTCACACCTTCTGCACAAGGTGCCAGGGGCGACTACGCCAGGTGCGGACGTTCGAGCGTTTCGGCACTTACGATTCGCACCGTCTTCGCGGAGCGTAGTCCATTGAGGGGGGCTTTTCGTTGCTCCTGCCGGCGTCAGTGCACGACACCGGCCTGAGGGCTGGACTGGGGCCGTGGCGCCTTGCAGACCATCCGCTACGCCGCGCCGAGGTTGTCGGCGAGGCGAAGGAGCGTCTTCTCGCTCCTGCTGATGTTGTCCCGATCGATACCGAACCTCTCGGCTAGCTCGGCTGTGTGAGGCCGAGGTCTCGTGGCGCCCCGCAATCTGATCCGCCGTCCGGTATGGCAGTCCGAAGACAGCCCGGGGTGCTCCTGCCGAACCACTCCACTCACAGGGCCGTGACCTGGATCTGTGAGTGTTGCTGTGAGTGTTGCTGGGAGCTGCCGGAGCGCGGGCCCTTCCACTGCGTGATGGTCGAACCGAAGAAAACCGTCCCACGAGCTCGTCTGTGAGCACTGCTGTGAGTGTCCCTATGAGAAGTGCTGTGAGTCGATCAGCGCACCATTGCGCGATGATTCGACTCCGCTCCGCGCCTGACGATCGCCTGACGACGGCGTCACCGCGAACGCTCCGGCACACCGCCACAGCGACGGGGGCGCTGGCAGCCGCCATCAAGAAGACCGATGAGGCACGGGTCCACGTGGCGGATGTGTCGAACTTGCGACCAACGGGAGGGAGCTGACGTGGCGGCGAACGACGGCGCGCGAAACCCCGCATCAACTCTGCGCTTCCTCAGGGTCGAGGAGGCGGCAAGAATCCTGCGCATCGGACGAAGCGCTGCCTACGAACAGGCGAATCGGTGGATCGCGACCAATGGCCAGTGCGGGCTTCCCGCGGTCAAGGTCGGACGGATGATTCGCATCCCGGCCGCTGTGCTCGAAGCCTGGGCAACGATCGGGAGAGACGCCGAGCCGATAGCGGAAAGCCAGTAGGTCTGCGGGACTCAGCGCGAGTTCCGCCGCAATGCCTTCACTGCATCGCGCTTTCCAGTGTCGGTACGACCGTCGTAGTGGAGCCGCAGCGTGACCTCGCTGTTGCCGAGCAGATCTGCAACGGTCCGGTACGGCACGCCGGCGTCCAGCATGGTCGTCGCGACGTAGTGACGCAGGTCCTGGAGCGTCACGCTCGAGTGGCCGCGCGCCTCGGCAAGCCGATCGCTCAGCGAGTCCGGTCGGATTGGCTTCGTCCCGTCGGGGTTGCCGGCGAAGATGTACTCGTTCGACCGAGGCTCCAGGCCAGTTTGTTCGTGCCTGCGTGCGAGCTGGCGCTCGAAGGCCTCCCTCACCGAGTCGATGAGCGGAACGTCGCGCCAGTCAGACTCCTTGGTCGGCTTGCGCACGAGACCGACACCTGGGCCGCCGTCGGCGATGGCAAACGCGACATGCATCTCTTCGGCCTTCAAGTCGACATCCTCGACTAGCAGAGCAAGCAGCTCTCCTTTGCGAACTCCAGTCCCCGCGACGATCTCGACGATGTCGATGAGCTCGGCAACCTCTGCGGCCTCGACGGGATCGTCGATCTGCTCGCTCCTTGTCCGCAACGTCTCGGTGAGAGCCTCGACGACAGCTGGTGGCGGGGAGTAGGGCTTGGACCGAGTCGTCCGCGGACGGGTCGCCTCCTGGCAAGGGTTTGAGTCGATGACGTCGCGCTTCTTTGCGTACTCCAGCGACCGATTGAGCACAGTGGCGCACCGACGAATCCAGTCAACGCCCAACCCGCTGCGCCTCATCGTGGAATAGAGGTCCTCGATGTCGGCCCACATGAGGCGATCGGGCCGCGCCTCACCGAATAGACGACCGTCACTCAACCGCTGCCTGCACATGGAGTTGGCGGCCGACTTCGAAGTCACCTGCGTCTTCACCGCGAGCTCGATCCGCCCCTCCTTCGCATCGCGCAGGTAGAGATCGAAGACTGCTCTTATAGAACGTCGGCTCGCGCGCCGGACCGGCTGACGCTGCCGGGAGGCTGCGAGCTTCAGGTTCGCGAGGGCGAGCTCCGCATCCTCACGAGTGCCATAAACGACGCGCGTGGCTCGTCGACGCTGGCCAGTCTCGGGGTTCCGCGGTGTCTCGGTGCTCAAGCGCCACACGCCGTCACGAACGGGCAGCACACCGCCAGTCCCTTGCGGTCGACGAAGCCGATCGGACTTGCGTGCGGAACGACCAGTTCCCGGCAACCGGCGGGGAGCCTTATCGCTCCTGGGCAACGGGTCCCGGCTAGCCGCGCTCGCGTCTAGGCCTGCAGCATCGTCGGCTACTCCTGCCCGAGACTCCTCCGTTCTCGCCGACTCCAAGGTGCCGGCTGCGAGCGCTGGGCCGAGTTCATCGAGAGCACGTTCGGCATCCTCACGAGTGCCATGGACCAACCGGGATCTGCGTCGCCGTCGCCCTGTCGCCGGGTCGCGCGGAGCCTCGACGTCGATCCGCCACACCCCGGCCCGGACCTCGATAACCCCGCCAGTGCCTCGACGGCGAACAGTCGTGTCGTGCGCGCGAGGAACGTCCGCCGTCATCCCCACTGACCTTCGCCCAGCGGGCAAATCGCTCGGCCCAGACGCACCAGACGCACCTCCTACGGGCTCCGGAGGGTCGTAGACCGACGTCGTAGACCACCTTTCAAGTCCCGGTACCCGCACGACACTCGAGTTCCGGTACCTTGACGACACTTCTAACTCGCGGCCCGCTCTTTTCGATTTCGCGGACGACCTTTTGGAGTTGAGAAGGCGCCGAACTCCTTGGAGCGGTCGTGGCGGATCGGGTGGGTCTTCACGACGGCGCCTTGGTAGGAGATCTCGACGGAGCGGTTGACGATGG
>Ga0326727_10022844_pt1 | contig 12022 bp, 15 predicted proteins | sample MB2enrmetagenome_FD_207643 | JGI IMG/M metagenome (GOLD analysis project Ga0326727, IMG submission 207643) | Lab enriched peat soil microbial communities from McLean, Ithaca, NY, United States - MB29MY | ecosystem: Environmental > Terrestrial > Soil > Wetlands > Peat | place: USA: New York... | reverse complement strand
CTTGCAGCGCGATTCAAATCCCGAGGCTGCAGGTGACAATTAGAGCGTCGGGGAGTGGCTCAGCCTGGTAGAGCACCTGGTTCGGGACCAGGGGGTCGGAGGTTCAAATCCTCTCTCCCCGACCATTAGTTAATCCCAATAGGCTGATACGTTTAGGCCGCAACTCCTACAGGCTGTAAAACACCCTCAAAATTGGGACCATTGGGACCATCGGCAGAAAACAGGGCCGATTCAGACACCATTTTTTGCCTGTAGCAATCGTCAAAATGGGTATATCGTTCGGTGATCCGATACGAGCTATGTCCTACCCACTCCTCTTGCAATTTCTGTGGCACTCCATTTGCGGCTAGAACGGAAACGCGACCGTGACGAAAAGCATGTGGCCCGGCCTTCGGAATTCTCAATTGCTTGAGAGTCCCGTAGAGGCTACGATTCACGTTTCGTCTGCCAAGCGGTGTTCCGTTCCCCGTGCGAAAAAGCCGTCCGCTGGTCCGCTTGCCGATCTGACCCTTGAGCATTTCCACGAGTACCGGATCGATGCTTGCTACCCGGTATCCGCGCTTTGTTTTGGGACTGACTTCCCGGCCCTTCCAATCTGACCGGCGAATGATGATCCTCCCCGCTCTCAGGTCCGCATCTTCCACGTGGAGTCCTATTGCTTCACTGATCCGCATACCTGTCCCGGCCAGTGTCGCCCACAGAACTTTCCATTCCCCTTTGGCAGAGTTCACAACTTGCCGCATCTCATCAGTAGTTAAGTACCGCTGCTCTTTGAGAGGAACCTCTGGAAAGCGAAGTTCCCATGTGCTGCAATGTTTCTTTCCGAGAATCTGCGTGAGAAGTCCAACAATGTTACGAACGGACTTTGGACTGAGTAGCTTTTTCACTGCCTTCCCGCCCTTGCAAATCCGGGTGTAATGCGTTTTGGACAGGATGGCTATGAACTCTTGAACTCGTTCCTCTGTTATCGCAGTCATCGTTAGAGCACCAAACCGAGGAAGCAAATATCTGTCAATCAGATCCCCCATGTTCTCTTGGCTTGATGGTTTGAAAACTGACAGCTTGTTATCTCTCCACCATGCGGCATGAGATGCGAACGTTTTTACGCTTGCTTCAAGTCGAACAAAATGGTCATCAGCGTTCAATCCCATTTCTTCGAGCATAGAGCGAAGTTTCCGCTTCGCTTCGGTTTTGGTCATTTCCTTGACAGGGCCAATTGGCACTGATGATCTGCGCCTTTCGCTCTGGCCGGGATCATCAACACGGTAGCGCCCGTGCCACATTTTCCCTTTTTCGACTACGGTTCCACTCTGACCGGATCGAACGGACATACTCTTTTTCCGTTTCCTCGGTGTCGTGGCTGTGAGTATACCAGACGGATTTATCTCTAAGCTCGGCTCCGCACAGGAGCACTGTTTTTCGTTTGCGCGGCTCCCCATTCATACGCTCACTACTCTCTGACACGTTGCGGCCCGTGCTCACTCCTCTTGAGCCTTTGCCCCTCTGTGCCTGCGCTCCTGTCATACTGAGCGACTTGTAAATCAAATCTGCCCGCTGGCGTGCTAAAGTTGTTTCGGCCCCTGATATGACAACTCCGATGAAAGCAACGCCTTATGTTCATCTGACAATGAACTGTCGGAACCCAAATTGCGGACTGCCCATTCCACTCCCGCCTCCCAAGATTGCAGATGAGTCCGCCAATCAAGCGGCGTGGCCCACGGCACAGTGGAAGCGACCTTTTGTATGTGTTCACTGCGGGCAAGGCTACGAGTATTCATACAAGCATCTCCGTTCGGAGACTCAAGCCACAGAAAGCCCGTGGGAACTCGATAAGGTTCATTGCTTCCAATTGCAACACGTATGCGAATTCGGAAACTGTGGCACTCCCATAACAGCTTTTGTAATCGCGGATGCCTCTCTAAAAGCGATTGACCTAAAAGACAAGCTCGCGCCTTTATTTGTTCTCGAATTCGACTGCCCCAACACCCGCTTTTGGGTAAAGCATCACCGGGCAACGCGGCCCGAAATTCCCCAAGCGGTTCAAATGCAGTCATGTCCTTTTCCGTACTAATCATTCCCCTCCTTACTCACAATGCCGGGGGAACCGCTAACCACCAACGGTGACGGCTCCCCCGGCTGTCGGAATGGCAGCCGGTCAAAACGACCATCCCGAACGTTTTATATCCTTGCGGATCGTGTGCGTGCTCATGCGTTATGGCATTGCGCCAGCAAGAGTCATCTGTCCACGGTCCGCAAACGGCAAGCATCAAAGTCATAAAATACCCGCCGTTCTTTCAAAATGCCCCGCTGCCCCTGCTCTCGGTTGAAAAGTAAGGGCAGCTAAGGGCCGGTGAACCTGTTTGAGAAGGAGCAAAAACAGGCTCACCAAAGGCAAGGCGCTTACATTGCGCTGTCGCTGTCACCCTGCCCATTCGTCAACAATAACTGTTACCCGTTTGCAACGCGATTCAGGGGGTTCTTAATAACTTGCCCCGATTGGTCTCTTGAGGCGTCCAATATAATGTTAGGGCGTTCTAACTTCTCTTTCGGCTGTGCTCCGCTAAGTGACTCTCGGATGCTAGCGAAAGCGACCTCAGAAATGCGCAATGACTCTTTGGCCTTGGCGACTGACTCCTCTAAGCTGTGTATCTGTTCGTCGATGCTGATTGACTTTTGTTCTTCCATTACCGTCTCTCCCGGTTTTCGCTTAACGCGATGAAAAGGTCTTTAAACGTCGGTTTGATCTTTGAGAAGAAACACCGTTTGAATTGATCGGAACTCATAGCCCGAATCTCTCTTGCTGTATAAGTTTTCGGAAGGCCAGTCACAAGATCAATGCCCGTTCTGCTCTGCTCATCTCTACGCTGTGCCTCAGCCTCTCGCCGTCTCCGCTCCTCGGCTGCGAAGTAATTTTCCTTCTCCGGTTCGGGTTCGATATACACATGCCCTACAAGATCAGGGAAACAATTCCAGTGCTCCAAAACTGCAAACGCCCTCACGAGGGTTTCAAATGGAACGTAAACGACAGGCCAAATGCCACGGGCCTTGAAGTTTCGCTCAACGTAGCTAGTCAGAACGTCTAAATTTGCAGGAGACGTTACGAAATCATGGTGAGACCCGAACTCGCGAAATTTCTCGATCACGGCCTGATTCAAGAAGGACAGCGCCTCATCCGATCCGGCTAGACTCAGGTCTTTCGCGGCCTGAATGTTGTCCTGCTCGTCTTGCGTGAGAGAAAACTTCGGATCGATCCCTTCTTTCACTGCCTTTTGACGTTCCCTGGCAACGGCATCAGCCGTTCTTTTGAAAACGGCCTCTGCCTCTCTGATCGGGCGCTCAATCGCTTCCTGTTCTTCCCGAAGAAACTGCCGGTAACTTTCCCTGTCCCGGTCATTCGTGAACACAGGAGGTTTGAAGTAGCCATCGCGTAGAGTTCTGCGAACTGGCACGGTGTTATCCTCTACCGCATCATTGTCACGATGGAAGTCACGCGCTGATTGGCTATCGGCGCTCCGAACGCCTTCCTGTACAGTGGCGGTGTTTGCCAGTGTCGAGCTAACTGTCTGGGCGGCCCTGCCACAGTTAGGGTTTTTGCACGTGAGGTACGAAATGCGGTGCTGATCTTCGGTCCAGCTTGTTCCACAGTCCAGACACGCCACCCGGTAACGGGGTGATGGCCTCCGCTGCGTCATTTTCTCAACAAAGATTCCGTTGCCCTGTCCCTTATTGTTGATTACTTCGCCCGCGTAGTTAATCAAGCCGGGCATCTCTTTTTTTATAAACATCTCCAACTCCTCATCTCAGGAACAGTGCTCTCCTGATTGCTGCTTACGTCCGCGTCTCAGGTGTCATAAGCTGTGCCAGCGTGTAATCATTACAATCAATCCCGCCGATATGTTTCATGCTAAAACTGTCCTGTAATCAACTCCGCTGATATGCTCCGAACCTACAACCCCGTCGCTGACGTTCTTTCGTCAGTCATCGACTCTTGTGTTACTAACCGGATGTCGCCTTATGGCTTGTCATCTCCGACTTTCACGTTACGACCCTTTGACTGGCCGCCCTAGCGGTCACTGGCCGCTTACCGGCTCTTCTCATAGGACCGCAGGGCAGCGTTTTTCTAACTTTATATCCCCAAGGCTTTCAGCCCCTCTAATGGGCGCTTTAGAAAGCCTTCTACATGTATAGAGCCGCGTCCCTATGTTTCTGGAACAAATATTTTCATCCCTCTTCCGGCTCCATGCCGTCTGTCGGTAATGGACCTGTCGCATGGTTCCACGGGTCCACAAAACCCCCGTCAAAGTCACTATCGACATAGCCTACCTTACATGTCTTTTCATCGAATGAGGCAGGAAAAGTCTTTCGATCCCTACTGCGTTCTTTGCGCCAACCAAGGGCTAAGTCACGTGCAAGTCCATACAACCTACCCGGCCAGCCCGCCGTGGCGTCTGAGTCCGTCAACTGCTCACCATGATTAAGAATCCAGTCGTACACAAGGCCGACCGCTTCGCCTTCCGGGCCGCCACGGATAGACCTCGCACCGTCCGTGACGGCCTTGAGGTTCACAGGGCTGGAAAATAGCCGTGCGGCTAACTCTGCATTCTGTCTCAGGCGTTTCTCTTCCTGCTCCTGCGTAACTTTTACCCAATAGCCGATGGCGTGTACGTTATTAACATCTCCCGTAAACTCGGGCAGCCGATCTAAGAGCCATTCTTCGGTAGAAAAGTTAGTTTTAATAATGGCCCAAAGATGGGCGAACCTAAGCCCGCACTGGTACAGCCATGCTCTGAAATCTGGCGGTGAGTCCGGCCCCGTGTAAACGCTGATCTGATCCGACACAAGGTCTATGAGGCGCTTGAGGTCGTCAAGAGTCAGGCCCGGCTCCGTGCGATTGATGGTCGTAACAAGGTCGTACTTAGCCGCACCGAAACGCTTACGCTGCTTACGCTGGTATTTCTCGGCATCTGTCTCAGGCTTACGCGGCATCGGGCTTCTCGCTTTGCTCGGCTTGCTGCTTTAACCGGGCCTGTATTTCTGCAACCTGACGATCTACGGTAGCGCGTTCTTGGTCTCTTTTTAAGAGACTGGACGAATACTCATCAAAAGAGTTGAACTTCGCTAGACGGTCCCGTTTGGGTATAATGTTAGCCATGTGTTACCCCTCCATTCATCTCACATCACTGCTATACGGGGCGAGTGATTGTGCTGACTGCCGTTCCTTTTCGCGGCTCTTGTAATTCATGCAACTTGATGCATATCGAGTGACAGCATCAAAACCAAACGTACCGCCAACCTTTTTGCGTTTCGTAGCTGCTTCAATAAGGCTCATGCCCACAATCTGCTCCCCGTGGCGTAAGACCCATAGAGTCCACTGCTCCTCATCCGGCATTCCAAAGCCGGAGGGGAATAATCGCTGCCAGATTGCTTTTAACCTTGTAATTTCGTCATTCATACATCTCACTCTCGCTCTCCGTTTCCACATTCCAATTAGGGGGCAGTTTGTTCTGGCCGGGAAGTTCCCGTTTCCAATCTCTATACTGGCGACTGCCTGTCATGTGAACTAGCCTCTGCGAGTTACCGGACTCTTTGCACTTGTAGCAATACCAGCAATCTTCGCCGGGACCATCGTGCGCATCTTTCGTGCAAGTGAATTGGAACGTCTTTCTCCCCCCGCAAAGTGGACAATTTGCCACATAATTCTCAAGCGAAGCGGCACGACTTACCGCCCCGCCCGGATCATGGCCCTCTAATGACCATTGATAGAGAAGCATGGGCGATTGCGCCATAAACCTCCACTCACAAAGGTCTGTCTCGGAGCCGGGGTCCATCAAAATAATCAGCGTCCCACGGCCAAACTTATGCGGGTTCTGTCCTTTGGAAGCTAGTGCCTTTAGCCTCTCGTTATGTAATACCCGTCTGAGGAGATGGGCCTTTTCCAACTGTCTTAATGCGCTGACAACTTGTGACTCCCCAATGCGTGCAGCCTTGGCTAACTCCCTTTTTGATGCAACACACTTGAAAACATTCACCCTTTTGTGCTGCACCTTTTGGTAACAGGCAATCAGAACCTTAATCGCGGCCATAGAGAGGCAACTGTAGTCAACTCGCTTGGGGATGCTGATGGTTGTTTCACCATCCAAAGATTTAAGTTCAATACGTTCGTCTGTCTTTAAGAGAAGCCCCGCCCGTTCCAAGGCGGAAAGTGCCTCTCTTGCCTGTCTCCGCTGATATGGGCTTTCCGGGGCCGGTTGCTCTTTATCGTAAAGACCATAAAGCCGGATGGCTGCTAACAACTCGGATTTGCGGCAAAGATTCAGAATCATCTCAGGCACCCGCACATAAACGATTTCTGCATCAAACAAGTTCATCTGTCGATCTGTCCTTTCTATCTATCAACACAGCAATTCAAATAACTACCTACACCACGGGCAAGGGGTATCAGGAGGTACAGGGATACAAGAGCACGGGGATCGTGGGGATAACTTCCAGACATCCGAAGAGGTATGTATATATACCAAAGATGTAAAGACCGGGATGGGTTTGCACCAAACCCCTATGCCTATTGGCGATTTCCAAATGGGACCGGGATGGGTTTCGCAGTTTTAGAGGGGGGACCGGGATGGGTTTGCACCAAACCCCTATGCCTATTGGCGATGCGCTAGTGTATAAATAGTACTCTTTTTCAAGAGAATGTACTAAGCAGTAAATAGCCCTTTTAAGTGCAATTCTGCGCGGTTTTCCGTGGCAATGTGAAGGGGATTTGGAACGGGAGGGGTATCGGTCGATCATCTCTATCTCTCCATCACGGTTGGTGCGCCCGTAGGCGCGTGAATGTGTACCGGCCCCGGCTACAGGGCGCGTCAGGATGGGGCAGCTAGCGCATGAGCGCATGACTGTCCTCGATACTTCAAAAGTCTATTCGTGGATCGAACAGGCGATGTTGCTTTAATCGAATTATTGTAAGGTGCTGAAACCTGTATAACTTTTGAACGGGTTACACACCGTATCGCTATACTCTGGTACATGCCGAAGTTACCGGCATTATTCTTTCACCTTATCACAATTTCTTGCGTTTGTCAAGTTATCCTAACTCGAATCAGGGATGTACACAGTAGATGTGTAATGTGGACAAGACAGAGTTAAGACCACCTTTGGGGATATATTTATACGGGAATGTCAGAAGGGTTGGTTTGACCACCCCGACCACCTAACCAGTTCCTATAGCCGGTCCGGTACCTTTTGGGACCCCCATTGTCGGCGGAGATTGGAGCCTGTATTCACCGCAAGGTTAACAATGAATTCACTCAGGCCGGGGCCGGTTGTTGGCCGCACCAGCCCGCGCAACCGAGTCAGATACCCCGGAGGTCCCCCCGGCATGGCCTCTTGTGAGCCTTCTTTGTAGGACCCGCTGCCAAGCGACGTTACAAGCCGACAGCGCAGGGCTGACACAGCGCAACACGGGCAGACGAGCCGGACCCGGATGCCTGAATCAATGGCGGGCCAGTCACAGGATGGCAAACAATGGGATGGTGCCCGGTCACCTTCCGCTTCCGCACCAAAACGCCCGTTGCTGCCTCTTTACGCTGGCACCAGTGCGTTAGCGGGGATCGGGGAGCAGGGTAGCCAGCCCATCGAACGCTCAGAACGCCCCACAGGGCAGGAATGGGCTGTCCATTACTTTTGTACTGTCTGGTACAGCGGATTTTTCTTGAAGTCGTTACATTTCGATATTACATTTCTAACGTGGAACATCGTACCGAGTGTCAAATACCGATTGGAGGGCGTATGACAGGCAAATTCGTGAGCTATTGCAGGGTTTCCACAAAGAAACAAGGTCGGAGCGGTTTAGGGTTGGAAGCGCAACGGGAAAGCATTTCAAACTACTTGAACGGCGGCCACTGGACCCTCATCAATGAGTTTGTTGAAATCGAGTCTGGCAAACGTGATGACCGGCCCAAGCTGGACGCGGCTCTCCGCGAGTGCCGAATCCATCACGCTACCCTGCTGGTAGCGAAGCTCGATAGGCTCGCCCGTGATGTGGCTTTCATTTCAAAGCTCATGAAGGAAGAGGTTAAATTTGTAGCGGCTGATTGTCCCGAAGCCAACACCTTAACACTGCACGTCCTAGCTGCGATGGCCCAGTATGAGGCAGAGTGTGCATCAGCCCGTACAAAGGCCGGTCTAGCGGTTGTAAAAGCCCGTGGCAAGAAGCTAGGCGGCCTCAAGTGGGACATCACCCAAGTCAGCGCCAAAGGTCGTAAGCTGGCCTTACAGACGCGGCAAGAGCGTGCTGCCAAGTATCGGGGTGACGTACTCCCTGCCATTCAAGACATTCAGGAGCATGGTGCTAATACACTCCAAAAGATTGCCGATGCCTTGAATGAACGGGGCATCGGGACCAGACGCGGCGGTACGTGGTCTCCGGTCCAAGTTCAGCGCGTCCTTAGCGCGTAGCTCCAACTCACTGTCGATCACAGTCCAAGCCTCATGTTAACCGGCATGGGGCTTTTCTATCTGCATTCTTAGCGCCTAGCTCACGGACGATTTTCTCTTGGTACTTATGCTTAACTATAGTTAACATTTAATCGGTTTCAGCGAGACGGCCTATTGGCGTAGCAAACGGAATACAGCAGGAAAAGAGCCTGTTAATAATTACACACCGTTTCTTGACCGTTCCCTGAGTACATGGGCACCGGAGACAGGGATACAGGGTCTATAGGTATGCTAGGGAAGACGGGATGATTGAACCAAAGGGATAGATCGTTATTTATTACCGAAGACTAAGAGGGTAAGCCGTTATTTATTAAGGATGGCTTGCAAGCTAGGAGCTTGTAGAACTGTCTGTGTGTCTCTCTATAGGGATTGTCCTTTGAGTGAACTGGGGCAGGGGGCCTGATGTGTAATAGTTATGAATCAGGGCAAGCATGGATAACAGCAAAGGGAGCTAACCCTCCTGAAAGCTGATCCGGCAGGCTCGAACTAATCGAAACCGCCGATTCGCGCCTATTTATTAAGGGATTTTCACGGTCATCAGTGACACATCATCTCCGTTTTGGGCGCAAATGCGAACCCAATCCGTATAGGCAGCATATTTCATCTTTTGTAACTCTTCCGCCTCTTTTCGGGGCAGATTCCGCACGGGTTCCTGCGCGTCAAACTCCTCTCGCGTATAGAGACGCCAGCCCGCACCCTTAACTGCACTCACTGTCTTGGCAGCTTTCGAGAAACAGCTTTTACAGCGTCCCTGTAACTTGTCAGGCGTTGCAGCGTTGCGGCTGAAAAATTCCAGCGTTGCGGGCTTTTCAATATGGCAGTGGTTACATACTTTCTTGACTTCGTTTTCCATAACTCATCTTCTCCTTTTTGTGTTCCTGCGAACTTTATACTGAAACGTCACTGAGCCATCCCTTATTCACACACATCACCACTCACAGCCCCGCACGAGGGCGAAGCTATCCTGTGTGCAATATCAAAAACGTCTGAGGGACGGAGCAGGACGAATCTAGGTTATTATTAACACCGCGCTCGGATCACCGTCTCCGGGGCGCAAGCTCTAGTAAGCAACAAAACGCGATAATGAAGAGAATGCCGAAAATTCCCATAGCATCTCCCCTCTCTCACCATCATGGGCACAGGTCAGGTTGATTGTCAAACGTTCCGCCCGGTCTTGGTTTGGATAAAAATGTTAGCAGAACTTTGGGTATTACCTTTGTACCTTGCTATTCCGGGAGTGTAGACGAGTTCCCGATTCCGAGGGTTGCATCGGAGCTTAGAGGCGGTAGCGCCGCTGTCACTGTCATGGCTGTGCCACAGACGGCGTTTCCGTGGCACCATCCACCCATCCAAGGGTCAGCGACGCCCTATAAGTCAAATGCAGCGGTTTTTTCCGACCAAAAAAGAGGGGAAGCCGAATTTCGACTTCCCCAAGGCCCTCTACCTGCAAATCCCGCTACGCGCTGGCCGGGGCCGCCGGTTGGCTGGCTGGCTTTTTAGCCGTGGGCTTTTTGGCTGCCTTGACCGGCTTTTTGGCCGTGGGCTTCTTTGCTGGTTTCTTGGCGGCCTTGGCTTTGTGGGCTGCAAGCTCAGCTAAGGTTTTGAACCCAAGGCGGTGAGCCTCTTTCCACAGCTTTGCTAAACGGCTGCCTTGTTTATCCCGGCTCGCCTTCGACATGCCAGTGTGATGCTTGGCTGACGGTGGTGCAACCGTCTTACTGTCGCCGCTCGTGGTCTCTGCCGATATGAGAACCCCGCCGTGCTTCCTGATGAGGCTATGAATGTCATCCAGTGACCCGGTTACGCGGATCACTGCTTCCAAGTTTGCTCCCTGTTTCATCGTGCGTCCCATCCTTTCCCGGTTGAATTGTTGACCGTGGTTCCTTGTCAGCGGTGATGGTATCACGTACTGTTTGCACGGCCCCTATTCCATTGCCGCTGGCGTTACCTTGTTGATTCCCTGTGTGTCGTATGTAACGTGTCCCATAGAACACGCGAGTAAAGATATATTACACTGTCCGCGTGAAGAGAATCACCCAAAAGCGGGATAAGGAAATTCCGGCTCTAGCCGTCCGGTTTGGTCAGCGTGTGCGGGAATTCAGAGAAGCGAAGGGATGGATTCAGACAGACCTAGCTTTTCACAGTCGGCTTGAACGGGCCTTCATTTCGAGAGTGGAGAATGGAAAGACACAGGCGGGCCTTGCGTCAGTCGAGAGGTTAGCCGCTGCTTTGGGTGTGAGCGTGGGAGAATTGTTTAGAGGCTTGTAGCTTACCGAGAGGGGGCAGTTTCGATGAAGGTGATTTACTGCAAGGAATGCGGCGACCTCTTCAAGCTCACTAGCAAAGGGCTGAGGATGTGTAAGTGCCGGAACGTTTCAGGACGATACCGCAAGGATGGAAAACACGCCGAGGTCTCCGAAAGCGCCGTGAGTATCAAGATTCCCAACGGCTACATTAAAAGAGCCGTTCGCAGAATGGAGCGGCTGAGGCGCGAGGAGCCGAAATCTACAGACAAGGACTATAAGGCACATTCATCCATACTGGCATGGGTGCGCCCGAACTTTGGCCCCGGCAATCGCCGCACGCACCGGCTCAAGAAAAATGCTAGCTTGGCGTTGCGGCAGAGCGGATGTACACTTGATGCGCCTAGCTAGGGAGAGGCAACCTTGAAGCCTGTGAATTGGAGCGCAGTATCCGCGATTGCTCATACAGTCACGGCACTTGCTACCATTGGTGCATTTATTTTTGCCGGAGTCCAGATTTACGAGTTCCGCGAAGAGGCGAAGATTCAGAACCTAAGGGAGCAAGTAGACAAGTTTGAAGGTTCGAGATTCACCGAAATCAGGAAATCACTCGCCACCGAGCGCACCGACACGAAGCAACAGCGGCTCAAAAGACTTGATCCCAGTGACCCGCCACTGGAACTTTACGATGAACTAAATTTCTGTGAGGATTTGGGACTTCTTACTCGCCGTGGGGCGCTAGACTTGCATGATGTGTGGAGCGAATTCTCCTACTGGCTGTTTCCTGTGTATACGGACGCTCGGCCAGTGATTGATTCCGACATCAAGGACAGCCCGGCTACCTTTGTTGACTGCACGTGGCTCGTTGACAAGATGCGGCCTATTGAAGCCAAGGAAGATGCGGGAGCCTTAGACCACCCAAGCGAAAATGACATTTATGAATTCTATGCGGGTGAATTCACTGTCGAACCCGGACAACCAGTCCAAAAGGGCAAGCACATTACCAAGAGCGGTCAGCAGTGACCGGACAGATGGGAAGGGACTCTTACGGGGAGTTACGATGATTTGGGACCAATTGGGACCAACTAATAGCGCCATTAAAGCGGATCATGGCTTGTAACCGACACCGAATCAATGAATTTCCGCTCTTGACCCCACCGTTCGGGACCAGGGGGTCGGAGGTTCAAATCCTCTCTCCCCGACCATTGTTTTCAATCACTTCCATTGAAATCTGAATGGGCTGAACAGCCTGGGATTCCCAAAAGGGCTGCCGCCAGACTGGTGGC
>Ga0326727_10022843_pt1 | contig 12023 bp, 8 predicted proteins | sample MB2enrmetagenome_FD_207643 | JGI IMG/M metagenome (GOLD analysis project Ga0326727, IMG submission 207643) | Lab enriched peat soil microbial communities from McLean, Ithaca, NY, United States - MB29MY | ecosystem: Environmental > Terrestrial > Soil > Wetlands > Peat | place: USA: New York... | reverse complement strand
GGGGCTGTAGAGGCGGTACAACTTCTCGAAGAAATCCAGGAGCGGGCGCATCGGCTCCGTGAACCCTCGGGCGACGATCTCCTCGTGAGAGAACCCCGGAGGGATCGTGACCTGGTAGGCGCGAGCCAGGTCCTCGACCACCTTGGGGTAGGCGTACCGCAGCGCGCCGGCGACGTCCTCCCGACCGAGCCGACGCTTCACCTCGGTCAGGACCGGGACCTCGACCGGCCGTATCCGCTCGAGGATCACGGGGTCGACCTTTTCCGGCCGCCGGGCGCCCCAGTTCATCGCCCCTCGGACGCCGGCGAGGGTTCGGGCCGTGGGGGAGGCCCGCGACGTCGACCTTCCCAGAGCAGGTAGGTCATCCCGGCCGCGAGCAGCACGACGGGCAGCGCGAGGAGGACCGCCTCGGGAAGGCCGTGCTCGGCGAGGAAGGCGAACGCCGAGGCGGAGGCGCCGGTCGGGGTGGTCCCGCAGCCGCCGGTGGGACAGTTGGTGAGGGGGAGGAGTTCGACGACGTACCGGTCGATGACCTCGTAGTAGTTGAGCCTCAACCAGCTGTGGTTCGCGATGAATCCCGCGGCGCTCACGGTGACCAGGTAGAGGCCGGCCGGTCGCAGGTCGGTCAGGTTGCTCCAGCCATTGCGGTCCGTGGTGTTGCTCTGCAGGGACCCGACGGAGAGGAGGGCCCCGCCGATCGGCGCCCCGGTGTTCCGGTCGAGGACCCACACGTCGAGGTCCGCTCCGACCATCGGTCGAAGGGGCAGGACCACGAACGACCGGTCGACCCACGGATGGTCGAAGACCGTGGAGTTCGACAGGTACCCCGGTGCGGAGGCTTGAAAGGAGAAATTGGCCGAGAACATCTCGGAAAGGTTCGCCCAACCTCCCGCGTTCGTCGTCACGGGAACGGGTGAGCCGGCTCCTGGGTCCAGGTCGGTGAGGAGCCCCACGGCGTCGGGGACCGGCGCTCCGGAGAGCGCGTCCACGACCTCGAGGTCGATGTCCCCCGCGACCTGGAGGGTGAGCATGGCCGAGACCGACCCGGCATACGGCACCCGGATTGTCGTCGAAGCGGTCGAGTAGTTCGCCCGGCTGCCCACGACGGTCAGGATGCCTCCCGGCACGACGAGGCTCGTCGTGTTGAACCAACCGGCGGAATTGGTCGCACCGAGCTCCAGCGTCGAGCTCTGGGCGACCGCCACGCCTCCCAGCGGGTAGACCCCGTCGAGGCTCTCGCCGAACGCTCGCACGTGAAGCGACGGATACGGTCCGAGGGGGAGGCGGAGGTGGTTCGTGCTGTTCGGAAGGAAGAGGTCGGTGACCTCGTGCGAACGGTACCCGGGGTCGGAGGCGGTCACGTTCAGCTTGTCGGGCGCCGGAATGGAAACGTTCGCGTAGCCGGCGAGGTTCGTGGTGACGGTACGGTGGACGCACCCGCCATCGATGTTCACCGACGCCCCCGGTAGGGCGGCCTGGGTGAAGTTGTCGTACACGTACACCGATAGTGGTACCTGCGAGACCGAGCAGGGAGGTGGAGGGGGTCCTCCCCCGCTGATGAGGTCGGGGAAGCAGTTCGGCTGCGGGGCGTAGAACGGCTCCAGGACCGACGCGTTCATCGGCGGGCCGGAGAGCACGATGTTCCCGCCGAGGAGGTTGAGCCCGATGCAGCCCGGGAACATCGCCCAGGCGGCCGGGGCACCGAACCGGGGACCGGGGCCCCCACCGACATCGAGGAGCGACCAGGAGTTCTGCGCGGGGGAGTAGAGGTAGCCGTCCCCGAGCGCATTCGCCCCGGTACCGTTCCAGTCGAACCCGCCGTAGACGATCCCGACGTGGTCATACCCGTCCCAAACGAAGGCCGGGGAGGCGCGCGGCGATGGCCCCCCGTTCGTCGCCAACGGACGCCACGTAAGCGGGCTCCCGCCGAAGGACCAAAGGTCGTTCGTGCAGGTGAGCGCGCAACCGCCGAACAGAAGGTAGCGGTCGGTGCCGTTCTGCCAGATCATCGAACTGCCGTACTCCGGGGGCGGAGCCGAGACCTGGGAGAGCTCCGTCCAATCGAACGTCGTCAGATTGAGCGACCAGGTGTCGTTCCAGATTACCGTCGCCGAGGAGGACCCCGAACGGTACGCCGGCTCGATACCTCCCTGCAGGAGCGCTTCATTCCCCGAGTCGTTCACCGCGAACGCCGCGTTCTCCCGGGCCGGCGGTGCGGCTCCGTGGGTGACGTTCACCCAGGTCTGGTTCCCGAAGTAGTACACCCACGTATCGTTCGCCGTCCGTTGCCGGGGGAGGTCGGTCAATCCCCCGAAAAGGACCGCGAAATCGCGGCCGGGGACGGAGGCGAACGATGAGTTCGTCCGTGGGCTCGGGCTCGGGTCGAGGACCCCCACCTGGAAGACCCCGGTGGTGCTGTTGTAATTGACGGTGTAGTTGGTCAACCCCCCGCTCCCCTCTCCTCCGAAGACCGTGATGTTGCGGAGGTGGTCGTCGACCACCATCGCCGCTCCCTCGCCCATGAAATGCGTGGTATCGTCGTCGACGCCGTAGATGATGTAGGCGAACCCCCAGTCGTACCGTGGCGCGTCCGTCGCGGGGACGGGACCCGGGAGGGCCCAGGGCCCGGCGGACGCCGCGAGCATCGCCCCGAGGGGGGTGGGGGAGGCGTGGGGCGCGGCGGGAGCGGCCGACCCGGGGGTGACCCCGCCGAGGGTGGTGATGAGGAACAGGAGGACCGCCCCCACCACCACCGCGCGGCGCCCCCTCCTACGCGCGAGGCCGCTCGCCATCCCCGCTCGGAGCCCCACACGGCAGATAATGGCTTGGCGCGCGGAGGGCAAGGGAACGCTCGGGGCTCAGGGGCCCGAAGGGCTCGCCAGGACCGCGTTGCCGTGGATGCCGGAAGCCGCGATGGCGTCCATCTCGGTCAAAAGCCGGATCGCGTCCCTTCCTCGGGAAGTGATGCGGTATTCCTCGCCCTGGTGCCCCAGGAGCCCATCCTCGATGAGCTTGCGGAGGTGGAAGGAGAGCTTCGGGGAATCATCCATCCCCGCCGCCCGCATCGCCTCGGTGAAGGTGCAAGGCCCCTCGGCCGTCCGTCGGAGCACCGAGCGGCGGATCGGGTTGGAGAGCGCCTCCAGGGTCGCCCGGGTGTTGGGCGCCACCACGGCGGCCCTCAGGTCCAGGGCATCGGAGTCGGAGAGATGCTTGGGGTCGAAGGTCACGAGGAGCGGGCCGATGCCTTGGAGCCGGTCCCTCAGGGCGGACATGAACTCGAGGATCTCCTGGCGTCGGTGCTTGGCGAACAGCTGGTCGGCCCCTTCGAGCACGAGGGCCGCCCGTCCGTGATGCGTGAGGAACTCCTCGACGAACTCTCGCATCCGGAACGGATTGTCGTAATCCGGCGTTTGGACCTGGATGTGGTCGCGCGAGCGGACCGGTCGGGTGGTGAACCAGAGGACGTCCCGCCCGTCCTTGCTCGCCCAATCCCGGGCGTGGGTCTCGATGTTGCTGACCTTCTCTCCCTCGCCGCGGAACTGGAACTCCTGGCGGGCCAGGTCGAGCACCTTGTGAACGTGGTTGATCTGGAACGGTTTGCGGATGTAGTCGAACGCCCCGACCTTCATCGCCTCCACGGCGGTCTCCACGGTGGCGAAGCCGGTGATCATGACGACGAGCACCCGCGGCCAGCGTTGGCGCACCTCTTTGAGGAGCTCCATGCCGCTCTGGCGGGGCATCTTGAGGTCGGTGAAGACGATGTCGAGGTCCTGTTGGTCGAGGAGCTCGAGCGCCTTCGGTACCGAGGGCGCGAGGCTCACCTCGTGGCCCTCGTCCTTGAGGAGGTCCCCCAGCTCCTCCCGGAACACGGCATCGTCGTCCACGATCAGCAGGCGCACGCCACGGCCAGCGTCCCGGGGAGATATCTTTTCCCGAGGCCGAGGGCGCCGCATCCTCGCCACCGGTTCGGGTCCGGGCCGGGCCCCCGGGGGACCGAGTTCGGCCTTACGAACTGATCCGAGTGGGAGCCGCCAACGGGAAGGTGAGCAGGAAGCTCGCCCCTCCCTCCGGGACGTTCCGAGCGGAGACCGACCCATGGTGGGCCTGCATGATCCCGTGGCAGATGGCGAGCCCGAGCCCGGTACCCTTCCCTTCCGGCTTCGTCGTGAAGAACGGTTCGAAGATGTGAGGTAGGAGGTGAGGGGGGATCCCCGGACCGGCGTCGGTGATTTCGATCTCCGCCGTGCTGACGTTCCGCCGGAGGGTGACGACGATCCGGCCGGAACCCTCCATCGCTTCGTAGGCGTTGTTGAGGATGTTGGTGAGCACTTGGATGATCTGTCCGCGGTCCCCGGAGACCGGCACCTCCCCCTCCGGGTACCGCTCGACCAGGTCGACGTTGGCGGACTGCTTGCCTCGGAGGAACTGGACCGCGTCGCGGACGACCGCCCCGAGGTCGAGCGTGGTGATCTGCGGCTCGCTCCGTCGGGCGAAGTCGAGCAGACCCCGGACGATGGTCGCGGTCACTTCGACCTGCTGAGCGATGGTGTCCAAGCGAGATTGCACCCAAGGGTCGAGGGTCCTCCGACGGATGCTTTCGGTCACGAGCATCACGTTGGCGAGCGGCGTGTTGATCTCATGGGCGACCCCCGCCGCGAGCTGACCGAGGGAGACCAGTCGCTCCGAGTGGGCGGCCTGGCGCTCCCAGGCGCGCTGCTCGGTACGGTCCACGGCCACCCCGAGGTAGTGGGTCGTCTCCCCCTCGTCGTTCCGGATGGCGGTGATCGTCAGGAACACCGGATGCTCCTTGCCCTCTCGGTCTCGATTGACGAGCTCGCCGGACCAGTGACCTCGGGTCGGGTCCAGGAGGTCGGCCCACATGCGATTGTACACCTCGCGGTCCGTGCGGGGGCTCGAGACGATGTTCGGTCGTCGTCCGACACACTCCGAGCGGGAGTACCGGTAGATCCGCTCGAAGGCCGGGTTCACGTCCACCAGGACCCCCTGTCGGTCGGTCACCTCCATCGGGTTGGAGGAGGTGAGGAACGATTCGTAGAACAGGCGGGCTCGGGACTGCTCCGCCACGCGGTCCGTCACGTCCGAGAGCACCGCGACCGCTCGCGGACCCCCGCCGGCGGCGGGGTGGATGGTCACATCCACGAAACTCGTCCGACCGGACTCGGTCGGTTCAAGGCGGACATCTCGGACCCGGCCCGGCCGTCCCTCGTGAACGGCTCGGTCGAAAGTGGACCAGAACCGGCTCGGGTCGGGGTCGCGGGGCGCCCCTCCCCGATCCCCGAGCCGTTCCCCATGGGGGCCGGCGAACTCCTGGAAGCTCAGGTTGCTCCACAGGAGGCTCCCGGTGGCGTCGAGTACCGCGAGCCCCACCGGGGCGGCGAGCACGAGCCGCTGGGCCCAGTCGGGAATGAGCTCCGGTTCGCTCATAGTTGGGCCGACGGCAGGCCCCGAGGCCTGAAAACCGTGTCCGGCGCCCGGAAATAGTCAAATCGGCTCGACTTTGAGTTCATCTTCCTCCCTACTTCATCGTTTTTCCGGGATGTCGACCTCAGAGGTCTTCGTCATCAGCGAGACGCCGAGTCTCGCGTCCGCGCTCGTAGAGCTCCTCGAGGCGGACGGCCTACCCGTGGTCGCCGTCCACGACCTCGGCGTGGTCGGGGAGATGAGGTCGGTCGAGTCGAAGCAGCAGCCCCCCGTGCTCATCTGCGCCTCGAACGGGTTCCATTGCGAAAGCGCGCGACGCTGGCGCGACGGCGAGCTGAACGACTCGGACCTGGTCGTCGTCGGGACTCGAGACCCGGAGCTCCGCTCCCATGGGCATCTCCACGTGGTGCCGCTGCCGTTGCATCCGCATGAACTGCTCGACCTCGTGCACAGTCTCCTTCACAATTAGGTCAACCTCGGGACCGTCTCGGTCGTCGGGGGAGTCGTCGAGTAGCGGGGCGGCCATCGAGTCGAGTTCGTTCGCTCGAACGGTTCGCGATCCCGATGCTCCGTCCGCGGTCGGTTCGGCCCGGGAGAGGCGGGCTCGTCTTCAAGGCGGGGAGTTGAGCGAACTCCGGGAAATCGACCCGGGAGATCCCGGTGGACTCTCCTCCGATCCGAAGAAGCGGCGCGCCGAGGGAGCGAGCTCCCGTCGCAGGGAGGAGGTCGCTCCGTTCGACGAGCTCTCGATCACCTCGAGATTCTGGGAGCGCAAGGCGGTGGCCGAATGCTTCGAACCGAAAAACAGGGATCCGTCGACTTCCCCCACTCACTCGAACAGGGCGAGAGGTCCACGCAAGCAATCCCCTTTGGCGGATGGTACGGGTCGGTCGAGACCCCTACCTCTTCTTCTTGCTCTTGACCTGCTTCTTCGCCATGCCGACCGCGGTAGGTGTCGCGACTACTTCAGGGAGCGTACCTTGCCAAGGGTCGCGGGCCGCCCCGGGTTCCCTTGCCGCCCATCCTTTGGCGTCCTCGCGATCCCGGCGAGACCGATCGGGCTCTACCCGTCGAATTGGGGTTTGGCGGACCCCCTCGGCCCACCGAGGGGACTTCGAAGCGCGAAACGAAGGGATTTGACGGAGGAGCGCGCTGGGCCACCTCACGGGTCGGACCCACGAGCCCCGGGGCGCTCGGCCGGCCAAGTTCGGGAACGAGGGAGGAGGAGGGATGGGGATTTCCGTCGTGGCGTTCCGACCGGCGATCCGGTTCGAATCTCGGGCCGAACGGCGGGCCCGAGGGAGATCGCTCCGTCAGGAGGTTCGCCGCTCCAGTCACGGGGAGTGGTCCGTTCCAAAGGATCGACCCGACCCGATCCAGCTCCTTCAGGAAAGCGACCGCGCTCGCATCCCATCCCTCCTGCCCATTCGGTACGGCCGCATGGCCCGTTCTCCGTTCGCATTCCTCCGCGGCTCGGCGAACGTCATGGCCCATGACCTCGCAGAGCTGCCGACCACTCGGCTCTCCGTCCAGCTCTGCGGCGACGCGCACCTCAGCAACTTCGGGCTATTCGCCTCGCCGGAACGCCACCTGGTCTTCGACGTGAACGATTTCGACGAGACGCTGCGCGGGCCGTGGGAATGGGACGTGAAACGTCTCGCGACCAGCCTCATCGTCGCGGGACGCGCGAATGGCTTTTCCCGGGACCTGAGTCGAAAGGTCGCTCGACTCGCCCTCCGGTCCTACCGGGAACGCCTATCGGAGTTCGCCTCGATGCGCTACCTCGACATTTGGTACTCCCACATCGACCCGGAGGGCGGTGGGATGCCGATCTCCCGAGAGGGCGAGCGACTGATCGACCGCTCCGTGGCGAAGGCGCACCGTCGCACCGACCTCCACGCGTTCCCTAAGCTCGTGAAAGCGGTACGGGGCGGCTACCGGATCCGGGACATTCCTCCCCTCATCGTTCACTACAAGAATCCGGAACGCAACGCGGAGTCCCGATTCTTCTACGAGCGCTACCTCGCCAGCTTGCCGGACGAACGGCGCACGCTCCTCGATCGGTATCGGGTCGTGGACGTGGCCCAGAAGGTCGTCGGGGTGGGCAGCGTCGGAACAGCCTGTTCGGTCCTCCTCCTCATGGCCGATGACGGCCTGAAGGACCCGCTCTTCCTCCAGCTGAAGCAAGCGAGCTTCTCGGTGCTCGAGCCGTACCTCGGAGCTAGCCCTTACCCGAACCACGCCCAACGGGTCGTCGTCGGCCAGCATCTGATCCAGGAGGCGAGCGACATCTTCCTAGGGTGGAGCCGGCTGAGGTCTCAGGACTTCTACATCCGGCAGCTTCGCGACATGAAGTTCTCCTACGATGTCGCGTTGATGGGCCCCAAGGCGTTCCTCGCGCTGGCCGGTCTATGCGGCACCACCCTGGCGCGGGCCCACGCCCGGACGGGGGACCCGGCCCAGATCGCGGGGTACTTGGGAGACCGCCCCGTCTTCGATGAGGCGGTCACCCGCTTCGCCGAGGCTTACGCCGACCAGACCGCGGTCGATCATCAGGCCCTGCTGGCGGCGATCCGATCTGGGCGAGTGCCGGCCGAGTCGGGCTTCTGAGGAGGCGGTCGCCGCTCGCCGATGCCGAGCGTCGGACAGAACGGGATCTCGATGTCGGTCAGTGGAAGAAGAGGAACCAAGCCCAGATGACGATTAGGACGCTGATCCACAAGGTGATGAACGTCAGGGGGAGGATCTCGGTGAGCAGGTCCGGATTCGTCCGGTCCATCCAGGACACCGGACCCGTCTTGGAGAATCTCGCGTCGTGCGCCAAGAACGGGTGAAGAAGGTTGACCTGAAGCACCTCGGCCGACCGCAAGGTGATGGGCGCCGTCCACGACCCTTCGAGCGGCGGGTAGTCGCGTTCGAGGTGGCAGGCCGCCTCGCGCCAGAGGTTCTTGGCATCGTTCGTCCGGTGGAGCAGCACGACCCAGACGATCGAGATCTGGATGCCAAGAAGGGCGAGGAAGGTCACGATCAGGACCAAGATGCGCGGTTGGCCGAGCAGGTCGGCGACCGCGACCACCAGACCGGTGATCAGCACCGTTCCGATGGCCGCGTAGTACGACGTTCGCGAGGAAGCCAGCCCGCTCTCCTCCGCGGCCAGCCGCTCGTACTTGTCGTGGAGCCAACGCCGATCTTCCAAGGTCAAGTTCGCACGAGTTTCGGGCACAGGGTCGGCATGCCGTTCCAGGGATTAGTCTTGGCTCGATCGCCCCGGGCCCTCCACCCGGTCCCCCCCGGAGGCGACTGGTCCATCGCCGGAATTCGGCATCTACGATGACGAGCGGCCTCTTCCTGTCCCGACGCGAGATTGGGGCGGGAGCAGGAGTTGGGGGGAGCGAAGCGGACCACGCCGAGCGAGTTCCCCCGTCCTGCCATCGCCGCGGGAAGGAGGACCCCGGGCGCGGAAGATCCGTTCGGCCTATCGCGGCCCGATGAATTCGACGAGGCCGTGGAGAAACTCCTCGCGCCAGCTAAGAGGAACTAATGAGGGGGGTTTTTACCGGCCCGGTCCCTGGGATCATCCGGCTCATGCTGGTCGCTCGGCTTCGACCAGAAATTCCGCTTGTTCCTCTTGCGTATATGTAGCGCGTCGACATGAAGGAGGGGGCATTCCATGCACGGCGACGGGATGGATGTGGCTCGCGGTCCGTCGGCTTCGAATCGTGGTATCTCGGCAACTAAGTTCCGGCCCGGAACCCATGACTGGCACCGGATCCCCGACCGCAGGGGGGTCATGGTGATCCTTTCGATAGCCTCCTGCGCCGTCATCGTGGCAGCGACCCTCGGAGGTACCCTGCTTTCGACGAGCGGCCTTGGGCCTTCGGTCGAGAATCGGGTTTCCCAGGGTGCGACGGCGGCGGGTCTCGTGAGCGCGCCTTCGGCACGCTGGGCCCCGGCCATGGCGTACGACCCTTCCGCCAAAGCGGTCGTGCTCTTCGGCGGGCAGACTCTTTTGCCGGCGCCCGGGAGCTCCCCTTCGTTCAGTAACGAGACCTGGGAGTTCGCTCAAGGAAAGTGGACGCAGCTCCACCCCGCTAGCGCCCCGAGCGCTCGCGCTTGGGCCGGTATGACCTACGATGCCCGGGATGGCTACATCGTCCTATTCGGTGGGCAGGTCTACAATTCGGCGGGCACCTCCCGACTCTTCAACGATACGTGGAAGTTCTCGGGTGGGGTATGGACCAACATCACCCCCACTCACGCCCCGAGCCCTCGGGCCGCCTTTGGGATGACCTACGACGTCCGGGACGGTTACGTGCTCCTTTACGGCGGGGGTCAAGCTCGCGGCAGTTGCTACGGATACCCGGCGTGTGCCTTGTTTGACACTTGGACGTTCTCCAACGGTACCTGGTCGCAGGTCGGGTCTTGCGGCGGGGTCGCGCAACCTTCGTGCGGCCGGTCGGGGCCGGGGATCGGTTGGTCGCTTTCCATGGCGTACAACCGGACGGACGGCTCGGGGAAGGTCATCCTGTTCGGCGGAGTATGCGGCTGCGGGAACTACGGCGGTTACGCCGACTACACCTGGACGTACGCCGGCGGGCACTGGAAGAACATCAGCTCGACCCTGCTGTCGGCTCCCCCCGGCCTGGTCGCGGCGGTGATGGCCCATTATGTCGGTGCGAAGGGCGGGCAAGACCTGCTCCTGTTCGGCGGCGCCACGAGCAACGTCTACGGGAGCTCCATCCTGCAGAACGCCACATACCGCCTTGGGAGCTTGCGCTGGGACAACCTCACCAGCACCCTCCTGGAGGCACCGCCCACCGTCGTCTACCCTGGAATGGCCTGGGATGGGGCAGCCTCGGCCATCATCCTCTTCGGCGGTTCGATGTGCAACAGCTTCTTCTCCGGGGGCAGTTGCGGCACCTCGGGCTCGCTCCTATCGAACCAGACCTGGGAGTGGCACTTCGGTCATTGGAAGCTCCTCTGAAGGGTGCGCTCCCGCCCGGCCGGGCTCGCGTGCGGATGTTCCGGGGGCGCGAGGGCCGGGATGATCTCGGCCCTCGCCGGGGATCGTGCGACCCTACGATTGAAACCTGCGACTCGCGATTCGCGGCCCCGGGCGCGGAACGAACCATCCCGGTCCGTTCAATCCCATTTGGAGGTCGAGGTTCACCAGCGTCCGGAACCCGAGGGCGTGGAATGTACGGAGTGCCACAGGGTTCCTCGCCACCACTTCGACGACCAAGGTCTTCCACCTCCGTCGCTTCGCCTCCTGGGTCACGGTTTGGATGAGCGTCCCGGCGATCCCCCGCCTCCGGCGGGCGGATGCGACCACGAGGGGCTCGACCTCGCCGAAGTTTCGGTGCGGGATCAAACCGACGATACCCACGACGCGGCCCCTCTCCTCCGCCACGTACAAGTTCTTGGGCCCGTGCTTCTTCAAGTGCCGGTGAAACCATCGATCCGGATCCGGATCCGGGCCCCGCTTCATCAGGTAGAAGTCACGGTGCGTCCTCGAGAGCTCCCGGAACAGGCGTGCGGCGGGACGGTAATCTGAGGGTCGGTAACGTCGAACCGAGACCATGGTCGTATCGGACCGGACCACCGCCTCCCCGGTATTCAAATTGACGGGATCCTACGGGGATGGGACGCTCGACGGTTCGGCACTCCCCGACACAGCGGCGGTCGGTTCGGCGCGGGGGACCGACCGAGGGGCAGACCTTGCGGGTCCACGGTAACGCCCACCTCGGATCGCGAGGGCGCGGGCTCGGGGCGAGCGCCCCTTCTTCCCACCATGGGCCGGGGCGGATTGGAACCAAATAGGGTTATAATCCACGTCTGGCGAGTGGGCCACTCCCAGTTATCAGACGAACGGGAATGTTGGTGAGGGGGCGACCTGTAGTCGAAGCCCCAAGGCGCGATGCTCTCCGATCCCGTCTCAGTTTAGGCTACCGACTGGAAAGTCGGTCGGGCCCCTGCAGCTCTGTGCGGGGGACCCGGTGACGCTGGCCGAAGTCGGGAACTGATGCCCAACGTTCAACCGAGGAGGTCACCGAATCCGACGAAGCTGTTGACTGAGGTGAACAAAGTACTCTCGCCAACTCAAGTGCTTCCTCAAAGAGTGCTCCAATTCGATCCGAGCTTCCTCGAGAACCTTCATCTCGCCCGCGGTGAGCCGAACGTGGAGTGTAGGCACAAAAGAGTGACCTCAGCAAATCGTATATAGCGAGACATGCCATCGGGATGCGTTGGTATGTTTCCTTCCCGTGGCACCACAGAAGGACTTGCCATCCTCGCCTCCAGTGTTTCCGAACGTGGCTGCGTCATCCGATGGACGACCGGCAGAGTTGACAGAAAGTCTCCAAGGCCAGAATCCACCAGCTCCCGAAGATGGTAGTGTGCGCGACACAGTGCAACGGCTCCGGCAATCGACGGGCTCACTGGAGGGCGATCAGGGACACCCTTCCTACCCGGGAGGCAGTACTGGCACCAGCCGTCCGGCCTGCGAGCCCACCTCGCTTGCGGCGCGCACGTTACGCCGACAGGGCCAGCTACCTTTCTTGTCGACTCCGTTTCGGTTCTGT
>Ga0326727_10022842_pt1 | contig 12023 bp, 7 predicted proteins | sample MB2enrmetagenome_FD_207643 | JGI IMG/M metagenome (GOLD analysis project Ga0326727, IMG submission 207643) | Lab enriched peat soil microbial communities from McLean, Ithaca, NY, United States - MB29MY | ecosystem: Environmental > Terrestrial > Soil > Wetlands > Peat | place: USA: New York... | reverse complement strand
GCTCTAAAACGCCGGGGCTCACCGCTCTGCCTCGCCTTGCTGTCCCAGGAGGTGCCAGCTTGAACCCAAATACATCTTGACATACAACCTCAGATGTCTGCGGGACCAGGCCGTCGGCCGGGTTACGCGGTCCAATCCGTTTCAACGCGTGAGCCCTGAAGGGGCGACCCGCGATCTTGCCTCAATCCCACACATTTCGTTCGTCGTAATCAACCGCCTACATCTGCAAAAACTTCCGCTGCGCCTCCTGAAAACCTGCCACCCAATGGCGCTCCCCCTCGATACCGATTGTGGCGTAGGTTTTAATTGGCGCGCCCCTTCAGGGCTTGAGGTTGTGACCGAGCCTTGATTCCCAGGGCGTTGCCCTGGGCTGGGTCGCCCCGTTGGGGCTGAGGAGCGTACGATGCGCGAATCACGGGGCCAAATCGGAGATTCGGATTTATAGGCTTGTCTGTATCAAAGGAATGCGAATCAACCCGTCTTGCGTTTGCATCTAACCCGGAAGGGAGATTTTCCGATGAGTTTGAAACAGTATGTGACGCTGGGACTTTCAGGACTAAGGGTAAGTCCGCTGGCCCTTGGCACCATGACTTTCGGTACCGAGTGGGGGTGGGGAAGTGAACCCGCCGTCGCTCGCCAGGTATTCGATCGCTACATCGAACAAGGTGGGAATTTTGTGGATACGGCGGACGGCTATACGATGGGGAAGAGCGAAGAGTTAGTGGGGAATTTTATCGCGGAACGCGGCTTGCGCGAGCGTGTAGTGCTCGCAACAAAATTCACTTTTAGCGCCGACCCGAGCAATCCGAATGCGGGCGGCAACGGCCGCAAAAATATTTACCGGGCGCTGGAAGGCTCTCTGCGCCGTCTGAAGACCGACTACATTGATTTGTACTGGATGCACGCGTGGGACATGGTTACGCCAGTGGAAGAAGTGCTCTCAACATTGAATGATCTGGTCCGGGCAGGAAAGATTCGCCATTTCGGTTTTTCAGATGTTCCGGCATGGTATGTGGCACGCGCGCAGACGCTGGCAGAAAAAGAAGGAAAGGAGCGGCTAATCGCCCTTCAATTGGAATATTCGCTCGTCGAACGCAATATCGAACGTGAACATGTTCCGGCGGCGCAGGAGCTTGGCATCGGAATCTGCCCGTGGAGCCCGCTGGCGGGAGGTCTTCTCACGGGGAAATATAAGCGAGAAGGAAATACCGGAAAAGGCGAGGGAAGGCTTGACCCGGCGAGGCACACCCAGGTCTTTGACAGGTTTACTGAGCACAACTGGCGAGTGTTGGATGCTCTTCTGGAAGCAGCGAAACAGATCAATAAGACGCCGGCGCAGGTGGCATTGAATTGGGTTTCAACGCAACCCGGTATTACTTCCACCATCATCGGGGCTTCAAACGTTTCGCAACTCCAAGACAACCTCGGTGCACTCGAATTTACAACTCCAGCCCAGCTCAGAAAACGTTTGGAAGGCGCAAGCGCCATCGAGAAGTTTCATCCGTATATATTTTTTGAACCGGCTTTGCAAGGCGCAATTAAGGGCGAGAATGCCGTGCGTGCTTGGACTCCCGCTTTTCCTCAGCAGGATACGCCGCCTGAAAAACCCACTGCGAAACCGAAGGCAAAGGCAGCGGAAAAGTAGTCGGGTCTCGCCCTGGATGGAATGTTATCGAGGGCCTTCATCGGACCACTTTGACGGGCAGCACTTTTGAAGCACATTCGCGGCCGTCGATTCTCCAGGTTCGACCGGCGCGACAGAGCATCGGAGGAACAGTATGGTAAATGCTATGACGACCATCGGAATCATCGGCGCCGGACACATCGGAAGCCAGGTCGCACGACTCGCGGTGGCAAACGGCTACAATGTAGTGATCAGCAATTCACGCGGGCCGGAGACGTTGTCCGCGCTCATCGCAGAGCTTGGTCCAAAAGCCCTCGCGGCGACCGCCGTCGAAGCAGCAAAGGCTGGAGATATTGTCGTCGTTTCGGTGCCGCTTAAGAACTACCGGAAGGTCCCGATCGAGCCCCTGGCGGGCAAAATCGTGATCGACACCGACAATTACTACCCTGCGCGTGACGGCCACATCCCTGAGCTCGACAACGAGTCGACCACCACGTCCGAACTCTTGCAGGCGCATCTGCCAACCTCGAAGGTCGTCAAGGCCTTCAACCATATTTATGCCGCTGCCCTTACTACTGACGGACAGGCGGCAGGCACGAAGAATCGTCGCGCGCTGGTCATCGCTGGCAACGACAAAGATGCCAAGGCCAGAGTGACCCGTTTGCTTGACCAGTTCGGCTTCGATACGGTGGACGCAGGCCCGCTGAAAGAGGGGTGGCGTATTCAGCGCGATACCCCCGGCTACGGTCCGCGCCGAACGGCAGAGGAACTGCGCCGGGACCTAGCGGCGGCCAAGCGGTATGCGGATCAGTAGCATCATCGCCACCAACGCTTGAACCCGCGACTAGACGCGTTTGCAGCCGAACGCGATGCGGGTAAGGCCGGATTCGACCCTTTCAGGGTCGGGCCTGGTGGGGGCGCGTCTTCCGGGGGCGTTGCCCCCGGTTACCTTATCCCTCCCCTTCGGAGAGGCGAAATAAACCAAGATCAGATGCCTTTCGTTCTACTTGCTTGCGCTTGTCCTCGGCCGAATCGAGGCACGCGCCCTTATTTTAGCGCCTACGGGCGCCTGCCCTACGTGCGTCCTACGGGCTCCAGACTCCTGAACCCTGACTGCTGCATTTTGTCTCTTGACAGGCGGAGCAAGATAGGCTAGCATAGTGAGTGTCCGCTCGGCGGGCGCCCTGGGGCATTGGCGGAGGCTCTTTTCGATGCGACGACGCAAATCAGTCCTCAACCGTAATCCAGGAGGTATGAAAGCAGCAGAAGAGTCCCCTTCTTCAACTGGACAGAAAGTCTGCTTCCGTGGGGAAGAGTTCTTTTTTTTGACGGAACGAAGCGGGAATGTTATTGAAAACAAAGGACGGCTGTGGAAAACTCGGGGGCTAAGCGGGAATGTATATGAAAACAAAGGAGATGCGGGTGGAAGGCGGGAATGTTATTGAAAAGAAAGCGTGTTAGCCTGGATTTCCCACCACGCCCGGACCCTCTTGGGGGCCGATGGAAACCGTTCCCCATGCGCAAAACCTATCGGGGTCTTGATTCGGTTCGGCTAACGCTTCTTCTGCCAGAAACCTTCGATTTCTTCCAGAGTGCGCCCTTTCGTCTCCGGCACAAGATAATAAGAGAAGAGCCAGGCACCAAGCGCGAGCAACCCGTACAGCCAGAACGTCCAGCTCGGGCCGAGCAGATCTAGAAGCATCAGAAAGGTTAGTGAGACAACAAAGTTGGAGGTCCAGTTTGCTCCGGCGGCGATGCCTGCCGCAAGACCGCGAATCTTCAACGGATAAATCTCAGAAATCAATAACCAAAAAATCGGTCCGAGACTGATCGCAAACGACGCCACGTACATCATCAGGATTATCACGGCAAAATCCGCAAATCCTCGGCTCTTTGCAGACCAGTGAAACACGCATCCGAGTGCGCCGAGACTGATCATCATTCCCGCAATACCGGTCAACAACAACGGTCGGCGCCCCACACGATCGATCAGCCACATCGACACCAGGGTCATTATCACGTTCACCAGACCGATGCCTGCCGTGGCGAGAATCGATCCTCGAATCGAGGAGATTCCCGCAGACCGAATGATAGACGGCGCGTAATAGATAATGGTGTTTATCCCCGTAACCTGCTGGAACACTGCAAGACCGATGCCGATAATCATAGCCCGTCGAATGGCAGGGAGGAGTAAATCCGAGAACCGGCCGCGCAGCTCTGTTTTCTGCGTTGCTGCCTTGATTTGCAGAAATTCGGCGTCGACGTCCTGCATCCCCCGAATCTTGATTAATACGCTACGGGCCGAATCAAAATGCCCTTGCCGAGCAAGGTAGCGTGGGGTTTCTGGCAGGTACAGCATCCCCGCACCCAGCATGGCGCCGGGAACTACGGCCAGACCGAGCATCCACCTCCAGTTGCCGGACGCGGCGAAGGTGTAATCCGCGATATAGGCAACCAGAATCCCCACGGTAATCGCCAGTTGGAAGAGAGATACCTGCCAACCGCGTGCGTCAGCCGGGGCAATTTCCGAGATGTAAAGAGGAACGACGGAGCTCGCCAGCCCTATTCCCGCTCCTACGACGACGCGCCCCACAATGAGGACCGGGTCGGACCCTGCCGCGGAGCATACCACCGCACCCGCTATGAAGATGAGCGACGTGATGAGCAACATCTTCCGGCGTCCAAAACGGTCCGAGAGGCTGCCGCCACTTATTGCTGTAACGGCCGCGCCGACCAACACCACGCTGACAACAAGCCCCTGCTCGAATGTCGAAAGACCGAAACTCTTCTTAATAAAAATCAGCGCGCCGGATATGACACCCGTGTCGTATCCAAACAGCAATCCACCCACCGCGGCAAATATTGCTGCGATGTAGACGTACCGTTGGCTTGGGACCGGAATACGAGATTTATGGTTTGGTATGGTTGGATCCAAATGAAGCCCCCTTGAGTTTCCGGTAGCGCCGGATCAGGGTGTTGGTTGAGCTATCGTGCTGGAGCTGGGACTCAATCTGGCTCTCGATTTCGGGGATAATGCGCTGGGCAAGCACCTTCCCCAGTTCCACTCCCCACTGGTCAAACGAATCAATCTGCCAGATGGCGCCCTGGGTGAAAACGCTGTGTTCGTACAGCGCGACGAGTTTACCCAGCGCCGCCGGAGTGAGCCGCTCCAGCAGAATCGTGTTGGACGGACGGTTGCCCTCGAAGGTGCGGTGTGGCGCCAGCCAGGATGGGGTGCCTTCGGCCTGGACTTCCTGAGACGTTTTGCCAAAGGCCAGCGCCTCCGCTTGGGCAAGAACGTTGGCCAGGAGTATGTCGTGGTGCCGGCCGAGCGGGTTAAGCGGCTGGGCAAACGCGATAAAGTCACAGGGGATGAGCTTGGTCCCCTGATGGATCAGTTGGTAGAAGGAATGCTGGCCATTGGTGCCCGGCTCCCCCCAGTAGATCGGCCCAGTCTGGTAGCCGACCTCCGTTCCCTCGAGCGTGACGTGTTTGCCGTTGCTCTCCATAGTCAATTGCTGGAGGTAAGCGGGGAAGCGCTTCAGGTACTGCTCATACGGCAAGACCGCGATGGTCTGCGCGCCGAAGAAGTTGTTGTAATAAACTGCCAAGAGTCCCATGAGCACCGGCAGGTTGCGCTCGAAAGGGGCGGTGCGGAAATGCTCGTCCATCTGATGGAAGCCGTCGAGCATGGCGCGGAAATGTTCGGGGCCGATGGCGATCATCGTCGAGAGTCCGATCGCCGAGTCCATCGAGTAGCGCCCCCCGACCCAGTCCCAGAACTCAAACATGTTGCTGGTGTCGATGCCGAACTTCGCCACCTCTTCGGCGTTGGTCGAAACAGCGACGAAATGCTTGGCAATGGCGGCGGGATGTTTCAAAGTCTTGAGGGTCCAGTCGCGCGCCGTGTGGGCGTTGGTCATCGTCTCCAGAGTCGTGAAGGTCTTCGACGAGATGATGAACAGCGTCTCCTCGGCATCGAGGTCGCGCGTGGTCTCGGCGAAGTCGGTACCATCGATGTTGGAAACGAACCGGAAGGTCCGGTCGCGCTGACAGTAGTGTCGCAAGGCTTCGTACGCCATCACCGGCCCCAGGTCAGACCCGCCGATGCCGACATTGATGACATTGCGGATCGGCTTGCCGGTGTGGCCCTTCCACTCCCCGCCGCGCACCCGGTTGGAGAAGTCAGCCATCCTGTCGAGGACGGCATGCACTTGGGGCACTACGTCCTCGCCATCCACGAAGATGGATTGCCCTTTGGGGGCGCGCAGGGCCACGTGCAGGACCGCCCGCTTCTCGGTAATGTTGATCTTCTCCCCCCGAAACATGGCATCGATACGGGACCGCAGGCCGGATTCCTCGGCCAGTTGCAAGAGGAGCATCACCGTCTCGTCGGTGATGCGGTTCTTGGAGTAATCGAAGTAAATGCCGACGGCCTCGGCGGTCAGGCGCTCCCCGCGTTTGGGGTCTTCCGCGAAAAGTCGGCGAAGATGCAGCTCCCGGATCCTCAGGTAATGGACTTCGAGGGCCTTCCATGGCGCGCGTTGAGTGAGTGGCGCTAGGGTTGCTGCCATGTTTATTCCACCTCCGATGTTTGTTTGTTCTTTCCGAGGGCAAGACCCAGAACGCGACAGACCGTGTTCGCGATCATCCATTCCTCGTCCGTATGAATGACGCGGACGGGAACCCGGCTGGTCTCCGCGGAAATCACGCCCTCATTCCCTGCGTTTCGCTTTTCTTCGAGTACGATTCCAAGAAATCCCAGCCCATCGCAAATCCGGGCTCGGACTACGGGAGCGTTCTCTCCGATGCCGCCCGCGAACACCAGCGTGTCCAGTCCGCCGAGCGCCGCCGCGAATGCGCCGATCCATTTCTTGACCTGGTAACAAAACAGCGCGACCGCTTCAGCCGCTCGCACGTCCTGTGTTTCGTGCTCCAGCAAGTCGCGCATGTCGGAACTGGTCTCCGACACGCCGAGCAGACCGGACTGGAAATTGACCATCTCATTGAACCGTTTTGCATCCAGGCCCTCAGTGCGCGCCAGATACCAAACCAGCCCCGGATCGAGGTCGCCGGAGCGGGTGCTCATCGGCACCCCGGCCGTCGGAGTGAAACTCATACTTGTGTCCATGGATTTGCCGCGATGCACCGCCGCCAGACTCGCGCCATTGCCCAGGTGGGCGAGGATCACCCGGCCTTGTGCCGCTTCCCTTCCGGCCAGGCGGGCCAGTTCTCCCATTAGAAACGCATACGACAACCCATGAAACCCGTACCGCCGCACCCCCTGCGCTTCGTAGCGGCGCGGGATCGGCAACAACTGGGCCACACGCGGCAGGTCATGGTGAAAAGCCGTGTCGAAACACGCCACTTGGGGCAAGTCAGGAAATCGGCGATGAAACGCCTTAGTCAACTGGATCTCCTCCGGCAGATGCTCAGGATCGAACGCACTGAGCCGGAGCAGATCCTCAACCATTTTCGCGGTGATTCGCTCGGGCTTGCTATACTTCGGCCCGCCATGCACCACGCGATGCCCCATCGCGGTCAGTGCGTCACGCCCGCCGCGTTCCTCGATCCAATCCATCAGAGCGCCCACCGCCACCGTGTGATCCGGCGCCGTCACTGACCGCGAAAAGTTGGCCGCCTGGTTCAAACTTTTCACCCGCAAGGTGGCCTCCGGCAATCCAATCCGCTCAATCCCGCCCTCCAGAATTCGTCGGAGCGAATCGCCGGCCTCGAACAGCGCGAACTTGATGCTAGAGGAGCCGCCATTGATTGTCAGGATGTGTGGGTTAGCTGGTTTCATGGCTGGCTCCTTCCTCATTCTGCAATCCGAACGAGGCCAGTTTCGCGCAGGTGGACTTGTAATCCGTGTGAAGAATGCTTCGAATCCCCAAACCTTCCGCGATCTCGACGAACATCGGGGTGTTTTCGATATAGACGACCTGACGGGCTGGCACCTGGGAGATATCCAGCGCCAGCCGAAATATGTCTGCGTCGGGCTTGCGGACGTGGACGAAGCAGGAGGAAATAAAAGAATCCACCAACCTGTCCAACTTGAACTTCTTAATCCGATGCACATTCAGTTCGCGCGCTTCATTGCTGACCACGACGATCTCCAGCCCATACCGCACCTTGAGCTGAGCGACCAGCTCGATCATCTCGGGGTAAGGTTTCGATTGCGCGAACATAAAGCGCCGAAACTGGGCGCGGGTGAACGGTCGCTTTTGGTAGAAGATCACCCGGCCCAAATATTCTTCCAGCGTGAGCTTTCCTTCCTCGTAGGTGTCGAAGGTCAGGTGATGCCGAGCTTCGATCTCCGCCCACTCCAGCTTGAAGTTCGTCGCTGCCCGTTTGCGGGCATGATGATCCCACCCGTCGGTGAGCAAAACGCCACCGATATCCAGAAACAACGTCGTGATCGGGATCGCTCTTTTCATTTGGTTTCCGTCAATGCCATCTGCTACCTTTGACCGTTCATCGAGCCAGAAGGATGGCGCTAGATCTTGGTCTCAGGTGGCAAGTGTGTGGATCTTTCCAAAGCGGTTCCTCGCCCGCAGCAAACAGATCTTGTGGCGGTTCGCGAGAGGTGTCAACAGCCAGATACCACCGAGTCCCCGGCGGAACGGGGGGCAAACCGAAATCGACCGCATCGGCGCCGGCATTGAACATCAGGCAAAGTGCGCTCTGCGCATCTTCATGGATCAGACAGGCAAACTGTTTTTCTTTCGGGTCAGTCCAGTGGGGCAGGTCCCCGTGCGGGCCAAACCAATGGATCTCGGCGTCCGTATAGAATTGTTCCTTACTCAGAATCGAATGCGTACGTCGAAAGGCGATCATGCCGTGGGCAAACCGATAAATCTCCTGATGCTGGTTAAGATTGGTCCAGTCAACCCAACTGGTTTCATTGTCCTGGCAGTAGGCGTTGTTGTTGCCACCTTGCGTGCGGCGAAATTCGTCCCCGCCGAGCAGCATCGGCACCCCGCGCGAGATCAACAGGCTCAGCAGGAAGTTCTTGATCTGGCGTTTCCTGATGGACTCGGTCTGGCCATCCGCTGTCTCACCTTCAGCGCCGTAGTTCTCGCTGAAGTTGCAGTTTGTCCCGTCATGGTTGTTTTCTCCGTTTGCTTCATTGTGCTTGTCGCGATAGCTCACCAAGTCGTTCAGAGTGAAGCCGTCGTGGCAGGTGACGAAGTTGATGCTGCTCTCGGGGCCTTTGCCCGACTTGGTGTAGATGTCGGCACTGCCGCAGATGCGGCTGGCAAACAAACCGAGCATCCCATCATCGCCGCGCCAGAAACGCCGGACATCATCTCGGTACCGGCCGTTCCACTCCGCCCAACGCCGCTCTGAAAAACTACCCACCTCGTATGCACCGGCGGCATCCCACGCCTCGGCGATGATTTTCACATCCCTTAAGATCGGGTCCTCGGCGATCCGCTCGAGAAGCGGAGGATTGGGCAGCAAGTTGCCGGAACAGCCCCGACCGAGCACCGCAGCCAGGTCAAAACGAAATCCATCGACGTGCATCTCCACCACCCAATAGCGCAACGCGGTCAAGATGTGATCCCGCACCACGGGATGGTTGGCGTTGATGGTGTTGCCGGTGCCCGTGTAGTCTCTGTAGGAACGTTTATCGTCCGCCAGCATGTAGAAGATTGAGTTATCAATCCCGCGGAAACAGAGCGTAGGCCCCTGTTCGTTTCCCTCGGCCGTGTGATTGAAGACCACGTCCAGGAATACCTCGATGCCCGCCCCATGGAAGGCCTGGACCATTTGCTTGAATTCCAGTTTCTGCTGACCTACGCCTCCCGAACTGCTATAGGAAGCCTTAGGCGCAAAGAAGGCCACAGGATCGTAGCCCCAGTAATTCCCGAGTGCCTGGCCGGTTTGCGGATTGATGCCTGGCACCTCGTGTTCATTGAATTCCTGCACGGGCATCAGTTCCACGGCCGTCACCCCCAGTTCTTTGAAATAGGGGATCTTTTCCATTAGGCCTCGGTACGTGCCGGGATGCTCCACACCGGAACCGGGATGGATAGTGAAGCCGCGGACGTGTGTTTCATAAATCACCGTGTTCGACCATGGATGCCTGGGCGGGCGGTCCTCATGCCAGTGAAAATGCTCCTGCGTGAATACACATTTCGGCATGGCGCCGGCATCATCGACCTTCGAACACACCGAGTCTCCGTCGGGCACAGACGGATCGTATCCACGAGCCGGGCCGAACTCCCAGGTGGGCAACTTGGAGATTGCCGTAGCAAAGGGATCGAGAAGAAGCTTGTTGAAATTGAAACGATGGCCGTCCTTGGGTTGGTAGGGGCCGTCCACGCGGTAGGCATACAATTGGCCCGGTCGAATCCCCTCAATCCAGACGTGCCACACGTCACCCGTGCGGTTGCGCGCGGGATCCAGATCAATCACCCTGGCGGCCTTGGCATCTTCGGGATGATCAAACAACTCCAGCCGGACCCGTCTGGCGTGTCGGCTGAAGAAGGCGAAGTTGACTCCCCCCCCATCTTCATGGGTTCCCATGGGTAAGGGAACGCCCATCCGAACTTCCGTGCGTTCGGAAACCTCTGCCACGTAATCACGCAGAGGCCGTTCGGACGTAATCACCTCTGTGGCCGCGTCCGCCTTTTCTGCCGCCTGGCCTAAGGAAGCCCGCTTCCGGCCCGTGGGCCGTCGCTTTCTTTTCAGTTCTTTTGATTCCTCCATAGGTTGTCTTCTGTCCTCCTTCTTCCGTTGGAGGTTGATTCACCGCTGCCAGAGAATGGGATCGACTTCCAGGGGCACCGCAACGCCGGCGCAATGCGGTATGATGCGCGCTGTATAGTCGGTAACCGGACGTGTTGCGGGCACCTGGGCGACATAAGCGTGGCCGCTGTCTGCTCCTGCCAATTGGCGAACGCGCGTCATCTCCTGTCGCACCGGAGCGCCGCTGTTGGTTCCGTCGGCACACAGCTCGACTCGCACGACGTTCGGATCGAGGTCATTGAGATACACCTCGGTCTCAAAGATGTGCTGGGCCGCATTCGTCTGTACCTTCACGTCGCCGAAGCGGACCGTGACCCATTTCTCTTTCAGAGTATGTTCCCAATTGACGATGTTCCTGCCCACTGCACCTTTATCGGCAGCACGCTCACGGTAGGCGGCTGCAGCCGGGAGGTAGTGTTGCTCGGTGTATTCGCGCACCGCGCGGGCTGCGGAAAAGCGTGGTGTCAGCCGCGCCATGCTCTCCCGCATCCGCGCCACCCAAGCCGTGGGGATACCCTGCCCGTCGCGGGCATAAAACTCGGGGATCACTTCCCGTTCGAGCAGGTCGTAGAGCGCTTCGGCTTCGACAGCGTCCCAGGCCGGATCGTCGGCATGCTCCCGTCCGTCCCCCAACGCCCACCCGACCTCAGGCGTGTAGGCCTCTGCCCACCAGCCGTCTAACTCCGAAAGATTGATGCCTCCATTGACCAGCACCTTCATGCCGCTCGTCCCGCTGGCCTCCCAAGGCCGCCGTGGCGTGTTGATCCAGACATCCACCCCTTGCACCAGGTGCTCGGCCAGCAGCATGTCGTAGTCACTGAGAAAGATCACATGGGGGCGCGTCTCGGGTCGCCGGATGAAATGTATCCATTCCTGAATCAAGGCCTGCCCTGCTTGGTCTGCAGGATGAGCCTTGCCTGCCATGATGAGTTGCACCGGGCGCTGCGGATTGGTCAAGAGACGAAGCAGTCGCGGAGGGTCATACAGCAGTAAGTTCGGTCGCTTGTAGGTCGCAAAGCGCCGAGCAAAGCCCAGCGTTAGGGCGTTGGGATCCAACAGATGCTTCGCGGCTTCGGTTTCCTCGGGCGGCGCGCCTGCTATGGCCATGTCCAGGGACAATCGTTCGCGAGCGTACTCCACAAAACACTTGCTGGCGGCGGTGCGAAATTGCCAGAGCCTGGCGTCGGAGACGCGGCGAATGTCCGGTTCCAGGGTCTCCGTCGTCCCCAGCCAGCGGCCCTTTCCACAGCTCTCCGTCCAAAGATCGTCGGAAGGGGCCGAGTCCCAGGTCGGCATGTGGACTCCATTGGTCACGTGTCCGATGGGGATTTCGTCCTCCGGCCAGCGCGGAAAAAGAGGCAGAAAGAGACGCCGACTCACCTTTCCGTGCAAGCGACTCACGCCGTTGACCGCGCCGCTCCCGCGGATGGCCAGATACGCAATGTTGAAAGGCTCCGACGAGTCGGCCGGGTTCTGGCGTCCCAGGGCCAGCAAATCGTGAAGTGCAATGCCGAGCTTCTTTTCGGCATACCCCCCAAGATATTGCTTGATGAGAGCGGGATCAAAACGGTCAAAGCCGGCGGCCACTGCCGTGTGGGTAGTGAAGAGATTACCCGCTCGTGTGACCGCCAGCGCTACCTCGAAG
>Ga0326727_10022841_pt1 | contig 12024 bp, 6 predicted proteins | sample MB2enrmetagenome_FD_207643 | JGI IMG/M metagenome (GOLD analysis project Ga0326727, IMG submission 207643) | Lab enriched peat soil microbial communities from McLean, Ithaca, NY, United States - MB29MY | ecosystem: Environmental > Terrestrial > Soil > Wetlands > Peat | place: USA: New York... | reverse complement strand
CGTGCTCCCGTCAGCGCCTGACCTCAAAAAAGAAAGAGCATTCCCCTGCACCCCTTTTAGAAAGAAAAAGGTCTTGAATTTCAAGAGAGAATCTACCTGAGCTCGAATAACTCCCAGGGTGGAGAGAATCCTTCTCAGCCGCACGCCCGAATCATCGTAGTCCGGCACTGCGATCTCGATCATTTCCAGGTGTCCGGGATCAAACGTGGCGTTGGCCATCTCGATCTCCCGCCGGTGCTGCTTCTCTTCCACCTCCTGCAAGGCGCGGCGCATCACCCCGCTTTGCATGCGCTCCAGCCTCCCTCGGCGCCAGTAGAGCTTGGCCAAGTCTTCGATCTGATTCGTCCAAAGCGTGTCTCCGGGACCGTAGGTGGTCATGAGGTTCTCTTCCAGGGCTTCGAACTCCTTGGGATCCTCGCCCAGGGTCAGCATGGCAAGCTGGTGGTTCTGGGCGGCCGAGTAGAAGCCGTGTTTGAGGGCATTCATTTTCACATTCTCCTTTCCAGCCGGGCTGCGAGGGCCGGTGGCATGCTGGGCGTTTTGGCGGAAGACCTTGAGGAGTTCAGGTGTAAATTCAGGCGATTTACGTAAAGACATAGTCGCTCCTTGATGCTGAAAGGTAATCGAGGAAGGGCGCTTCCTCGAAGCGTAGATGGGTTCACGCCAATAGGCTATCCTAGGCTCCGCGCATTGTCAAGCGAAAAATGCAAGCAACAGGCGGGGCAAACTGTCAAGGTGGCTAGGCCACGGTTTGGAGTGCGGTAGCGGCAGCTACCGCCTTTTGATGTTCGCGACGCTGGGAGTATGGGAATTCGTCGCGATTCCTGTTCTATACTTTACGCTAGCAACCGCACTCGAAAGGCGGTAGCTGCTGCTACCGCACTCCAACGGTGGTGGGTGCGCACTGCCGACTACCAACTGCTCAATGCCCGCTCCTAACCGCCCACTGCCTACTGCCTACTGCCGACTGCCTATTGCTCTTCAGGGCTTCGTAGCCAGGATCAACGGCGACGGGCCCGGGGCCTCGAGGGTGCGCGCGTTCACGAACCCCGCTTCACTGAGCCACGCGCTGATTTCTCGAAACGAGTAGGTGTCTCCGTTTTCGGTATTCACCAGCATGTTCACTGCGAAGAGCAGGCCGGCAAGCGGTTCCGTCCTTTCGTCGTTCACCAGGAATTCAGCCACAGCGACCGTGCCACCGGAGTCCAGCGCTTCGAATGTCCTGCGCAGCAGGGTTCGGCTGCGCTCCTCGCCTTCACTATGTAGGATGTGTCCCAGGGTGGCGACGGCATGGTTACGTCCGAAATCGGCCGCCAGCAGGTCGCCGGCGACGAACTCGAAGCGTTTCATCAGCCCGAGGCGGGCCACAGTTTTCCGAGTGACGGGAATGACCTCCGGCCAGTCCACCGCTGTCACATGGACGTATTGCGATTTCTGCGCCAGGGCGATGCCCCATACTCCGGAACCCGCCGCCAGGTCGAGCACGCCGATCGGTTGCCGCGCGCCGTTCAGGTCGAGTGCGGCGGCCAGCTTTTGGGCCGAACCGTAGCTCATGGGGAAGATGTCCTCCACAAACTTATGGAAAAAGTCGCCTCCCTGGCGCTCCTGATTCACCGCCTCCGCCGGCCTGCCAGTGGCAACAATTTCGTTGAGGCGCAGCCATTTGGGAATCAGTTGCTCGCTACAATGGATAATCATGCCCCCCTGGAAGCTGGGCTTCGTGCTGACCAGAAAGGCGGCGCTTTCCGGAGTGAGTGCGTAACGGCCTTGCGCGTCTTTGGTGAGGAGTTCCAGTCCCAGCAGGGCGTTCATCAGCGCGGTCAGTCCGCGAGCGGAAGCTCCTGTGGCATCCTCGACTCCCTCGACCGTTTTCGCGCCGTTGTCCAGCACGTCGAAAACGCCGTGGCGGATTGCCGCCTCCAGAATGAGTGGCGGAGCATAGCCCCACACTAACTGCATTATCCGCTCCGGTGTGACATGTGGTTGATTGGACGAACTCATGTTCCCCCCCATCGTGCTCATAGTCTTATTTTTGTAGCCCTGGCGAACCTCACTATATATCGAACCCGGTCTTTTGGGCAACCCCTTGTACCAAAAGCGTCTCGAGTTTGAAGTGGCACAGGCACTCTTGCCTGTGTCCTGGGCTGATCCGTTGCTCCTAAAAACACACGCAAGTGTGCCTGTGCCACTTCATCAGCCGGACGGGGTCTGAGAAGGGGCCGAAAAAGAGGCTGAAAAAGAGTCTTGCAATTGATCCGAGAGAGGAGTATCAGTAAAGGTATGCTGACGGGAGGAGAAATGGCTCCACCGGGCACGCATACGAACGGCAAATAACCACACCGCTCTTGCGGTGCGCACTGTTGACGACGCTCCGCGGACGTTGTCACGGCGAAAAAAGCCGGTTAACGAACGAGGCGGGGGACCAGAAATGGTTCCCCGTTCTCATTTTGTGGCCTCAGTGTAGCAGTAGGCAGTAAGCAGAAAGCTGTCAGCAGTCGGCACGCTGGCACAAGGTAGTTAGCCAGGTTGGCCATGGGTTCTAACCGGTAGGAAGTAAGCAGTCTGAAGCCGCTCTGAAATTCGTGGGGCTCAGTTCAGTGCCCGCGCCACCCGCTGCCTGCTGCGTACTGCCTGTTACTTACTGCCCACTGCCTTCTGCCTACCGCTTCCCCGGAACCTCAGCCAGGCACTGGTCCAGAATCTCCACCGCCTCGTCTATCTTATCTTTGGTTATTATTAAGGGAGGGGTTAACTGAATGATGTTTCCCATCGTCAGTTTGAAGCTCAAGCCCCTGCTCAGCGCGGCGTACATCACTTGCTCGGCTTCGTCCACGGCCCGGGCACGGGTCTTCCTGTCTCGGATGAGTTCGACACCCAAGAGCAGACCCAGGCCGCGGACGCTCGATATTATCTCGTGTTTCTCGCGCAGCGTCTTCAGCCGGTCGAGAGCGTACTCTCCCATAAGCCGGGCATTTTCGAGCAGCCCATCTTCCTCCAGGCAGGCAATGGTTGCCAGGCCGGCCGCACAGGCTACGGGATTCTTCTCGTGCGTATAGTGGCCCAACGCCCCTTCCTTGGCGACGTCAAGGCTCTCGCGCGCAATCAGCGCCGCAAGGGGGAAGATCCCGCCGCCTAGTCCCTTGCCGATAACGAGCATGTCGGGGATGATCCCATAGTGCTCGCAAACAAACATCTTGCCGGTGCGGCCCAAGCAATTGGGAATCTCGTCCAGAATCAGCAGCGCTCCGTGACGGTCGCAGGCCGCCCGGATGATCTGCCAGTAACCCGGAGGGGGAATGTAGGGTGTACTCCGCACGGTCTCGGCGATCACCGCTCCCACATCACCTTCTTTCTCGAGAACATATTCGACGTAGCGTGCGCATTGCAGAGTGCATTCCTGACCACAGTCCCAGGGACAGTGAGCGGGATCGGGTGGCGGGACGTGCTCGGCGCCGGGCAGGAGTGGACCGATGCCGCTGCGAAACATGGCCTCGCCACCGACTGAAATGGCGTCGAGCGAAGCGCCGTGAAAAGAATCCCACATCGAGATAGTCTTGAATCTTCCTGTGGCCGCGCGGGCCAACTTCAACGCCATGCCCACGGCCTCGGCGCCGCCGGGAGCAAACAGCACCTTGTTCAAATCCCCAGGAGCAAGTTCCGCGAGTTTCCTGGCAAGTTCAATCGCGGGGAGGTTGGTATAGCGGCGTGTGCAGAACGGCAAAGTTTCCATCTGGGTCACAATCGCCTCAATCACCCGGCGATTCCGAAAGCCAACCTGGTGAACACTGTTGCCGTGGAAGTCAAGGTAACGGCGGCCTTGCAGGTCTTGCAGATAAACTCCGTCGCAAGCGGAGAGAACATTCAGACAGGGTGTGGACAAGGATTGGTGCAAGAAGTACCGGGAGTCTTCGTCCAGCCACTTCTGGGTCTCTCGATCGATGTTGCGGGCTGCCCACTCCTTCCGCCGGGGCGACACATTCAAGTCGCCCTCGGAGCGGTACTTGGCCAGCTTATCATCCTCGTGTGCCGTGATGCGTTGCCTCCCGAGTTCGATCCACAGGATTCTAGGGCCTCTCACCGCGCGCTAGCCGCGCGTTGATATCGTCGAGAATGGCCGGAACCTCGGCGATTGTCTCCACCGCGTAGTGAGCGCCGGCCTGGTGGAAGCGTTGACAGGCGCGGTCAAGTCTGGACTTGAGGTCCCCAGGATCGAGCGCGGCGATTTCCTGCTCCGTTAACCCCAGTTCGTTACCGGTCTTGGCCAACCCGATCGTCCACATGCCGGCGTTGAGCCCCTCGGCAATATCCGGCAACGTATCTCCCACCTTGACAAAGGCCTCCATGGGGTAGAGCTGCAGATTCAAGGCGTTTTGCAGGCACATCCATGGGTGGGGCCGTCCTGCCGGCACTTGCGCGGCGCACACGCTCGAGTCAGGCTCATACCCCCGCTTCTTGGCCTCCTCGAGCAGTACCTCCATCATCTCCGTGGTGTATCCGGTCGTCGAACCGATCTTCATTCCGCGCCGGCGGAAATCCCTCACAGCTTCCAGTGTGCCCGGAATCAGATCGGCGTACTTAGCCAAACACGCGAGTTGAAGCGGCACGAAGTCAGCGAACATCGATTCCACGTCGTCTTCGTTTGGCAGGCGGCCGTGCGCACCCTGCCACATGCGCCGCACCGGCTCCATTTCGGAAATCTTGCGGATGTGAACTCTCTTGTGCGCGCCCATCGGCTCGCGTGCCTGCTCCATGGTTAGGGGAATTCCGCGGCGATTATAGACTTCGATGAACACCACGGCAGGCGCAAAACAGCCATAGTCCAGCGTGGTTCCGGCCCAGTCCAAGATAACGGCCTTCAGAAGGCCGCGATATGAACGCTGATAAACAAAGTCCATGGTCCCCAAGTCCCTAGTTTCCAGGTTGACGTGGAGGCGGCGTTGCGCCGCCGCATGGCGAGGTAAACTCGCCGCTACTGTTCAAAACTGGCGAGGTAAACTCGCCCCTACTTCTGCCTCGACGCGGCAGCAGCTGGCATCTCCACATCCATTTCCCCTAAGGTCTCTCGGATCGCGCCGAGCAGGGCTCGAATATCCTCGGGAAAGATGTGCCCGATGGCGCCGATTCGGAAGCAATCGGCTTTGCTCACCTTGCCCGGGTAGATCACGTAGCCCTTCTCGCTGAGCCGCGAGTAAAAAATCCCGAAATTGAACTTCGGATGTCGAGGGTAGTAGAAAGAAGTAATGATATAACCTCGATCTTCCGGCCGGAGGTACTCTTCAAAACCCAACTCGCTCATTCCAGCCGAAAGGATTTGGCGATTAGCCTGGTAACGCGCCGCGCGGCATTCCACTCCGCCTTCTGCCTCGAGTTCACGCAAAGCTTGGTGAAATGCCAGGAGGGCGTGGGTGGGAGGGGTGAAGCGAAACTGGCCGTCGCTTTCCAGCCCTTTCCACTGGGCGAGGAGGTCCAGACTCAGGCTTCGAGCGAATCCTGCTGTCGCCACGAGAGCCGCCCGGCGAGCCAGCACGAAGGCGAATCCTGGAATGCCCTCCAAACATTTGTTCGCGGAGGAAACAAGATAATCTATCCCGCATTCCAGCAGGTTGAGGCGCACGCCGCCGAAGCTACTCATCGCATCCACGAAATAAGTGCGGTTGAATTGCTTCACGATATCCCCGATTTCCCGCACCGGGTTAATCATTCCGGTGCTTGTTTCGCTGTGCACGGCCGCCACATGAGTTATGGCGGAGACGGCTTGCAGCGCTCTGCGGAGATCCTCGATGCGGGGGCGTTGATCCTCCGGGCAACTCAGCTCGATTACGGGAATCTTGAGCACCAAGGCAATCTGGGCGAGACGCCTGCCGTAGGCGCCGTTAACCACCACGATCACCTTGCCGTCAGGCGGCACCGTGGACGACAGCACTGACTCGAGAGCAAACGTTCCACTGCCCGGAATCAGAATGGCCTCGAACCCCCGGCCCGCCACTCCGCCCAGCTCGAGCAGCTTACGGCGAATGGCCTGCACCACCGTGATGAATTCATGATCCCGCGAGCCCACGTCTCGCAGCGCCGCCTCTTTCACCGTACGGCTGGTGGTCAGTGGGCCGGGAGTAAACAGCAGCTTGTCTTGTTTCTTGGAGCCTGGTTGCATGAAAAGCCCACAGTACAACTTCACCGGGATGCTGTCAACGCTGTGATAAACTTTCGAAGATGCGGATTAAGAACCGTCGATTACTATGCTGGCAGATTCTGATCGTCACGTTGCTGATGACCGGCTACGCCGGCTTCTACATTTGCCGCTCGAATTTCTCCGTGACCCTGCCGCTGATTATTCGCGATTTGGCGGCGCACGGCATTCCCGCAGACCAAGCGCGCATTCGACTTGGCCAGATTGTTTCCCTGGGCGTGTTGGCGTATGTTCTCGGTAAATTCTTCCTTGGTGGACTGGCGGATTTCTGGGGAGGAAAGCGCCAGTTTCTCGCCGCCATGGGCGGGGCGATTCTCTTTACGCTGATTGCCGCGGGCGGGGGCCTGCAAGTGTTCGCGGCCGCCTGGATCGCGAACCGGCTGGTCCAGTCCGCAGGCTGGGCGGGAATGGTAAAGATCACTTCACGTTGGTTTTCCTATGCTGCCTACGGCACGGCGATGGGCGCAATCAGCCTCAGCTACCTCTTCGGCGACGCGTTCGGCCGGCAATTCATGGGCGTTCTGATCGCCCACGGGCTGGGCTGGCGCAGCGTCTTCGTGGTTGCGGCTCTCAGCTTATTTGTGCTCTTGGTCGCCAATCTCTTGCTTCTCAAAGAGTCGAGCGCCGAAATCGGAGCGCCGGAAACCACAGCCAATCCGGACAACCTTTTCGCCAGCCCTAGTGAAAAGAAGCGTAGCGGCGGACTGGCGGCGCACCTCCGCCCGTTGTTCCGCAGCCCTGCTTTCTGGATCGTCTGTATTTTATCTCTGGGCACCACGTTCGTGCGCGAGACATTCAATACCTGGACGCCAACTTACTTTTATGAAGTGGTGGGCTTCACCACCTCTAGAGCTGCCAAGTTCAGCGCCCTCTTCCCGCTCTTCGGAGGAGCTTCCGTGTTGCTGGTTGGATATCTCAGCGACTGGCTGGGGCGCGGAGGACGTGCCATCATCACCTTCGTTGGACTCCTCATCGCCACCGTCGCGCTTTTCCTGCTCGCTTCTCTTCGAGCCAGTGCTCCTCACGGCCTGCCTGTAGGGTTGGTCGCTCTGGTGGGATTCGCAATCATCGGTCCTTATTCGTATCTCGCAGGCGCCATGGCGCTGGACTTTGGCGGCAAGCAGGCGGCCGCCACTTCCTCCGGCATCATTGATGGCGTTGGCTACCTCGGTGCAGTCTTGTCCGGGGACGCGGTGGCCCGTATTTCGCTTGCCGCCGGTTGGCAAGGAGCTTTCGTGGTCCTAGGAGTTGTTACCGCTTTCTCCACCTTGGCCGCGGCCCTCTTTTGGGTGCTTCAACGCCGCCCCGTGACGCCAGCTACCAGATCCGCGATCGCTTCATGATCTGGCTACTCGTGCCGCAAGGCGACCATAGGATCGAGTCGGCTCGCACGTAGGGCAGGAAGATACCCCGCCGCGCAGGCGACCAGCGCCAGTCCGGCCGTGGCCAGCGCCAGGGTTAAGGGGTCATGCGCCGTTAGGCCGTAGAGCTGGCTCTGGACCGCCCGCATGAGGGCCAACGAAGCGGGCACGCCCGCCCCAACTCCGATCGCGACCAGCAACAACACGTCGCGCATGACCATCCAAATCACTTTTCTTCGGTCTGCACCCAGGGCCATCCGGATGCCGATCTCGCGTCGCCTTTGTACGACGGTGTAAGCCATCACGCCGTACAGCCCGATGGCCGCCAACAGCGTGGCCAGGAAGCCGAAAACCGTAGACAAGCTGGCGATCATGCGTTCGGTGATGAGCGAGTTATTGATTTGCGCCTCCATGGTCCGAACATCGTAAATGGGCAGGGTTGGGTCCAGCTCCCGAACCTTTGCCCGCACGCTGCTCATCACCTGCTTTGGATCGAAGGCCGTGCGCAGGTATACCGTCATGTCGGCGACGAAGTGACCCCCGAGATACGGAGCATACGCTTGCTCCCTGATCTCGTCGCGCAGATTTGCGTACTTGATGTCCTTCACCACCCCGATGATCTCCATGTCAGTCCGCGTTCCCGGGTCGGTCCCGAATCCGAGATGGCGACCGATTGGGTTTCGCCCGGGGAAAAAGCGGCGCGCGAACTTTTCGTTGATGATCACTACCGTGGGCGTCCAGTCGTCCGGCCGAGGGCTGTGCTTGACCTCTTGGTTGTCCTTCGCTGTAAAGTCGCGCCCTGCCACGAGAGGCGCGCCGAGGGTGACGAAATAGTTGGGGCTGACCCAGGTCATGTACGGTTGCGCATTCCCCTCGGGCCTCGCGGGCGTATAGCCCTCCACCGTCATATCGTTCCACGAATAGTCGTTCTCGAGAATGCGCATCGACGCCAGGCCAACGGATTGGACGCCGGGAATCGAGCTGAGGCTCTCCGTCAACTGCTGATAGAGAATCTTCGATCGTTCCGGAGTGTAGCCGCCCAGCGACGGGTCAATGTTGAAGCCCACCAGCCGCTCCACGGGAAAACCAGGACCCAGGCTGCCCAGGTTGTTCAGGCTGCGGAGGAAAAGTCCGGCGCCGATCAAGAGCAGCAGCGAAAGAGCCACCTGGGCGACTACCAGCGTCTTCCGTAGTCCTCCGTGCCCGCCGCCCACTACCGCGCCCGCCTGATCTTTTAACGTCCGCCCGATATCCGGCTTAGTCGTTTGAAGCGCCGGCACGAGCCCAAATATCAGTCCGGTCACAATCGTCACGGCCAAAGTGAACAGAAGAATTCGAGAATCGGGTGCCGTGGAAATATTCAGGCCTGCGGAATCCGCGGGCAGATAGATAGCCATCAGCGCTTTGTCGGCCCAGAATGCGAAGGCAAGGCCGGTGAGGCCTCCCATCACCGAAAGACAGAGGGTTTCAATCAGAAGCTGGCAAACAATTCGTCCTCGGCTTGCCCCGAGCGCCAGCCGTACCGCGATCTCCTTGTGCCTGCCGGTGGCCCGCGCCAGCAGGAGGTTGGCCAGATTGGCGCAAGCGATCAAAAGGACGATGCCGGTAATCGCCATCAGCACCCAGAGCGGCGTCGAGAGCTCCTGCCGGTAATAGGATCGGCCCTGGGAGCCGGGCAAAACGTCGATGACGCACTTGAGGAATTGCTCCCGGTCGTACGCGGAGGCGTGCGCGAATGCGGCCTCACGCACCTCCATTTCGAGCATGGAATGCATGAAGGGAGCGAGCGATGCCTTCGCTTGCGTCTCTGTCACACCTGGCTTCAGGCGTCCGAACGCATTCACCCAGCGCGTGCGCCGGTCTTTGAGCATATCGGTCCACTGCACTATTAGAACCTGCGGCTGCATCATGACCGGAATGAACAGTTTTGGCGAATACCCCAGTTCGACGCCGTCAAAGCCGGCTTGTGCCACCCCGATGACGGTCATGTCGTGTTTGTTCACCGTCAGTTTTTTCCCCAGAATCGCCGGATCGCCGCCGAACCGCTGTTTCCAGTAGTTGTAACTCAGCACGACCAATGGATGCCCACGGGGAACGCGGTCGTCGTCGGGCGTGAACGTACGTCCTAGGGCCGCGGTAACACCGAGGACGCTGAAGTAGGTTCCCGATACGAGTTCCCCATCCACTCGCTCCGCCTGCCCTCCGAAGGTAAGACTCACCGGAGTCGGGAACCGGCAGAACATGCCGGAGAAGACCTCATTGTGATCCTGGAAGTCCCGGAACATCGGATATGAGATCGTGTTGGCGCCCCAGATGCTGCCGTAATGGCGGCCGACCATGGTGAGCTGCACCAGTTGCTGCGGGTTCTTGACCGGCAAGAGCCGCAGCAAGACCTGATCGAGCAGGGTGAAAATCGCAGTGTTGGCGCCAATGCCGAGCGCTAGGGTCAGTACCGCCACCACGCTGAACACCGGATTCTTTAGAAGTACCCGTGCCGCATACCGAAGGTCTCGAGCAAAATTGCCCATTGACGTCACCTCGCGTCGAAGTTCTATGTGTTAGACGACGAGGCAAGAGATAAGTTTGACCAGTGATGGTCACTTAGTCCACGGTGCCTTTCCGCAAGAGAGAGCGGCGGAGCCGCCCGCCGGAAATAGCGTGGGCCGTAATTTGGACAAGCCTGGGCAAACCCTGTTCCTACAGCCAAGCTAGCAGCGTGGACCCCGGGCTCTGGGGTAGCACAGGCACTCTTGCCTGTGCTAATTGGCTGCGGCGCAGGCGCGAAAAAAAAGAGGCATGCCGTGGCATGCCCCTTCCCGAATCACCGCTCGCACCTACCGATCACTTCTTTAGCACTGTCAACTCAACCGCGTCCGTCGCGTTGGTATAATCGGTTGTGTCGTTTGGCGTAAAGGTCACCTTGAGGATTGTCGGTCCGGCCGGCAGAACCGTTCCCGCTGCTGGACTGTAGACAAACGTCCCCGGCACGTTGGCCGTGGCATCAAGCTGCTTGGCGCTTAGCGGCATGCCGACCGTGATCGAAGCAGGTTGAGACCAAGCAACAGTCGGAACAGCCTTCAGCACAACCAGCGTTGCATGCACGGTGATAGTTTGAAAGTCCGTCGTGTCATTGGGCGTAAACGTTGCCGACAGCGTCTGGTTGCCGGCGTGAAGAATAGTGCCCGCCGGCGGCGTGTAAACGAACGTGCCCGGCACAACGGTCAAAGCATCCAGTTGGAGTGGACCGAGCGGTATCCCGTAAACGGTGGGCACCGGCACCCAAAGGATGGGCGGAGTCGCCTGATTGACCTGCAACATGACCGTCGCCGTAACAGTATTGTAGGCCGAGGTGTTCGTGGGCGTGAAAGTTACGGATAGGGTATGTTCGCCCGCGGTCAGGATGGTCTTTGCCGGTGGATTGTAGACAAATGTCCCGGCGACGTTAGCGGTGGCATCGAGCTGTGTGCTAGAGAGCGGCGTCCCGTAAGTTATGGGCGCGGGTGTGGGCCAGGTAATGATTGGGTTAGTCTTCTCCGTGGCCGCGCTGATGGTAACGACCTGCGAGTTGGATCCTGCACGGAAGTTCGTTGTCGCCGCCGTGCTCGCTTGCACCACGCAGGCGCCGACACCGCTGGGACTGAAGGTGCCGCCACTCACCTGCGTGCAAGGCCCGCTGACGTAGCTATAGGTCAGTCCGCCGTTGGAGTTCGTCGTCGTACTGACCGTAAAGTTGCTGCCCGGATAAGTCGGCGCCGGCGCTGTGCCAAAGGTGATGGTCGGCGTGGCCGGGCTAATGGTGACATTCTGGGTGGTTGAGCCGGCAGAGAAGTTCGTCGTGGCCGCCACGCTGGCCTGCACCACGCAGACTCCGCCTCCGCTGGAACTGAAGGTGGCGGTCGTGGCCGTGGCGCTCACGAGCGCGCATGGCCCGCTCATGGCGCTAAAGGTCAGCGCGCCGGTGGAGTTCGTTGTCGCGCTCACCGCGAAGTTCCCGCCCAGATAGGTCGGCGCCGGCGCCGCTCCGAAGGTGACAGTTGCGGTAGCCGGACTGATGGTCACGTTCTGATTCGCTGAGCCTGATGAAAAGTTCGTGGTAGCCGCAACGCTGGCCTGCACCACGCAGGTTCCGGCCCCGCTGGAACTGAAGGCGCCGGTGGTGGCCGTGGCGCTTACAAACGCGCATGGCCCGCTTGTGGCGCTAAAGGTCAGCGTGCCGGTCGAGTTCGTGCTCGCGCTCACCGTGAAATTGCCGCCCAGATAGGTCGCCGAGGGCGCTGTGCCGAAGGTGACCGTCGTTGTGGCTGGGCTGATGGTTACGTTTTGGGTGGTTGAGCCCGCGGAGTAATTTGTCGTTGCTGGCACTGCGGCCTGCACCACGCAGGTTCCGGCCCCGCTCGAGCTGAAGGTGCCAGTGGTGGCCGTGGAGCTCACAATCGCGCACGGCCCGCTTGTGGCGCTAAAGGTCAGCGTGCCGGT
>Ga0326727_10022840_pt1 | contig 12025 bp, 11 predicted proteins | sample MB2enrmetagenome_FD_207643 | JGI IMG/M metagenome (GOLD analysis project Ga0326727, IMG submission 207643) | Lab enriched peat soil microbial communities from McLean, Ithaca, NY, United States - MB29MY | ecosystem: Environmental > Terrestrial > Soil > Wetlands > Peat | place: USA: New York... | reverse complement strand
CGAATACGGGGAGACCGCGCTCGGCGGATGGAGCCCAAGGTGGGAATCGAACCCACGACCTACGCCTTACCAAGGCGTTGCTCTACCTCTGAGCCACTTGGGCCGGGTCACCGAACCGGCTGATGTTACTCGATGGTCCCCGCGTCAGCCGGCCCCGACGGGGTGGCGGCGCCATCCCCCCGGTGCGCGACTCCTCCCCCGCCTCCCGGACCCCCCGGGAGGTCGGCGGAGCCGATGGAGAGACTCGAACTCTCGGCCTGCCGCTTACAAGGCGGCTGCTCTACCAGCTGAGCTACATCGGCTCGGGGGCAGTGAGGCGACTTCCGCCAACCCTACATCGCCCCGAGGACCTGGGCACGCTAGACGGCCTCGGCCGGCTGCAGCTGCAGGCCACGCAGCAGCTTGATGAACAGGACCCAGAAGGCCAGCTGCCAGACCACCTGCGCCTGCAGCTCGAAGCCCCGCGATTGCGGGATGTAATAGGCGGCCGCGAGGCCGCTCAGGATCATGATGCCCGTGAGCAGGGGAATGCGCCGGTCGCTGCCGCCCAGCCATTTGATAGCCAGAAAAGCCAGCCCCAACTGGACCAGGAACAGGGTTGACCCGAACAGCTCGTGGGGGGCGGCAAAGCGAGTGTACGGCGTCACCAGCAGGCCAATCAGCTGGACGGCCATGACCTTCATGGCAGGGCCGATGATCAAGCTGTGGTCAGAATCGGCCAGCAGCTCGGAGGCCCGCCACATGCAGAAGGCGGCACCCAGGAGGGCGACTGCGTAGGGCAAGATCGTGTTGGTGTTCACACCCAGGTAGCTGAAGCCGTAGTTGACGCGCAGACTCTGGGGGCGGATCAAGATGCACACAGTCAGCATGACTGCCGCCAGCGTCAGCCCATAGACGACGTAGGCCATCGCGCGTTCGGCATCCGACCGCCCTCTGACGAATGCCTGCCCCAAGGCCAACAGGCCTCTGCCTCCCATGGCCGGCCATTCTAACCCCCAATCCCGAGAAGGTCCGGGCATGCCCGGCTCTGGTGGCCGCTCGGCGGCTCGCTGGGGTGCACGTTCTGTGACAGTGCGGCGACCGACCGGGTGGTGAGCTGCGCCGGCCGGACCGCGGGTGCGCCGCCTCGAGGCGGCACCCGGGCGCTGCACTTAGCGGAGACGGCGCCAGCGCACGCGGGGACGATCGGCGGGGGGCAGATCGGGTGCGCCCGGTGGCGTCGGCTTTCCGGGCGGCGCGGGCGCACGGCCCTCTCCCCCCTCCCCCGCCGGGTCGCCGCGCCGGATCGCCTCCAGCTGGCGGCGGACCTCGGGGTCGATGCGGCTCTCGATCCGGTCGTCGGCGGCCAGTCCCTCGACGCGCCGCCGGATCTCTCCGCCGCGCTCCCCCTCGGCACGCTCCACCTCGACGAGGAGGGCGCGCGAGGACATGGTGGGGACCCCCTTGCCCCTGACCAGGTCGCGCTGGAGGTGGTCGTCGGTGGCCAGGATCAATTCCAGGCCGCCGCCCTGACGGGAGGCCTCGTACATCAGGCGCTCGATGACGTGATCGGCGCTCTCCCTACTGCTGCCGTAGCGGATCTCGACGCCCTCCACCACCTCGCGATCGAGGCTTCCCGGCGTGCGCCGGCGGGCGTCGAAGACGACCAGCACCTCGTTGCCGGTGCTCGCCCGGTACTCGGCGAGCCGGCTCACCAGGCGGTGGCGGGCTTCCTCCAGGCTCTCCGTGCGCAGGCTCTGGGCCAGGTCCGGCCAGGCGTGGATGATGTTGTAGCCGTCGACCACCAGCCGGCTCACCGGGTCGCGAAGCCCCGCTGCCGGAACGCCTCGTAGAGGATGGCCGCTCCCGCAGCGGCGGCGTTGAGCGAGGCCACGTGCCCGACCATGGGGAGTGCGACGAGGCGGTCACAGCTCTTGCGGGTGAGCTGGCGCAGCCCCTCTCCCTCGCCCCCGATGACGATCGCCGTCGGCTCCAGGTAGTCGACCCGGTCGTAGCGCTCCTCCGCCTCGGCGGCCAGGCCCACCCGCCAGATCCCCGCCTCCCCGATCTTGGCGAGGGCCTGGGCCAGGTTGGGGACGATCAGGAAGGGAAGGTGCTCGCTGGCCCCCGCCGAGGCCTTGACGGCGGCCGGGGTCAGGCCCGCGGCCCGATGCGCCGGGGCGATGACGGCGTCCGCACCGACCGCCTCGGCGCTGCGGATCAAGGCACCCAGGTTCTGAGGGTCCTGGACGCCGTCGAGGACCAGCAGCAGCGCCGGGGGGTGGAGGCTGACGAGAACGTCCTCGAGCCGGAACGGGGGACGGCCGTGGAAGTAGCCGGCCACCCCCTGGTGGTGCTCGCTGTGCGCGATGTCGTCGAGGCGCCGGCGGGGGGCCGGTTCGATCGGGATGCCCCGCGCGGCGGCCAGCTCGAGGATCTCCCGGAGACGGGGCTCCTCATCCAGACCCTCGGCGACCACCAGCTTGCGGGCCGGCCGGCCGGCGCGGAGCGCCTCGCGCACCGGATTGCGCCCGTAGAGGATGTCCACCTGTGCCGCGCAGCCTCGGAAAGGACCGTCAGGCGCGCTTCCAGCGCTGTCCCTGGGGGGTGTCCTCGACCATGATGCCGTGCTCGAGAAGCTGGGCGCGGAGCCGGTCGGAGAGCGCGAAGTCCCGCGCGACGCGCGCCGCGGCGCGGCGGGCGAGCAGCTCCTCCTCCTCGCCGCCGAGCGCGGTCGCGGCACGTTCCCGATCGACCAGCGGCAGCACCCCGAGGACGTCGTCGGCGAGCTCCACGAGCTCGACCAGCTGCTGCCTCACCGCCGCGGAGGGGGTGCCGGCATCGAGGAGCCGGTTGAGGTCGCGGATGGCGGCGAAGAGGTGGCCGACCGCCTCGGGCAGGTTGAGATCGTCGTCCATGGAGCGGGCGAAGGCGGCCGCGGCTGCCGCCGCCCGCGCCGCGACCTCCTCGCCGCCCCGGCCCGGCTCGAGTCCCTGCACCCGGTCGCGGAACTCGCTCAGCCGACCCACCGCCTCCTCGGCGGCCCGGAGGGGCTCCTCGTCCCAATCCAGGGTGCGGCGGTAGTGGGCCCCGGTGATGAGCAGGTAGCGGATCGCCGAAGGCCGGTAGCCGGAGTCGCGGAGGTCGGGGAGGGTGACGAAGTTGCCGAAGCGCTTAGCCATCTTCTCCCTGTTCATGGTCAGGTGCTCGCCGTGGCACCAGATCCGGACGAAGGGCCTCCCGGTCGCCGCCTCGGATTGGGCGATCTCGTTCTCGTGGTGGGGGAAGATGTTGTCGACCCCCCCGCAGTGGATGTCCAGGCTCTCCCCGAGCAGGGACATGCTCATCGCCGAGCACTCGATGTGCCAGCCGGGCCGGCCCCGGCCGAGGCGGGTGTCCCAGCCGATGTCATCCGGTCCCACCACCTTCCAGAGGGCGAAGTCGCGGGCGTCCTCCTTGGCGTAGTCGTCGGCGTCGACGCGGCCGCTCGCGCCCGCGACCAGACCCTCGGCGGGAATCCCGGAGAGCCTCCCGTAGGCGGGAAAGGCGGCGATCCGGAAGTAGATGCCGCCCTCGCTCCGGTAGGTGACCCCCTTCGCCTCCAACCGCTCGATGAGAGCGACCATCTCGTCGATGTACTCGGTCGCGCGCGGGTAGTGGTGGGCCCGCCGGATGCCCAGAGCGTCCGCGTCCGCAAAGAACCCCTCGATCCAGGGAGCGGTCTCCGCGGCCAGATCCTGGCCATGCTCGGTGGCATTGCGGATCAGGCGGTCGTCCACGTCGGTCAGGTTCATGACGTGGGTGACCCGGGGGAAGCTCCGCTCCAGCCAGCGGCGCAGCACGTCCTCGAAGAGGAAGGTCCGGAAGTTCCCGATGTGAGCCCGGTTCCACACGGTCGGACCGCACGTGTAGAGACGCACGTGTCCCGGCTCCAGGGGTTCCACGTTCTGGAGCCGGCGGGTGAGGGTGTCGTGGAGACGGAGGCTCACGGGCGCTCAAGGATATCCGCGGGAGCAGGTGACGGCGCCGATCCGCTAGGTTGACCGCGTGAACGTCGTTCCGGCCGGGGGAGTCCTCGCGTCCACCGGCATCATCCCCGGGCCGCGAACCCGGGTATTCGGAGCCAGCCGGCTGGTCCGGCTGGGGGACGCCGACGAGCGGGGCCGGTTGCGACTCGACGCTCTGGCCCGCCACCTCCAGGACATCGCCACCGACGACAGCGATGAATCCGGGATGGCCGAGGAGCCCATCTTCTGGGTGGTGCGGCGGTCCGCCTTCGCCATCCAGCGCTGGCCCCGGTACCTGGAGCGGGTGTCGTACCGGACCTTCTGCTCGGGCGCCGGTCCGCGCTGGGCGGAGCGCCGCACGTCGGGGGAGGGCGAAGCAGGCGGCCACCTGGAGAGTGCGGTCCTCTGGGTCGCCCTGGAGCAGGAGAGCGGCCGGCCGGCTGTCCTCTCCGAGCGCTTCGACCGGCTCTGGGGTCTCGACGCCCGCCCGGTCTCGGCCCGCCTCCTCCACCCCGGGCCTCCGGCCGGCGCCGAGGGCCGGCCCTGGGCCCTCCGCGCCACCGACCTCGACGTGATGGGCCACGTCAACAACGCGGCGTACTGGGAGGCGGTCGAGGACGAGCTGGACCGCCTCCTGCCCGGCTGGGTCCCCGTCAGCGCCGAGTGCGAGCACCGCCTGCCGCTCGACCGCGACGCCCGGGTGCGGGTGGTGTCGGAGGTGGACGGCGCGACGCTCGCGCTCTGGCTGGTGAGCGATGCCGGGGTGCACGCCTCGGCGGTGGTGTCCACCCAACCTGCCGACTGAGGGATCAGCTCCCGCCCACCTCGAGGAGGGCGACGGCGGAGGCCAGGATCCCCTCGCCGCGGCCGGCCGCACCCAGGCCGTCGCCGCTGGTGGCGCTGACCACCACCGTGCCCGAGGGCGTGCCCAGCGCCTCTGACATCGCCTCCCCCATGGCCGAGAAGAGGGGCGCCAGCCGGGGCCGGGCGCAGATCACCGCCACCTCGGCGCTCAGCAGCCGGGCCTGGACGGCGGCCAGCTTGCCGGCCACCAGGCCCAGGAACTCGCGGCCGCTGACCCCCCGCCAGCGCTCGTCCGTCGACGGGAAGTGCTCACCCATGGTGCCGAGGCCGGCCGCGCCGAGACACGCATCGGCGAGGGCGTGGGCGGCCGCGTCGCCGTCGGAATGACCGGCCAGGCCCTCTGCCGCCGGCACCTGGACGCAGCCGAGCATGAGCGGGCGCCCCGGCGCCAGGCGGTGGGCGTCCAGTCCGTGCCCGATGCGGAGCGTCATTGCCGGCCGCTGCCCACGAGCTGGCCGCGCAGCCACTCGAGATCCTCGGGGTGGGTGATCTTGCGGTTGCCGACCTCGCCCGCCACCACCGCCACCGGCTCCCCCAGCAACTCGACCAGGAGGCAATCGTCGGAGGCATCCCGGTCGGGGTCGACGGCGTGAGCCCGGCGGAGGAGCTCCGTGGCAAAGGCCTGGGGTGTCTGGACCGCCACCAGGGCGTCCCGGGGCGGGGTCTCCACGACCATCCCCGCGGCCACCCGCTTCACCGTGTCGACGCAGGGGATGGCCGCGGTGGCGGCTCCGTGCAGACGGGCGGCGGCGATCACCGCCTCGATCAGGCGGGGAGACACCAGCGGGCGGGCGGCGTCGTGGACCACGACGATATCGGCGCCGCCGACCGCCTCCAGGCCGGCCGCCACCGAGTCGCGGCGGCGTGGTCCGCCCGGAACGCAGCGCACCGCGTTCAACCCCAGACCGCGGGCGACCGCGCCAACGTCGGAGTGGCGGTCCTCAGGACACACCACCACCACCTCCTCGATCGCGCCCACCGCCGCGATGCGCTCCAGGACGTGAGCGATGAGAGGGCGCCCTCCGGCGTCGGCCCAGACCTTGTCGATGCCGGCCCGCTCGCCGCGCCCGGCCGCCGGGACGATGATCGCGACGCTCAGCGCGTGCCCGCCCGAGTCGGGCGCGGCGCCACGTGGAGCCGCCCTTCTGCCGGCTGCCGCTGGTCGGCGGTGGTGGCGAAGATCATCCGGCCGGCCGCGGTCTGGAGGACCGAGGTCACCGTGACCCTCACCTGGCTGTCGAGGTGGTCGCTGCCTCCCTCCACCACCACCATGGTGCCGTCGTCGAGGTAGCCGACGCCCTGGTGTGGCTCCTTCCCCTCCTTGACGATGGTGAGCTCGAATCCCTCGCCGGAGCTGACGATCGGCTTCAGCGCGTTGGCCAGGTCGTTGAGGTTGAGGACGCGGATGCCCTGGACGCTGGCGAGCCGGTTGAGGTTGTAGTCGTTGGTCATCAAGGCAGCTCCCCGGGCCCGCGCCAGCTTGACCAGCTTGGCATCGACCTCAGGCGTGCCCGGGAAGTCCAGGTCGACAACGTCACAGGTGACGTGGACCTGTCGCTTCAGCTCCTCCACCACGGCCAGCCCGCGGCGGCCGCGGGAGCGGCGCAGCGCGTCCCCCGAGTCGGCCACCTTCTGCAGCTCCTCGAGCACAAAGCCCGCGACCAGCAGCCGTCCCTGGATGAAGCCGGTGGCGGCCACGTCGGCGATCCGCCCATCGATGAGGACAGAGGTGTCTAGAACGATCGGCTCGCCGTTCTGGGGGGCGGGGTCGTCCGCGCTGGCGTCGACCACTCCCGGGTGGCGCACCACCTCGACGAAGGCATCCCGGCGGCGCGTGCCGGTTCGGATGCCGACGTAGCTGAGGGCGCACGCCAGCGAGATGGAGAGGATGAAGCCGATCCCCCAGGGCAGGGGGCTGAGCAGAACGGCGATCAGGGCGCTGATCAATAGACCTGCGGTGAGCCCGGCGAGAGCCCCGAGCAGCTCGCTGACCGGGGCGTGGTCGACGAAATGCTCCAGCCAGAGGAAGGGGTCGACGGTGAGCAGTGGCGCGGCCAGCGCCAGCGCCGCCGACCCGGCCACGCCGGTCCCGAGCAGCACCGCCAGGACCGCACTGTGGTCGCTGACCAGGACGCCGCCGGCCTGGCGGGCGATGTACGCACCGTACAGGACTCCCGCGACCATCCCGGCCACCGCCCCGACCAGCCGGGCCAGGGTGCGGGCCCGCCGGACCCTCGGGGTCTGCGGAACAACCATGGGCCGATTGAAACACAGGGGGGCGGGGGCCGCCGGGTTCACGGCACCCTCGTCACGCGACGGTTTCAGGCGCCTCCAGCATCCAGTGGGGCACCGAGCGCACCGGACGGGCACGGCCCGGCGTCGGGATCAGCAGCCGGGCGGCACCCCGGAGGTCGTCCACCGGGTGGCACTCGATCGAGGAGGGCGCCTGTGCCTCCTGGCCGGCGGGCACGACGGCGCGCCGGATGCCCAGGGCCGCCGCCTCGGCAAGACGCGCCTCCAGGCACCGGACCCGGCGGATCTCGCCGCCGAGCCCGACCTCCCCGATGGCGACGGTGCCCGGGTCCCACCCCGCGTTGGCCTCGGCGCCCCACACCGCGAGCGCCGCCGCCAGGTCGACGCCGGGCTCCACCAGCCGGACCCCGCCGGCGCAGTTGAGGAAGACGTCGCGCTCGCCGAGAGGCAGCCGGGCCCGCCTCTGGAGGACCGCGACGAGCAGGGTGAGCCGCGCCGGGTCGAATCCCCAGGCGGTGCGCCGGGTCATCGCATGGCCGACGGGCACGGTCAGCGCCTGAACCTCCACGACCAGTGCGCGCGACCCCTCCGAGGTCACGGTGAGGACGTTGCCGGGGACGCTCAGGCTCTGCTCGTCCAGGAAGGCACGTCCGGCGCTCCCGATCTCCACCATCCCCGCCTCGGCGAGCCGGAAGAGCCCCAGCTCGGACGCCGGGCCGAAGCGGTTCTTGAGCCCGCGGAGGAGGCGATTCTCGCCATGACGGTCGCCCTCCAGGAAGAGGACGACATCGACCATGTGCTCGAGGGTCCGAGGCCCGGCGATCGCACCGTCCTTGGTCACGTGTCCGACCAGGAGGATGGGGACACCAGTCTCCTTGGCGCAGGCCATCAGGCGTGTCACCGCCGCACGCACCTGGGCGGGGCTGCCCGGATGGCCGGGAGTATCCGGATCGTGCAGGGTCTGTACCGAGTCGACGATCGCGAGCGGCGGGCGCGCAGCGGCGATCGCCTCGACGCAGCCGGCAACCGCGGTCTCCCCCACCACCAGCACCCGATCGTCGAGGCAGCCCAGCCGGCCGGCCCGGAGCGCCAGCTGACCGGGGGACTCCTCACCGGCGCAGTAGAGGGCGGGAGCGTCCGTCGACCCCACGCCGTGGCCGAGCTGGAGGGCCAGCGTCGACTTGCCGATGCCCGGATCCCCACCCAGGAGGATCAGCGAGCCCTCGACCAGGCCGCCCCCGAGCACGCGGTCGGTCTCGCCCATCCCCGTCGGCCGGCGCGGGGCGTGCCGCGTCCCGACCTGGCCGAGTGTCACCACCCGGGGCGGGGGGCTCATCCGCCCCTCCGCCCCCAGCCTGCCGGAGGCCTCGGCCAGCGTGTTCCATTCCTGGCAACCGCCACAGCGACCCTGCCATTTGGGGCTGGTCCAGCCGCAGGCGCGGCAGACGAAGGCTCGGATCGTCTGCCCGCGGCTCCCAGCGCTCACCGCGCCAGTATAGCGAACGGATGTGCGTACAGACGGGAAGCCCTGAGCTGGCCGCTCAGCCGTGCTGCGGAGACGCCCAGGGAGTGGCCGACCCGGCCGGCCCGCGCCACGCCAGGCCGCGCAGGCTGGCGTCCTCGGTGTCGCGGTTGCCGATGTTGTCCCGCCGCCATTCGGCGATGCCGCGGATCAGGGCCGCGAGCAGGCGCTCCCGGAAGATGAGGACCGCCGACCGGGCAGCCGCCGCGCTCTCAGGCCGCTCGCCGAACCCGTGGCTCTCGTGCCAGGGGACGACGAGCCGGATCACGGGCCGGGCGTTGATGCGCGCCTCGACAACCCCGGGCTCGGCCTCCGCGATCACGGTCGCGACCCGGAGCGTCGGGCCCAGGCTGTCGCAGATCTTCCAGGCCCGCTCCCAGGTCCGCGCCCGCTCGACCCCCGCCAAGGCAAAGTGGACGGGGTCGAGCACCAGCGCCTGGCGCCACTCCAGGGCGAGCTGGAGCATGGTCGCCGAGATCTCGACGTCGATCTCCTGGACGACCCAGGCGAGCACCACCGGGACGACGTTGCCGAGGTCGACGCGGACGCACTCGCGGAACTCGTCCGCGGTGCCGTCGAGGAGTCGTCCGTGGGTGGGGCAGAACACCGCGCCGCGCGTGATGTAGCGGTGGTCGGGACACCACCCGGTGGGGCAGGGTCGCTCCCGGCGGTCGATGTAGCTGCAGGCCAGCCCCGTCTTCTGGGTGCAGCCCCGCGCCGAACAGTACTGATCGCCGAGGTCCCAGGCCAGGGTCAGGACGGGGGAGGGCTCCTCGCGCCGAGGCAGCAGCTGGTCGGTCGGCGCCGGCCGGTTCCGTATCTTCACGCCATCTCCTCGCACCGTCACCGATGCGTTTCCCAGTGTAGTCAGCGCTTCAGTCACCGGATGACGAAGCCGTGACGACGCGCGGCGCGCGGAGATGGGCCCGCTGTCACAGATCGGTTGCGAAGCACAGAGGACGTCCGACCGTGCATCAGAGGCCGTGATGCGCGTCGCGACGCGCGCCGGTCAGCGCCGGCCGCGAGGCCGCCCGCGGCCCCTCCCAGCGCCCGATCGCGGCCGCGCCGGCGCCGCCCTCCCGTCCACGCTCCGCGCCCCGTCGACGGGCTCTCCCCCCTCCTCCAGCCGCCTCCGGATCTCGGTGAGGCGGTCGCGCAGCTCCGCCGCGCGTTCGAACTCCAGGTCGCGGGCGGCCCGCTTCATCTCCTTCTCGACGTCCTTGGCGAGGCGGAGCAGCTCGTCGGGCGGGAGCCCGGACTCCTCCTGGAAGGTGGCGGCCCGGGCGCCCAGCTCCTCGCGGTGGGTTTCGAGCTGGTACACGGCCTTGACGATGGTCTGGGGCGTGATCCCGTGGGCATCGTTGAACGCCACCTGGATGGCGCGACGGCGATCGGTCTCGGCGATCGCGCGCTGCATGGCATCGCTCACGCCATCGGCGTACATGACGACGTGGCCGGCGAGGTTGCGCGACGCCCGGCCGATGGTCTGGATCAGGGAGCGGAAGCCGCGGAGGTAGCCCTCCTTGTCGGCGTCGAGGATGCCGATGAAGGCGACCTCGGGAAGATCGAGACCCTCGCGGAGCAGGTTGACGCCCACCAGGACGTCGAAGACCCCGAGGCGCAGGTCGCGGATGATCTCGACCCGCTCCATGGTCTCGACATCGCTGTGCAGGTAGCGCGCCCTCACCCCCGCCTCGCGGAGGTAGTCGGTGAGGTCCTCGGCCATCTTCTTGGTCAGCGTCGTGATCAGGGAACGGTGACCATGCTCGACCCGACGCCGGACCTGGGCCAGCAGGTCGTCGATCTGCCCCTGGCTGGACTTGATCTCGATGGTCGGGTCGACCAGGCCGGTGGGCCGGTTGATCTGCTCCACGGTGCGGCTGGACCGCCTCTCCTCGAAGGGACCCGGGGTCGCGCTCACGTAGATGGTCTGCCCGACCATCTGGTCCCACTCGGCGAAGGTGAGCGGGCGGTTGTCCAGCGCCGAGGGGAGGCGGAAGCCATACTCCACCAGGGGGATCTTGCGAGCCCGGTCGCCCTTGGCCATGCCGTCGATCTGGGGCACGGCGACGTGGGACTCGTCAACGACGATGAGCGAGTCCTCGGGCAGGAAGTCGAGCAGGCAGAAGGGACGCTCCCCCTCGGCCCGGCCGGTCAGGTGCCGCGAGTAGTTCTCGATGCCGGCGCAGGTGCCGGTCTCACGCATCATCTCCATGTCGAAGCTGGTGCGCTGGCGCAGCCGCTGGGCCTCCAGCAGCCGGCCCCGCTGCTCCAGCTCGGCCGTCCGCTGCTCCAGCTCGGTCTCGATCCGCTCCAGAGCGCTCGTCATCTGCTCCGCGGGCGTGACGTAGTGGGAGGCCGGGAAGATGACGACGCTCTCCCGCCGGGCCACGACCTCACCGGTGAGGGGGTCGAACTCTCGGATCGACTCGATCTGGTCGCCGAACATCTCGATGCGCACCGCCAGCTCCTCGTAGGCGGGCTGCACGTCAAGAACGTCGCCCCGCACCCGGAAGCGGGAGCGCCCGAAGTCGGTGTCGTTGCGGCTGTACTGGAGGTCGGCGAGCTTGCGGAGCAGGATGTCCCGGCGCCAGCTCTCCCCCACCTTGACGGCGATCGACTCGCCCAGGTAGTTCTCCGGCGATCCGATGCCGTAGATGCAGGAGACCGAGGCGACCACGATGACGTCGCGCCGGGTGAGCAGCGCCCGGGTGGCGCTGTTGCGGAGCCGGTCGATCTCCTCGTTGCGCGACGAGTCCTTCTCGATGTAGGTGTCGGTGCGGGGGATGTAGGCCTCCGGCTGGTAGTAGTCGTAGTAGGAGACGAAGAACTCGACCGCGTTGGCGGGGAAGAACTCGCGAAACTCGGCCCAGAGCTGGGCGGCCAGGGTCTTGTTGGGGGAGAGCACCAGCGTCGGCCGCTGCAGCTCGTTGATGACGTGGGCCACGGTGAAGGTCTTGCCCGATCCGGTGACGCCGAGCAGGGTCTGTTCCCGGTTGCCCTGCCGGATGCTCTCGAGCAGCCCGGCGATGGCCTGGGGCTGGTCGCCGGCCGGGCGGAAGGCGGAGGTCAGCTGGAACTCGGGCACCGATCCAGTCTACGGCGCACCCTCGTCCGGGCCCGGCTCGTCCTCCGCAGCCACTGGGGTGTCCGCCCCGGCGGCCCAGCGCCTCTCGACACCCTCCAGCTCGGAGAGAAGCCGGCGGAGCTCCTCCCTCTCACCCCTGGTCGGGGGTGCGGGCTGTGGGGCGCCCAGGATCTCGGCGGCCCTTCGGAGCACGCTCAGCCCAAAGCTGGGCGACGCCGCCGGCGCGCCGCCCCTTTCCTCCCGGTACCCCGATCCGGCCAGCCTCGCGATCTCACCGCGCACCCTCTCCAGACCGGCATCGAGGTCGACCAG
>Ga0326727_10022839_pt1 | contig 12025 bp, 10 predicted proteins | sample MB2enrmetagenome_FD_207643 | JGI IMG/M metagenome (GOLD analysis project Ga0326727, IMG submission 207643) | Lab enriched peat soil microbial communities from McLean, Ithaca, NY, United States - MB29MY | ecosystem: Environmental > Terrestrial > Soil > Wetlands > Peat | place: USA: New York... | reverse complement strand
GATCGCCCAGACTCAGTTTCGTCAAAAGCGGGCCGTCCAGGAGTAGTCGGTCTCATGGACGGGGGTAAGTATTCTCAGTAGCTCCGGCCTCCGTGCCGGCACGGAGGCCGGAGCTACTGCAGTGATACAACCATTCATCTCGACTGGAGCGAACGCTCTAATTATCCAGAAAACTTTCCACCGGCAGCGACCGGGCCTGGCCCGGACCGTCGCCTTCGGGCGGCAAGGTCAGTTCCAGCCGCCGGCCGTTCTGGGCGGTGGCGGTAAAGACCTGGGCCGTCGGAACGATGAAGGTTCGCATGGCGTCAAGAAACACGCCGCAAGCGTGCGAGTAGGCGTGACCGGTGGCGAAGACGGCGCGGAAGGTGCCGTCGGGAATGCCTTCGATGACCGCCTGTCCATTCCCGGCCATGAAAAAGGACAACAGGGTCCGGCTGTTCTGGGTCTTCAGCCGGACCACCACGTCCTGACCGGTGTTGTTGCGGACCGACAACTCATGATCTCCGCCGCTGCGGCGCAACAACACATCGCCGTTTGCCGGCGGCACTCCCTGATGATCGATGCACCAGCGATTGCGCCAAAGTTCGCCGGCACCGCCGAACAGGAAGCGGACCGGTACATAGCCGGTCACGCCTGACGGCGTCAGGATGCGGGCCCAGCTGCCGTCGGGCACCGCGTCGACCACTTGGACGGTGGAGAAACGGTCCAGCAGGGCGATGACCGGCGCCGCGTCGGACGGCCCCTGGCGAACCTTGAGGACGTCGACCGCGACATGGCGCAATTCGCCGGCCTGCGCCGGCTCGATGGTGATCATTGCGCTGACCCGATCGGTTTGCGCCCGCATCAAGGTCACCGCGATCACAAGGATCAGCGCCCCCGCCATGCCAGCCAAAGGCAGAGCCTGTGCGACGGTGGCATAACGCAGCCCGCTCCACCGATCCTTGAGGCGACGCGAGGCGGGATCGACACCCTCGGTGCAGGACCGGATCACCTCGCCGATGCGCCGGCGCGCGGCCGCGCTGCGGGCGAAGTCCTGGGCCTGATCGGCCAGGCCCCGGGCGATATCGAGGTTGCCAAGCCGCAGGAAGGCCCGTGCCTGGTGCAGCAGGACCCAAAGATTGTCCTCGCGCGGCATTCGCCCCCCTTTCAGATTAAGGATCAGGGCGCGCAGGCTGCGCCAGGGACCGGTCAGGCTCCACCAGCCCAGGAGCCAGGTCAGGGTGGCGGCGTGGATGGCGGTGCGGTCGGCACAGTCTCGGCAAAAAATTCCGCTGATGGACTTTTCGGCCGTGATCCACAGGAAACTTTTGACCCGGCTGAAGACGATGTAACGGGGTTGTGCCGTGACCTTGCCGCAGCGGCAGCAGCAGAGCGGACGGGGATCGGGATCCTGAGGGTCGATCAGCGCCTTCGGCCCTTGCGGGCGGGTCGTGGCGTCATAACGGGCGCGGCGCCGGCTGTCCTTGAGGATGTGATAGGACTCGTTCAGCGCGACGAATTCCTGCTCGGCATTGTCCGACAGATTGATGTCGGGGTGCAATTCCTTGGCCAGGCGGTGATAGGCGGCGCGGATATCGGTCGCATCGGCAAGCGGACCCACCCCCAGCCTGGCATAGTGCCCCTCGGGATCGGATGGCGGATAGGGGTGCGTGTCTTGCTGCATCAATGCCGTAAATGGTTTCCGCTGGCCCGCCTGAGGAGGCGGCCGCTATGCCAAGCTACGCAAAGATCATGCCGGCCGAGCCGTCCATCGGGATCGGTTCGATGAACTTGGTGGTTTGCTGGAAGGTCGCCCGGCCCTTCAGCCCGAAGCCGTCCAGGGTCTTGGTGAAAATTGCCGCGATATCCCCTTGCGCGGCGCCGGGCAGGGCGCCGTGGCTGCGCAGAATCAGGTCGAAACGTTTGCTTTTGCGGCGGACCAGGCCATCCAACTGCATGGGGCCCAGATTGCTCATGGTCAAGTCCAGCAGGAAACGGGTTCCTTCCTCGTCCCGCGCTTGCGCCTCCTGCTCGTCTTCCGGCGGACGCCGGACCACCAGGCGGATGCGTTCCACCCGATCGGGCAGCGGCATCGGCAGCAACAGGCTTTGCCAGTCCCCGGGAAGCGGCATGCGGACCGGCGTCTTCAGCTGCGACGTCTGGCGGTCCAGGTGGTCCAATTGGCGCTTCTTGCCGGCTTCCTCCAACTGGGACACCCGCTGTTCGCCCAGCCAGGCGCGCACCGACCCCATGTCGGCCATGGCGGTCAACCCCAGCAATGCGGCCATCCAGTGCGACGCGGACTGGTCGTTGGCGGCGACCCGGGCAATTTCGGGCAGGATGGCGGCGGCTTCGGCGAAGAGGGTCGGCTGTACCATGCCGGCCGCATCGGGGCGATAGGAAAAGGCGCTGCCGGTCGTGGCGTCGGTGGTGGGGGCCAGCGTGATCCGGGTTCCGGCCGGCAGGGCGATGTCGGTGTCGAGTGCCAGCAGGCCAACGGAGGTCTGGACCAAAGGGTGTCCGGCATGGCTGTTGGGGGCGACGACGCCGACCAGGCTTGCCGGCAAAGACGTCGGGCCGGGATTGGGATCGGCCTGGGCGTCGGCGTCCAGCCAGGCATCCGGGTCGCTGGCATCGTCGGCGTCGGCAAGACTGTCGTCGGGTGGCGGTGTCGGCGCCGATCCGGTCGATGGAACGGCGGGCGGCGCCGACGGAACATTGGGTTGGGCGGCCACGGCAGGCGGTTGGGACGCCGATGCCGGCTGGCTGGAGCCGGTGGCGGTCGCAGCGTTCCCCGGGGGCGGCACAGCCGATGCGGCGGCCGATGGAAGGGGCTGGCTGACCACCGGTGTTGTTGGTGGTGCCGGCGGCGCGGGCGCTCCAGCCGGGGCACCCGGTGGGTGCGCTCCGCCGCCGGTGGTTGGCGCGGGGACCGATGCGGGGGATGGCAGTGCCGACGGCGGTGTCGGAACCGGTGTCGAGGCTGCCGGCGAAGCCGTCGGTGGCGCGGACGATGCCGGTGTCGGGGCCGGCCCTGCCGCCGGTGACGTTGCCCAGGGGGCCGGTCCGGCGGCGGCGGGGGGCGGCGGGGCGGCTGATGGGATGGTTGGCGCCGGTCCCGGACCGGGGGGCACCGGGGCAGCCGATGTCGGCAGGGATGGGGTGGTTGTCGCCGATGGAGTTGCCGCGGTGGGGGCGGCCGGTTGGGAGACCGGCGGGGTCAGGCGACCATAGGCCTGCAGAGCCTGGAAGGGCGTTGCCGTCGGTGCGGCCGGCGTTGGCAGGACGGACGGTTCCGGTCCGCCGGGACCCGACGGGATCGCCGGCGCCGGCCCCGCCGATGCGACGGTGGGCGCCGTCGTCGCGCCTGGGGGCGCGGCCGGGGACGTCGATGCCGAAGGGAGGGGGGCGGGCGCGACCGGTCCTGGGGAGGGCGATGCAGATCCCGCCGATGCGACCGTGGGCGCGGTCGTTGCGCCAGGGGGCGCGGCCGGGGAGGCTGGTGGCGAGGGGGGTGGAGCGGGGGCGACCGGTCCGGGGGGCGGCGACGCTGATCCCGCCGATGCGACTGCGGGCGCGGTCGTTGTGCCAGGGGGCGAGACCGGGGAGGCCGGTGCCGAGGGGGGCGATCCGGCGGACGGGGGGGCAGGCTGGGCAGAGGTTGGCGATGACGGCGGCGTGGTCTGGGCGCCGTTTTGCGCCGGCGGTTGAAGGTCGATGATGCGCACGGAAAACTGGGCACCGCTCGGCAAGGGGGGCGTCGTCCCGTTCGGCGAACCGCCATAGACGACGCTGGCAAGAATGGCCTTGCCCTGCAGCAGGGCCGAGGGACTGTTGCCGATCGAGGCGGTATCCCGGGTTGCCGACGACAGGGTGGGCGGAACCGCGGTGATGGCAGCCTGCACCGCGGTTGGCGGTGCCAGCCGGGGCGGTGGGGTCCTGGGGTCGTCGGCGACGCCACCCATTCCTCCCGCCGATGGCGCCTGGGGCGTCGTCGTAGGGGGCAGGGAAGGCGGGATCGCGCTCATCGCCCCCGCAACAGCCGTTCGACGATGGCTTCGACGTCGGTCGCCGCTTCGGTATTGGGCGAGCGGGTCAAGAGCGGGCTCTGGTTGCGGATGGCCTCGCGGACCTTGAGATCGCGTCGGATCACCCCGGCCAGCGGCGGCGAGGCCTTGAGGAAGCCTTCGCAGGCCTTCAGCAGGGTGTTGTAGATGCGCTCTCCCTCGCGGGTCGAATTGGCCATGTTGACGACGATGCGGATGTCGGTGCCCGGCCGTTCCAGCAGGGTCACCTTGATGAAGGCATAGGCGTCGGTCAGCGATGTCGGCTCGTCGGTCGTCACCACCAGAATGGTGCCGGCGTTGTTGGCCAGCGAGCGCACCGTCTTTTCGACGCCGGCGCCCAGATCCAGCACCACCTTGTCATAGGCGCAGGCCAAAAGGTTGAGGTCGTCGCCCAGCAATTGCAACCGTGACAGGGGGATGTTGGCCAGCGAACCAGAGCCGGAGCGACCGGCGATGACGTCGAACCCTCCCTCGGAAAAAGACACCGCCGCCTGATTCAAGGTCAGGCGGCCGGTGACGACGCTGCCCAGGTCGTGCTTGGGCATCAGCCCAAGCTGGATGTCGACATTGGCCAGCCCCAAGTCGCCGTCGAACAGCAGCACCCGCTGGCTGGAGCGCGCCAGGGCGTGGCTCAAGGTGATGGAGAACCAGGTTTTGCCGACGCCCCCCTTGCCCGACGCCACGGCAATCACATTGCGTCCCTTAGCCCGCTGGGCCGGGCGAGGCGCAAGGGTGGGGGCAGGCAGTCCTGTCATAGAGAGGCCTCGGAGGTCGTGGGCACGGCCTTGGCCGCGCTGGTCTGGAGAGTGGGCGGCAACAGCATGCGGGCCATGGCCGCGGCATTGATCGGCGTGACTCCGTTGGCGACATGGGGGGTGGCGCTGACGTCACAGAACATCAAAGGGGCGGCGTCGGCGGCGGCCATGATAGAGCCCAGTCGGCGCGTGGTATCGAGCCGGGTGGCCAGAAGACGGGTCGCACCGACGCTGCCGAAGGCCTCGCCGATTTCCGCAGCCTCGGTCGGATCGGCCCCGGCGGCCAGGACCAGGATGGGTTCCACGTTAGCGGCCTCGACCAGAGCGCTCAAATATTCCATATCCGTCAACTTGAATGGGTTCAGCCCAGGGCTATCGATGAAGACAATATCATATTGTCCGGCAGAGTTCTCGACCACTCGCCGCAGGCTCTCCGGACCACGGGCTGAAATCAGATCGATTTGGAGTATCCGGGTAAAGGCCGCCAGCTGTTCGGTCGCCCCGGCGCGCACATTGTCGGCGGTGATGACGCCGACCCGGCGATTGCGCAGGGCCGACCGGGCGGTCAGCTTGGCCACCACCATCGATTTTCCGTTGCCCGGCGGCCCCACCAGCATAAAGGGCCGCGGCGCGCCATGATCGGGCAGGGGGGCGAAGGCGAAACCGGCTTCCAGCGCCGCCGTACAGGCTTCCTGCGGGTCCTCGATGGCGTTGGCATGCACGGCATTGACCAGACGTTCGACCAGACGCAGGGGCACCCCATGCTCCAGCAGGGCATCGCGGATTACCTCGGCAGCCGGGGTATGGTTGGCCTCGGCCAGCATTTCGCCGATGGCGTCGTCGACGTCGGACGGCTCCAGGGCGGCGGTGATCCGGACCCCCTTGCCGCCGGCCGCCCGCTGGGTCGAGACGATGATGGCATCGATGCCCAGTTCCAGGCGGACCATATGCATGGCTTCGGCCATGCTGGGGGCGGTGTAGGACTTGAGTCGCATCTCTTAAGCCGCCCTCCTTTCAGATCTGTCCCATGGTCTTGATCTTCGCCTTCGGATGTATTTCCGACTGCGACATGACCACGGTGACCGGGCGGAATCGCTCGACGATCGAGCGGACATAGGGACGTACCGAGGGACTGGTCAGCAGGACGGGCGCCTCCCCTTGCATGGCAAAGCGTTCGAACGTCTGGCGCGTCTTGGCAATGAATTCCTGCAGTCGGCTGGGCGCCATCATCAGCTGGCGCTCCTCTCCCGTTCCCTGCAGCGAATCGATGAAGGACTGCTCCCATTCGGGCGACAGGGTGACCAACGGAATGTAGCCCTGCGGACCGGTGTTGGCGTCGCTGATCTGTCGGGCCAGGCGGGTCCGGACATGTTCGGTGATGATCATCACATTACGGCTGTGGCCGCAGGCCTCGCTGATGCCTTCCAGGATGGAGGCCAGGTCGCGCACGGATATGCGCTCCTGCAGCAGGTTCTGCAGCACCCGCTGGATGCCGCCCAGGCTGATCTGGGTCGGGACCATGTCGGCGACCAGCTTCTGATTGTCCTTGTCCAGTTCATCGAGAAGCTTTTGGGTCTCGGCATAGGACAGCAGGTCGGGCATGTGATCCTTGATCACCTCGGTCAGATGGGTGGTGATGATGGTGGCCGGATCCACCACCGTATAGCCGCGGAACAGGGCCTCTTCGCGATTGGCCGGATCGATCCACACCGCCGGCAGGCCGAAGGTCGGCTCGCGAGTTTGTTCGCCGGCCAGGGTGATGTCTTCGCCGCGCGGGTCCATCACCAGCAGCATGTTGGGGCGCAACTCTCCCTGAGCGGCGGACACCTCCTTGATGAACAGCTCGTAGGCATTGGCCGGCAGCTGCATATTGTCCTGGATGCGCACGCTGGGCATGACGAAGCCCATCTCGGCCGCCAGGGCCCGGCGCAGCGCCTTGATCTGGTCGGTCAGCTTCTGGCCGTGCGGATTGTTGATCATCGACAGCAGGCCGTAGCCCAGTTCCAATCGGACGTTGTCGATGCGCAGTGCGGTCGAGATGGGGTCTTCGGCCACCGGCGCCTTGGAGGGCGCCTTGGCGGCCTCCTCGGCGGCCTTGGCGGTCCGCTCGCGCTCGCGGCGATCGAGGACGTAGGCCGAGCCGCCGGTCACCAGGGCCAGGGCCAGGAAGGGCGCCAACGGCATGCCGGGCAGCAGCGAGATCGACACCAGCAGGAAAGCGCTCATGCCAAGGGCCTTCGGATAGCCCGACAGCTGTCCGAACAAAGCCTTGTCGGTGGCTTCCTGCAGGCCGGCCTTGGTCACCAGCATGCCCGCGGCGGTGGAAACGATCAGAGCGGGAATCTGGGTGACCAGACCATCGCCCACCGTCAACTTGGTGTAATAGTCGGCCGCCACGCTGAACGAGAGATTCTGCTGCACCATGCCGATGACCATGCCGGCGATGACATTGATCACCGTGATCATCAGGCCGGCCACGGCGTCGCCGCGGACGAATTTCGAGGCACCGTCCATGGCGCCGAAGAAGGCGCTTTCTCCCTCCAGCTCGGTCCGGCGCCGGCGTGCCGTGGTCTCATCGATCAGGCCCGAGGACAGGTCGGCGTCGATGGCCATCTGCTTGCCGGGCATGGCGTCCAAGGTGAAGCGCGCGGCCACTTCGGCGATGCGGGTCGACCCCTTGGTGATGACCACGAAATTGACGATCACCAGGATCGAGAAGACGATCACGCCGATGACGAAGTTGCCGCTCATGACGAAACCGGCGAAGGCCTCGATCACATGACCGGCGCCGCCGGTTCCCTCGTGGCCGTGTGCCAGAATCAGGCGCGACGAGGCCAGGTTCAGGGACAGGCGCAACAATGTGGAAATCAGCAGGACGGTGGGAAACGAGCTGAATTCCATCGGCTTCTCGATGAAGATCGCCGTCATCAGGATCATCACCGAGAAGGTCAGGGAAAACGCCAGGCTGATGTCGAGCAGCCACGGCGGCATCGGCAGGATGAGGGCAACCAGCAGAAGCACGACACCCATCGCGAACGCGATGTCGCCGCGGCGTGCCGCCCCCAGGATACGGTTCAGCGTGGCCTTGATCGCCTGCGCATTGCCAAGCCCGGCACCGACAGCGGCGGTGGTGGCGGGTGGTGCAGCGGCGTCGGCGTTGTCGGCCAAAGTCTCATCTCTCCTTGAAGGTCAGGTCACGCCGGGCTCTGGTCGGCTTCGCCCGGCGGCGGCACGGCGATGCCCTCGTCCGAGTAAAGCCTGAGCTTGTTGCGCAAGGTCCGGATCGAAATACCCAGGATGTTGGCGGCATGGGTCCGGTTGCCCAGGCAATGGTGCAGGGTATCGATGATCAGGTCGCGCTCGACGTCCGAGACGGTCCGGCCGACCAGTCCCTTGGTGCCGCCGGCCGCGGCCGAGGCGGCGGCGGCGGCGGTCGCCACCATCGTCGAGGCCGGATCCACCACGGTGGGGGCGCCGGTCAGCAGGATGGCCTCCGTTCCGATCTCGGATCCACCGGCCAGCAGCACGGCGCGGTGCATGGTGTTTTCCAGTTCGCGGACGTTACCGCGCCAGACATGGGTCAACAGCATGCGCTTGGCCGGCTCGGACAGCGGCCGGAACGGCAGGCCATTCATCTCGGCGTATTTCTTGATGAAATGGTTGGCCAGCATCTCGATGTCCAGCGGCCGCTCGCGCAGCGACGGCAGGCGCAGGTTGACGACGTTCAGGCGGAAGTACAGATCTTCGCGGAAGGCGCCGCGGCGGACTTCCTCGTCCATGCTGCGGTTCGAGGTGGCGATGATGCGCACATCGACCTTGACCGGCACATTGCCGCCGATGCGGTCGATTTCCTTTTCCTGCAGGGCGCGCAGCAGCTTGGCCTGCAGGCGGATGTCCATTTCGCTGATTTCGTCCAGCAGCAGGGTGCCGCCGTTGGCCTCTTCGAACCGCCCCAGACGGCGCGCGACGGCGCCGGTGAAGGCACCCTTTTCATGGCCGAACAACTCGCTTTCCAGCAGGTTTTCCGGGATTGCCGCGCAGTTGATGGCAATGAACCGGCGACCGGCGCGACGACTTTTCTTATGGACCAGGCGGGCCACCAGCTCCTTGCCGGTGCCGGACTCGCCGGTGATCAGGATCGAGGCGTCGGACGGCGCCACCTGCTCGGCCATGCGCACCACCTGGGCCATGGCCGGATCGCGATAGACGATGGCGTGGCTCTCCTCGGTGACGGCGGCGATGACGGCGGCGATCAGGTCGGCATCGGGCGGCAGCGGGATATATTCCTTGGCGCCGGCGCGGATGGCCCGGACCGCGGCGCCGGCATCCGTGCCGATGCCGCAGGCGATCACGGGCACATTGATCCGTTCGCTGACCAGGCTGTCGATCAGCGACTTGATGTCGAATTTGACATCGGCCATGACCAGATCGGCTCCGGGACCGGCACGCAAGACATCAAGCCCGCGCGAGACGGTATCGACGTGGGTGACCTTGGCTCCCCGCGCCATCGCCATCTGGCTGGCGGCACCGACCTGTCCGTCCAGCGTGCCGATGATCAGAAGCTGCATTCTTTCCCTACTCCAAGCTTTCTTTAGCTGCGGTCTGTCTTAATGATTTCCGTCATCGTGACGCCCAGCCTGTCTTCGACCACGACCACCTCGCCGCGGGCCACCAAGCGGTTGTTGACATAAATGTCGATCGCTTCGCCGACCTTGCGATCCAGTTCGACGACGGCACCGCGGCCCAGCTTCAAAAGCTGGTTGACCTGCATGGTGGCCTTGCCCAGCACCGCCGAGACCTGGACCGGAATGTCGTACACGGCCTCCAGGTCGCGCGCCGACCGGGGGCCCTCCGGCATATCGGACTCCATCATGTCCGACTTCAATTCGTTCAGCTCGAGATCCGACATCAAACCTTCTCCGCGGTCGCGGGTTTCGGGGCGTCTTCGGGGTGTTTAACCATCGGCAACGTCCTCGTCCATCAACGAATCGCTCTCCGGGCTGTCCTGCGCCGGCTGAGCGCCCATGGCCCGGGCAATGGTGGCGTCGATTTCCGCCCACAGCCGTTCCTGGTCCCGTTCGGCGCCGCCGTCGCCCCATTCGACGCGGCAGTCGCCCAGGGCAATCCGGGGATCGCCGGCATACACCAGCTTGCCGTCGAAGCCGGTGGCCTCGGCCGCCTGGTTGGCGTAATGGCGGATGCTGTCCATGTGCTCCGGATTGACGCGGATTGTCACCCGGACGTCCTTTTCGATGTGTGCCAGGCATTCCCGGACCACACCGGAAATTTCGTCAAGCGCGTTGGCGCGACCCATTTCCGGCTGCAGTTTGCGCACCACGGTGACTGCGACGGCAATCGCGTCGCGCAGGCAGGCGTCGTTGGCCTCGGCCTGGATGTCGGCCAAGGCCGACAACTGCTGGGTAATCACCGCCAGGGCCTCGGCGTGCAGGCGTTCGGTGGCGGCCATGGTCTCTTCGACGCCGGTCTGGTGTCCGGCGGCGAAGGCCTGCTCGCGGGCCAGGGACAGATCCTCTTCGCTGAACGTCGGCGGCGGCGGAGGAAGCTCTTCCTCCATCATTTCGGCGATGTCAGCGATCATGCCGTCGGCCAACCGATCGCCCGCCGGTGCCGCGGGGGCGTCGAAATCCAGGTCGAACAGGAATTTCTGCAGCTTGGCCATCAATACACCAGCTCGTCCTCTTCGCGCCCTTCGGAAATGACGATCTGTCCGCTGGCGGCCAGATCCTTGGCCAGGGCGACGATCGTGCCTTGCGCCTGGTCGACGTCGCGCAGGCGGACCGGACCCATGGCGTCCATGTCTTCGCGCATCATCTTGCCGGCGCGCTCGGACATATTCTTGAAGAACAGCTCCTTGATCGTATCGGACGCGCCTTTGAGCGCCATCGCCAGCTTGTCCTTCTCGACGCTGCGCAGCAGGGTCTGGATGCCGGCCATGTCGATGCGCACCAGATCCTCGAAGGTGAACATCAGCTGCTTGATCCGTTCCGCCGATTCGCGGTTGCGTTCTTCCAAGGCGCCCATGAACCGGTTTTCAGCGTTGCGATCCAGGTTGTTGAAGATATCGGCCATCAGTTCGTGGGCGTCGCGCCGGGCCGTGCGCGCCAGGTTCGACATGAATTCGGTCCGAAGCGTCTTCTCGACGCCGTCCAGGACTTCCTTCTGCACAGCCTCCATGCGCAGCATGCGCATGATCACTTCCATGGCGAAGTTTTCGGGCAGCAGCGACAGCACGCGGGCGGCATGGTCAGCCTTGATCTTGGCCAGCACCACGGCGACCGTCTGGGGATATTCGTTCTTCAGATAGTTGGCCAGCACCGTCTCGTTGACGTTGCCCAGCTTGTCCCACATGGTGCGCCCGGCCGGACCACGGATTTCCTCCATGATCATTTCGACGCGGTCTTTCGGCAGCGTCTTCAACAGCAGGCGTTCGGTGCTTTCGAACGAGCCGACCAGCGATCCTGTCGAGGAAATCTGGTCGGCGAATTCGACGAACAAGCGCTCGACCACGCCGGCGTTGACGGTGCCCAGGTTGGCCATGGTCTGGGAGATCTCCTTGATCTCCTCGTCGTCCATCATGGCGAAGATCTTGGACGACTGCTCTTCGCCCAACGACAGCATCAGAATGGCCGCTTTCTGCGGACCGGTCAGGCTGCGATAGTCTTCCTTCATGCGTGCCATGGCACAGGACCCCGGGTGGTGAACTCAACAAGAAACAATGATCAGGTGAGCCCCGATCAACCGTCGGAATACATCCAACCGCGGATGATGCCCAATGCCTCTTCCGGATGCTTCTCGACAATTTCGCCGATCTTGCGGATCGAGGAGGCCTTGACCCGGCCTTCGACCTTGTCGATGTCGATCAATTCGTCGACGGCTTCCATCTCGTCGGGCAGCATGCCGGCGACGGGGGCGGGAGGCATGGCGGCCGGCCCCAGAAGCGGTGGCCCGGCCCCTTCGGCCAGCAGACGCTGGTCGGACATGCCCTGGGTCGCCATCGATTCGACGGCGCGGCTGACCAGGGGGCGCAAAACCAGCAACAGGAACAGGATGGCCACCACCGACAGTCCCAGGTTGGAGGCGACTTTCTCGAGGAAATCGCGGTCCATGCCGAACAGCTTGTTCTCCGAGCCGTCGGGCTCGGGTTCGTCGTGCCCGGCGAAAGGCATGTTGGTGACTTCCACCTGGTCGCCACGGTTGGCGTCA
>Ga0326727_10022838_pt1 | contig 12025 bp, 15 predicted proteins | sample MB2enrmetagenome_FD_207643 | JGI IMG/M metagenome (GOLD analysis project Ga0326727, IMG submission 207643) | Lab enriched peat soil microbial communities from McLean, Ithaca, NY, United States - MB29MY | ecosystem: Environmental > Terrestrial > Soil > Wetlands > Peat | place: USA: New York... | reverse complement strand
CTTTGGAAAGAAGATTCTTTAGAGAGCGCAGATGACAAAGAAACTCCGCGTAGGTGTGTTGTTCGGTGGGCGCAGCGGCGAGCACGAAGTTTCGCTGCTCTCGGCGGCCTCGGTGATGCAGGCGATGGATCGCGACAAGTACGAGGTTGTGCCCATCGGCATCACCAAGCAGGGCGAGTGGCTGACCGATGCGCACGCCGAACAGTTGATCAAGGGCGAGCCTGTCTCGACCGGCGGCAAGAGTCTGCGCGCGGGCGATCCGGCGAAGACATCTTCGGCCGCGGTGCTGGCCAAAGGCGAAGCCGTGCTGGTGCCGCCGATGCCCTCGGAAAATTCGCTGGTGCCCTTCGAGACGCCGCGGCATCCGGCGCATCGCGGAGAGAGTGGGCCCATCAGCGTCGATGTGATCTTTCCCGTGCTGCACGGAACCTTCGGCGAAGACGGAACGATGCAGGGCCTGCTGGAGCTGGCTGACATCGCCTACGTCGGCTCCGGCGTGCTGGGCTCGGCCTGCGGCATGGACAAAGACATCATGAAGCGCCTCTTCACCGACGCACGGCTGCCGCTGGTGAAGCACATCACCGTGCTGCGCTCGGAGTGGGAGCGCGAGCCGAAGAAGGTGGAAAAAGCCGTCGAATCGCAGCTCAAGTATCCGGTCTTTGTGAAGCCGGCGAACCTGGGCAGCTCGGTCGGAATCACCAAGGCGCACGATGCCGGCGAGCTGCCGAAGTCGATCGCCGAAGCGGCGCGCTTCGATCGCAAGATCGTGATCGAGCAGAGCGTCGGCGGCAAGCGCCATAAGGCGCGCGAGATCGAGTGCGCCGTCCTCGGCAACGATGAGCCCATCGCCTCCATCTGCGGCGAGATCGTTCCGGCCAAGGAGTTTTACGACTACGACGCCAAGTACATCGACTCCGGCTCAGAGCTGCTCATTCCCGCGCGTCTCGACCACACCCAGATTCGGCAGGTGCAGGAAATGGCGGTCCGCGCCTTCCAGGCCGTGGAGTGCTCGGGCCTGGCGCGCGTCGATTTCCTGATGGACCCCGTGACCTCGCACTTCTACGTCAATGAGGTGAACACGATGCCGGGCTTTACCTCCATCAGCATGTATCCCAAGCTTTGGGAGGCGAGCGGAATCGAATATCCGGCGCTGATTGACCGGCTGATACAACTGGCGCTGGAGCGCCACGCCGACAAGCACCGCAACCGGTACACGAAGGACTAAAAGTTCATCTCCTACACCCCCGGAACTTCTCGCCTGCGGATTACGTACAGATCAGCACGCGGCTCTCTGGGGGTTCTCGGTCCATGAAGGTCAAGTTCTTCTGCCTGTTGGCGGTTCTGACGATTGCGGCTTCGGGATGGGCCGAGGAGTGGAACCGCAGCTTTACGGTGGGCGCGCATCCGCAGTCGGGTTGTCGCCGACGGCCTGCACATCGGTTCGGAAGTTGCGGTTAAGGCCGAGCAGAATGGCGACTCCGTCGTGCTGCGGGTCAAGATTCCCGATCATCATTTTGTCCTGGCCGATCTGCAACTGCCCGTCGAGGTAACCGGGCGAGTCGATCGCAACCATGTGCATGGGAAGCTGCACGGCGGCGGCCCCAGCCTGGAGATTCACACATCGGACGGGAGCATCACGCTACAATCGCTTTAGCGGCAACTCATCCGAGGAACCGGACAAGCGATGAATCCCAAGAACCGCGTTTTCATTTTGCTGGGCATAGTCTTTTTGCTCTCGCTCGGCTTTTACCTGCTGACCACGCCGAACAGCTCCGATCTGGTTCTGATCGGCACTGTGGATGCCAACCAGGTGATTGTGAGCAGCAAGGTGGCTGGCCGCATCGAAAAGCTGCTGGTGGACGAAGGCCAACCGGTGAAGCAGGGCGAGCTGATCGCGCAGATCGACAATCAGGACCTGAGCGCGGAGGCGGATTCGGCGCGGGCGACGCTCGATGGATTACGCCACCAGGTGCGGCAGAGCAGCTCCAGCTATGAGAGCACCAACGGCGAGACCGAATGGCAGGTGAACAACGCCAAGGCCGCGCTGGCGGCGGCGCAGGCGTCGCTGGAAGAGGCGCAGGCCAACGAACGGCAGCAGGAACTGGATACGCGGCGCACCGTCTCGCTGGAAGAGCAGGGCGTAGCCAGCCGTCAGGATCGCGATCGCGCCGAGCAGTCGCTGGCCGCCTATCAGGCGCGTGTGCGCAACGCGATCGACCAGGTAGCGGCGGCGCGCGCGACGCTGAATACGCAGCAGGCGCGGATCAATCAGGCAGCAGCGGCGCGAAGCAACGTCGCCGCCATCCAGGGGCAGACGGATTCAGCCAACGCCAAGCTGGCCGAGGCCGAGGTGCGCATCGGATACACGCACATCACGGCGCCGGTCAACGGAGTGGTCAGCGTGCGCGCGGCGCGCGAGGGCGAGGTGGTCAGCGTGGGGACTCCCATCGTGACCATTGTCGACCTGACCCAGACCTGGGTCTACGCGGCCATTCCCGAGACGCAGGCGCAGGTGGTCAAGCTGGGAGACGTGCTGGACGTTCGCATGCCGGGCGGTGAGCGCGTGAAGGGCAAGATCATTGCCAAATCGGTTGAGTCCGACTTCGCCACCGAACGCGATTACAGCCGCTCCAAGCGCGATATTCGCACCGTCCGGCTGAAGCTGCTGATCGACAATCCCGGCGAGAAATATGTGCCAGGGATGACCGCCGAGGTTCTGATTCCGAAGAGCCTGCTGAAGGCAAAGTAGCGGAGCCGAGATGAGTCAATCGAGCCGCAAAGGACTTCATGCCGAGCGCGCCGGAGAGGCGATCGCGGTGGAGAAGATCGTCAAGAAGTTCGGCGACTTCGAGGCCGTCAAGGGAATCAGCTTCGAGGTGAAGGACGGCGAGATCTTCGGCCTGCTCGGTCCGAACGGCGCCGGCAAGAGCACGCTGATCCGCATGATGACGACGCTGATGCCGATCACCAGCGGCAAGGCCTTCATCTCCGGATACGATGTCAGCGAGAATCCCGATGCGGCGCGGCACAACATCGGCGTGATTCCGCAGGCGATGACCAGCGATATCGATCTGACCGTCGCGGAGAATATGAGCATCTACGCCAAGCTCTACGGCGTGCCGCGGGCCGAGCGCGAGCGCAACATCGACGAGTTGCTGGCGGCCGTGGACCTGACGAAGTGGCGCGATGCGCAGGTGAAGACGCTCTCCGGCGGCATGAGGCGGCGGGCCGAGATTGCGCGCGGGCTGGTGCACAGTCCGCGGATTTTCTTCCTCGACGAGCCGACGACCGGCCTCGATCCGGTCTCGCGCGTCGCCGTCTGGGAGATGCTCAACGAGCTGAAAAAGCGCCGACAGCTTACCATCCTCATCACCACGCATTACATGGACGAGGCCGACCGGCTCTGCGACCGCATCGCCATCGTCGATCACGGCAAGCTGGTGGCGCTCGATACGCCCATGGCGCTGAAGGCGAGCGTGCCGGGAAATAACGTGGTGGAGGCGCAGTTCGCAAACTCTCCCGAGGATTGGGCGGAGCAGTTGAAGGCGCTGCCCGGTGTGCAGAGCGTGCAGGACGAAGGCGGCAACACCTTCCGCGTGCTGACCTCGACCGGCTCGCAGACGACGATGGCGCTGGTCGAACTCAGCGTGCGTGCGGGAACGACGATTAAGACGCTGAACGTGCAGAACACTACACTCGACGACGTCTTCGTTCACTACACCGGACGGCAGCTCCGCGACGAGCAGGTCAAGGCCTTCGGATTCGTGATGCCGCCGCGTCCAGGAATGCGTCCATGAACAGAATGTTCGCGATCATCGAGCGCGAGATGCGCAAGTTCTTCCGCTCGCCGACCTTGATGGTTACGGCAATGATCTTTCCGCTCGTCCAGCTCATCATCCTGGGCAACGCCTTCGGCGGCAAGATTCGCGATGCGCGCGTAGCCATTGTGGATGAAGATCACGGGCCGCAGGCGGTTCGTATCCTGGAGGCCTTTCGCAGCGTGCACGCAACGCCGCGCACCATCAAGCCGGTTCCGTACACCGACGAGGTGCGGGCGCGCGAAGATGTGCGGCAGGGCCGGCTCGAAGGCGCGCTAATCATCCCGCCGCAGTACTCGCGCAGATTCTACGCCGGCGAGAATCCGCAGCTCGGCATGGTCGTCGATAACAGCGACCAGTTCATGGCCACCTCGCTGGAAGAGAAGATGAAAGAGGTGGTCGACGGGCTAAATCTTCCGGTGGCCAGCGCCGATCGCATCACGCACACCGTCGCCGTCGATACCATCGAACTCTATCCCTACATCGAATACATGAAGTACCTGCTGCCGGGCTCGATCACGCTGGCGATGTTCGTCTCCGTGATGATCGGCGGCGGGATGCTCTACATCGACGACAAGGCGCGCGGCGTGCACGAGGGCTACCTGGTGACTCCGATCACGGCGCTGGAGATGGTGCTGGGACTCAATCTGGCCGGCGCTCTGAAGGCGATCATGGCCGGATGTACGCTGACGGTGTTGGGCTCCCTGATTGCCGGGCTGGGCGCGTCGTTTTATCCCGAACGCATTCTGCAATGGTTCCTGCTGATCGCCGCGACCTCGTTCGCCTTCAACGGAATGATGTTCCTGCTGATGGTGCGCGTCGAAGATCCTCTGGTGCCGCGCGCGATGTTCGGAATCCTGAACACGCTGCTCTACTTCCCCAGCGGAGCCATCTACCCGGTGCAGGCGTTCCCGAAGTGGCTGCGGGCGATCAGCTATGTCGATCCGTTCAGTTACGCCGTGCACGGACTGAAGGCAACGCTGCTGAAAGAAGCCTCGTGGACGGCGGTCTCCTATGATCTGGCGGCGCTGACGCTCTTCGGGTTGGCCGCGCTGCTGCTGTCCGTGCCGCTGTTCAAGAGAACGCTGTAAGCGGAATTTCCGGAGTGGACCGATGAGGAACTTTCTTGCCGTAGTTCTTGCATTCGTCAGTGCCGTCTGCGCTGCGCAGTCTGAGGCAGCGGCGCAGCCGCGTGCGCTGCGTCCATTCGTCGGCACGTGGAGGCTGGTTTCGTCGGTGGAGCAGCTTCCCGACGGCACCACGCGGCCGTATGGCTTCGGGCCGCACGCCCGCGGATATCTGATGTATGACGCCAGCGGGCACGCCTGCGCGCAGGTCGTCGATCCCGACCGTCCCGCGTGGAAGGACTCCGATCATCCGACGGCGCAGGAGTTGGAGAGCGCCTACGCCGGATTCGGCGGCTACTGCGGGCGCTACACGGTGGACGAGAAGACGCACACGGCGGCACACATTCCCGAGGTTTCATTCGATCCGACGCTCGCCGGCCAGTCGAAGCCGCGGAGATACAGATTCGAAGGTGGACGGCTGATCTATTCAGGAGTGGAGACGATGGATTCCGGCGGCAAGAGCCACTGGACGATGATCTGGGAGCGGGTGAAGTAACTCCATAAAGGGTGCCCCATATCTGCCTTCTTTTGGCAGATGTGGGAACGCGGGAATCTTCATCCAGCCAGCCTTCGCAGCTCCTCCCATATTTTGCGCGTCTCGGCTTCGAGCTCTTCGCGGCTGCCGCTGTTGTCGATGACGTAATCGGCGAGCTTGGCCTTCTCCGCTTCGGGCATCTGCGCGGCCATGCGGCGGGCGACCTCGGCTTGCGCCTCTTCGCGTCCGATGCCGGCGCGCTCGGCGAAGCGGGAGATCTTCTGCTCCAGGCTGCAAGTGACGACGATCAGGCGATCGAAGCGCGCGCGGCCTCCGGCCTCGATCAGCAGAGCCGCCTCGCAGATGGCGATGGCCGCGGGTTCGGCCTCGCCCATGCTGCGCATCCATTCGTCTTCATAGGCGAGCACCGCCGGATGCACGATGGCGTTGAGTTCGGCAATGCGGCTGGGAAAGGCCGCTGTGGCGAGCGCGGGTCGCGAGATCGCGCCATCGGGCGAGAGAATCTGCGGGCCGAATGCCTCGACGATGCGCCGGTAGACCGGCTCGCCCGGCTCCATCAGCCGATGGGCAACCTCGTCGGCGCGCAACACATGAGCTCCCAGCGAGGCGAAGATCGCCAACACGGTGGATTTCCCGCAGGCGATTCCGCCCGTCAATCCGACTTTCAGCATGGCAACAGTCTCCGGCACGGGAGGAATTCACGCAAGCGTAAGGTGTTTTCGCTGGCGGCAGCGCGCTGCGCTTGCCTGTATCATGTTCGGCATGAGGCGAGCGAAGATCGTCGAGATGCCGTCCAGGGTTGCCGGAAAGATTCGGCGCTTTGATGCGCATGAGACGGCGCGCGTGCAGTCGCTGGAGGGAGTTCTGCTGGCTGGCTTTGGAGAGCGGCTGGCCGCCTTCGCCATCGACTTCTTCGTCGTGCTCGCCGTCTACGTCCCGGTTGAACTGCTGAAGCAGTACCTCGAGCTGAAGGAGAAGCGCCTTCCCGTACACATCGCCCTCGGCTTCAGCCTGCGTGAGCTGGAAGACCTGATCTACCTGGTGATCTACTGTGGACTCTGTCTCTGGCTCAGCAACGGGCAGACGCTCGGCAAGCGGCTGCTGCGGATTCGCGTGCTCTCGCTGAAGGGCTCGAAGATGACGCTCTGGCAGTCGCTGGAGCGCTCGCTGGGCTACGGAGCCTCGACGCTGGAGGCCGGCTTCGGATTCCTGCAGTTCTTCATCAATCGCAACCGTCAGTGCACGCACGACAGGATCGCCGAGACGATCGTGGTGCGCGAGCCACACAAGCCGAAGCCCGGGCCGAAGCCGCCGGCGGAGCTGCGGCCGAAGGACTCGTCATAGCCAGACCCTCCGGGGCCCGGTTTGACACCGCTCTCCGTGGCCTTTATCCTTAATATCTGTCCTGAGGAGTGTTTTCTCGCCAGGAGTAGCGTGCATCGAGCTCGCGAAGAGAGCCGGTGCTTTTCTTGCGTTTTGAAGGCTTTGCGAGCGCTGGCGGCGGCTTCGGGAGCAATTGCCATGAAGATTCGGATTCAGGATCTTGAAGTTCGCCGGTTGGAGTTTGCGCTCGATCTCCCTCCGGGAGAGATCGATTTCGGCTCTGATGTGCGGCAACTGGGTGTGCTCCGCGCAGAAGGTCGCGCTGAGCTCATTCGCGAGCATCATGGCGGCGATAAGGCGATCGATGACATCCGGCTGGTAGGCAAGCTCGACGGCCGGGTCGAAGTCGGATGCGCGCGCTGTCTGGAGCCGGTCGAGATTCCGGTCTCACGCAACTTCGATCTGCTCTATCGTCCGCTGGAGTCGGAAAAGGGCGGCGAAGAGGTTGCCATTCACGAGGCCGATACCGAGATCGGGTATTACTCCGGCGATGGCATGGAGCTGGAGGATTCACTGTGCGAGCAGGTTCTGCTGGCGGTGCCGATCAAGACGCTGTGCCGGCATGATTGCAAAGGGCTGTGTCCGGTCTGCGGAGCCAACCGCAACCAGCAGCAGTGCCAGTGCAATCCGCGCATGACTGACCCACGCTGGGCGGCGTTGGGCAGTTTGAAGGATAAGTTGACTTAGATTGGCGTCCGCGGACGCATCGAAATTAAGGCTGCTTTTGCGGCCACGATGAAATTGAAAGGTAGTCGAAGATGGCAAATCCTAAACGGCGACACTCCAAGCAGCGCACGGCCCTCCGTCGCGCGCACGACCATCTGACCGCGCGCTCCACCAGCGAGTGCCCGAACTGTCACGAGGCCAAGCTGCCGCATCGCGCTTGCGCCAAGTGCGGCTATTACAAGGGCCGCGAAATCGTCGAAGTCGAGAAGGCCGGTTAGGCCAGCTTCGTCAGCGATGCTTACCATTGCGGTCGATGCCATGGGAGCCGACCGCGCCCCGAAGCCGGAAGTTGAGGGCGCGATTCAGGCTGCACGGCAATACAATCTACGGGTTCTGCTGGTCGGGCAGGAGGATGTGGTTCGAGGCGAGCTTGCCCATCATCCCGAGGCTCGCAGTCTACCCATCGAGGTCGTCCACGCCTCCGAATTCATCGGCATGGAAGAGAAGGCTGCGCTGGCGGTCAAGCAGAAGCGCGACTCTTCGATGCGCGTCGGCCTGCGCCTGGTGAAAGAGGGCGAGGCTGCCGGCTTTGTCACCGCCGGCAACACCGGCGCGGCGATGGTGACGGCCAAGATGGTGCTGGGCGTTCTGCCCGGCGTCGACCGGCCGGCGCTGGCCACGGTCTTTCCAAACTCGGCGCAGACGGCGACCATCATGCTCGACGTCGGCGCCAACGTCGATTGCAAGCCGCAAAACCTGCAGCAGTTCGCCATCATGGGCGAGACCTACTTCCGCGCCATCTTCAGCGGACAATTCCCAACGGCGGCGAATCCGCGCGTGGGTGTGCTCTCGGTGGGCGAGGAAGAAACCAAGGGTAACGATCTTACCCGCGAGGCCTTTCAACTGATCAAGGCCCTGCCGCTCAACTTCATGGGCAACGTCGAAGGACGCGATCTGTACAACGGCCGCGCCGATGTGATCGTCTGCGACGGCTTTGTCGGCAATGTCGCGCTGAAGGTGAGCGAGGGGATGGTCGGGGTGGTGCGGGCGATCCTGAAGGAGACGCTGCAGTCGAACATCTGGCGGCAGATGGGCTTTCTGCTGGCGCGTCCGGCCTTCGCCGATTTCAAGAAGCGGCTGGATTACTCCGAGTATGGCGGCGCGCCGCTGCTGGGGCTGAAGGGCGTAGCCGTCGTCAGTCATGGCTCTTCCAACGGCAACGCCATCAAGAACGCGGTTCGTGTTGCCGCCGAGTTTGCCCGCTCCGGGGTCAACCAGAAGATTGAGGAGCAGATTCGGGCTACGCGAGAGCGAGTCAGCGCGGAACAAAAAAAATAGTATTCGCCGGGCGAGCCGCTGATCCGCGCGTAGACGCGCGCCCGGCTTTCATATTCCAGACCGGAGCTTTTGATGGTAGAACGCATCCCCGGACTCGTATTTCTCTTTCCCGGCCAGGGCTCACAGTCGGCTGGAATGGGCAAGGAACTGGCCCTCCATCACATCGCCGCCCGCAGAACCTTCGACGAGGCCGACGAGGCGCTCGGCTACGAGCTCAGCAAGCTCTGCTTTGAAGGTCCCGATGAGAAGCTCCGGATGACGGAGATCACGCAGCCGGCGATTCTGACGGTCTCGGTAGCGGCGGTGCGGGTGCTGGCCGAATACGGCATCGCTCCCAGCATGGTTGCCGGACACTCGCTGGGCGAGTACTCAGCGCACGTGGTCGCCGGCACGCTCAGCTTCGCCGACGCCGTGCGCACGGTTCGCAATCGCGGCAAGTATATGCAGGAGGCGGTTCCGGTGGGCGTCGGCGCAATGGCCGCCGTCCTGAACCTGGCGATCGATCAGGTGCGCGCCGCGTGCGACGAGTCGCTGGCGAAATTTCCGGGCGCAGTCTGCGCGCCGGCCAATATCAACTCGCCCGCGCAGATCGTTATCAGCGGATCGAAGGCAGCCGTCGAGGCCGCAGCCGAGCTATGCAAACAGAAGGGCGCCAGGCGCGCCGTGATGCTTCCGGTCAGCGCGCCCTTCCACTGCGCGCTGATGCAGCCGGCGCAGGACCGTCTGGCCGAGGATCTGAACGCGCTCTGCTTCCATGATCCTGAACTGCCGGTGATGTGCAATGTCGAGGCCGCACTTGTGACCGGGGCGCAGAAGGCTCGCGAGACGCTCATCCGTCAGGTGACCGGAGCTGTGCAGTGGGAGAGCTCGATCCGCGCGCTGATCTCGCACGGTGCAAAGCAGTTCGTCGAGGCCGGTCCGGGATCGGTGCTGACCGGATTGCTGAGGCAGATCGACAAGTCTCATAGCTGCGTTTACGTCGAGAACGAAGCGACCCTTCAGAAGGCGAAGCCGCAGTTAGCGAAGTGATTCGCACCGCAGTTGCATGTTCGCGCGGTTTCCGGCGCGTAACGGCGCTCTCTACTCCACCATCTCATCCGGCGAGAAGCCCAGCGTCTTGTCTTTGAACTCCACCCGCACCGAGCACAAGCTCTTGCGCTCGTTGACCCTTACTCCCACGACGACGCCGCTGGCGTTGGGACGCGGCTTCTGCGCGGCGATGATCTTGTAGCTGTTGATCGGCCCCCAGTCGCCGCCCGGACCCCAGTCCTGGTAGAAAGCGCGGAAGGGATAGCGCTTGTAGTTCTCCGGATGCTGCTTCCAGTTGGGATCGTTCATCCAGACGCCGTAGGCGGTCTCGAAATCCTTGGCTTTTAGGGCGGCGAAGAAGTGATCGACGTGGCGTTCCTCGGGCCAGTAGCGGTTGAACCAGAGCAGGCCGGCGATGACCAGCACGGCAACGATAATGGAGATGGTCCAGATGCGCCGCCGCCGGGCTCTTCCCTCGTCGTACGGTTCGGCGTTAATCAGCGTGGTAGTAGACATGGCTCAGCTACAAGCTAAGAACCTTGCCCCGGAAATGTCAACTCGCGAGATTGCAGTTGCGCAGAAGCCAGATAGCGCCGCCTCGGTTCAATCGCTTGCGTAAGTTGTGAGTTACTCGAGCGGTTGGGTGCAGCTGGTGCCGCCGAGTGGGTCATACATGATCGGGTTCAGACTGTCTGAGCAGAAGCCGCGCTGGCCGGAGGTTCCGACTGCAATTGGAGTTCCCCAGATACTGTACGCGCTCACCGGATTTCCGCTGGTGTTTGTGATGGTGAAGTTATATCCGCTCTTCTGGCAGGTTGCACTGGGGCAACCCAGAACGTTGTCCAGAATGCCGGCGTTCGCGGAGTTCGCACTTCCCGAGGCGGGTGAGGCCAACTGGCTGAGGGCAGTCGCGTAGCCGACCGTCGGATAGGTGGCGGCATAGGTGACCTGAGCGGTGTTGATCGTCCGAATGGAGTACACCGCCGAGGATTCGTTGGACGCGATCCGGCTGCGTATATAGCTCGGAATCGCGATTCCCGTAATTACCAGGATAATTGCGACAACGATCAGCAGCTCGATCAGAGAAAACCCGCGTTCCCGCATACAAACTCCGTGACCGTGTTATAGGCAGGCCATTCGCGATGTTTGGGAGAAATTACATCGTCCTGGCCGATTCTTTAGCCAGGCTGTGCACCCCGGGGAGGGCGAACTCACTATAACAAGCTTTGCGAAAAATAATAGAGAGTTCCGAGGAAAAATTAACCCATAAGGCCAATCGTTGGCATGTCTTGTGGTACATGTACTATTAGGTTGCGTCCGGGCTAGCTTCCGGATTCCCCGGTCCCGGTGCGCAGCTCGCTGACCGCACGGCTCGCGCCCTTCCGAAGCTCCTCGGTTCCGCGCCTGAATCGATCCCGTCCCTCTTCGTAGCGCTGGCGGGCGGTGCCAGCCAGGTCGCTGGCGCGCTCGCCGAGCTTTTCGCGGCTCTCTTCTCCGCTCATGGGTGCAAACAGCAGCCCCAGTCCGAGTCCGAATGCAAGTCCAAAGAAGAAGCTCCTCATCGCTGTTCCCTCCGAATATGGCCGCATGCAGGATACGCCGATAGGATGCCGTGGGCGGCTGAAGGTTTGCCGTCATGGCCGGGCGGAGCAGGCCAAGAAAAGCCCCCGGAGTTCCGGCTCCGGGGGCGACGAGTCTCTGCTCGCGTCGGACGTTACTTCAAATCCTGCTCGTGGGACTTGGCAATCTGTACGATAGCCTCGTCCTTGGGGTTATCCTTGGCAATCTGCTCGTAGATCACCTTGGCCTTGTCATTCTGGTGGCTGGAAACGTAGATATCGGCCAGCGCAAGCTGGGAGTTGACCTTGGGAACCGCGTTAGTCGGCTTCTCGATCAGGGCCTGCAGCAGGTTGATGGCATCCTGGCTGCGATCCTCGTCGCGATAGACCGAGGCAAGGGCGAACTTGGCCAGCGAGGCCAGATCGCGCCGGCGGGTATTGCTGAGCGCCCGGAGCTGATCCTCGGCGACCTTATAATTGCCCAGCTCGGTCTCGGCGAGACCGGCTAGGTAGCGGGCGTATTGTCCGGAGCGCGTCCATCCGTAGTGGTCGCTCACCTCGTAGAAGGCCTTCTTGGCAGCGGTTAAACGCTCCTGGTCGCTGCTGAAG
>Ga0326727_10022835_pt1 | contig 12026 bp, 4 predicted proteins | sample MB2enrmetagenome_FD_207643 | JGI IMG/M metagenome (GOLD analysis project Ga0326727, IMG submission 207643) | Lab enriched peat soil microbial communities from McLean, Ithaca, NY, United States - MB29MY | ecosystem: Environmental > Terrestrial > Soil > Wetlands > Peat | place: USA: New York... | reverse complement strand
CCTCGGCTGTGCCAATCCAGGCGAAGTCGCGCGCGGTCGCCACCGACAGCAGATACAGCCCGAGATTGGTCGGCGAGGTCCGGTGCGCCACCACCGGCGACGGGTCCTCCTGGAAGTTGTCCGGCGGCAGCATGTTGTCGGCCGGCGTCACGAAGGTCTCGAAGAACCGCCAGGTGCGCCGCGCGATCAGGCGAAGTCCGGCGGCATCGGCCGGCGAGGCGGCGGTCCGGGCATCGCCGCGGCTTGGCAGGCTGGTCCACCGGGCGATCGCGGGCGAGGCGACCCAGAGCGCGGCGAAAGGCAGCGCCAGAGGCCAGGCGCCATGCACCAGGTTGCCGGCAGCCAATCCCGACAGCAGCGCAAGCGGACCCACCAGGCATCCCAGAGCCACCCCGCCCGCCATCACGCGGTAGAAGTCGCCCAGCGCGAGGCCGCGGCCGATCGTTGTCTGCGCGGTGGGAACCCATTCGAGCAGATGCCGATGGGTAATGAACAGCCGCACCAGGGTGCGGATGATCGCGTCGCCCATCAGCCAGGCCTGGTGGCCGAGGAAGCTGATGACCAGCATCCCCTGCATGACCGCGAGGCGCAGATCCCCGATCAGCGCATTCCAATGGCTGCGCGGGGTGATCCCGGTGCGGCGCGGCAGCACGGCGCTGACCACCGGGATGAACGCGGGCAGTACGATCGTCAGAACGATGAACGCGGTCCACACAGCGGCGGCTTGCAGTGGCATGGTCCAGCCGGCCAGCAGACTGAGCACACAGAACGGCGCCGACAGCGTGCGCCGCAGGTTGTCGACCATCTTCCAGCGGCCCATGGGCGGGACCGAGCTGGATGACGCCGGGCGTCTGGCTGCTCCCGGTGTATCGCGGGCCAGCGACGAGTCGCCTGGCAGCAGGCGGCCTGCTGCCAGAAATGTGCTGCCGAACACCGCCGGCCCGCCCGCCCGCCCATCAGACAACATGCGCTGGCGCGGGCCGTGCCCGAGCATCCACGGCAGCAACTGCCAGTCGCCGCGCGCCCAGCGGTGATGCCGCAGCGCGTCGATGTCGTAACGCGAGGGGAAGTCCTCGACGATCTCGATGTCGGAGGCGAGGCCGGCGCGGGCGAAGGTGCCCTCGAACAGGTCGTGGCTGAGCAGGGTCGAGTCCGGCACGCGGCCGCTCAGCGCGGCCTCGAAGGCATCGATGTCGTAGATGCCCTTGCCGGCGTAGGAGCCCTCGTCGAACAGGTCCTGGTAGACGTCGGAGACGGCCGCCCCATAAGGGTCGATGCCGTTCATGCTGGAAAACACCCGCTGATACAGCGACCCGTCGTTGCCGACCGGCAGGGCCGGCGTGACCCTGGGCTGCAGCACGGCGTGTCCGGCGACAACCCGGCCAAGGTCGGGATCGAAGCGTGGCCGGTTGAGCGGATGCGCCATCTTGCCGATCAGCCGGCGCACCGTGTCGCGCGGCAGCCGCGTGTCGGCATCCAGCGTGATGACGTAGCGCACACCGTCGGGCACCGCCGGCGCGTGCGCCGAACCGGTGGTTCCGCTGGCGGGATCGAGACCGATGAACGTGGTGTCGGTGGCGCCGCGCAGCAGCCGGTTCAGCTCGTGCAGCTTGCCGCGCTTGCGTTCCCAGCCGATCCATCGCCCTTCGCTGGCGTTCCACACCCGCTTGCGGTGCAGCAACAGAAAGCGATCGCCGCCGGGCGCGCGGCCGTAGCGCGCATTCAGCCTGGCGACGCCCTCGGTGGCCGCCGCCAGCAACGCCTCATCGCCGTCGACATGCTCGGTGTCGGCGTCTTTCCAGTCGGTCAGCAGGGCGAAATGCAGCTCACCCGGCGGACTGGCGAGGTAATGCACCTCCAGGTGCTCGACCTGCTGTTCGACCGACCTGATCGAGGTCAGCATCGTCGGGACCGCGATAACGGTGCGCAGCGAGGCAGGCACGCCGTTGCGCAGCTCCAGTGCCGGCAGAATGGTCGCGCCGAGGCCGTGCGTGACCTCGCGGTTGACCAGGGCCACCGCGCTGTCGAGTGCCGGGATGTAGCCCAGCACGGCGAGCAGGTACAACCATCCCAGGCCAAAGCCGCTGGCGTGCAACACGAACAACGGGAACACCAGCAGCAACGCGGCGACCAGCATGCCGGCCGCCACGTAACCGGCGATGCCGAAGCGCCGGCCCATGCGCTCGGGCCAGTCGCGCAGGGCTGGCCGGAAGCCGATCGCGGCCTCGAAGGCGCGCCGGCCATCGCCGAAAAGGTAGAAGCCGGGATCGCGCCGCCGGTTCACTTCGGCGATGACTGTCGCCGCGACGGCCGGGGCATAGATGGCCGGGGCATCGGTTGCGGCGCCATCGGTTGCGGCAATTTCGCGTAGGGCGGCCGTTGCCGGGCCCCCACCTTTCGCGCCCGCAACTTTCGCGCCCGCAACTTTCACGTCAATCTTTGCAGGGAAGTTCGGTGCCGGCGCGACGGAAGCCTGTTGCGCCGCCTGGATGGCGAGGCGGGTGATCTCGAGCTCGGGGCGGTTGGCGCCGCGCGCGAGCACCTCGATGGCACTGCGGTAGAGATTGCGGGTCGAGAAGTCCATGTCGCGGAACGCGACGCTTTCGGTGCCCCCCGGGGAGCCAGCCCCTGGGGAGCCAGCCCCCGGGGAGCCAGCCCCTGGGAAGCCCACGCCTGGGGAGCCAGCCCCAGGTGCGCCAGGCGCGCCACTCTCAGCTGTGCCAGTCCCCGGGATGCCAGCCCCCGGGATGCCAGTCCCCGGGACGCCACCCTGGTTGGGCGCGGCGGTCGCAGCGGACATCAGCGCGTCGTTCACCAGGCTGACGCGCTCGAACAGCTCGGTCCAGTCCACGTCGGCGATCAGCCGCATGCTGGTGATGATGTTGCGCACGGTCACGCTGCTGGCGCCCTGGCGTTGATGCTCGTCGCGCACCACCGTGTCCACCGAGCTGCCCTGCCCGTGGAGACGCTTCTCGAGCCAGGTCAGCGCGGGGGTGATCCGCGGGTCCTGATCGCGCAGCCGCAGGGCGAGCTGGACCGCGAAGGCGGCGCGCAACCTGGTGCCGTTATGGGGGTCGAGCACCTCGGCCACCGTTTCCGCGGTCCGCCCACCGGTGCCGAGCAGGCGATCGGCAAGGTCGTCGGCAAGCTGGCGCGCCGCGCTGTTGCGCATGATCTGCTCGGCGAGGCGGCGCAGGTTTTCGATCAGCACGATGCGCAGCGTGATGGCGACCGCCCAGAGTTCGCCGATGGTGAGCGGTTGCACCTCCTGGTAGGCGTGCAGGAAACCGCACAGCATCTCCGCGTCGAAATGGCTGTCGGTATGCGCGACGAAGGCCCAGGCGAGGCCGAACACCCGCGGATAGCCGGCGAACGGGCCATCGATCAGCTTCGGCAACTGGTAGTAGTAGCCGCGCGGCAGGGCGGCTCGGATTTCACGGATCTGCCGCTCGACGAGGTAGTAGTTGTCGACCAGCCATTCGGCGGCGGGGGTGATGGACTGGCGGGCCTCGATCGCTGCGGCGATGGCGCGGTAGGCCTCGAGCAGGGTGGTGGCGTTGTCTTCCAGGCGACCGGCCAGGGCGCGCCCCTTGTGCGACCTTGGCGCGACAGGTTGCGCCTCGGCGAGGCTGCGGGCGTGCTGCTGCAGCCGCTCGAGGCTGAATAGCTCCTCGCGCACCGGTTCGTGGCTGGCCCAGGGGGAAGTCGAGGTGGCGCGCCGCAGAACGCGGTTGATCAGTGTCATCAAATCGACCTGTCTCCGGCGCGGGGTCCGCGTGTGTGGCCGCATGGTCGCGGTGTGGGCCTTGCGCGCCGTTGACTGCGCGGAACGCTCACAAGCGTCGGGGGCCCGTGGGGTGCTATAGCACGTGTCGGTCGGGAAATCTCAAATTTTTGCTGCTGTCGGTCGGGGTGGCCGGGCCGGTCTGGTTATGGGCCTGTTTGGTGTAGGAGGCCACGATCGGGGCGGGTCTTTGTTTGAAATGCTGCGCGGTTTATTTTCCTAATAATCAGATCGAATGTCGGCTGGGCGTATCGTGTGCAAGAAAACCGGCAAAACGTCCTGGACGGCCGCGCAATCCCAACCAGCTTGCCAAGTTGCATGTTCAATGCACCAGCGACGCCAGGACCGATGCACAGCCGGAACCTATGACCCGAGCGCAATAGCTCGCGCGGTCCGGCGGCGGGGGCGGCGGGGGCGGCGGGGCTGTGCGGATGAAGGCGTTACCTCCGGAGAGGTGTCCGGAGGCCTCTCGGCAGGGTGCGGCGACGCGATTGCGGCGGCAGGAATCACCGCATCGGGTGTAGCGGCGGTTTGGTCCGGGTGACTTGGCATTCGGACGCGAACGCGGCCAGCTCGAAAAACCTCGCGTTCGGTCTCGATGGCAGTCTCGATGACACCTTCACACGGCAGCGCAAAATTGATGAGCGCGAGTGGCGCCACGAGCATCATTCTGGTCGCGTCGTCAAACACAGGTGGAGGTTGCGGCGTTCGATCAACGGGGAAGTCGAACGTCCCCACCTCGGTCCGGCCGGGCGGCGCGTAGACATGAATTGTGATGCGTTCTGGCCGATCGTCGATGTCGCACAGGTCACACCGAATTAACAAGGCAGTTGGATCGACGCGATATCGAACTCTTTTGCCTGAGAGCAAAGTTTCCGTTTTATGCGGGGCGTGAAAATGCTCTCCCATGCCAGGTGCATTCAGACCTATTTCCTCCTATGCCAGGACGTAAGTCCCCGGGCCGTGACGCCAACAGCGCCGAGGTGGTGGATCGCCGTCCGCCCGTTGCCCTCAACATAACAGCAAATCCCGGGCCGCCACCCGTCAGTTGCAGGCCCCGTGGTCGGCGATGAATTTCAGCGCCGCCTGCCGGGCCGGGGCGAGGAATGTCAGCGCGCCGGAAAACGCCCCGATCAGCTCCTGGTGGGTGAGCCCGTCATACAGCGTGTCGGTGACCGGCACCCCGGCCGTGCGCAGCTTCGCGGCCAGCCGCACCGCGTTATTGGGATCCACGATGGTGTCGTCCTTGCCGGCGAGCAGCAGCACGGGTGGTGCCTGCGGCGTGACATAGTCGATCGGCTGGGAGCGCGGCCAGTCGGCCTCGGGTCCGAAGATGTTCTGGAGAAGCGGGTCCGTCAGCGGCAGGAAATCATACGGACCGGCCAGCCCGATGACCCCGCAGACGTCGCGCTGCGACAAGCCAACCGCCTGAAGATACTCGGGATCCAGGGCCAGAAGAGTGGCGATCTGGCCGCCCGCTGAGTGGCCCATCAGGAACATCCGGTGCGGATTGCCGCCGAAGCGGGCGATATTGGCGCGCGTCCAGGCCGTGGCGCGGGCAGCGTCGTCCACGAAGGCGGGGAATTTCACCTCGGGATACAGCCGGTAGTCCGGGATGACCGTCACCACGCCATGCGCGGCCATGGCGGCGCCCACAAAGCGGTACATCGCCTTCGAGCCGGACCTCCAGTTGCCGCCGTAGATGAACACCACCACCGGCGCGTCGGTGGCATGCGTGGGGGCGTAGACATCGAGCGAATGCCGCGCGCCGGGTTCATAGGGGATGTCGCTCGTGGTGATCACACCGTCACGCGGTGCCAGGTCGTTGAGCACGTTGACAGGCGAACAGGCGGTCAGACAGACCGCAAGCAACAGGATGAATTTCGACATCGCAGCGAGTTAGCCATCGAGGCGCGGCTTGCAACCGCACGATCGGGTGAGCGGGCGCGCCCCGGCCTGTCCTGGGGCTTGGGGTGAGGGCGTTGGGTGCTGATCTGGTGGTTAGTACGTGCCGCGTCATACTCACCCGCCGCTCCGCGCCGACCTCTTTCAGAGGGAGAGGTGTACGCTGCGCCGTTGGGTTCAGTCGGCCAGGGGGTGGGTCATGTCTTCCGGACGAACCCAGGCGTCGAACTGCTCGGCGGTGACGAAGCCGAGCTTCAATGCGGCCTCGCGCAGGGTGGTGCCCTCGCGGTGCGCGGCGAGCGAAATGCGCGCCGATTTCTCGTAGCCGATATGCGGGTTGAGCGCGGTCACCAGCATCAGCGAGTTGTTCAGGTTGGCCTCGATGCGGGCCAGGTCGGGCTCGATGCCGCGGGCGCAATGTTCGTCGAAGCTGCGGCAGGCGTCGGCCAGCAGCGCAGTCGATTCCAATACGTTATGCAGCATTACCGGCTTATAGACGTTGAGCTGGAAGTTGCCCTGCGAGCCGGCGAAGGCGACCGCGGCGTCGTTGCCGAACACCTGGACGCAGACCATGGTCAGCGCCTCGCACTGCGTCGGGTTGATCTTGCCGGGCATGATCGAGGACCCTGGCTCATTCTCCGGGATGCGCAGCTCGCCGATGCCGGCGCGCGGGCCGGAGGCATACCAGCGCACGTCGTTGGCGATCTTCATCAGCGCGCCCGCGAGCGTGCGCAGGGTGGCCGAGGCGTTGACCATCGCCTCGTGGCCGGACAGCGCGGCGAACTTGTTCGGCGCCGAGACGAAGTCCTTGCCGGTCTCGGCGGCGACCTGTTGTGCCACCGCGGCGCCGAAGCGCGGATGGGCGTTGAGGCCGGTGCCGACGGCGGTGCCGCCGATGGCGAGCTCCAGCAGCGCGGGCAACGCGTCGGCGATGAAGCCGAGCGCCTGGTCGAGCTGGGCGACCCAGCCGGAGATCATCTGCCCGACGGTGAGCGGCGTGGCGTCCTGCAGGTGGGTGCGCCCGATCATGACGATGTCGGCGGTGGCGAGCGATTTGGCGTCGAGCGTGTTGCGCAGCGCGCGCACGGCGGGGATCAGGCGGTCGGCGATTTCCTCGACGGCGGCGATGTGCATCGCGGTGGGGAAGGTGTCGTTGGAGGACTGGCTGTGGTTCACGTCGTCGTTCGGGTGGATCAGGCGCTTGCCGGACAACTGCCCGCCGCCGAGCTGGGTGGCGCGGTTGGCGATCACCTCGTTGGCGTTCATGTTGGTCTGGGTGCCGGAGCCGGTCTGGAAGACGACGAGGGGGAACTCGGCGTCGAGCTTGCCGTCGATGACCTCCTGCGCGGCGCGTTCGATCAGGGCGGCCTTGTCGGGGGGGAGTTGGCCGAGTTGCTGGTTGGCGCGGGCGGCGGCTTTTTTCAAGATGCCGAGGGCGCGGATCACCGGGCGGGTGAAGCGGAAGCGGTCGATGCCGATGAGGAAGTTGTCGCGCGAGCGCTCGGTTTGGGCGCCCCAGAGGTGGTCGGCGGGGACGTGGACCTCGCCGAGCGCGTCGTGTTCGATGCGGGTGGCGGGCGGGTTAATTGCCGACATGGGGTGGCTCCTGGGTGGGTGCGCTTGCGGTGGGGACTTGGGGGCTGGGCTGCGTAAATGAAGGTCCACCGTGGACATCGGACCGGGCCGCGCCCAATCCAGTGCAACGGTGCTTGGCGGTGCGGTGAGGTGCGATTGCGCGGTCGGCCGCGCCCAGCGTCATGGCCGGCGCCGGCCGGCCATCCACGACTGCTCCTGTTGCGCCGACGCGAGAAGTGGTTCGCCGGCCCGCGCCGGCCATCACGGTGGGTGCGGCAACGGTGCCCGCCCGGAGCGATCGACAATTTAGATTTCCGATTCATGCACGGAACGCTGTCAATGTATCTTGACAGTGGTTTGGCGAGGTTCAAAACTTCCGCACGCTATGGTTCTCCGCCTGAAACGTGCGGAGAGAAAAGTTCTGTCTCGGACACCCCGATCGGGCCAAACGGTGGGGAGCATGCGATGTCTCACGTGCGGCCTTCAGCGCCCCTGAACCGTTCCGAATCCATCAGCGCAGGTGGCGTCAAGACCGATTCGCTGTCGAAGCTGGTGTATCGAAGCCGCGCCGTGCATCCGATGTCCTCCGTGGACGTCCACAACCTCACGCTTGCCGCGCAGGCGCGTAATCGTGCCGAGTCGATCACCGGCCTGGTGCTTTACGACGAGGGCAGCTTCTTCCAATGGCTGGAAGGCCCGGCCGAAGGTCTCGGGCGGGTCATCCGGTCGATCAGCAACGATCCGCGGCATACCGATATCCAGGTTCTCGATGACCGATCCGCCAAGAAGCGGATGTTCACCGACTGGAGCCTCAAGCTGGCGGCGACGGGCGATGCCGCCCCTCCCCTGCGCCCGGACGTCATAGAACCGCCGGCAAGGATCATCGCGGAACTGCGGCAAAATCCGGATGCGGCGCCCCGGCTTCTCCCGGCGCTCAAGGCGGTTCCAGCGACGGTGCCCGCCGATACGGCGACGGAGTTCCGCGCCTCACCGCGGGTGCCGCTCAATCACCATGCCGCAGCGATCCTGCAGACCGTCGTCATCGAGATGGTGATCCCGGCCCTGGCCCGCCGGAACGGGTTGTTGCACATCCGGTCACGTCCGTTTCCGGTCAGCAAACGGGTGTGGGAGCTCGCGGACCTGCTGATCGCCGACGATCAGGTGGGCGCACGCGAGCTGATCGGCGAGGTGCACGCCGAAACACCGCATTCGCTGCTGCCGTTCGCGACGCTGTTCGAGCCCGCCGCACGCAGATTGGGCGATTTATGGAGCGAGGACGTCTGCACGGAGTTTGATGTCACTCTGAGCCTTGCACGGATCCAGGCCGCGGCCCGGTTGCTGGGCTCTGACCTTGTGCGCCGGCCGGCGGCGGGGGCGCCAGGTCCCGATGTGCTGATTGCACCCGAGCCGGGCGAGCTGCACCGCCTCGGCGCCGCGCTCGACTCGGAGGTCATGTGGAACGTCGGCTGGAATCCGCATTGCGAATACCCGCGAGACGACCACGCGCTGGAGGCTTTGGTGGCGGCAACGTGGTTCGACGTGCTCGATCTGTCGCTGAGCGCCGCGTTCCGGCGTGAGCATTGGCTGCCTCGGCTGCAGAAGACGATCGCCGCCGCGCGGCACGCATCGCGCAACCCGGCGCTGGTCGTCGTGGTTGGCGGCCGGCTGTTCGCCGAGCATCGGGCGGTCGGCGCCGAGGTCGGCGCGGACACGGCAAGCACGACGGCGGTCGAGGTGGATAAGGCGATCATGGGGCACTGGCGGAACGGGTTTTGAGCCTTCTTGCGCCGTCTCGGACGCGAGCGAGGACGGACGGACTACCGGGGTGAATCGCGGAGGAAACGGGTTTCGGCGCTGAGTGCGAAGCAGAGATAGATTCCTCCGCATGCGCCGGACACTGGATCCCGGGCGCGTTCCGCGTCTCCGCGATGAATCTAGCGGGACTTGCGCCTACGCCGCCACCCGCCCGACCCGCCGCACCGGCACGGCGCGATGGCGGGCGCGCCACAGCAACCACAGCACGATCGCCGCGTTGGCGGCATTGAACGCGATGCCGTTGGCGAAGGCGGCGCGGTAGGACCCGGTGAAATCATAGATCTCGCCCGACATCCAGCCGCCGAGTGCCATGCCGACGAGCGTCAGCATGATCACCACGCCGACGCGCCGGCCGGCCTCGCGCGCCGGAAAACACTCGCGCACAATGATCGCGTAACTCGGCACCAGGCCGCCCTGGAACAGGCCGAACAGCGCGGAGACGAGGTAGAGCGCGCTCAGGCTGGTCAGGCCGAGATACAGCACCAGCGCCGACATCTGCGCCAGCGAGCCGATGGCCAGCGCGGCGATGCCGCCGATGCGGTCGGCGAGGTAGCCCGATGCGATGCGGCTGACCGCACCGAAGCCGAGCATCAGCGACAGCATCAGCGCGCCGGCCCGCGCGCCGTAGCCCAGGTCGCCGCAATAGGCGACGATGTGCACCTGCGGCATCGCCATCGCGACGCAGCAGCACAGGCCGGCGACGGCGAGCGCCGTTTGCAGCGTGGCGGGGCGCAGACCGAGCGTGCCGAGTTTGGGCGGGTTCGGCGGCTGGCCCGAGGCGTGGCCGGGCGGACGGCCCCTCAGCAATAGCGAGAGCGGCAGCATGGTGACGACGCAGAACGCGCCGATGCCGAGATGGGTGGCGCGCCAGCCATAGGTCGCGATCGCGCGCTCCACGATCGGCGGCCAGATCGTGCCGGCGAGGTAGTTGCCGCAGGCGACGAGCGATACGGCGATGCCGCGGCGGCGGGCGAACCAGTGGGAGATCTCGGCGACCAGCGGAACGAAGGTGGCGGCGCAGCCGAGGAAGCCGATCAGCAACCCGTAGGCGAGCGCGAAGCTGATCGGGCCTGGCGCGAGGCCGGCGGCGGTGTAGCCCAGGCCGAGTGCCACGGCGCCGCCGGCGACCGGCAGGACGATGCCGACGCGGTCGGCGAGCCAGCCCATCAGCACGCCGCCGAACGCGAAGCCGACCATCGAGAGGGTGTAGGGCAGCGAGGCGGCGCCGCGGTCGAGGTGGAAGTCGAGCTGCACGGCGGGCAGGGCGACCACGACGGACCACATGCCGACGCCGCCGATGGTGCTGAGCAGCATCGCGATGGCGAGGCGCAGCCAGGCGTAGGGCGAGTCCACCTCGCGTTGCGGCGTGGGTTGGGTGGGCACGGTTATGGCGTTCCTCAAGGCGCGTGTGAGCGTAGGCGTGCGGGATGGGGGGTGGCTAGGGTAGGGCCAATTCGGGGTGCGGTGGGCGGACCTATTGGGGGGGAGCGCGGTGGGGGCGTGCGGGTTGGGGCGGAAGGTGTAACGCAGAGATCGCAGAGGACGCAGAGCCCGCAGAGAAGGATAAGGTTCTGGCGCTTCGCGCGAAGGTGTCCAGGTTTGTTGCTGTCTCTGCGGGCTAGGCGGCCTCGGCGATCTCTGCGTTACCCGGCGCGCGGCGGACCGCTCAGACGGCGGGTGTGGCGAGCGGGATTGGCGGGCGGGCAAACAACGCCGCGACCACCGCGAGCACCGATAGCGTAGCGAAACATTCCAGCGACAGCACGTAGGTGCCCGACGCGTCGCGCAGGATGCCGGACAGCAGCGGGCCGGCGGCCTGGGCGAGCACCTGGAAGGTCAGCGCCACGCCGCGGATCGCGCCGTAGCTGCGGCGGCCGTAATAGTCGGCCCAGGCGACCGGCGGCAGGGTCAGCAGGCCGCCGATGCCGAGGCCGAAGATCGCGGCGGCGGCAGCGAACGTGGGCGCGGAATTGGCCGCCAGCAGGCCGAGCACGCCGGCCGCCTGGAATGCGCCGACGGCGGCCAGCATGTGGCGGACCGGGATGCGGCGCGGCAGGAAGCCGAAGCCGAGGCTGCCGCAGCCCGACGCGAAGGAGAAGCCTCCCACGATGGCGGCGGCGGTGGTGGGGGCGAGGCCGCGCTCCACCAGGTAGGCGGCCTGGTGCAGCGAAACGCCGGCCTGCACCGGGTAGGCGAACACGGTGAACAGCGCGAGCAGCCAGAAGGCGCGGGTGCGCAGCGCCTGCGGGCGGGTGAAGTGGGGCTCGGGCGGTGAGGGGGCGGCGGCGGCGGTGGGGTGGGCGGCGATGCGCGCGAGGCCGTCGGGGCGCAGGCCGACATCCTCGGGCGCGCGGACAATCAGCAGCAGGCTGGGCAGCAAGCCAATGGCGAGGACGGCGAGGCCGACCGCGATCCAGCCGGCGCGCCAGGAGCCGGTCAGGACGATGGCGGTCTGCGCGATCAGCGGCAGCGCGACGAGGCCGACCATCTGCGCCGTGGTGGCGATCGCGTTGGCGGTGGTGCGGCGCGCGACGAACCAGTTGTTGACCGCGCCGTAGATGCCGAGATCGAACGGGCCGGCGAAGTTCATTCTTATCACGCAATATAACAGGTAGAACATCAGCAGGGACTGGGTGAGCGAGAGTGCCACGCAGGCGAGCGCGGTGGTGGCGACGGCGGCGGTGAGGATGGCGCGCGCGCCGGCGCGGTCCAACAGGCGGCCGAGGCGGGGGGAGGCGATGGCGGCCAGCAGGCCTCCGACCGAGGCGGCGCCGGAGATGGCGGTGCGCGACCAGCCGAAATGGGCGGTCATGGGGGCGACAAAGATCGACAGGATGGCGACGCCGCCGCCGGCGCGCGAGAAGCCGGCGCAGCAGACGGCGGCGAGGATGACCCAGCCGTAGAAGAACTTCAGGCGCGGGATGAGGAGACGGGGGAGGGTTGGGGC
>Ga0326727_10022834_pt1 | contig 12026 bp, 9 predicted proteins | sample MB2enrmetagenome_FD_207643 | JGI IMG/M metagenome (GOLD analysis project Ga0326727, IMG submission 207643) | Lab enriched peat soil microbial communities from McLean, Ithaca, NY, United States - MB29MY | ecosystem: Environmental > Terrestrial > Soil > Wetlands > Peat | place: USA: New York... | reverse complement strand
ACTCATTTTGTAACTTGTCGAAGGCGCCGATGACGCGCATGGCGCACTTCTTGCCTTGCGGCTTCAGTGTCAGCTGGTAGGCGCGCGCGTCCTCGGGGTCGATCTTTCTTTGCAGCAGTCCCTTGGCCTCCAGCGACGAGACGCAGTGGCTTACATTTCCCCGCGTCGTTCCAAAGGTTTCGGCCAACTGCGATGGCTTGACCGGCAGCGGTGATTCGAAGAACATGGCGGCCAGAACCAGCCCCTCCAGAAAATTCAGGTCGTCGCTCATGAAAACCTGGGCAGCCGTGGATTCAAAGCGGCGCGCCGCCCGGTTGACCGCGAACATGGGGCTTTCGTGGAGAAATGCATCGATGCGCATAAACTTATTTTAATGGTTTATATGCTCAACTATTAATAACAATATCAAATCATTCTTGCTAAAAGTCTCGCTTTCGCTCAGAATCGATCAGAAAGTCAACTTATGCCAACTTGGAAACCAATTTGCATTGCGGCCTTACTTTCGCTGGTGGCCTGCGCACAAGCTGCTTCCGCTCAAGCGGCTGCCGCTTCTCAGCCCGCCGCGCTTCCTCATCCCACTGAGACTCTGACGGTGCTCGGCGAGCCGGTTCCGGTGCCGCTGGCCGAGTCTTCGGCCGCGGTCGTGGTGCTGCCGGTTGAAGGCCAGACCCTCTTGCTCGAGTCGCCGCAGGAGCTGCTGCGCCAGGACTCGTCAGTCTCCATCGAAGAGCGCGGCGCGGGAGGCGGTCAGGCCGATCTGATTTTGCGCGGCGGAACCTTCGAGCAGGCGCTGGTGCTGGTGAATGGCTTCCGCGTCAACGACAGCCAGGCCGCGCATCACAACCTGGATTTGCCCATTCCGCTCGACGCGATGAATTCTATCGAGGTGCTGCACGGCGCGGGCTCCACGCTGCATGGCGCGGACGCATTGAGCGGCGTGGTGGACTTTCTCACCGCCGCGCCCTCTGCGTCCGCGCTGCGCCTGCGCGCGGGAGCGGGCAGCTTTGGCGCGAATGAAGAATCGCTCGTGGGCGAGTTGGCGCGCAGGCAGTGGAGCAGCCGGCTGACCGCCGAGCGCAATTTTTCCACTGGCTTTATGGTCGACCGCGATTACCGCAACGAAGACGCTTCCTCCGAAAGCTGGATTAGTTCCCGGCTGGGAGTTTCCGACCTGCTTTTGGCCGCGAGCGACCGCGCTTTCGGCGCCAATCAGTTTTATGGCCCCTATAACTCCTGGGAACGGACCAAGGGGTGGTTTGCCTCCGGCCGCCAGGAGTTAGGAAGCCGCACGGTGGCGGCCTTCGGCTATCGCCGCCACACGGACGAGTTTGTGCTGCTGCGCGACGACCCATCGGTCTACGAAAACAACCACATCGACGGCTCCTGGCAGGCCTCCTTGCGCCACACCCTCCCCTTCGCAAACTCATCGGTGCTCTTGTTCGGGCTGGAGTCGGACGGCGACAGCATTCGCAGCAATAATCTTGGCCTGCATGCGCGCAATCGCGGCGCGGGCTATGTGGACCTGGACCTCAGGCCCGCGAAAAGTCGCTGGAACTTATCCGCCGGAGTCCGCGAGGAATTATTCTCGGGCGGATTGCAGCAGGCTTTTGCGCCGCACTTGGCGGGCAGTTTGCGGCTGCCCCATAGGTTGAAGCTGCGGGCCAGCGGAGGCTATGGATTCAGGCTGCCGACTTATACCGACCTTTATTACTCCGATCCTGCGACGGTCGGCAATGCAAAGCTGAAGCCCGAGTCGGCCTGGTCGGGCGAGGCGGGCGCGGATTGGTCGCCTTCCAGCCGGCTAACATTATCGGCCACCGGCTTTTATTCGCGCCAGCACGACACTATCGACTACTTGCGCGCCGCAACTCTTCCGAATTCTCATCTTCCCGCATGGTGTCCGGCGAAGACCTGGTGCGCCGTCAACCTCAGCGGGCTGCGTTTTGCAGGCGTCGAGTCCTCCGCGAAGTGGGTCCCGGCGAAAGGACAAACCGTCCAGGTCACGTGGACTGAAGTTATCGGCGCGCAACCGCCGTTGAATGGCTTGCAATCGGAGTACGCGCTCAATTACCCAGTCGAGAATCTTCATGCGAACTGGACGGTTGCACTCGGAGGCGCTTTGATTGTGACGAACTCGGTCGCAATTACAAAACCTTATCAGCAGCCGGGCAATCCGGCGTGGAATTCCAACCCCTACCCTGTTTGGAATGCCGCTTTGGCGCGCAATGCGGGGAAGTTTCGCCCCTATCTTCGCCTGGAAAATCTCAGTAACACCGGCTATCAGGAGATCAGTGGCGTCGCCATGCAGGGCCGGTCGATTACCGGCGGAGTTTCGTTCTGGCTGGGACGGTAGAGCGCGTTCAAAAAGGTTCGCGGCTTCCAAGGTCTAAAAATCGAATCCTGGGGAATCTCTGAACAAGTGTCTTGGGGATACCTGCAACCCCTCAGGGGCTAAAGACCGCCTTATTTTGTTGCATTTATGGCACGACTGAAGTCGTGCCCTGACACAAACCTGATGCCCTGACACAATTCTGACTCGTGCAGAGGTAATGGGATGGTCCGCCGCCTTTTCTCCATAGCAAGGAGCTGAGGCGTATTAGGGTATTTGGAAGGAGGCAGTCCATGCATCTTCACACCATTGGCATTGATCTTGGCAAGACGGTCTTTCATCTCGTTGGGCTTAATTTTCGCGGCGAAGTTGAAGTGCGCAGGAAGTTTTCACGGAGCCAGCTTTTGCGCTTTACCGCCAACCTACGTGTTGAATTGATCGGCATGGAGGCTTGCGGTGGAGCGCACTTCCTCGGGCGTCTTCTGCAAGAGCAAGGGCATGAAGTTCGGCTGATGCCCGCGCAATATGTAAAGCCTTATGTGAAGACCAACAAAAACGACTATATCGATGCAGAGGCTATCGCCGAAGCTGTCGGACGACCCACGATGCGATTTGTACCCATCAAGACCGATGAACAGTTGGACATGCAGTCACTCCATCGGGTGCGTGAGCGCTGGGTGATGCGCCGGACAGCAGTGATCAATCAGATTCGAAGTTTGCTTCTTGAGCGTGGCATTCCCTTGCAAAAGGGAAGAAAGAATCTTGGTCATGCACTTCCCGGACTCCTGGAAGATGCTACGACGAAGCTTTCTGGATCACTACGCATGTTACTGATGCAACTGAAAGTGGAACTGGATCAGTTGGCCCAACGGATCGACGAGGCAGATGCACTGATAGGCAAGACTGCCAAGACAAATGATGCATGCCGGAGACTGGTAGATATTCCTGGCGTAGGGCCCATCATCGCTACGGCATTGATTGCCGCCATCGGAAATGGAGATGCCTTTAGAAAGGGGCGCGAATTTGCTGCCTGGATTGGAGTCGTTCCGCGGGAATACTCCACAGGAGGAAAACAGAAATTGCTCGGCATCAGCAAACGGGGAAATGCCTATCTGCGCAAGCTGTTCATCCAGGGAGCGCGAGCCGTTTTGCAGCACAGCAAAAACCTGTCATCTTCTCTCGGCTCCTGGCTATCGCAACTTACATTGCGTGCGCACCCTAACGTAGTTGCGGTAGCCTTGGCTAACAAATTGGCACGAATCGCTTGGGCAGTACTCGCTAAAGGCCAGCAATATCATCCTTCGATATGCACGAACACCGCCATTGCCTGAAAATATGGCCTGCAAATGACGCCTGGCAAAGAACGCCAGGCTTGGAAATCGCTTTTGCGATTCCCACATTCGCAGACCATCTGTGACGACGAATATGAATTCCCCTGCCAGGTCTGCTGGCGAAACATGAGATGGCACAACGGTCGAACCCGGCTCTCTGAAATCCTGGCCTAAGGAAAAGTCTCAAAGACTGAAGAGGTTATGAGGAACAGAAAGCAGCGCATTCCATCATGGCAAGGAGTTTTGGCTCCAACAAATGCCGTATACATTTGCGCAGACCCTTCATGCTCTCTCACTTTTTGCTTGCAACAAGGCGGCGGACCATACATTTCCTAAGAAATCCACTTATATGAAATAACTGGATGCGCCCGAAATGCATTGCATCAGACGACAGCGGGCGCGCGGACTTCCAACTCGGCCAGGCGCTTGGCGAGCAAAGCCTCCAGCTTAACCAGCGCGGCCGAGAAGCCTTCAATGCCCTCCTTCAACTTATCGGTGGCCATGCGGTCAGCGGCGTGCAGGCGGTCGAAGGCGGCCTTGTCCACGACGATCTTTTTGATGGGCAGCGCCTTGGCGGCTTCAGGCGAGAGCTTGCGCGGCAACTCACTCACGGTGGCTTCAAGCTCTGCCAGCAGTTGCGGCGAGATAGTCAGCAGGTCGCAGCCGGCTAACTCGCAAATCTCGCCAATGTTACGGAAGCTGGCGCCCATGACCTGCGTTTTATAGCCGAATTTCTTGTAGTAGTTATAGATAGCGGTCACGGACTTCACGCCGGGGTCATCGGCGCCTTGGAAATCCTTGCCGGTGTCTTTCTTGTACCAGTCGAGGATGCGTCCTACGAAGGGCGAAACCAACGTGACGCCGGCCTCGGCCGCCGCGATGGCCTGATGCAGGCCGAAGAGCAGGGTCAGGTTGCAGTGGATTCCATCGCGCTCCAGCACTTCGGCGGCGCGGATGCCCTCCCAGGTGGAGGCGATTTTGATAAGCACGCGTTCGCGGCCGATGCCGGCCTGGTCATACTGTGCGATCAGGTAGCGGGCCTGCGCGATGGTGGCCGCAGTGTCGTAGGAGAGGCGGGCGTCCACTTCGGTGGAGACGCGCCCCGGAACGATGGCCAGAATCTTTTTACCGAAGGCGATGGCCAGCCGCCGGAAGGCCAGATTGGCGACGGCTGCGCTGGTGGCGCTCGCACCTAGCTCTTTGCGGGCTTCGAGCAGGACGCCATCCACAATGGGCTGGTACTGCGGCAACTCGGCGGCGGCGGCGATTAGCGAGGGGTTGGTGGTCGAGTCTTGGGGACGAAATCTTCCGATTGCCTCGATGTCGCCGGTGTCGGCGACAACCACGGTGAAGTTGCGCAACAGTTCAAGCAGATTTAGCGGCATGTCGCCTCCTGGGGAAGGGAACTTCCGGCTTCAAACGCCTTTGGCTCCAGTGTACGGCTGTTAGATTCCTCCGCGCGGTCAAGGTTGCAGGCGGCGGCGAGGGCTCGTTAACTCTGGTTTCGCTCTAAAGTCCGTAACCTTCAAAGCCTTGTGAAGCTGCCGTCCGCCATCGAGATTCAGCCGCAGGAATATCGCTTACGGATTGAGCACGGATTCATTGGCTTCGGCCGAACGGGGGCTTTCGTGTCCGTTCTGGCCGATGGCGCTGACGGCGTAGCGGTAAGAGTGGCCGGGCTGGACCTGGCTGTCGTGAAAAGCCGGTGAAACCAGCGGCTCGGCGGGCGAGATGCGCCGCCATGCGGCCTCGCCTTCGCCCACGCCTTCGCGTCGATAGACGATGTAGCCGGCCAGGCTGGCGTCGGCGACCGGCTGCCAGCTCAGATCGATGGCGGTCTCGCTGGCGGTGTTCTGAGCGGATGGCTCGGTGCCGTTTTCGCCTGTCGAAGCCACGGCAACCAGGCCGGTGGGCACAGCGGGCGGGAAGATGTCCTGAGCCTCGACGCGCACCGGGGCGGAAAGCTCGCCGTCCAGTTCCAGCGTTTTGCCGTTCACTGTGACGCGGGCCACGCGCTGGGCGCGGTACTCGTAGCTCTGACCAAAGCGAATGCTCTTGTCGAGGGCGCGGCAATTCCCGGTGCGTCCTTCCGCCGCACAAGCAGCCACCAGCAGGTTCTCTTCGAGCGGCTCGGGCTGTGGCGCCAGCGGGCCCTCATGGGGCTTGGCGGCAGGCGGCGTCAACAGCTTGCGATGCAGGCGAATCGCCGTGGGGGGGGCTTCCCGCGCCGCGTTCAGGGCGGTCCAGTGCAGGACGACGCCCGGCTTGCGCACCTCGGCTGTCAGGCCGGCGACCGGCGGGGGCGCTTGGCCAGCCAGCACCGGGGCGGCGTTCGACAGGCCAGCCGAGCGGCCATGGCGATTTCTGAGCTCAACAAAGTAGTCGAGCGGGCGTGGCGGCCCCGTGGCCAGCGCCGCGGGCAGCGTCTCGGTGAACGCGCCAGCCGCTCCCGGCGCAAAAAACAGCTCTGCGCCAGCCGGAGCGCAGTCGCCGGTCCCTTCCCGGCGGCAAAGGCGCACCGCGACGTTGCCCTCCAACAGCAGCTTGTCGGTGTTCTTCCGGGGCATCGTCCAGGTGAGTGAAACCTGGCTGCCCGCGCGGACAGCCGACAGATCCGTCACCCGGTCAGGCAGATTCAGCGAGGGCGGCTGCGGCGCTGCTGGTGTTCCGCAACCGGACAGGGCCAGGCCTGTAGCCAGCAAGGCGGTTAGCGCAAAAGGCAGCGCCGCCCATTGAATTTTATGAATCGTACTCATCGCCCTCCCAGTCTACCGGAGCGGCGCGGGAGTGGGCCATGCGTCCGGCTACTACTAACCGCTACAGTCTCCTCAGCCGCACGCAGGCGTCGTCCAGCTCGTGGTCCTTTTTGGCGAAGCAGAAGCGTAACAGATTTTCGCCGCGGCCGGGGCGGAAGAAGGCCGAGCCGGCGACCGAGGCGACGCCGGTTGCGGCCAGCAGGCGGCGGGCCTTTTCGGCGGCGGTCTTGCCGGGGATGCAGGCGGCGTTGGCCAGGACGTAGTAGGCGCCGGCGGGAGTGCTGGGTTCCAAGCCGGCGGCACTGAGCGCCGCCAGAATGCGGGTGCGCTTGGACTGGTGGCTGGCGGCCAGCTCAGCATAGAAGCTGGGCGGCAGCTCTTCCAGGCCGGCGGCGGCGCCGTGTTGCAAGGCCGAAGGGGCGCAGACGTAGGTCAGGTCGTGAAAGTAGGCCATGGCTCCCATCCAGCGGGCATCGGCCAGGGCGTAGCCTAGCCGCCAGCCGGTCACGCTGAAGGTCTTCGAGAAGCCGGAGAGCACGATGGTCCGCTCCCTCATACCGTCCAGCGAGGCCAGCGAAATGTGCCGCGCGCCGTCGTAGACAAAGTATTCGTAGATCTCATCGGTGAAGACGAAGAGGTCGAATTCCAGAGCGATGCCCGCGAGGGCTTCAAGCTCCGCGCGGGTGAAGACCTTGCCGCTGGGATTGGCCGGGGTGTTGAGAATCAGCGCCCGGGTGCGCGGGGTGATGGCGGCGCGGAGGGCGTCGAGGTCGAGGGCCCAGTCAGGCTCGGCCAGCGGAACGAAGACCGGAGCAACGCGCTGGGACCGGAGCGTGGAGACGTGGTAGCCGTAAAAAGGCTCAAAGAGCAGCACTTCGTCGCCGGGATTGAGCAGGGCCATGGCGGCGGCGTGCAGACCGCCGGTGGCGCCCGAGGAGACCAGGATTTCGCTCTTCGGGTCATAGTCGAGGGCGTAGTCACGCCGCTGCTTTTGCGCGATGGCCTGACGCAGGCGGCCGATGCCGTCCAGGCGGGTATAAATGTTGTAGCCCTGCTGGACGGCCTGGATGGCGGCCTGCTGGACCGGAGCGGGAACGGGTGTGTCGCAGACGCCCTGGGCCAGGTTGATGCCGCCCATGCGGTCGCACTCGATGCTCATGGCGCGAATCTCCGACTGCAGGCCGCCGGGGGCGAGCTGGCTGAGGGCGAGGCGCGATGCGGGCAGGGTGGAAACGGCGAGAGGTTCGTGGGCGGCGGCGCTGGGCATAATAAATTTCCTTATGCCTTCATCTTATCCATTGGCGCAAACGCGGCGCGGCGGCGAAAGCGTAAAATTTATCTTTGTGGCGTTTCCCGTAACCGTGCGCTTTGGGAAGTGCATTCGGGGCTGCTGCTCTGGAAGTTTCGCCGGTTTGAGCTTGCCGTTGCCGGTTTTGAGTGAGCCGCCGCTGATTTTGAGCGCGTCCTTGCCGCTTTTGAGCTGGCCTTTTCCGGTTCAGATCTATTGGGAAGACTCTGTATGCATGAACTTTCGATCGTTACGAGCGTTGTCGAGACGGTGACCGAGTCGCTGACGGATTATCCCGGCGCGCGGGTCAAGGAGGTGCGGCTGCGGGTTGGAGCGCTGGCCTCGGTGATTCCCGAGTCGCTGGAGTTCTGTTACGGAATTGCGGCCGAGGGAACACCCCTGGAAGGTTCGCGGCTGGTGGTGGATGTGCTGCCGGTGGTGGCGCATTGCGAGCCCTGCGGGCTGGATTTCGAGCTGGAAGGCGTACAGAGCTTCCGCTGTCCGCGCTGCGGCACGCCCTCGCACGACCTGCGACAGGGCCGCGAGTTGGAGATTGATTCATTCGAGATTGATGAGGTTGAGGAGAAGAAATGACCACCCGGATTGTGGAACTGCGGCGGGGAATTCTGAAAAAAAACGATGAACTGGCGGCGGAGCTGCGGGCAAGGTACGTGGCTGCCGGGGTGCTGGTGCTGAACCTGGTTTCCAGTCCGGGGACGGGCAAAACCGCTTTTCTGGAGCGGACGATGAGGGAGCTAAAGGCTCGTGGCGCGCGGGTGGCGGCCCTGGTCGGCGATCTGGAAACCGACAACGACGCCCGGCGGCTGGCTTCGAGCGGCGCTCCTGTGCGCCAGATCAACACTCATGGAATCTGCCACTTGGACGCGGAGATGATCGGCAAGCACTTGGAGGATTGGCCGGGCGTCGAGCTCAACCAGCTCGACTACCTGTTCATCGAGAACGTGGGCAACCTGGTCTGCCCGTCGAGCTACGACCTGGGCGAGCGCATCCGGGTGGCTCTTTTGAGCGTGACCGAGGGCGAGGACAAGCCGTTGAAGTACCCCACCATGTTCAACTCGGCCGACGCCGCGGTGATCACCAAGATCGACATCGCCGGACCTTGCGACTTTGACCGCGAGGCGGCGCTCAAAAACATCAACGAGATTCGCCCTGGAATTCGCATCTTCGAAACCTCCGCCAAGACCGGCGCGGGGATGGAGGAGTGGCTGGCCTACCTGGCCACGGCGCGCGCCACGCAAGGCTGACGCCACGGCGCCTGTTGCCCGGCGCAGGCAGGGTTAGCCTCGACGAAGGCCTGTCTCCTCGGCCTCTACACTCAACCGCGATTTCATCCGCAGCAGAATGAACGATGGCGGGGATTCGGGGTTTTGGGGAAACAAAATCAATGCGGAAAGGAATTACAGCAGCTTGCCGGCGGCCAGGTCGCGGATCAGCCCGCGGTCGGCGGCCAGAAACTCGTAGGCGGGCAGCTCGCCGAGCCGGACCCAGCGCACCTGGCGATAGATGCTGCTGACAATCTCGCCGGTGAACTCGTGGACGGCGAAAAACTGCAAGTCAACGGCGCCGCCATGGCGGTAGTTGTGGCGGATGCGGGTGACGGGAGGGCCGATGGTGGCGCGAATGCCGAGTTCTTCGTCCAGTTCGCGGGCCAGCGCTTCTTCCGGGCCCTCGCCGGCCTCGATTTTGCCACCAGGAAACTCCCACTTGAGCGCCATCGGCTGATCGGGGCGGCGTTGGCCGATCAAAACCTCGCCATCACGCACAATCAACGCCGCCACCACAAAACGAAGAGCGGGGCCTGCAGGGCGAGGTTTGGGGTTGGGCTGGGCTTCTTCCACGTTTCCAGTGTAAACGCACTAAAAGGGTTGCAGTGTTCGCGTCCCGCATTCCCCGCCGCCGGGCGGGACGAAAACGGGCCCGAACGGGCCCGATTCTTCCCGCTAGGCCTCTGACCGTATGATTTTGTACATCGAGTTCGTACAATCCCAGGTCCCAAAACCGGGACCTGGGGCACCCATGAGTGGTGCAACACAAGCGGTCAGAGACCTGAAAGGGTTTATCTCCCGGAAAGGGAAGATTCGCCGCCCACCGCCGTTGTGTCGCTCTCGGCAGCCTCGGGCCGGAAGTAGCCCCAGCCTTTGCTGGCCGCTGCCTCTATCAAGGCCGGCGAGGGATTGACGGGGAAGGCGCGGCGGGCCAGCTCGAGCATCGCCAGATCGTGAATGGAATTGCCGAAGACCGCATCCGGGCGGGCGAGACCCACGCGCTTGAGAGCCGTGGCCTTGCCAGCGCCGGTAGGCACGTCCACGATTTCGGCGGTAATGAGGCCCTGGATGACGCGCACCTCGGCGGCCAGCACGCGTGGCTCGGGAATGCCGAACTGGCGCACCCCCTCGACGACCACCCACTTGTTGGTGGAGCTGACGGCCCACAATTCGACCCCGGCCCGGTTGAGCGCGGCCACCAGCGCGGCCATCTCGGCGAAGACGCGCGGCTCGACAAACTGGCGCACATAAACAGCGGCCCCCGAGCGCACCTCCTGCTCGCTGAGGCCGGCGTAAATCTGCACCATCTCGCCGCAGATCCGCTCCTCGCTCACCGCTCCGGCCAGGTAGGCCCGGTAGCGCGCGTCCATCCAGTCGCAGCTTGAGCGCGAAACCAGGCCCTGCTCCAGTGACCAGTTCATGAAGCCGGAGCCGGAGTCGCCGCTCCACAGCGTTCCATCGCAATCGAAGACCGCGACCCTGGGCTTCGAGTCGAGAACCAGCCGCTCAAACTCGGGGGCGGTCCAGCGGGGGATTTGTATCTGCGTCGGCGTCAAGCGTTCCTCTTCCTCGGGTGCGTGAAAAATTCTTTCAACTCCATTCTCTTTGAAATCGTCTGTTTTTGCACGGAAAGGCTTGAAGAATTGGCTTGGCGGGCGATGCGCTGCGGGCTTGGGGCGAGGCCAGAATTGGCAGCCGCATCAAAGGGCGTCTCAATTTAGCGTGAAAACCGAACGAAATCCGAAGAATAAGACCTGACAATCGTAAAGCCAAAGGGGGGAATAGCCGATGGACAAACAGTGGCCGGCATTTACGGCAAGGGGATCCCTAGTGAAGCAGTCCATCCGCAAAATTATTGATGTTGACCGCGAGAAATGCGTCAACTGTCACGCCTGCATCGACGCCTGTCCGGTAAAGTTCTGCAATGACGGCAGCGGCGATTATGTGGAAGTCAACCAGAATATGTGCATCGGTTGCGGCCACTGTATCCCTGCCTGCAGTCATGAGGCCCGCATCGGGCTGGATGATTTCGAGGCCTTTCTCCAGGCAGCCAGGGAAGGCGTTCCATTGGTGGCTATCGTGGCCCCGGCCGTGGCGGCCAACTTCCCCGGCCATTACCTGAAGATCAACGGCTGGCTGAAGAGCCTGGGCGTCCGTTCGGTTTTCGATGTCAGCTTTGGCGCCGAGCTGACGGTTAAAACCTATCTGGAGCACATCAAGGAATCCAAGCCCAAGGCCGTTATCTCTCAGCCATGCCCGGCCATTGTCACTTACATCCAGATCTACAAGCCGGAGCTGCTGAAGTACCTGGCCCCGGCCGACAGCCCCATGCTGCATACGATCAAAATGATCAAGCGCTTTTATCAGCAGGAGCGCAACTGCAAGGTGGTGGTCATCTCACCCTGCCTGGCCAAGGCCCGGGAGTTTGACGAGGTTGGACAGGGCGACTTCAACGTCACCTTCCGCTCGATGGACGCTTTCTTTCGCAAGGAAGGCATTTCACTCGCCAATTACAAGGCTCTGGAGTATGACAATCCCCCGGCGGAGCGAGCCGTGCTCTTCTCCACTCCGGGCGGTTTGCTGCGCACCGCGCTTCGAGAAAATCCTGAGGTGGGCGCCGTCTCTCGCAAGATCGAAGGTTGCCCGACGATCTACCATTACCTGGACCATCTGGCCGAGGACATTCAAAAGGGGGTGGCACCACTGCTGGTGGATTGCCTGAACTGCGAGATGGGTTGCAATGGCGGCACGGGCACTCTGAATATGCACAGGTCCGTTGATGAGATTGAAGCGCTGGTCGAGGAGCGTTCTCGCGAGATGAAGGAAGAATACCGCGAGAAGGGATTGCTGACGCGCTTTCTGGGCGGCAAGAAGTTGAAGAAGGTCATCGACAAGCACTGGCAGCCGGGACTATACGGCCGCAGCTACCTGGACCTCTCCGACAACAACACCATCAAGCAGCCCTCGCCAGCCGAATTGAAGCAGGTCTATCTGTCGATGAAGAAGGAATCCGACGCGGACCTCTACAACTGCTGC
>Ga0326727_10022833_pt1 | contig 12026 bp, 9 predicted proteins | sample MB2enrmetagenome_FD_207643 | JGI IMG/M metagenome (GOLD analysis project Ga0326727, IMG submission 207643) | Lab enriched peat soil microbial communities from McLean, Ithaca, NY, United States - MB29MY | ecosystem: Environmental > Terrestrial > Soil > Wetlands > Peat | place: USA: New York... | reverse complement strand
CTAGTGGATCGAATCCAACACTTGATGCCCGCGCCTGACGGCGGCGATGATTTTATTGGGGTCGGCGGTCCAGGTGAAGGGCGCGGATTGCAGATTGTGCTCTTCGAGGAATCTGTTGATGGCGGCCTCCAAGTCGACGACGGATCGGAACACGCCGCGCTTCAATCGTCGCTTGGTGAGCGTGGCGAAGAAGCCTTCGACGGCGTTGAGCCACGAGCAGGACGTCGGCGTGAAGTGGAAGACGAATCGCTCGTGCCGAGCGAGCCACCGGAGCACAGCGGGATGCTTGTGAGGGGCGTAATTGTCGAGGATCGCGTGCACCATCCTGCCGGCGGGAACCTTGGCGTCGATGGCGTTGAGAAATCGGATGAACTCCTGATGCCGGTGGCGCTGCATGTTTTGGCCGATGACCGTGCCGTCGAGAATATTCATGGCGGCGAACAGCGTCGTCGTGCCGTTCCTGACGTAGTCGTGGGTCATCGTGCCGGCGCGGCCCTTCTTGAGCGGCAGCCCGGGCTGGGTGCGGTCGAGCGCCTGAATTTGGCTCTTCTCGTCGACGGAGAGGACGACGGCGTGAGCGGGCGGATCGACATAGAGCCCGACCACATCGCGCAGCTTCTCGATGAATCTCGGATCGTTGGAAAGCTTGAACTGCCGCACCCGGTGCGGCTGAAGACCATGCTTGCGCCAGATGCGTTGAACGGAGCTGACGGAGACGCCCGAGGCCTTCGCCATCAAGGCACCGGTCCAGTGCGTCCGCTCCCCTGGCGGCGGATCGAGCGTCAGGGCCACGACCCGCGCCACGATCTCGTCCGCCAGCGGCTTGACGCGCGAGGGCCGCGTCTTGTCGCGCGCCAGCCCCTCGAACCCTTCGTCGGCGAACCGTTCCTGCCAGCGCCAGACGCAAGTCTTCGACTTGCCTGTCCGGCGCATGATTTCGTTCGTGCCCACGCCGTCGGCCGTCAAAAGCACGATCTGGCCCCGCCAAACGTGCTTCTGCGGCGCATTGCGATCCTTGACCAGAGCCAAAAGCCGGAGCCGATCTTCCGCCGAAACGGCAAGCGATATTCCTGTGCGCATGCGCCAGACTCGCACATCGCGAGTCCGCCGGGAATCCGTAACAGGATTCAAATGTCAGATTTGATCCACTAGGACAGTCTCCTACATGCCGGATATTCTGTTACAGGCGGACCCGGATTGCAAGAAAAATCTAATGGGAGAGTGCGTCGTAACAATTAATACCTTAGACCTTGTTTTGTCTTTTAGACGAGCAATCAGTTTTGAGCATTTTAAAATAACTGCGCTTCAAGGGAAACCCCCAGATTGGAAACTGACAATCATGACGCCGACTGACGCCATCATCAGTTTCGACTATTATCCTGAAAACGCGGTTTTAGAGATCGAAGCTGTTGACTGAATGTTTGCGCCGATCCATTCAGTCTAACTGGGCCTTATAGCGGACCTCCTTGCTCCTGTGCGCTTATCGCGCATTCCAACCATACTGGATTTTCAGATTGAGACACTGCCCGCCGCTCCTTAAGCTTCGCTTCGGCCGCTTCGCAGCAACGCCTTGGATACGAAAGGCCCGAGCCGCGCGCAGTGGTCAAGCCTTGCGCCAGCGACCGCGTCAGCGGCGCTTCGCTCGTCAGAGCGAGGCGGGCTTGACGGCGAGCACGGCTCGGGCAAGCGCGCCAACCGCGCCTCGGGTCAGCAACCCTCCCGCGCGCCGCCGCTAACGTCCCGGCGCCGTGAATCGCCCGAGGCCGGGCGTGACATTCGGCAGCGCCAGGATCGCTTGCTTGAACGCCTCGGCGCTCTCCTTCGGCAGCACGCCGTCGAGAATGAGATGGGAAAGACCGTGCGCCAGCGACCACGCCGCGATTGCGACGGCGTCGACGCTCTCGCCCTGGCCTTCGCCTTCCGGCGCGCTGGACTGAACGCCGCGACGCAGCACCGCGAACGCCTCCTCCGCGGCGACCTTGAATTCCGGATAAAGCTCGCGCTTGGCGAACAGCGGCGAGAACATCAGGCGGAACATGCCCGGCCGCTTGAGCGCGAATTCCACATAGGCCGCGCCCATCGCCAAGAACGACTCCCGCCCACCTTGCGCCAGCGCGGCGCTGAATTCGCGGAAGCCCTCAGCGGCGACGGCCGCGAGCAGCGCGTCCTTGTCGCGGAAATGCCGATAGGTCGCGGTCGGCGAGACGCCGACGCGGCGCGCCGCTTCGCGCAAGCCCGCCGCTTCCGGGCCGCCCTCGTCGAGCAGCGCCCGCGCCGCCGCGATCAGCGCGGGGCGGAGATGGCCGTGATGGTAGGTCGATCGCTGCGATGTTGACACGGTTGACATTATGGCGTAGTTTACATCGTAAACATAGCCCTGGCAACTTTTTCCGATCCCGCCCCCGGAGAACGCCCGTGAAAACGTTCCTCGTCGTCCACGTCGGCCTGGTGCCGCTGATCGCCTTTTGGCTCCTTCTCGGCTTCGCTTCTCCCGGCGCGGCGGTCGCGGTCGGCCTCGCCGCCTCGATCGCGCTCGTCGCCTGGCGCCTCGCGCGGCGCGAGTTCTTCATCCTGGAAGTCGGCAGCCTGGCGACTTTTCTGGTCATGGGCGCGCTCGCCATTGCGGCGCCCGCCTTCTTCGCCGGCGCGGCGCTGTGGCTGTCCTTCGCCGGCCTCGGCCTCACCGCGCTGGTCAGCGTCGCCATTCGACGGCCCTGGACTTCCGACTATTCGCGCGCCGCGTTCGCCGCCGAATCGGAGAGCCCGCTATTTGAACTCGTCAACTTGCTGATTTCGGCCCTCTGGGGGGCGCTGTTCCTCGCCGACGCGGCGGTCATCGCTTTGCGCGCCGGAGCGCTCGCGACGACCGCGCTCTTCGCGTTCGGAGCATTGGTCTCGATCTTCGGCCCGAAAGTCTTCGTCCGCGCGATTCTCCAGCGCGTGATCGATCAGGCCGAGCGCTATCGCTGGCCGGCCCCCGAGCTCGGCGGCGCCAAGGGCGAAGGCGAAGTCGACGTCGCGGTGGTCGGCGCCGGGATCGGCGGCCTCGTCGCGGCGGCGCTGCTCGCCGACGCCGGGCTGAAGGTCGCGGTCTTCGAGGCCCATGTCGTGCCCGGCGGCTATTGCCACACCTTCCTGCGCAAGGCGCGCCATCTCGGCCAAGCCTGTCTCTACCGTTTCGACGCCGGCCCGCATGATTTTTCCGGGCTCTACCCCGGCGGCCCGTTGGCTTCGACCTTGCAACGGCTCGGCGTCGCCGACAGCCTCGATTGGCGGCGCATCGAGCATTCCTATCACTTATCCGACCGCGCCATCGACGTGCCGCACGACTGGCGCGACTACGTCGCGCTGCTCGGGCGTCTGTTTCCCGGCGAGGCCGCCGGCTTCCAGACGCTGTTCGCCGATATCCGCGCGATTTTCGACGGCATGTATGCGACCGGCCGCGACCACGGCGGCATTCCCGGACTGCCGCGCGACGTCGACGCGCTGCTGGCGTTCCCGCGCCAGCATCCTCTCGCCGTGCGCTGGATGGACCGGCCGTTCGACCAACTCGTCGCCCGCCACATCGGCGATCCCGAGGCGCGCGGGGTCATCCGCGCGCTGACCGGCTACATCAGCGACGGCCGGGAAAAGCTGACCTGCGCGCAAATGGTTCCGCTGTTCGGCTATTATTTTCACGGCGGCTATTATCCCGCCGGCGGCTCCGGCCGGCTCGCCGACGCGCTGGTCGAGGCGATCGAGGCGCGCGGCGGAGAGGTGCGGTTGAAGACGCGCGTCGCGCGCATCCTCGTCGAAGAGGGCCGCGCCGCCAGCGTCGAGCTCGCCGACGGAACGCGCATCGGGGCGCGCGCCGTCGTCGCCAACGCCGATTTCAAGCGCACGTTCCTCGAACTCGTCGATCCCAAAGCGCTGCCGAAGGATTTTCGCGCCCGCATCGAGGCGGCGGAGCCGGCGGCCTCGGCCTTCATGGTCCATTTGGGCGTCGATTACGTGCCGGACTGCCGGCCGGCGACGCTGGTGCGCGGCGACAAGTCCGTCTACGTCGAGGTTCTCTCCCGCGTCGACGCAAGCGCCGCGCCGGCGGGCCATTCGATCGTCGGCCTGATCAAGATCCTCACCCACGCCGAGGCGCGCGAGTGGTTCCCCGCCGAGGGCGGCGAGGATTGGAAGGCCTGGCGCCTGTCGCGCGAATACGAAGAGCGCAAGCGCGCGTTTGGCGATCGCATGATCGAAGCGGCCGAAACTGTCTTGCCCGGCCTCTCCGGCCACATCGTCTATCGCTGCGAAGCGAGCCCGGTGACCTACGCGCGCTACGATCTGGCGAGCGCGGGGGCGATCTACGGCGTGGCGCGCTCCGCCCGCCTCGACGGTGCCAAGAGCCCGATTCCCGGCCTCGTCGTCGCGGGCAGCGCTGCCCATGGCCCCGGCGTCGAATGGGTCGTCATCTCCGGCGCGCGCGCCGCCGAGGCGTTGGTTCCCGGACTGCTTTCGCGGCCCGCCGCGAGCAAGGCGGTCGAAGCGCCGCCGGCGCCGGCGCCGGTGGCGACGAAGGCGGCGTAGGCGCGCCCCTTCTCCCGCAAGGGGAGAAGGGCATGGCCTCTATTTCGCGCCGGGTTTGATGATCTCGCGCAGGTCCCACTTGTCGTCGCCCGCGCCGCCGGCGATGTCGTCGATCCTCCAGGCGCCGTCTTCCCTGGCGAAGACGTAGCGCACGACGTGCTTGACGTCGCCGCTATAGAAGGACGCGGCGACGACGCTGTCGCTCTCCGGCGCGATCGACAACCGCTCGACCATTGGGTCCTGCGAATCGGTGACCGGGTCGAAGTCGAGGATCGGCTCGTTGATCTTCTTCGACCGCGCGTCCATCGCCTTCAACGCGGCCCGCAGCGACTTGGTGAAGAAGGCCGCGACGCGCTTGTCTTCGATCGAGCCGTTCTGGTAGTCGCCCTTCGGGCCGGCGTAGATGCGATAGATTTCGGCGACGATATCCGCCGGCGCCGCGTCCGCGGCCAGCGCCGAGGGCGCGAGCAGGCTCGCGCCTGCAAGAATGAGAAAAGTCCGCCGCCGCATCGAGCCCTCCGCCTGCACCGGCAGTAACGGCTGGCCGCGAACGAAGTCAAGGCGTGTCCGGGTTCAGACAGACATGAGACGGGGAGTTGAGTGGGCGGGCGAAGGCGCAGGGCGCGGCTAGGACTTGCTGCGCCGCTCGCGGATCATGAAATTGTCGAAGGAGTATTCGGCCACCTGCCACCACAGATACTGGTCGGCGCGGAAGGCCATGTAGGAATCGGCGATTTTCTTGAAATTGGGATCGTCGGCGCTCAGTTGCGCGTAGAGGTCGTTGGCGGTCTTGTAGCAGGCCTCGATCGCCTCTTGCGGAAAAAGCCGCAGTTGCGCGCCGCCGACCACCAGGCGCTTCAATGCGGCGGGATTGGCCGCGTCGTATTTGGCCAGCACCGATGCGTTGGCGATCGCGGCGGCCGCGCGCAGCGCCGCCTGATACGCCTTCGGCAGCGCGTCGAACTTGTCTTTGGCGACGACGAGATGCAATTGCATCCCGCCCTTCCACCAGCCGGGGTAGTAATAGTTGGGCGCGACCTTCGATATGACCTGCGTGGGCGCATCCTTGGGCGCGTCCTTGCGCTCGCCAAATTTCTCGTCGTCGTACGGTCCGACCCATTCGAACGCGTCGAGCGCGCCCGATTCCAGCGCGCCGTAGACGGCGTCCTTGGCCATCGTCACCGGCTCGGCCCCCAGAATCTGGAACACCTTGCCGGCGAAGCCGCCGATGCGCATCTTGAGCCCGGCGAAATCGCCGGGGCCGTGAATGATCTTGCGGAACCAGCCCGCCATCTGCCCGCCGGTGTCGCCGGCCGGAAGGGCGAAGACCTTGCGCTCGGCGAGCAGTTCGTCGATGAGGTCGCTCCCGCCCCCTTCCTGCAGCCAAGCCGCATGCTGACGCGCGTTCATGCCGAACGGCGTCGAGGAGGCGAAGACGAAGCGCGGGTCCTTGCTCCAGTAATAGGCGAGGGCGGTGTGCGCGCACTCGGCCCTGCCGTCGGCGACGGCGTCGAGCGCCTCCAGCGCCGGCGCGATTTCGCCGGCCGGCGAAACGCGAAGGGTGAAATGGCCGTCGGTGAGATCGGCGAGCGCGCGCGCGATCGTTTCGCCACCGCCGTAGATGAGGTCGAGCGAAGGCGGGAAACTCGAGGTCATCCGCCATTGCACGTCGGGCGCGGGATCGGCGAGCGCCGGCGTCGCCAGCCCCATGCCCGCCGCGGCCGCGCCGAGCCCCGCGATGAACTCCCGACGTCCTGCCGCCATCTCCCCGTCCTCTCGATCGCCTAAGCCCGGATTCGGCGCGTTGCGCCGCTTCGCCAGCCCAAGGGTTTTCGCATATAACACAGTTGCGTGCGAAATTGCGGCGCGAAGGCGGTTTCGACGCGGCCTTCGCGGGAGTTTGAGGAGCGGGTCCGATCCCTCTTGAGCCAATCGCCGGCGTCGTGCTCGCGGGCGGGCGTTCGACGCGCATGGGGGCGGAAAAGGCGCTGCTGCCGCTCGCCGGCCGCCCGCTTATCGCCCATGTCGTCGAGCGCCTGCGCCCGCAGGTCGCCGAACTGTTCATCAACGCCAACGGCGAAGCCGCGCGCTTCGCCAGCTTCGAGTGCGCCGTCGTCGCCGACGCGGCCGGAACGAGCCTCGACGGGCCGCTCTGCGGCGTCAGCGCCGCGATCGCCTTCGCGCGGCGAAGAGGATTTGCGTCGCTCGCCACCGCGCCGTGCGACGCGCCGTTTCTCCCCTTGGATCTTGTGGCGCGGCTCGCGGCGACGATTGTCGCGAGCGGCGCCCCGGTCGCGGTCGCCGAAAGTCCTCGCGGCCTCGAGCCGATGTTCGCGCTGTGGCGTGAGCGCGCGATGAGCGAAATCGCCGCCGAGTTCGCGCAGGGCGAAGCGAACCCGCGCCGCGTGATGGCGCGCCTCGGCGCGGCTCGCGTCTTCTTCGCGCCCGATGAAGGGGACGACCCCTTCGCCAACCTCAATAGCCGCGAGGATTTCACCGCCGCCGAGGCGCGGCTCGGAGGAACGGGATCGGCCGAAAGGGACGGGCAAGGCGGCGCGAGCGCGCGATCCGCGCTATAGAGCCGATCGGGCGCGCCGCGCCTTCGACGAGCGAGGAGAGAGAATTGAGCGAGGTCGCATTTCTAGGGTTGGGGGTGATGGGCTATCCGATGGCGGGCCACTTGAAGGCCCACGGCCACGGTGTGGTCGTCTACAACAGAACGGCGGCGAAAGCGCAAAAATGGGTCGCCGAACACGGCGGGGCCAGCGCGCCGAGCCCGCGTGAAGCGGCTAGGGGCCGCGAATTCGTCTTCGCCTGCGTCGGCAATGACGACGATCTGCGCGCCGTCGCGCTCGGCCCCGAGGGCGCCTTCGCCGGCATGAAGCCGGGCGCCGTCTTCGTCGACCACACCACCGCGTCGGCCGACGTAGCGCGCGAGCTTCATCGCGAGGCGAGCCGCCTCGGCTTCAGCTTCGTCGACGCGCCGGTCTCGGGCGGCGAGGCGGGCGCGCGGAGCGGGGCGCTGACGGTGATGTGCGGCGGCGACGAGGCGGCCTATGCGAGGGCCGAGCCGGTGATCGCGTCCTACGCGCGCGCCTGCCGCCTGATGGGCGGCGTCGGCGCCGGGCAATTGACCAAGATGGTCAATCAGCTCTGCATCGCCGGCCTGGTGCAGGGGCTCGCCGAAGGGTTGCATTTCGCCGCGCGCGCCGGTCTCGACCGGCAGTTGGTGATCGACGTCATCTCGAAGGGCGCGGCGCAATCCTGGCAGATGGACAACCGGCACAAGACCATGATCGCCGGCAAGTTCGACTTCGGCTTCGCCGTCGATTGGATGCGCAAGGATCTGGCGATCTGCCTCGCCGAAGCGCGGCGCAACGGCGCGCGTCTGCCGGTCGCGGCGCTGGTCGATCAATTCTATGCCGACGTCCAGGCGATGGGCGGCGGGCGCTGGGACACTTCGAGCCTGATCGCGCGGCTGGAAAAGCAAGGGAGAGCCTAGGCCCTTCCTTTTTCGTCTTTCGCCTTTACTGCGGGCGGGCCGGCCCGTCCGGTTTGCCGCAGGCCTTCTTTTCCTGCTTCTCCTACGGCTTCGCCGGCGCGCCCGACTCGTGCGCGACCGGCGCCGTCGGCGCCGACTCGAGTTCCGCCGTCGGCTTGACGAGTCTCAAGGGCGTCCGAACCGGCGTCGGCGTCGGCTTCAAGAGATTCAACGGCTCCTCGCCGGACGTCGGGCTCGCGCCCGGCGTCGGCTCGATGGCCTTCGAAGGCGTCGGCTTCAAGAGATTCAACGGCTTCGCGCCGCGCGTCGGGCTCGCGCCGGGCGTCGGCTTCAAGAGACTCAAAGGCTCGGCGCCCGGCGTCGGCGCCAAGACCTTCAAAGGGGTCGAAGTCGACGTCGGCTTGACGGCGTTGGCCTTGGGCGCCGCGTTAGGCGCGGCGGAGCGCGGCGCGAGCCCGCCGGGCAGCGGCGGGGGGGCGGGCGCCTGGGCGAGGGGCGGGGGCGCGCCGGGCGTCGCCAGTCCTCCTTGGCGGCCGGCGTCGCGATAGGGGCGCGCGGTCGGGAGCAATGGGATCGCCGCGATCAGGGCGGGCAGGACGCCGATCGCGGTCGGCGGCGCCGGCGCCGGCGCCGGCAGGTCGCGCCAGTCCTGGCCTTCTTCGGCGACGAAGCCGAACGGGGGCGGCGGCGGAGGGGGACCGAAATCCGGTCCCGCGAACACGAACAGGGGCCGGTTCGCATAGACAAGTTCATCGGGCGGCGGCGGCGGCAAGTCGGCGTAGTTCTGCGGCGCAAAATCCGCCGGCGGCTCGCTGCCGGCCGAGAGAATGGCGAGCCGACGTTCGGCGTCGGCGACGTGAGGGCCGCGCGGATACCGGTTCAAATAGGTCCAGTAGGCGCGCGCGCTGTCCTGCGCCACCGATCGGCGCCAGAACAACGCCTCGCGGCGCGCGGCGAGGATCGCGCGCGCCCGCTTGGCCTCGGGGCCGGCAGGGTAGGCGGCGAGAAACTCCTCGTAGCCGGAAAGGGAGTCGCGCTCGACGGCCGCCGCATAGGCCGCTTCGGCGGAGAAGCGGGCGATTGGCCGCTCGGCGGCGTCGGCGAGCGCGGCTTCGGCCGGCGGCGGCGGCGCGTCGGCGGCGCGCTCGAAAACGAAATAGGGCGCGGTCAACTTCGACGCGCTCCAGGGAATTTGCGCGCCCCCCGTCGATTGGTTTACGCCCACTCGCGTCTGGGCGAAGACGTCCTCGATCGGCAGGCCGCCTTGGCGCATCGCGCCCGCGAGCGTCCTAGCGTAGACGCCGTAGGGTCCGGCTTCGTCGCCGGCCGCCGACCCGGGCGCGGCGTTGAACGCCATCAGCAGGCCGGGGTCCGGCTCGACCAGCGCCAGCCCGCCCGCGAGCGGCGGGCCTCGATCGGGGTAGGGATCGGCGCGGGCTGCGTCGAGCGCCAGGATTCGCGCCTGACCGGGCTCGGCGGCCAGCGCATGGGCGAAGTCGGCGACGCGCACCGCTTCGATCGGCACGTCCGAATCGCGCCCGATCGGCGCGTCGACGGGCACGAAGAAATTGTCGCCTTCATATTGCACGCCGCGTCCCGCGAGGTAGACGAAGGCCTGCATGGTCGGGCCGATCGCGGCCGCCTTGGCGAGAAAACCGCGCATCGCCGCGCGCAGCGACTTTTCGTCGAGATCGCGCGCGCCGACGACGTCGTAGCCGGCCGCCCGCAGCGTCTGCGCGATCAGGGCGGCGTCGTTGGCCGGCGTCGCCAGCGTCTGGTCCGCATAATTCGACTCGCCGATCACCAGGGCGATTCGAGGATTCGGCGCGCTGTCCGTGGACTGGGCGAGCGCGGGCGCCGGCGGACCCGCCAAGGCGATCAGAGCGACAAGAGCGAACGCCGACCGATTGGTCATCAACGGAGTTCCGCCCGGCGCCAGCGGATGAGGCCGGAAACTTCAAGAACGCCAAGACGCCTGAACCAAGTCTGAACGGGGGCGCGATAAGGGCGCGCGTCAGGCCTTGGCGCTGGGGCGGCCGGCCAGGGCCTCGCGCCAACGCTTGAGACGCGCCAATTCCTCGGGGATGGCGATGCGCGCCGATCGGGTGAAATCGAGCGCGACCAGCCCGGTGATGTCGGCGACGGTGAACCGCTCGCCGGCGATGAACGGGCGATCGCTCAGGGCCTCGTCGACGCGCGCCATCGCGGCAAGGGCGCGCGGCTTGTTCGCCTCCGCCCATTCCTTGATTTGCGGGCTCTCCATCGCTTTCATCGCGGGATGGGAATGGCGAAAGGCCTGGGCGACGGGGAAAAAGAGGCTCAGCTCCAGACGTCGCTGCCACATTTCGACCGTCGCGCGCTCCAACGGGCCGACGCCGAACAGCGGCGGGTCGGGATGCAATTCTTCGAAATAGCGGCAGATCGCGATCGACTCGGCGATGATCGTGCCGTCGTCGAGTTCGAGCGCCGGGACGGCCTGAAAGGGATTGAGCGCGGAGAAGACCGCCGACTTCTGCTCCAACCGCCCGAGGTCGACGTCGACCGTCGGCAGGCTGAGGCCCTTTTCGGCCAGGAATATGCGCACGCGGCGCGGATTGGGCGCCAGATTGGAATTATAGAGCCGCATGGACCGCCGATCCTCCGCGAGCGCGCCTTGCCGCCGCATCCCTCGCCGCGCGCCGCCCGGCGCCGCTCGCAGCATGGCGAATCTTAACAGAAACGGACTAGGTTACGCTGGGATTGTCTGCATTTTGTAGCCGCTCGTTAAGGATTAACCGCCATGATGCGCGCTCGGCGTCAGCGTGCGTTCGTCGGGCGGTCATGAGCGAAGTTTCGGCTGAAAAGATCGACAGAGGCCGCAACGGCGACCCGGCTGCGGCGGCGCGTCGACGCAAGATGACGATCAAGCTGAAGCGCGCCCGCCAGTCGCTCACCAGCAATTCCGTCGATTTTTCAGAACAATACGTCTCTTTGGCGCGCCTGTTCGCGCATAGCGCGATCAGCGCGACGCCGGTGATGGCCCTGGTCGTGATCGCGGCCGGCGTCACGGCGGGCCTGTGGATTCCTTTTCCCAAAGTCATGACATGGGGCTCCTTGCTCGCCGCGGCGCTCGCCGTGCGCTACGGACTCGGCCTCGCCTTTCTCGATTCGCCTGACGCCGAAAAGACCGTCGACGCCTGGCGGCGCAAGTTCATCGCCGCGGAAACTTTCGCCGGCGCGTCGTGGGCGCTGATCGTCGTTCTGCTGTTGCAATCGCCGGACCCCAACGCGCGCACTTTCGTGCTGGTCGTTCTGTTGCTGGTCTCGGGCATGACCGCGATGGTCGCCTCTGCGATCCCCTTCGCGGTCGCCGGCGGTCTGGCGCCGATGGCGATCGCGATCGTCTACGTGTTGGGGCCGGCCGCGCGCGAGCAGGCGTTGATGATGTCGGCGCTGTGCGTCGGCATTCTCGTCTATTTCGTCATCCTCGCCAATCGCCTGCACCGCACCGCGCTCGCCGGTCTGTCGTTTCAGGCGGAGAAGGACGCGCTGATCGCCGAACTCGAACAGGCCAAGCTCAACTCCGACGAGGCGCGCCGGCGCGCCGAAGGCGCCAATCTCGCCAAGTCGCGCTTCCTGGCGACGATAAGCCACGAGCTGCGCACGCCGCTCAACGCGATTCTGGGGTTTTCCGAGGTGATGAAGGCGGAGTTGTTCGGCGCGCACAGCGTGGCGGCCTACAAGGACTACTCCAACGACATCCATTCGAGCGGCCAGCACCTGTTGATGCTGATCAACGAAATCCTCGACCTGTCGCGCGTCGAAGCCGGGCGCTACGAACTGAAGGAAGAATCGGTCTCGCTGCCCGGCGTCGTCGAGGAATGCCGCCACCTGTTGGCGATGCGGGCCAAGAACCGCAACATCTCGGTCGTCGAAGCGCTCGACAAGGATTTGCCGCGCATCTGGGCGGACGAGCGCGCCGTGC
>Ga0326727_10022832_pt1 | contig 12026 bp, 11 predicted proteins | sample MB2enrmetagenome_FD_207643 | JGI IMG/M metagenome (GOLD analysis project Ga0326727, IMG submission 207643) | Lab enriched peat soil microbial communities from McLean, Ithaca, NY, United States - MB29MY | ecosystem: Environmental > Terrestrial > Soil > Wetlands > Peat | place: USA: New York... | reverse complement strand
TCGCCAAAACGAAAGCAAAGGCCAAACCCAAACACAAGGAGGCGGCCTGACGGCCGCATCACTTTGTTTCACAAAGCGGACAGATCACGTATTCTCAGAACCGGACAACTTGACTTGTTACCGACACCTGCCCCGCATCACGCCCGCAACAGGTTTCGCGCCAGAAAGATGACGTTCGCGGGGCGCTCGGCCAGGCGGCGCATAAAGTAGGGGTACCAGGCGTCTCCGTAGGGCACATAGAGGCGCACCCGGAATCCGTCGGCCACGAGCTGGCGTTGCAAGTCGCGCCGGATACCGTAGAGCATCTGGAATTCGAAACTTCCCGGAGCCACTCTGCGGGCGCGCACCCAGCGCACTGTTTCGACGATGATGGACGCATCGTGGGTGGCGATGGCGGGATTCGTCCCCCGCTCCAGCAACTGCTTTGTCAGGCGCAGGAAGCTGGTGTCGACATCGCGCTTCTTCGGCCACGCGACGGTGGCTGGTTCGCGATACGCGCCTTTGACCAGCCGGACCGGGATGGCGGCCGCATTCAGGCAATCGACGTCTTTCTCGCTGCGATAGAGGCAGGCCTGGATGACCGCGCGGACGCTCCCGTGGCGCTGGTGTACGGTTGAGACCACGCGCAGGGTCCGGTCGACGTACTCGCTCGCCTCCATGTCGATTTCCACGGCGCTTCCGAGCGAGCGGGCGCGCTGGACGAGCGTGGAGAAGTTGTCGAGGCAGATGTCTTCGCCCAGATCGAGCCCGAGCTGGGTGGGCTTGGCCGAAATCGTGGCACGAAGGCCGGCCGTGGCGATGCGATCGAGGATCTGCAGATAGGAATCCCGCGAAGCGCGCGCTTCTTCGACCGAGCTGACGTTTTCGCCGAGATGATCGAGCGTGGCCAGGATGTTCTCGGCCTCCAGCCCGCGGCAGACGGCCAGCTCCTCATCGAGGGTGCGGCCGGCAACAAAGCGGCGGGTCAGGGGTTGCGCGAAGGACGATGTTTCCATCCATTGCCGCAACCACCGCTGCCGCGAGAGAAAGAGCAGCGCTGTGCGCATCATGTTGTCATTCCGGTTGGTCGCCGTGACGACTGCCAGCCGGTGGCGGAATCCGCCATCAACTGTCGCGGCTCGGCAAGGTGATTTTACTGAGCCGCGCGCAGCAAGCGGTCTGCCACAGGCTGCCACACCAACATTGTACGGTGACGAAACAGGCGCTCAGACAAACAGGAGAAAGCAGCCGTAGCCGAGGCCGGCGCCCAGCAACATTCCGGCAATCACGTCGCTGACGAAGTGCATGCCGAGCACCACGCGCGATATGGCAATGCTGAAGGCGAAGAACAGCAGGGCGGCGGAAAGCGTGGGATAGAACAGGGCCAGCGCGACGGTGATGGCGAACGCGGTCATGGTGTGGCCGGACGGGAAGGAGAACTCGTCCGGCGGGAGCACCGTGGCCCAGCAGTGCGGTTCGATTTCGCACGGGCGCTTACGGCCGATCATGCGCTTAAGCGCCTGGAAACACCCGATGCTGAGCATGGCCGCGGCAGTGCCGGCAGCCAGGGCGTGGACGCGTTCGTGCCCTCCGAACAGCAGTATGATGGCGCCCACCACGTACCACACCCAGCCGTCACCGGCGCGCGTGGCCCCCATCATCCACCAGCGAATCCATCGGGGCGCGAACCAGTTGTTGGCTCTCCGCATCACCCGAAGGTCACCGGCCGCGATCCTGCCAAACATCACAAGCTCCTGATTCTATTCAAACCGGCGCGTGTTACATCTCGTTGAACGGGATGTAACGAAGCGAACAATTTCCAGTTGATTTGTCAGCGCGGGCCCTGCGGGCCGGTTCTCCACTGCTACCATGGACGCTTCCGGCAGTGGATCAGTTCCGGATGTGGGGCAGGTGGCAAACTGCGCTCCGATTTCCGTGCGCAGGATACAATCCCGCCCCACATGCCAATCTGACCCATCACCAGCGCCACCGGGGATCGGCGAATGTCGAAGAACATCGATTTCATTTACTTTGATGCGGGGGGCGGCCATCGCGCCGCAGCTACGGCGCTCAAAACCGTCGTGGAGCAACAGCGGTCGTGGGACGTGCGCCTGGTGAATCTTCAGGAAATCCTGGATTCGTTGGATATCTTCCGCAAAATCACGGGGATACGGCTGGAGGACGGGTACAATCTGGTGCTGAAGAAGGGGTGGACGCTGGGCGCGGCCGAACTACTGATGGCCGTGCACGGCCTCATCCGCCTGTACCATGGCGCACAGGTCCGGCTGCTGGGCGAGTTCTGGGGCAGGGAGACGCCCGACATGGTGGTGTCGCTGGTGCCGAACTTTAACCGGGCCATATGGCAGGCGCTGCAGGCCGTCAATCCGCAGGTTCCCTACGTCACCGTGATCACCGATTTCGCGGATTATCCGCCTCATTTCTGGATGGAACGGCAGCAGCAATTCCTGATCTGCGGGACCGAGCGAGCGGTGGCGCAAGCGATGCAAATGGGATACCACGAAGACCAGGTTTTTCTGACCTCGGGTATGGTGCTGCGGCCACGCTTCTATGACGTGCCGGAGACCGACGTGGCCGCCGAGCGCGTCCGGCTGGGGTTGCGGCCGGACCTGCCCACCGGCCTGGTCCTTTTCGGGGGCGAGGGATCGAGGGCGATGATGGACATCGCACGCGCGCTGAACCGCTCGGCGATATCGCTGCAGCTCATCTTCATTTCCGGCCGCAACGCGAAACTGCGCGAGCGGCTGGCCACGCTGCCGGTTCGATACCCGAGGTACGTCGAGGGATTCACCGGCGAGATCCCTTACTACATGCGGCTGGCGGATTTCTTCGTCGGCAAACCGGGGCCCGGCAGCATCAGCGAGGCGCTGGCCATGAAGCTTCCCGTGGTGGTGGTCAGCAACGCGTGGACGCTGCCGCAGGAGCGGTACAACGCCGAATGGGTGCGCGACAAGCAGGTGGGGGTGGTGCTGCGGTCATTCGACGACGTCGAGCGCGGCATTGCGGAACTGCTGGAGCCGGCGAACTTCGCACGCTTCCGGGAAAATGCGGCGGCCGTCCGGAACCGCGCGGTTTTTGAGATCCCGGAAATCCTGGCGCGCATCCTCGAACGGGCCTGACCTTGTGCAGTGGGGCAAACCCGGGGGGCAATCCCGTGGCCTACGCGGGGCTGTCAGCCCCGCCTGCCCCTGGGTTACGGCTCCGCTTCCTTGCAGGGCATTTAATCGGAACCCAATATCGGAACGACGACATCCGCCAACGCGTGGCCAAGCGTCAGGTGTTGATCCCGATCGAGGTGAACGCCATCCACTCTGCTGGAAGACGTGACTGTAGATGAGTCGAAAAAATGGCACGCGAGGGCGGAGCTTGTTTCCCGATAGGCATCGGCCAGCCCCGAACACCTTTGTTCCGCGTTGGAAAACTTCGCTGCAATGGCGCCTTGTGGAGAGCGAATCGGTGGCGGGCACACCACCAGGATCGGCGGGACAGGCATCCCGGGCTCGATCGGCGCCTGTCGTATTTCGTTCACCAGCGCGGCAATCCCCTGCGCTGCCGACCACGCATTGTTGTAAGGGTGCGAGAACTGAAAGTCATTCGTACCTAACATCAGGATGACCAGCGACAGCGGCGAATGGATCTCGATGCGCTGGGCCAACCCTTTCAAGCCATTGCGGCCCGGTTTGAAAGGATCGCCCCAAACGGTACGCCTGCCATTCAGACAATCCTCGATAACTCGCACCTTCCGGCCAGCATCGTTCAGTCCGGCTTCGAGCACTCCCGGCCAGCGTTGGTCGAAAGGCAATCTCTGACGGGTGTTGGGAATGATCCCCCATGTGAGCGAGTCCGAATACACGAGGATTTGGTGCATCGATTCACGAATTGTACCAGGCGCCTGCGGTGAAAGTCACTGCGCCTCCAATTCGGGGACAGGCACGAAGTTCCCGCGGCGACCGGTGGATTGTTATCGTGGCTTCCCGATGCGGGAATTCGTCGCGCGTCCCCGAATTGAATGGTCGACCACTTCTGCCACAGGCTGATAACGCTCACTCGGCTACCCAATAGGCGCGGCGTGCGCGCACGTGGTATTTCTCTGCGCCCTTCACGCGCACCTCGATGCTGTGCAGACCCGGAGCGGCATCGTTCGGCGGGGTGAAGCTCAGCAGGTACTGGCTGTGCAGGTCGGCGCCGGTTTCCGTGATGATGCGTTCGAGTCCGCTCTGCTTCAGGAAGGAGAACTGCGCACCTCCGGTCTCGACGGCGAGGCGTCGCGCCGCCATCTTTTTCGCGTTGCGGGCCAGCTCGGTGAAGACGGCGAGGTAGTTCGGCCCGGAGTCGAGTGGAGGCGCGTCCGCGGGCTTCGCCGTGAAGGGCGTGGCGTAGGCCGAGTAGGTGGCCGCATAGACGACGATCCCCTGCTGCTGGGCCAGTTCGACGGCGCGGCCAAGCTTAAGCTTGCTGCCGCGGTCGCGGCTCTCGGAGACGATCAGGAGCACGCGGCGCGAGTCCGCTTTGCGCTCGGCGAACATCTTCGCGGCCAGCTCCACGGCATCGAGCATGCGCGCGGTCAGCGCCTGCGAGCCGGCGGTGAGCCTGGTGAACGCGTCCGCGATGACGGCCGGGTCGGAGGTGAACTCCTGAACCAGATGCAGGTCCTCGTCGAAGGCGATCACGGCGGCCTCGCCACGTTCTCCCGTGATCAGCGGCTGAATCATCGCTCCGATTTTGCGAACCTTCGCGAGAACCGCCGCCGAAATGGCCGCTCCCTGCACCGCCACGATGAGTGAAATGGGCGCGACACCCGTGTCCGGGGTATCCACCCGCACCGTGCGCGGCGTGCCATCGTCGAGGAGCTCGAAATCGGCCGCGCCGAGACCGGTAACGTACCCACCATTGGCGTCGAGCACGGCAACCGGGACCATCACAAGGCGCGACTCGGAACGAATCACCTGCTGAGCGTACGCGGCCAGCGCCGGAGCGCTGAGAGAGGCGAGGAAGGTTCGGCGCAGCATAAGCAGGGGTGTGCAATCGGGCTGCCGTCAGGCGTCCGTCTCTTCGACGAGGCGCTCGACGTTGACTTGGTAGATGGCCATCCGGCCGTCCTTGTCGCTTTGAAACAAAACGTGCTGACTGTCCGGAGTGAACCGCGGAGTGACCAGCGCGGGGTCGCTGGCGCGGTGCTCGCACAAGGTCAGCTCGCGCCGGACCGAGCGCAACAGCAGCAGCACGCCGGGCGATGCCTTGCTGGCGCTGGCGCCCACGAACACGCTGGCATCCGCGTTTCTTCCAAAGCTGACAAAGCGGCTGGTGTTGGAGATGAGGGAGTCGCGGCCAGTGGCGATGTCGAACGAGCGAATGGTATTCGGCTGGGCCGCATCGGCCGGGATGCCGAGGTAGAGAACGCCGGCACCGTCCGGCGACCAGATGGCGGGCCCTGCAGCCTTGACGAGCAACCGCGAACCGGGGGCAAGCCGCATCTCGTTTACTCCCTGGCGAAAGAGCACCTCGTCCGCGCCAGGACGCGCCATCGGGTTGCGGATCTCCACGGCGGACTCGCCCATGGTGGTGGCGGCGCCGGCGCGCGCAAGAGGAACCTGGCGGAGCCGCCATCCGGTCGCGCTCTTTTCCACCAGAACGGCGAACGCGCCGTCGTGGGAGACGGAGAAACCGTCGGTGGGTTCGAACTCGTCCGGCACCCGGTAGACCACGCGCGGCCGGGCCGGTTTCACCTGCTGAATCATAAGCGAGCGCCCGGCGAGACAAGCGAAGAAACGTTCGTCGGGAAGCGACGTCACGGCCAGCGGGAGCACAGGATCGGCACCGGTCAACTGGCGCGATTCACCGGACTTCAGGTCCATCCGGTACACCTGCATCTGCCCGGTTCGATCGTTCGAATACAGCAGGGAGTGGCCGCGGCGCGTGGCCGTGCTGAGGTGCCACGCCGGCAGCAGGCTGGTGTGCGTCGGGTCGGTCAGGCGCGTGACCGGGATTTCGGTGGCCGCATCCGCGTAGCGCTTGAATTCCGGCGCGATGACGGAGCCGGTCTGCGCTCGCGTCACGATGGCGCCAGAGATTGCGGACAGCAGCGCTCTGCGCGTGAGCCGGGCATCCGAGGGCATGGTTGATAGAATGAACCGCCGTGGGGCGCTTCCGAAAATACATTGTAGCGACCGTGTTGATTCTGGCGACGGTTGGCGCCTTTTGGTGGATGGCAAGGAACAGGCCCGGGGCGCCGGCGCTCGCGCCGCATGATCGGGAGCCGGCCGCGGACCGCGCCGCCAACGATACCGACGAAGCACCACCGGTTGCCGATTGGAACCAGAGCGTGTCCGCGGCCATGGCCGGGCGCTCCGGCGTGGCCGTGGTGGTGGAGCGGGCGAGCGGGCGTATTCTGGCCAGTCACAACCTTGCGCTCGCACAACGCATGGCCGCGCTGCCGGGTTCGACGCTGAAGCCATTCGTCGTGTGGGCCCTGCTGGATCTTCATCGCCTCGGCGCAACCGAGACGCTGCTCTGCCCGCGTACGCTGGTCATCGCCGGACGCAGCTTCGCGTGCACGCATCCCGTGCTGGACAGCCCCATGACGGCCGAGACGGCTCTGGCGTACTCGTGCAACAACTTCGTGGCACACTTCGCTTCGAGATTTCGGGACGGAGATCTGGCGGGCTTCCTGCGCGCGCACGGCTTCAGCAACGCGGCGCCCGCGCTGGGCCCGGATCGCATTCGAATGCAGGCATTGGGCGAAGCGGACGTGCGGGTGACGCCACTGGAGCTGGCGCGGGCCTATGCGCGGCTGGCGGACACGGCGCCCGACGTGGTGAAGCAGGGACTCCGATCCGCCGTCCTGTACGGCACCGCGCAACTGGCTGGCGGGAGCGGCCTGTCCGGCAAAACGGGAACGGCTGGCGGCCGCGCCTGGTTCGCTGGCTTCACGCGGGAGGTGGCCGTGGTGGTGGTGATGCCCGGCGCTTCGGGCGGCGGCGATGCGGCGCCGATCGCCAAGCAGATTGTGGCGCCCGGCGGCGTGTGGGTGGGGCGCGAGAAGCGCGGATCGCCGCCGTTGCGCACCTACATGCGCATGGAAGAATACGTGGCCGCCGCGCTGGCGGGCGAGTGCGGGGACCTCCGCTCCGGCGAGGCGCTGAAGGCGATGGCGGTGGCGATTCGCACCTACGCCGCGCGATTCCGCAATCGGCACCGGGCGGAGGGGTTCGATCTCTGCGACACCACACACTGCCAGCGGCTGCGGCCCGACGCCGTGAACAAGAGGCTGCTGGCGGCAGCGCGCGACACTGCCGGCGAACTGTTGTGGTACGAAGGCGCGCCGGCGCACAGCTACTACTCGCAGGATTGCGCGGGCGTGACCGAAGCGGCCGCCAGCGTCTGGCCCGACGAGGCGCATCCCTATCTCACGTCGGTGAAGGATTCGTTCTGCACTCGTCAGGGCCACGCCGGATGGCAGTTCGCGGTGTCGCCCGCGGCGCTCCGAGCGGCGCTGGAGAAAGCGGGCCTGAGCGCGCCCGCGCGGATCGAGGAGGTGACGGTGTCTCAGCGAAGCGATTCGGGGCGCGCGCGGGAGATTCGTCTGCGAGGCGGGGGCGGGGAAGTACGGGTGGCTGCTTCAAGCCTGCGCTTTGCCATCGGCCGAACGCTGGGATGGGACAGCCTGAAGAGCACGCTCTTCGACGTGCGGCGCGAAGGAATTCAGTTCGTTTTTCGCGGCTACGGCGCGGGGCATGGGGTGGGGCTTTGCCAGAAGGGCGCCGATGTTATGGGGTTGGAAGGGCGGACTTACCGCGAGATCCTTGCGTTCTACTATCCGGGCACGGCCGTCGGCCAATCCGCGCAGAGTTTCGCCTGGCGGAGGCTCAACGGCGAGCGGGTGGAGTTGTGGACCATGGCCGCAGGCCGCGACCAGAGGCTGGTGCCGGTTGCCGACGCCGCGCTGCGTCAGGCCGAGGCGATCACCGGAATGAACGCGCGAGTGCGCCCGCTGATGCGGGTGTATCCGACGGTGGCGGCGTTTCGCAACGCCACGGGCGAGCCGGGCGTGGTGGCCGGGGATGAACGCGGGCGGGTGATCCGGCTGCAACCGGACCCGGCGGCGCAGACCGTCCTGCACGAAATGCTGCACTTCGTGATGGAGGCCAACACGCGGCCGGATGTGCCGCTGTGGTTCCGCGAAGGTCTGGCGGCTTGGCTGGCGGGCGACAGCGTGGTCTCCGAACGGATGCGGGCGCTGGCCGCGCGGCATGGGCGCGCGGAGATGCTGGGCTGGTTGAAAACCGGGCTGCCCGCGGGATTGTGAGGGGGCGTTTCGCACCGCGATGTACACTGGTCGTTTCAAGCAGGGAAAACGCAGTGCTTTACAGGAAGGCGCCCCGAACCGGAGACCAGTTGTCCATTCTTGGTTTCGGTTGCATGCGCCTGGCGCAGAAAGATGGCCGCATTGACGAAGAACGGGCGGCCCGCCAGATCCGCCACGCCATCGACAACGGAGTGAATTATCTCGATACGGCCTGGCCCTATCACGGCGGCGAAAGCGAGCCCTTTGTCGGCCGCACGCTTGCCGGCGGATACCGCGAGCGTGTGAAACTCGCCACCAAGCTGCCGTCCTGGCTGATCAGGAACCGCGCAGACATGGACCGCTTCCTCGACGCCCAGCTCAAGAAGCTGGACACGCTGCGCATCGATTATTATCTGATTCACTCGCTCCGGGGAGATACCTGGGACCGGCTCGCGGCGCTCGGCGTCACGGAGTTTCTCGACCAGGCCCGGTCCGACGGGCGGATCGCGAACGCCGGTTTCTCTTTTCACGGGCTCCGCGATGAGTTCAGACATACTATCGACGCATATCCGTGGCAATTCTGCCAGATTCAGTATAATTACCTAGATCAGGAGAACCAGGCCGGCGCCGAGGGATTGAAGTACGCCGCATCGAAGGACCTCGCCGTGATCGTCATGGAGCCGCTTCGTGGCGGCGTGCTGGCCGCCTCTCCGCAGCCTCCGGCCATCGCCGCCCTGTGGCAGGAGGCCGAACGGCTCCGCACCCCCGCCGAGTGGGCTCTGCGATGGGTCTGGAACCATCCTGAGGTGACCGTGGTCTTGTCCGGGATGAACGACGAAGCGCAGGTGGACGAGAACCTGCGGATCGCCGCCGAAGCGCGTCCCGGCTCGCTTACCGCCGCCGAAGCCGGTCTGCTGGACAAAGTGGGCGGGAAATACCACGAAATCATGAAAGTGGGCTGCACCGGCTGCGGATACTGCCAGCCTTGTCCGTCGGGCGTGGATATTCCCGGCAGTTTCGAAGCACTCAACGCGTTTCACACTTTCGGCAAGACCCAGGAGGCCGCATTTCTCTACGTGTTGCGGGCGGGCGGAATACTGACCGGGCAGCCGGCTTATGCTTCGCTGTGCTCGCAGTGCCGGGATTGCATCGATAAATGCCCCCAGCGCCTGCAAATCCCGGATCTGCTGGAGCTGGTGGCGGCCCAGTTCGAAGGAGCGGGGCTGAGGGAGCGCGAGACCATGGCCCGCCGCCTCTTCAGCGCCTGAGAGCGCGCCGAATAGTAATCGGGTCCGCCAGGCCCCTTTGCTACAATAACGTCTTAACCCTATATGTTTCTTGGACTGGAGCACACGGCCATCGCCTCGCCGGACCCGCGGGGTCTCGCCGAATGGTACGTCGAGCATCTCGGGTTCCGTATTAACTTCGAGTACGATGGCAACTTCTTCGTGCGCGCTCCGGACGGGTCGATGCTGGAGATCATTCCGGCGGAGGGAGTGGCCCTGCCCGCGGCGCTGAAAGATCCGGGCCTCCGTCACCTCGCTATCGCGGTGGACGATTTCGATGCCTGCTACGAGCATTTGAAGCGCCATGGAACGAACTTCCTGGCGGAGCCGTATGAGAACCAGGGGAACCGCCTGGTGTTCTTCACCGACGCCGATGGCAACTTCCTGCATCTGATTCACCGGCCGAACCCGCTCCCCTGAAGGCTGATCCATTGCTCCAACGCACTTTCAAGGCGTTTCAATACCGCGATTTCCGCGTCATGTTCATGGGCTCATGCACTTCCAGCGTGGGCACGTTCATGCAGGTTGTGGCGCAGTCGTGGCTGGTCTTTTTTCTTTCGAAATCGAGCTTCTTTTTGGGGCTGGATTCGTTTCTGGGCCAGATTCCGATTTTCCTGTTCTCGCTGCTTGGCGGCGCGGTGGCAGACCGCATCGAGCGCCGCCACCTGCTGCTCGGCTCGCAGTACATTCAAATGACCTGCGCGTTCACGCTCGCGGTGGTGTACGCGCTGGGGTACATCCAGGTGTGGCAGATCCTGATGCTGTCGTTCGTAGTGGGTCTAGCACAATCGTTCGGAGGGCCGGCCTATTCGGCGCTGATTCCCAGCCTGGTGAAATCCGAAGACCTGCCCAACGCGATCGCGCTGAACTCGATTCAGTTCAACTTGGCGCGTGTGATCGGCCCCATGCTGGGCGGCATCGCGCTGAAGCAGCTCAATGCCACGTGGTGTTTCGGCCTCAACGGGCTCTCCTTCGTGGCGGTGATTATTTCGTTGTACGTGGTGCGCACGCGCTTCATGCCTGCGCGCACGGGCGACTCGATACTGACCAGCGTGAAACAGGGCATCCACTTCATCCGCGGACGCGACGGCATGGTCGGGCTGATCGCGCTGGCATTCCTGATGACCATGCTGTGCTTCCCGCTGATGGTGTTCCTGCCGGTGTTCGCGAAAGACGTTTTTCACGGCGGGCCGGGCGCTTTCACCATTCTGCTGTGCTCGTCGGGCGCGGGGTCGGTACTGGGGGCACTGGCGGTGGCCACCATGGACCGGTTGCAGCGGCGCGGCCGGATCGCGCTGGTGTTGCTCATCGTGTTGGGCGTGTTGATGCTGGGCTTCTCGCTGTCGAAGGTCTTCCTGCTCAGCGCGTTTCTGCTCTTTCTGTCCGGCGGCGTGCTGATGGGAGTATTTGCGACCATCGGCTCGCTGGTGCAGTTGATCACTCCCAACGAAATGCGCGGGCGCGTGATGAGCGTGTACAACGTGGCCTTCCGCGGCGGGATGCCATTCGGGAGTCTGGCGGTGGGCCTGCTGTCGGTGCGGTTCACGGCCCCGGCGGTGCTGGCGGTGAACGGCGTGCTACTGTCGCTGCTGGGCGTATGGTTCCTGCTGGTGCAGCGGCGCGTGGCGGCTCTGTAGGGGCGGAGTGATAGACTGCCGTTAGAGGAGACAAGTGCCGGACGGATTGGTCACGATAGGCTCGTACAGCACGCCGTACGAAGCCGGTTTGGTGAGAGCCGAACTGGAAGCCTTCGACATCGATGCGTCCCTCGTAGATGCAGACACAATCAGCGTCAACTGGCTGTGGTCGAACGCCCTCGGCGGAGTCAAGGTTCAGGTTCTGGAATCCGAAGTCGAAGATGCGCTTCGCGTCCTTGCGGCGCAACCGGGCGAGGAACCGGACGCGTCGGCAGCGACGGTCTGCCCGCGCTGCGGTAGTGCTGACACGCACTACTTCCTCGACAAGCGTGCCAGCTTTCTGACGTGGTTAGTGCTCGGTCTTCCCGTGGTTCCCGCGTTTTCCAGGAGGGCGTGCGGTGGATGCGGATTCAAGTGGAAGCCTTGAGACGCACCCTTTGCATGAAGAGAACTCGTAAAACCGTCGGGCCGGTCCCTGCCGATGCCATTGCGCGGTTGGCCGGCCAGGGGAAGGACATTTCCCGTTTTTTCCGGGGCAAGGCCGCATGCTCCGGCCGATCCAGCGCGTCAACGTGAATCTCACTGCCGCCATGCTGGACGAGCTTGACAAGCCGCCAAGCATCTCAACGTGAGCCGGCAAGCGGTCATCAAGACGCTCGTGCGGCAACTCTCGATGAACACTACCCGGCCTAACCCCAATACTGTTCACTTAAGCACCTTGATGTACGTGGCATAGTTGACTGGACCGGTCGCCGAGACGTTACGCGGGCGAAGCGGGAACTTGCTCATCTTGCGCTTGACGCCCCGTGGAATCTGCCGGCC
>Ga0326727_10022831_pt1 | contig 12026 bp, 7 predicted proteins | sample MB2enrmetagenome_FD_207643 | JGI IMG/M metagenome (GOLD analysis project Ga0326727, IMG submission 207643) | Lab enriched peat soil microbial communities from McLean, Ithaca, NY, United States - MB29MY | ecosystem: Environmental > Terrestrial > Soil > Wetlands > Peat | place: USA: New York... | reverse complement strand
ACATTATTGGTTACGAGCACACCTTCGTCCATGCTGTGCATGACTTCCTCGTAGCCCTCGAGACCGGCCGGCCGCCCCAGCCCGGATTCGACGAAGGCGTGAAGGTGCAAGCCGTCCTCGAGGCGGTGGAGCACTCGGCCAAGTCGGGGCAGTGGGAAAAGGTGAAAGTCTAGGAGTCAGGATTCGGGATTCAGGGAAAGGAGCGGGGCTAGGGGCTGGGGCCTAGGGGCTAGGGAGTAAGAAGAGACGGGGCTCGAGTTCAGTTTATTCCCTAGTCCCTAGCCCCCAGCCCCCTCTTTCGATAAGGTACAAGCTTATGGCATACGTGATGGGAATTGATGTTGGAACCACCGGCACACGGGCGATCATTGTCCGCCCGGACGGTCATATTTTGGGAGCGGCCACGGGCGATCACCAGCCTATGAAAATGCTCAAGCCCGGCTGGGCGGAGCAGGAGCCCGAGGACTGGTGGCGTGCAACTTTGGTTGCGATCCGGGGTGCCCTCGAGCAGGCCCAACTCAAGGGCGTGGACATCGACGCCGTAGGATTTTCAGGGCAAATGCACGGCGTGGTTTTGATGGACAGCACCCCGGCAGTCCTCCGGCCTGCTCTGATCTGGTGCGACCAGCGAAGCCAGGCGCAATGCGACTGGGTCACGTCGACCGTTGGGGCGGAGCGATTGATCAAGCTGGTCTCCAATCCCGCCCTCACCGGTTTCAGCGCGCCCAAGCTGCTCTGGATACGAGATGAGGAGCCACGGGTCTTCGACCGCGCCGCTCACTTCCTGCTGCCGAAGGATTTTGTGCGTTTCCGTCTAACGGGCGAATTTGCCACCGATGTCTCCGACGCTTCGGGCACTTTGCTGTTTGATGTAACGAACCGCCGCTGGTCGAAGGAGATGCTGTCGGCGCTGGATCTGGACGCCAAGCTCCTGCCCCGCGCCTACGAATCGGTTGAAATCACCGGACAGATCACTCGCGAAGCCGCCGTGCTCACCGGCCTGAGCGCCGGAACGCCTGTGGTAGGGGGCGCGGGCGACCAGGCGGCCAGCGCCGTGGGTAACGGAATCGTCGAGGCCGGCCTAACCTCCGCCACGCTGGGCACCTCCGGCGTGATATTCGCTTACACCGAGGCGCCCAAGCTCGACCCCAAGGGCCGCATCCATACTTTCTGCCACGCCGTTCCCGGCAAATGGCACGTGATGGGAGTCACGCAGGGCGCGGGGCTATCGCTGCGCTGGTTCCGCGATAATTTCGGAGCCTCGGAAAGCTGGTACGCCCGCCACACTGACGTCGACCCCTACGACCTTATCATCGATGAGGCAAGGAATATTCCGTCTGGAAGTGGAGGCCTGCTGTGGCTGCCGTACCTGATGGGTGAACGAACCCCTCACCTTGATGCCCAGGCGCGAGGCATGTGGTTCGGACTGACTGCCGCGCACACCCGCGCGCACCTGATTCGTTCCATCCTCGAGGGAGTGGCGTTCAGCCTGCGTGACTCGATTGAGATCTTCCGAGAATTGAAGATTCCCGTGGAGCAGATTCGCGCCTCGGGCGGCGGCTCACGCAACTTCACCTGGCGGCAAATCCAGGCTGATATCTATGGCACGGAACTTGTGATCCTGCGGACTTCCGAAGGATCTGCATTTGGGGCAGCTTTGCTCGCGGGCGTCGCATCAAAAGCCTATTCCAGCGTCCCGGAGGCCGCTTGCGAGGCCATCCAGGTTAAAGAGAGCATGGCCCCCTTGGCGGAAAACGTCAAGGCTTACGACCGCTATTACCAGGTGTATCGCGCCCTTTACCCCGCCGTTCGCGATCTGGCGCATACGCTGGCGAAGATCGACTAGGGAGTCGCGTTGAATGACGAACCCACTTCGCACAGGAGATGACAGTCTCTCCGGCTTGTAGGTGCCAAATGAAAACTCGTCTAGCGTTACTTGCGTCAGTCTGCTTGTTCCCATTGTTTTCTCTGGGAGGCTTCGCCGTGGAGAATTATGCGGTCAAGAAAGAAGTCGTGGAAGGTCACGCCACATACCATCTGCTCGATTCCAAACTGAAAATGGACATCGGCATAGTGCCGGACATCGGCAACTTTGCTTACCAGTTCAAGGTGGACGGAAAAGACGTACTGATTCCGGTGGAGTCCTTTAGGGACTACCTCGATAAGCACACCTTCGGCTGGGGAATTCCCTTTCTGGCGCCGTGGGCGAACCGGCTTGATCAGGACTACTACTACTTTGAGGGCAAGAAGTATCTGCTGAATGATAGCCTGGGAAACATCATTCGCGATAATTTCAAGCAGCCCATGCACGGCCTGCTGGTTTTCGAGCCCCGTTGGGAAGTAGTGAAAACCGGGGCAACGGCCGCGGACGGTGCGTTCATTGCTTCGCGCCTGGAGTTCTACAAGTACCCCGATCTGATGGCGCAGTTTCCCTTCGCGCAGGTTTATGAAATGACCTACCGCTTGAAGGAGGGGAAACTCGAGTGCACGACCCGAGTCACGAACGTCGGCCATTCCGACCTTCCCGTCCATTTTGCATTTCATCCCTACTTTCACCCGGACGGCCCGCGCCAGGAATGGAAGGTGACCATTGGCGCTCAGAAACACTGGATTGTCACCCGTCAACTGATTCCCACGGGCGAGACTGAGCCCACCGAGAAGTTTCTGCCCGGCGTGACCAAGGGGGTAGCGCTCGACAAGACCTTCATCGACGACGGCTTCTCCGATTTTGCCCGCGACTCAAAAGGTCTCGGCCACGTCGTCATTCACGGCAAGAGTCAAGAGATCGAGGTTCTGTACGACAAACAGTTCGATTACGCGATTGTCTACGCTCCTCTCAATAATGATCTGATCTGCGCGGAACCTCAGTTGGGCCCGACTGACGCCTTTAACCTCCAGCACGAAGGGAAATTCAAACACTTGGTCGTCCTGGGGCCGGGCAAGATCTTTGAGGCTTCGTTCTGGATTGTCCCGACGGGGTTCTAGGCTCGGACCTGGGGCCCTCTCCCTTGGGGAGAGGGTGTCTCGCTTCGGTGCTTTCACCAGCCGAAGCGAGACGGGTGAGGGGTCGTTTGCGGAGATTGGCATCGCGGGCCGCGGGTTTGCGCGGCCATTAGACTTCAGTTCGCCGGAGAAATGGCGAGGGGGAACATTACCGATGCGAACGCTTGGTGCGATAACGAAGCTCACAAAGGGAAGTAACCCCTCACCCGACCTGCGACGGCTGATGGAAACGCCGTCGCAGGCCACCCTCTCCCCGAGGGAGAGGGCAGTCTTTCAAAAAGTTGCGAGGGTTCTCATTGGCTGCGCCCTCGGTGGTTTGCTAGCATCCCTTATCGCCCCGCTCGGAACGCAGCACAAGCAGTCGGCGTCAAGTTTGTTGACTTTATTTTCAGCGAGGTTGGTCATGGCAGCACAGACAGATTCCTTTTCCGCAAGATTAGAAAAGACTCAATTCAACGGCTGGAACGCTTATCGCCTGACGAACGGCATCATCTCCCTTTATGTTACGCCGGACATCGGTGGCCGCGCCATTCAGCTTGAGTTAGGCGGGAAGGGGCTCTTCTTCGTCAATAAGGAGTTGGCCGGCAAGGTCCTGCCCGCCGAACAGAACAATCTCAAATCCGGCTGGGCCAATTACGGTGGCGACAAAGTCTGGCCGGCGCCGGAAGGCTGGATGAACGACGAGCAGTGGCCCAGCATTCCGTATTACATTCTCGACGGCAGCAGATTTGCCGCGGAGGTGGTTACAGAGACGCCCGCCGAAGTCGCGGTCCGCGTGACCAGTCCCGCCGACCCGCGCAGTGGCGTGCAGTTTGTGCGGACGTATCACGTCTACGCGGGAACCACGCGCCTGAAGGTTGACCAGGTGATGCGCAACATCAGCCATCGGCAGATTCGATGGGGCATCTGGCACCTCATTCAGAACGACGCTGCCGATGCTCACGACCCCACAAGACCTAACCCGGACCTTTACATGTATCTTCCACTCAGCGCCCACAGCCAGTATCCCCAGGGCTACTACAATCCGTACGGCGATGCGCGACATCCCAGCTACCAAGTACAGCACGGTGGCCGGATGTTGCAGGTGCATTATCTCTATCGGGTGGGCAAGGCCGCCGCGGATACCGACCGTGGCTGGTACGCGGTGGTCAACGGACAGAAAAGCGTCGGCTTCGTCGAGAACTTTACACCCTTTCCGGAAAAGGAATACCCGGACGGGGCCGCAGTGGAAACCTGGAATAACGGTTCGGGCGTTATCTCTCGCGGCCCCTGGGATCAGACCCTTCCTGATGACCCGAGGCAGAATCCTTACATCCTGGAAACCGAGGTGCTCAGCCCCTACGCGGCCCTCAACCCGGGAGAGGAGTACTCCTTCCCGGTTTATTGGTCGCCCACCAGCGTCACGAACCCTGTGCGCAACGCCGTTTGGGCCGGTGCCATCTCCGAGCCGCTTACCGGAAAACTGGAAGGCGGCCAGGTTAGTCTGAACGGCGTCTTTGGCGTCTTTGGTCCTGGCGGACTGGTCGCCTCCGTTTACAGCGTGATGGGAGAGGAATTGAGTCGAGTGACGTTGCAATCCGTTGACCCCAGAGAGGTTGTTCGACTCGACAAGTCCATCCCGGCGCCCGCCGGCGCTTTCCGCGTGAGCGTCTTTGTGCAAGACCCGCAGGGAGAGAACCGCGGGTACCTCGGCAATGTGGTATTGAAGTAGGCAGGTTGGCAGATGGGCAGGTCGGCAGGTAGGCAGGTCGGCGGATGGGCAGGTAGGCAGTAGGAATGGGTTGCTGAAAGGTCCCCCGTAACAGGAATCCCTCGACGAAGCCCCCCTCTCCCTCGCGGCCCGAGACAGATGGAATTCATTAAAGCAGGTCCAACGATCTTCGACTGCCCACCTGCCCATCTGCCTAGCTGCCGACCTCCCCATCTGCCGACCTGCCTGTTTTCTAGTACCGTCGTACTGTTGCCATCTCACCCCACTAAATAGACACTGCTAACGAGGCGGCACCCGTGCCAAACGCTTGACTGCCATCGCGTGCGGAGGACCGCGGAGCTCAAAAGTGGGAGATCCGCACTTCCAAGTTGGCAATCGGCGGTAGTTGGGGGGCCCACTTGCGGACTGCTATTGCTACACACCCGAAGGCCGTTTGTTCTCCATCGACGACAGTACATTCGCAAGGAGTAGAGTGGTCGAGAAGCTGTGCCGGTGTGGGGACGGCCGCCGGATGGAATAGCAGTTTGTCAAGCGGCGGTCAAGTTTTGGAGGGGAAAACCGCCAGGCCATGACGTTCGTCTGGCGGGCCTCAACCCGCGGGTCCTCACGCGTCGAGTGGATGGTGGTGGCGGTGATGTCAGTTCTTGCCGCCATCGCCATCCCGCGGGTCTCAGGAGCGTTCTAGAACGGGCTTAACGACCCACATGGTACGCACGTACCGTTGTCAGTTCAGCCCATTGGATCAATGCTGATAGCTAGAAGGCGGCCGGGGGAAACGCTTGACGGCCAGCGGCTGCAGAACTACGCGGATCTCGAAAGCCGGAGGTGCGCGCTTTCAGATTTGCCATCAGCGGAGACTCGCAGGTTTTCCGTGCGCGCGGATATCGACAAATCGCCAAATGCTCTCGGTTGCGGACGTAGCCTCGTGCAATGGCGGTGGACACTGCGCTCCGGAGGCCAGGGCGCCGGCCCATCAGGTCTGGCGCGGAAAGTTAGCCTGCCATGGGAGGGGGGCTTTTCGCTAGTCGAACTTGCGTTCACGCTGGCCATTATCTGCATTGTCGTGGTGGTGGTCTTTGAGGCGTACGCCAACGCTTACCCCGCCTTCCGGGCGACCTCGGCGGTGCAACTCTTGCAGTCCCAGTTGCGCCAGGCCCGCGAGGTTTCGATCGACCAGCGGCGAAGCGTCCAGGTCACATTTAAGGGGACAGCGGAACTTGTTGCTGTAGTTCAGGGAATCAACGGAGGCTCTAACACCCAGATCTACGATTACTTTCTTCCGGAAGGGTTGAAGTACGTGCTGCTGTCCGGAGTTCCGGATACGCCCGACGGCTACGGAAACTCGTATGCCGTCAACTATAACTGCCCCAGCAACACTCTCCCCTGCACCATTACCTTCCAGAGCGACGGATCCGTGCTGGACGGCGGTGGCGCTTACGCCAACGGTTCCATCTTCATCGGCATCACTGGTCAGGCCCAGACGGCGCGCGCGGTGACAATTCTCAGCGCCACTGGAAGAATCAAAGACTGGTCCTACAACGGAAGCGCGTGGCATTAGGGTGGAGTTTATGGATTCAGCGAACTCGATCCCGTCTGACGAGCGTGGCTTCACCCTGCTCGAAGTGTTGATTGCCTTGGCGGTGCTCATGGTCGGCCTGATGTCACTTGCCTATGGAATTGGGATCGGGCTGGCCGTGGTGCAGATGTCCACCATGGATACCATTGCGCGCGAAAAGGCCCGGGAAGCTATGGAGGACGTCTTCACGGCACGCGATACTTCAACGATCAGTTTCACCCAGATTTGCAATATCCCTACGGGAAGCAATCCCAATAATTGTCTTTTTGTAAACGGCCTCACGCCCATGTATACCGCCGACAGCAGCGGGCTTGTGAACACCAACGCGGCAGCAACACAAGGGGTGCTTGAGACCTATGTGACGCCCGGGCCGGATGGGATCCTGGGCACCGCGGATGACATTACTTACAATCTCACCGGTTTCCAGCGCTCGATTCAGGTGACTTCGGTCAGCTCGAGCGATGGTTATACTGTGCTGGCGCAAGTTACGGTCACGATTCAGTACAACCCTCTCCCGTGGCTGTCGCGGACCGTTACCATGGTCACGGTGATGTCTCCCTATGTCTGAACGAATTCACAGTCCGTCCGGGCCGCCTTCTGCGGCGGGGTTCAGCCTCGTCGAGTTGCTGACCGCCATGGCGCTATCGCTGCTGATGTTTGCCATGACCTTCGTCCTGGTCCAGCAGCTCGATAACACCGCCGATGTGGTGGGCAGCATGAGCGACGTCAACCAGAATTTGCGCGCCGCCGTGAATATGGTGTCGCGTGATCTCTCCCAGGCCGGGGAGAATATCCCTTTGGGTGGCATTCCCCTCCCCTACGGTGGCACGGCGACCTCGATCAAACGGCCCTACCCCTCGACGTCGACGTTTCCCACTCCCCTCTCCGGGAGCGCGCTATACATGCCCGTGCTGATTGCCGGCAACGGCCTGGGGCCGTCGCAAGGCAGCGGAAGCACGGCGATCTCGACGGACGTGGTCAGCCTGATCGGAGTAAATCAAAGCTCGAGCTTCAACCAGACGGTCGTGAGTACAACGTCCCCAAACCAGCCCACCTTTTCCTCGACCTCGGCCACCATCACCGTCTCCACGACGGCGGCCGGCTACGTCTCGCCCGGGCAGTTGGTCATGCTGAGGAATGCCAATGCCAGTTGCTTGCTGGCGGTCTCCTCGGTGAATACCACCACCGGCGTCATCACCTTTGCGCATGCAGACACCACGAATGACCTCATGGGCGTCAACCAATTCCCGACCGTGTCGGGGACCACTGGCGCCATCACTTCGGGCCCGACCAGTGGAACAATTCTCCAGCTTGAAACCGCGACGGTGAACAGTGGCAAGACGACGTATGCCTGGCCTACGACTCTGACGGCCTATCCCATCTCGATGATGACCTACTATGTGGATAGTTCCACTCCCGAGAGAAATCTTGTCAAGCTGACTTCCATGGGCACGAACGCGTGTGCGGCGGTCTCCTGTACGAACGTGGTGGCTTTGGGCATTGACGTCATGCAAGTTTATTACAGCCTTTCGCCCCCCGCGACGCTGAACGGTGTAACGTCGGACCCCACGGAGAATCCCTGGCCAACCACCACCGATAACACCAATACCCCCAACGATATCCGTAAGGTGGTCTTGAACATAGTGGGCGAAACCAACCACAAGAACTTTGCGAATAGCCAGTGGTACTCGAAAGAGATCAGGAATTCGGTGACGGTTCAGAACTTGGACTTCTACAACAAGTACAATCTTGGCTCCAACATGACGCAGAACTGAGGGATTCTAGAGAGGAAGCATGAAAAGCCATGGAGTTCGGGAATCGGGAGCAGCTCTTATTGTCGCCATGCTTCTGATGCTGGTGTTCACCATCATGCTGATCGGGTTTTACTTTGTCACCAGCGGCGAGCAGAAAGTCGCCTGGAGCAGCCGGGATAACGGGGTGACTTATTACTGGGCCGTCGCCGGGCTCGAACAGATGAGTAACCTGATTGCCGACTATTTTGCCCACACCGCATCTCCAACACCGGCCACGATCTCCAACTGGGTGACCAACTCTTCCAACTTCCAGACGTACCCGACCACCATCAGCACCTCCGGCATCCCCTTAGTAACAGCCACCTACACGCTCTATTGTGCGGCGCCGCCCACTCCGGGCCCGTGCAGCGATACGACCATGGTGATGTCCCTCTGCTCTACGGTGGGCAGCACGCTGGGAACCTGCACCGGAACCATCGGAGGGAACGGCCCGCTTGCCGGCCTGGAGGGCCTGATCGCCCCCTTCCAGCTTACCGTGGTCGCCGATGGCCCCAGCAACACGGAAGTCAAGTTAACCCGGACGGTGCAGGAAGTCGCTGTCCCCATATTCGAGTTTGGCATTTTCTCTGACAGCGACCTCTCGTTTCACGCCGGCGCCGACTTCAATTTCGGCGGCCGCGTACACACCAATGGCAACTTGTATCTGGCGGAAGATGGCGGCGCCACGCTGAACCTCAACGATCACGTCACCGCCGCTAAGGCAATTATTCGGGAGCAGCTTGTCAATGGCTACACAATGGCGACGTACCCAAACGTTTGTTCCGCTTACACGAACTCCTACTGTAGTTACGTCAACGTGTTGACCACCTCGAACGGCTGCCCGGCGGGGACTGACGGGTCTCAATCGGGGAATTGCCTGACCTTGGCGCAAAACCAAGGCAGCGTCGAGAACGGGCCGTCGAGCACTGCGAACCCCAACTGGAAGACGCTTTCGGTGAGCACATATAACGGCTATATTCAGGATGGCACGACGGGAGCGAAGGTGCTCAACCTGGCGATTGCGCTCCCTGGCATCAACTCTCAGCCCATCTCCATGATTCAGCGCCCCGCCGTCGGCGAGTCACCGACCAGCGCGCTCGGCATGGCACGTTTTTACAACCAGGCCAGTTTGCGCATCTTGTTGTCCGACACCCCTTCCGACATCATGAACCTCCCCGGTATTGATACGACGGAACAACCCTACCCGCTTGCCGAAGCGGGAAGTTCAGGTACTTCTTACGCGATTCAGCGAAACAATACCATCCCGGCCACTTACTGCCCTAGCGGGGGCCCCTGCACTCTCCCGGTTCCCACGCCTTGCACTCCGCCCATGGCTGAGTCGGTCGGCTACACCATCAACAACAACTACATGACGACGACAGGAACAACCCTGCTGGGCGGCTACATTAAGATTGAAATGAATCAGCAATCCTCCCCAGGAACCTGGAAGGATGTGACCGAGGAGATCCTGGCGCAGGGCATCTCGCGCGATATGGCCGCGGGTGCGTTGGATACGCTGCCGGCTCCAACGCTGACGCCAACCAGTGGCGGGTCTCTCTCTGCTGGTGCGACGTACTACTATCTGGTCACAGCCGTGAACACGACCGCCTGGGGCGAAAGCGCGGGCACCGAGGCCCACGCTCAAACCTCAAGCAGCAACAAGACGATAACGGTCAGTTGGTCAGCCGTATCCGGCGCCAGCGGATACCACATCTACCGCGGCACGAGCGCCGGAGGAGAGGGCGGTTACATCAACATCGCCAATGGCACGACATCGGGCTATACGGATACAGGGTCAGTCTCGCTGACCGCAGGATCGCCTCCCGCCCCCTGCAGCAATACTTCCATCATTCACCTGGAGGAAGCTGCGCCCGGCGTCAGCCTGTGCACGGCGGCCGTGGGCGACGCGCCTGCACCGGCATCATGCCCGGCCTGGAACGCAGGGGCCTTGGGTGCCGCCTCAACGTCTTCGAGTTTTGTGCCCATCAATTTCTACGATGCGAGAGAGGGAGAGGTGCGAGATACTCAAGCCAGCACTAACACCACCTCATCGTTGAACGGCATCATGAACGTCGTGGAAGTCGATGTCGGCAATCTACAGCAATGGTTCGCCGGCGTGATTGCAACCAGCGGAAAATACGCCTTCAACGGCCCCGACGCCCTCAACAACTCGGGATATATCCTCTACACTTCGGACCGGAGAATGAACTGCAACGACGCAGCGAACGGCCACACCGAAGTGAATTGTTCGGGTTCCGAAACCGCTCAATTCGGCAATGAAGACATCATCAACCCTTCCAGCACGACGGGTACTCCCAACGGCCAGTTGGACACCGGGGAGGATGTGAACGGCAACGGGGTGTTGGACACCTACGGCGTATATCCGCATCCCATCGCCGCCGGCTCAACCACAATCAGCCCCACCGGCACCACTCCCAGCGGGACTTGGTCATCCATCATTAACTCCGTATCCTCGAGCAACCCCGCTTTCGTGCGCCTCACGCCCACACAGGCACAAGATAACAGCGTGATCATATTCCGGCGCGCTCTCCGCTTGGTGAATGGCACGCTGGGCAACCTGCCGCCCGTGTCGGCCGGCAACCCTACGACCGGGTCGTCGTGCTCCGGCGGCACGGCGGGCGGGTTCACCGTGGTCTCCGAGAACCCTATCTACGTCCAAGGGGATTACAACGCCACTAGCTTGCCCACGAGTGCCCCCAACGGATTCAATGACGCGTTCCCTTTGTGTCACGTGCCGGCTTCGGTGATGGGTGACGCTGTGACGCTGCTTTCGAATGCCTGGCAGCCGGGCGCTCAGTCAGGATATACATCCGGAGATGCAAACGACTTTGCCAACCCGGACAATCCCAACTGCCCCAGCCAACGTTGCGCGACCAACACCTACTACCGCATGGCGGTGATGGCCGGAAAGACCATTCCCTTCCCGGCCTACAGCGGCACCTCCGCCCTGCTGAGTTGGGGAGCTGTGGACACCGGAACGGATGGCGGAGTCCACAACTTTCTCCGTTACATCGAGGACTGGGGAAGCGCGAATCTGAATTATGATGGCTCTCTCGCCAGCTTTTACTTCTCGCGCCAGGCCACCGGAATCTATAAGTGCTGCAATAACGTGTACAACGCCCCTAGTGCCCGCAACTACACCTTTGACACCGATTTCCAGAATATTGAAAAACTGCCGCCGGGCGTGCCGCGTTTCACCGACGTGAACGCGCTTTCCTACTACCAATCCATCCTGCCTACCCAGTAGTAAGGAAAAGGGTGAAGGGTAAAGGGTAAAGGGTAAAAGCCAAACGGTCGAGCATACAGGCTGAAGACAGATGAGACTGGATTGAGCCATTCTTGATTTAGCTATTCAAGGCGCTCTCCTCTGGATTTACCCTTTATCCTTTACCCTTTACACTTAACTCTTTCCCCGACACCTGGCCCCTGAAACCCGGCGCCTGAAACCTATTTACTCCGCTGCAATTTCCCCGCATCATATCCAGTCGTCAACTGCCGTCCTTTTCGCTTTTGACTGTCGACGGTCAACTGTCGACTGTCAACTCTTCGGAGGCTCATTGTCTGAGACCGGGTCAAGCGCGCATCCTTCACGAGCCGGCCTCGTGCTCGCCTTCGCCGCCGTTTACCTGATCTGGGGGTCTACCTTCCTGGCGATTCGCTACGCCGTGGAAACCATCCCTCCCTTCTTCATGGCGAGCTGCCGTTTTCTGACCGCCGGCGCCTTGCTGTACCTGTGGACGCGCGCGGGCGGCGCCGCCCGGCCTTCCCGCCGTGAGTGGGCAGGCACGACCCTTATAGGGTTCCTGCTCCTCGTCAGCGGCAACGGAGGATTGTGCTGGTCGGAACAGCGCGTGCCTTCGGGCCTCGCGGCTTTGCTGCTGGCGGCGATCCCCATCTGGATGGTGCTGCTCGATAGCCTGCG
>Ga0326727_10022829_pt1 | contig 12027 bp, 4 predicted proteins | sample MB2enrmetagenome_FD_207643 | JGI IMG/M metagenome (GOLD analysis project Ga0326727, IMG submission 207643) | Lab enriched peat soil microbial communities from McLean, Ithaca, NY, United States - MB29MY | ecosystem: Environmental > Terrestrial > Soil > Wetlands > Peat | place: USA: New York... | reverse complement strand
ACCTTGCTGAGCACGGAGGTACCGAGAACTCAGTGCAACCGGATGACGTTGCCCCGCTGTCGCTCACTCAGAAGGGCATAGCCGAGGGGCTGTGCATCCCCCGGGACAGGTTCAGCCCGCTCTTGAAGCGCCTTTCTGACAGGGGGCTCGTGGCAGTCCGCACCCAGTACGTGAGAGGGCAGACACGCCAGATGAAGGTCTACCTGCTCACCAGGGCCGGTGCAGAAGTGATCGGCAAGCAGTAGGTTTAGCGCAGGGTTGTCGCGCTCTGCCAACGATAGAACTGTTACATGTAACTACAGCCGTTATATCCTTCCACCGGCGCTTTTCTACACTGACATGAGAGAGGTGAGAGGGGGTATGTGGGAAAGCGAGGATGACATGATACGGAGGATCTTTGCACGGTGGTCGCACCTAGTTCAGTGTCGGGAGTGTGGCGGCCCCATCGATACCGACCTGGCCTGCCAGGAATGCGGTGCCAAGAGCGTACCTGAGCGGCATGCCGATCTTTCAGAGATCGAGAGCGAGCTCGAGTTCTGGACGGTAGGCGTGCTCTCGCATATCGACGCATAGGAGCTCAGCAGGTCCCCTGTCGGCTACCGGAACTGAAAGACCTATGGCAAGTGGGGTTATGGTCCTTGATCGAGCCGCCTCAGAAGCAGCGCGGCCCAGATATCGGAGAGTGATGCCGGGCATAATGGGCACGGTTCTCATTCTCGCGATAACCTTCCTGCTTGTTTCTTCCTTTTCCCCGGTGGTGACCAGCGCTCCCGCTCGTGACACCACCCTCAGCAACCCGGCTAGCTCAGTTCTCAAGGATTCTCCTGGCAGACTCCACGTAACGAGCACCCTGCCCTATCCTTTCCACGGTGTGGACCGCAGCGGGACCGAATACGCCTGCATCGTTGGTTGGGGATACGGCGTGGGGCCGTACAACCTGACAGGCGTCCAGGAGATGCGCGCCTGGAACGTCACTGCGGTGCGAATACCCCTCAACGAGGATTGCTGGCTGGGCATCAACGTGGCCGGCACTGCGGCTGCGAACTACAGCGGGGCCGGTTACCGGGCGTTCATAGTTTCTTATGTGGACCTCCTGGAATCGCAGGGCATCCGTCCGATCCTCTGCCTCTTTGCTGTGGCCCCGGGCACAAGCGTATCGAACGTGCTGGGGCAGCCAATGGTCGATGAGGACCACGGTCCTGCCTTCTGGGCCAGCCTTGCCTCTACCTTCCGCAACGACAGCCTCGTGATCTTCGACCTTTTCAACGAGCCCCACGACATCTCTTGGAGCTGCTGGCTCAATGGCTGCGTGCAGACCTACACCAACCCCAGCTGGCAGACGGCTGGGATGCAACAGCTCGTCGATGTGGTGCGGGCCGCCGGGGCGACCACCCAGCTCCTGATGCTCGGAGGCCTCGACTGGGCGAATGACCTCTCCGAGTGGATGAGCAACGAACCTACTGACCCGGCGGGACCGGGTCTACTCGCTGCGAGCCTCCACGCGTACAACTGGAAGACATGCGCTTCCTCGGTCTGCTGGGACCTCTTCTACTCACCTATCATCAAGGCCGGAATCCCCTTCGTGACCGGAGAGCTGGGCGAGAACGACTGCAACACAAGCTACAGCTTCATCGACTCCTACTTCTCTTGGGCCGAGCCTCTCGGAGTGCCTTACCTTGGGTGGAGCTGGAATCCGGCGCCACCGTCCACCTGCCCTGTGCTCATCTCGAACTACACAGGGACCCCTTACCTTGCATATGGCGTGGAGTTCAGGAAGCATCTCCTCGGCTTCCCGGCTCCCTCTCTTGTCACGCCATCGGTTCCCCAGGCGGTCGTCGCCCGGCCTGAAAACTCCTCCGTCCTGGTCAGCTGGTCCCCCCCGGCAAGTGCCGGGACGTGGCCGGTCGACAGCTACACTATCGCCTGGGGAACTAGTTCGGGATCCCTTACCAGCAACTTCACCACCAGTACGGCATCGGTCACATCGTATCGTGTCCAGGGGCTCACAAACGACCAGACCTACTACTTCTCCGTGAGCGCTGTGAACCCGATTGGAAGCGGGCCACGCAGCACCCCCATTGCCGCGATTCCTGTGGCAGACCTCGCCTCCTCTGCCGCTGCCTCGCCACTGTCGGGGCTGGCTCCCCTCACGGTGTCATTTACCGGCAAGGCAAGTGGAGGGGAACTACCACTCACATACCTCTGGATCTTCGGTGATGGAGGCCACACTTCTACCGCCCAGGACCCGTCCCACACATACAACACCACTGGCAGTTTCTCGGTCTCTTTTGCTGTGGCCGACTCGCGTGGTAACACGAGCACGAGCCACCTCAACGTGACCGTCACCTCCATTCCGCAGCTGACAGCGACCATACAGGCCGCTCCGACCAGCGGTTCCTTCCCCCTAACCGTCTCGTTCTCGTCCACCGTGAGCGGTGGCACTCCAGCATATTCCTATGCTTGGAACTTTGGTGACGGAAGCCCTGGAAGCTCGGCTCCTGCCCCGGCGCACCTCTACAACTCGTCAGGCACCTTCGAGGTAGAGTTCTCTGCCCGAGATTCCGGCGCACTCACGGTAGTCCGCTACACTAACATCACGGCCTCGAACGCTGTGGTGACGCTGGACTCGATCGCGGTGTCGCCGCCATCGTCGGTCGTTCAATCAGGCTCATACGTTCCCTTCTCTGCAGTGCCGTCTTGCACCCCGGGTGCGTGCCCGTCTGGCCTATCCTACTCTTGGTCCCTGACCAGCAGTCTTGGAACCCTTTCGGCGTACACGGGGCAGAATGTGGATTTCATTGCTGGAACCAGCGCTGGGACCGTAGGTCTCTTCGTCAACGCCACCCTCGGGGCGGCAACCGTGGAGGGTTCTGCCATCATCACCGTCTCGACCTCCACGACAAGCACTCTCAGCTCGATATCCGTGAGCCCTTCATCGACCACGATGGCGCCTGGAAGCGTTCAGGATTTTGCCGCAACACCAGCGTGCACCTCCAAGTGCCCGGTATCTGGGATTTCATACACATGGGCTCTCACCAGCAGCACGATAGGATCGATCAACGTTCCAACAGGAGTAGCAATCAACTTCACTGCGGGCAGCACGGCGGGATCGGCTGGTCTCTTCGTAAACGCGACACTCAATGGCACCACCCAAGGAACACATGCGTTGATCACTGTCACCTCATCTGCTATCACCCTGGCCTCGTTGTCCATGAGTCCAACGACCCCCACCCTTTCGCCCGCTGGAACCAGGACCTTCACCGCCACTCCATCATGCAAGGGAGGGGCCTGTCCGTCATCCGGGATCTCATACCAATGGGCACTTTCGGCCGGCTCGCTGGGTTCTCTTGCCGGAACGGGCGCATCGGTCAAGTTCACGGCCGGCAGCACTGCAGGGACCGTTGGGATATTCGTCAACGCTTCTCTCGGCGGTATCAGTGCGGGCAGTTCTACTGTGATCACGATCACCGGAGCCACCGAGCCGGTGCTCTCTGGGGTTAGCATCGACCCACCCTCACTGGGGCTCCTTGGTGGAGAAGGACAGACATTCTCCGCTTCTCCAGAGTGCACCGGTGGGGCTTGCTCTTCATCAGTGACCTACATCTGGTCGCTGAGCAACTCCCTTGGTTCTCTCTCCACCAACTCCGGCACCTCCACTACTTTCACGGCGGCCGATTCGAGCGGGACTGTTGACCTGAACGTGAGCGCCACCCTGAACGGAATCTCCGTCCGCGCCTCGGCGGTGATCTCGATCACCTCCGCTGGTAGCGGCACTGGTGGCGGGGGAGGTGGATCTCTCTCCGGAGCATCCATGTGGTTCTTCATCATCGCAATCGCAGCTGCGGTCATAGCAACGGCAGTTGCAATTCTACTGAGACGGGGTGGGAAGGGTCCTGAACCCTCTCCCCTCCCACCCTGGGGCCTGCCTCAAGAGGCGGGCGTCACCATTCCCGCTCCACAGTGGCAGGACAGCCAGAACGAAGGGACCCGTTGTTCGCTCTACCCTTCGGAGAGGTATACGTGAGTCCGGCGAACACGTATTCCAGCTGCGTTTCTATATACTGTGGAACGGTTAGGTAACGGAAGGTTTCCATGCGGAGATCGAGAGTGGTGGCGATAGCGGCTTTGTCGATCGTCCTCGCAAGCGTGATGGTCCTTTCACCATTGGGATCTCCACTGGCGGCAGACTTGAAGACTGATGTGGGCAGCGGGCTCGAGATAGTCGGCGCCGCTTTTGGGGCAATGTTCCCCCACGCGGTGATGATAGGGCCCATTCCTCAGAGCGAGAACCTGAGGGTGGGCGTCAATCTTCCGCTACAGAACCAGGATGAATTGAATAGCTTCGTAGAGGCGGCCTCGACTCCTGGCTCGGCACAGTTCCGCCAGTTCATCACCCCGGCAGAATTCGATGCGGCTTACGCGCCAAGCGAGTCATCCTACCTCCAGATGGAGAGTTATTTCGAGGGTTACGAGCTGCACATGGAGATCTCGTCCAACAGGCTCGTCCTTGGCGTCACTGGCAACCCAACACAGATGGGTGCCGCGTTCCACACCTCCTTTGCGGACTTCAGGTTCCCGCAGGGTGACACCTACTACGGAACGACCTCGGCCCCGCAAGTCCCGCTCTCGCTGGGAATAAGCGGAGCGTTCGGATTCTCCAATGCGCTGTTCAACAAGCCGGCCTTCGTGTCGAACTCTTTGCCGGCAGGGAAGAACGGTGACATACCCCTGTCATGCTCCAAGGGAGACACGCCCGCTCAGATAGAATCGGCCTATGGTGTCAGCACTCTGCTCGGGGCCGGGGATAACGGAACCGGCGAGAAGATCGGCATCGTGGACGATTACGACATGACCGACCCTCAGACGACCCTCGCAAGCGACATCAGCACGTTCGACTCGGACTGCAGCCTCCAGGCGGCCAACGTTGTCTACAACTACCCGGTCCTTTCAACCACCTATAACTCGAGCAGCGCGGACAACGGGGACGGGACGGAAACGGACCTAGACATGCAGATGTCCCATCTCATGGCACCTGCCGCGACCATAGATGTCACCTTCTCGCCCGACGATGGTAACGGGCTCTACCAGGCGCTGGATTCGCTCGTGGCCGGTGACATTGTGAACGACATCACCATATCGTGGGGAGAGTCGGATTTCGGCAACGACAACGGCGGCTCTTGCTCGTACGAGTGCAACGCTTCCACTGACGGGAGCTATGCCATCGTTCATCCGATGATGGAGGCGGCGGCCGCGGAGGGCATCAGTGTGTTCGTCGCGAGCGGAGACTGCGGTGCCGCTGACGGCACTACGACCACCACCACGGACTATCCCTCCTCCGACGAGGACGTTACCGGCGTGGGGGGCACCGTCCTCAACCTCACTGGTTCGAACTACAAGAGCGAATGGGCCTGGAGCGGGAACGAATCCAACTGCCCCAACAACGATGGTGGTGCGGGCGGAGGATGGGCCCCAACGCCACAGCCCTGGTACCAGCACGGCTATGGGATACCTCACAAGACCCTCCGCGGAGTGCCTGACGTGGGAATAACCGCAGGCACCGCCCTCGAGGCTGTCGAGGACGGCAGCCAGGTCGGGGATTACGGGACCTCGGACGCAGCCCCGATGTGGGCCGGGCTCACTGCCATCGCGGACCAGATCCATGGCGGAGATGTCGGCCTCCTCAATCCGATCCTGTACTCGATCCTGCGATCCGGCGCGAACTACAACAGCAGCTTCCACGATATCACGACCGGCTACAATGGGTACAAGGCGGGCCCAGGCTGGGACCCCATCACAGGAGTTGGCACTCCGATCGCCAACGTCGCTATCCCGGAGATCGCCAACGGTGGCCCCCCAACTCCGCAGACCGGCTTGACCGCCACACTTACCCCGAGCACCACGACACCAGTGGCAAAGGCATCGGTCACCTTCACCGCGGTTGCGACGGGGGGAACGGGAATGTATCCCAAGTACACTTTCAACTTCGGTGACGGCAACTCGACGACCACCAGCAAGACCACCGCGACCCACGCCTACACTTCGGATGGTGCCTACGCGGCCAACGTCGAGGCATACGACTCCGGAAGCAATTCCACCGCGTCGCCCTTCGTCCAGATGAGCGTTGGCACGACCCCGTTCACCGTTGCCCTTTCGGTCAATGTCACAGCCACCACAGTCGGATCTCAGGTCAAGTTCACTGCCGCCGCCTCGGGAGGATCTCCTTCGTACTCCTTCGAGTACTACTTCGGCGACGGATCCAACTCGCCGATGCTGATGACCACCACCACGTTCATCCACGCATACTACGCGGCCGGAGTCTTTGGCGCCCAGGTGACCGCGACCGACTCGAACAATCCCGCCGACGGCGCAACAAGCAACGTACTTGCCATCACCGTTACGGCTCCCAGTACCTCAACTCTTAGCTCAGTTGCGGTCGCCCCGACATCTCCCACGGTGGGTTCCAGCAGCGCCACGCCATTCACGGCCGTTCCGACGTGCAGCGCGATCTGCCCTGGCGGCATCACCTATGCCTGGGCCCTGAGCAGCACCGCACTCGGAACGCTCAGCGGTTCAGGGAGTTCTGTTACGTTCAACTCTGGGACCACTGCAGGAACCGTCGGCATCTTCGTCAACGCCACACTCAATGGGATCACGAAAGGGACCTCCACGATCATCACCGTCTCCGCCGCGCCTGCGACCCTTTCTTCGGTAGCGGTGAACCCGCCTAACCCCACAGTGCCTGCGAGCGGTTCGCAGCCTTTTGCTGCGATTCCAACCTGCAGTGTGACCTGTCCTGGAACAATCACATACGTGTGGGCGGTCACGAGCTCGACACTCGGCACGCTCACCGGCTCCGGTGCTTCGGCGACATTGAACGCAGGCCCTTCTGCAGTGACGGGCGGCATCTTCGTGAACGCAACCCTAGGCGCAACCACCAAGGAGGCGTCAACCACGATCACCATTACGTTGGTTTCTCTGAACTCAGTAACACTTAGCCCAACCACACCAACGGTGCCTGCGAGCGGCACGCAACCATTCACTGTCACTCCAGCTTGCAGTGCAACCTGTCCCGGATCGATCACTTACGCTTGGGCCCTCTCCAGCACCAATCTGGGTCCGCTCAGCGGCAGCGGCTCCACAAACACCTTCACCGCTGGGACCACTGCAGGGACAGTTGGTCTCTTCGTCAATGCCACGCTCGGCGGAACGACCAAGGGGACCTCCACTATCATCACGGTCTCACCCCGGGTAGCGACATTGACCTCGCTGGCAGTTAGCCCGACCGCACCGTCGGTCCCGTCAGGCACCCAGCAGATCTTCACCGCGACCCCGACCTGCAGCGTCACTTGCCCGGGCACGGGAATAACCTACACCTGGACCGTCACCAGCGCGACACTGGGCTCGGTCAGCGGCACGGGCGCTTCCGGGACCTTCACTGCGGGCACCACTGCGGTGACCGGAGGCATCTTCGTCAACGCCACACTGGGCGCGTCCACCCAGGAGGCTTCTGCCGTGATCACTGTGACCGTGACAGTCACTCTGAGCTCGGTCTCAGTGAGCCCCCCGACCGCCACGGTAGCCGCGACCAACTCGCAGACCTTCACGGCCACACCGACTTGCAGTGCAACCTGCCCGCTCTCGGGCATAACCTACTCGTGGAGCATCTCGAACACCGGGATGGGCTCGATCAGCGGCACGGGCGCTTCCGAGTCGTTCACAGCAGGGAGCACCGCGGGAACGCTTGGCATCTTCGTGAACGCCACGCTCAGCGGGACCACCGAGACGGCCTCGGCTGAGATCACGGTGACCGCACCCGTTGTCACCCTCAGCTCGGTGGCGGTAGGCCCGACCGCGCCCTCTGTGGCTGCCGGGAAGACACAGCTCTTCACTGCTACGCCAACGTGCAGCGGCAACTGCCCAGCGACCATCACCTACACCTGGGCTCTATCCAAGACCACGCTCGGCTCTCTGAGCGGCTCTGGGGCCACGGACACGTTCAGCGCAGGCAACACCGCGGGAACGGTTGGCATCTACGTCAATGCCACGCTCAGCGGGACCACCAAGACGGCTTCGACCGTGATCACCGTCACAAGCTCGGTAGCAACGCTCAGCCAGGTCTCTCTCTCACCGGTCTCCATCAACATGACGACCGGAGGCCAGCAGACCTTCACGGCATCGATCACCTGCCTCAGCGGCAGCAGCGTCGCAAGCTGCCCGTCCGGGGCCGCATACACGTGGGCCCTGAGCAACGGTGACGGCAATGTCTCGTCGTCCGGCGCCTCATCCACTTCGGCCTCGTTCACCGCCGGGAACACAGCTGGTTCTGAACTCCTGACGGTGACCGCTACGCTGAACGGGATACATGTGACCGCATCGGCTGCGATCATCATCACCTCGTCCGGTTCCGGTACCAGCGGATTCCTCAGCGGCACGATGCTGCTCCTGGTGATCGTAGCCGCGATAGCGGTGGTTGCCGTTGTGGCGGTCGTGCTGCTCCTCAGGCGCAAGCCAAAGCCCGTAGAGAGCCAGCCGCCCTCACCGTGGGACGGACAGCCGATGTATTCCAACCAGCCACCAGCAGAATACTCGCCGCCACCCCAGGACCCGTCCGGAGGGGTCTCCACCGGCTACGGCTACGTGCCGCCGAGCCAGTAAGACTGCAACCGTCCATAGAACCCCCGCCAACACTCCCCAAGGTCCAGCCTCGGGGCCTATCTCAGTAGTGTGAGCGCTAAGCTCGGGAGGCCATCCTCGAGCCTGCCGACCGTGCTTACGATGCCATGGTTCGGGGTAAGCTACGCCGTTCCATGACTCTAGGTGGCACGCATTGCAACGACATGCCTATATACTGCGAACTCGATGGGGGCCCGAGGTTTCCATGAGGAAATCAAATGCAGCGGTAGTAGCGTCTTTGGCGATCGTGATAGCGGCGGTAATGGTCTTTTCACCCGTCGGCACGGCCATCATCCAGGGGACCGAGAACGACTTCTCCCAGGGCCTCCAGAGCCTTGGATATGCGCTTGGAGCCATTTTCCCCGCAGCCGTGCAGGTAGGGCCTGTCCCGGCAAACACACAAATCGCAGTGGGTGTTGCACTTCCGCTGCAGAATCAGGCAGGGCTCGATAGTTTGGTTCAATCAGTGTCAACGCCGGGATCCGCGAACTACCATCAGTTCATTAGCTCGAGCCAGTTCACATCGACATACGCCCCGAGTGAACAGTCCTATCTCAATCTCCAACACTATTTCGAGGCCTATGGAGTCAGCGTTCAATCCGCATCCAACAGGCTCGCAATCACAGTGACAGGTTCCCCGGATAAGATTGGACCAGCTTTCCACACCACATTTGCTAACTATCAGCTCCCTGGTGGAAAGATAGTCTATGGAACAACCTCGGCGCCAACCGTTCCGTTTTCCCTTGGAATAACTTCCGCTTACGGATTCACGAATGCTATTCAGATACAGCCCATGGTGAAGTCCCTTCCAAGACCGGCATCACCGGCGCTTCCCTTGGCATGCTCGGGCGGAGGAATCTCACCCGCTGACATCAAAGGGGATTATGGGGTCACCTCACTTCCCAGCGGAGACACCGGAACTGGGGAAAGGGTAGCCGTTGTCGACATATACGACACTGCCGAACCTCAAAGCACGATCACCAGTGACCTGACTGCGTTCGACTCCGACTGCAGCGTTTCCGCGACAACACCGGTGTATGACTATCCCGTGCCCAACGGCGATTATAACGAGTCATCCGGCTGGGGTGGGGAGACCGACCTGGACGTTCAGTGGTCACACGTGATGGCACCGGGCGCAACCATCGTGGAATCCTGGTCTCCTTACACAGGGATGGGCCTGTACCAATCAATTGACTACCTTGTTGCAACCGACAGCGTCAACGTGATTTCTAACTCATGGGGTGAACCAGAGGTAGGTCACCCATCAGGCTGGGGCTACGCATGCACCTTCGAGTGCAACGCTTCAACTGATGGCAGCTATGCCATCTTGCACCCGGTCCTCGAGGCGGCTGCAGCCGAGGGAATATCGGTGTTCGCCGCAAGTGGGGACTGTGGAGCTGCGGACGGTACCATCAGCCCAGGTGTGGCCACGAACTATCCCGCTGGTGACGAGGATGTCACCGGTGTCGGGGGAACAACACTCAACTCGACCAGTGCGACTTACCCTGGCGAGACTGCTTGGAGCGGCAATGCCTCAGGCACGACCACCAGCGGTTGCGGAAACACGGGTGGAGCTGGAGGCGGGTGGTCACCCACTCCTCAGCCATGGTATCAACACGGATACGGTGTAGCCTCAAAGCACCTGAGGGGCGTCCCTGACGTGGGAATCACGGCCGGTTCCTTCCTAGACATAGTTTCTGCGGGGTCACAGACTGCGGAAGCTGGGACTTCCGACGCATCTCCGATGTGGGCTGGTTTGACCGCAGTGGCTGACCAGATCCACGGGGGAGGCCTGGGCCTCATTAACCCTGCTCTCTACACGATACTGCGTTCAGCGGATGGAACGAACTACAACACAAGCTTCCATGACATCAATGGGACCCCGTTACAGGCGTTGGTACCCCGATAGCCAATGTCGCCATCCCGGCCATTGCAAACCTTGGCAACTTGCTAGTTTCTACCGGGCTCACAGCAACATTGACACCGAGCGTCACTACTACATCGACCGGCGTTTCAGTCACCTTCACTGCGTCGGCGAGCGGCGGTACAGGAACGTATTCGCTCTATGATTACAACTTCGGTGACGGGAACGCAACCTACACCAAGTCGACCACTGTCACCCATACCTACGCCCTGGCCGGAGCCTATCCTGCCAACGTCGAGGTATTCGACTCGTCCGGGAACTCGACCGGGTCCGCTTTTGTCATGATGAGCGTTGGAACAACCGCCTTCACTCTGAGCCTGTCAGCCAGCAACACCGCTCCAGCAGTTGGAGCAGCGGTGACCTTCACGGCAACAGCCTCTGGTGGCACCACACCCTACGAGTACTACTACGAGTTCGGTGACGGTACTTGGACTTGGCAGAACGCCGTCTCGTCGACCACATCCATCCACATCTTCCACACTGCAGGTGTCTATTGTGCTCAAGCCAACGCGACCGACGCAAAGAAGCCACACGACGGCGCGGAGAGCAATGTCGTCGTCGTTACCGTTGGAGGAGCGTCAGGCACATGTTCTGGCGCCTCAACGGTATCTCTTACGTCACTGGCGATCAGTCCAACCGCGCCCTCAGTGGGAGCAAGTAGTTCGACACCATTCACGGCAACACCGACATGCAGCGCAACATGCCCTGGGACAATAACCTACGCGTGGGCCTTGACAAGCACCACGCTGGGCACACTCAGCGGCTCCGGATCCTCTGAGACCTTCAATGCAGGCACGACTGCAGGTACGGTGGGAATCTACGTCAACGCCACACTGAGCGGGGTCACAAAGGGGACATCCACCATAATCACTGTCCAGTCGTCTCCGACCACCATCACCTCAGTGGCCGTGAGCCCGCTGACTCCCTCGGTCATCCAGACCAATACGCAGCTTTTCACTGCAACCCCAACGTGCAGCGCTACCTGCCCGGGGACCATCACCTACGTGTGGGCCCTCACGAGCACTACTCTCGGCACGCTCACTGGTAGCGGAACCACCGACACCTTCACCGCAGGCAGCACTGCAGTGGGAACGGTCGGCATCTACGTGAACGCCACCCTGAGTCCAACGACCGTGAGCACATCGACCATCATCACGGTGGTTTACCCTACGCTGACCTCGGTCGCATTGAGCCCGACCAACCCGACGGTGGCCACCAGTGGTACACAACCCTTCACCGCGACCCCGACGTGCAGCATCACCTGCCCGGGGACCGTGACCTATGCATGGGCTCTCACCAGCGCCACGCTTGGTTCGCTCAGCGGCACCGGAGCAACGGACACGTTCACCGCTCTGACCACGGCAGGCACGGTGGGCATCTACGTCAATGCCACGCTGCCCAACGGCGGGACAAAGGAAGCCTCGACCATA
>Ga0326727_10022828_pt1 | contig 12027 bp, 5 predicted proteins | sample MB2enrmetagenome_FD_207643 | JGI IMG/M metagenome (GOLD analysis project Ga0326727, IMG submission 207643) | Lab enriched peat soil microbial communities from McLean, Ithaca, NY, United States - MB29MY | ecosystem: Environmental > Terrestrial > Soil > Wetlands > Peat | place: USA: New York... | reverse complement strand
GGGCTGCGTGTTGCAGGCCGGGTTGGGCCAGAACCCGGCCCGCCAGGCGGCCATCCATGGCGGCCTTTCCCCGCATGCGGGCGCATTCACCGTGAATCAGGTCTGCGGCTCGGGGCTCAAGGCCGTGGCGCTCGCGGCGCAAGCCATCCAGACGGGCAACGCGGAGATAGTCGTCGCCGGCGGCATGGAATCGATGACCAACGCGCCCTACCTGCTTCCCCAGGCCCGCGCCGGCTATCGCATGGGTAATGGAACGCTGATCGACGCGATGATTCAGGACGGCCTCTGGGAGGCCTACAGGGGTTTCCACATGGGGGTTGGGGCAGAGATGATTGCTGCGAAATACGGCATCAGCCGTGAAGAGCAGGACGCCTTCGCCGCCGAGTCGCATCAGCGTGCCGCAGCGGCAACCGCGCAGGGATTCTTGCATGACGAAATTTTGCCGGTCGAAGTTCCCGCCGCCAAAAAGGGCGAGAAGCCGCGCAGGTTTGACCGCGACGAGACGATTCGCCCTGAAACGACCGTCGAGATCCTTTCGCGGCTCAAGCCGGCCTTTCAGGATGGCGGGACGGTAACGGCCGGCAACTCGCCCGGAATCAGCGATGGCGCCGCCGCCCTGGTGGTGACCAGTTCCGACCGGGCCAGGGAATTGGGACGCAAGCCGATGGCGGTCATCCGTGCACAGTCCACCAGCGGCGTCGATCCGGAGTGGTTTGGACTGGCGCCGATTGAGGCGGTGCGCAAGGCCGCGGCGCGGGCAGAATGGCCCCTCGATTCGGTTGACCTATTCGAACTGAATGAGGCCTTCAGCGTGCAGGCGCTGGCTGTAATGCGCGATCTCGATCTCGACCCGTCGAGGGTCAACGTCCACGGCGGCGCGGTGGCGATTGGGCATCCCATTGGCGCGAGCGGGGCACGGGTGCTGACTACGCTGCTCTATGCGCTGGAGCGCTACGGCAAGAGCCGAGGCATTGCCGCCCTCTGCCTGGGCGGGGGAAACGCGGTTGCCCTGGCCGTCGAGCGGGTCTGAGCTTTCCCTCTCGACTGTCCGGAATCGAACAGTTGCGCGGCGGAAGCGGTCACTCCGGCGGGCTTCTGCGGCTTGCCATTTGCGTCGAAATGCTTTCTTTTCAACGTCTAGGTGAACCCATCTTTTGGCACGGCAAGTGCTATATCCCGGTGTGATGGATATCGCGCGCCCAGACCTGAAAAAGAAGAAAATGCGCCAGTACGCAATATGGGCTGGCATTGCTGCAGTGCTGTTGACCGTTGCTGTGATTGCTGTTTCGCGGCTCAAACCGGCCGCACCTACCGTGGATCGCTCAACCATCTGGCCGGATACGGTCAAGCGTGGGGATCTGACCATCCAGGTGCGCGGGTCAACGGGCAGCCTCGTTCCCCGCGAAGACTCGATCGAGCTGATTCCTGCCCAGACGGATGCGACGGTGGTGCGCATAATCGCCTTGCCTGGCGCCAAGGTGACGCCGGATACCGTGGTGATGGACCTAAGCGATCCTCAACTTGAGCAGGAACTGCTCAGCGCGCAATCCGCACTCAAAGGAGCCGAAGCCGACTACAAAAGCCTGCAAGCGACGCTGAACAGCACCTTGATGGACAAGAAAATTGCCGCGGCGCAGGTAAACGCCTCCTACACACAGGACCAGCGGCAGGCGCAGACCGATGAGGCACTCTACAAGCTTGGCGTCGTTTCAGGGCTGGTTTCGAGCGCTTCAAAGAACACGGCTGACCAGTTGACTGCGCAGAAAAAGCTGTCGGAAGAGCAGCTTGACGTGAATGCGAAGGCCATCGCGGTGCAACTGGCTTCCCAGCAGACCAAAGTCGAACAGGCCAAGGCGCAACTGGATCTCTATGAGAAGCAGTCGGCGGCGCTGCACGTGAGGGCAGGCATCTCCGGCGTGCTGGCGCAGCTGCCGGTGCCGCTGCAGGTGGGCCAGCATGTAACGGCAGGGACTTCGGTGGCCAAGGTGATTCAGCTTGACAAGCTGAAGGCCGCGCTGCAGATCGCGGAGACGCAGGCGCGCGATATTCAGATCGGCCAGCCGGCATCGATTGACACGCATAACGGCATCATTCCGGGACATGTTTCCAGAATTGATCCCTCAGTATTGAACGGAACGGTCACCGTTGACGTAGCACTGGATGGGCCTTTGCCCCCGGGCGCGCGTCCTGACCTGAGCGTGGACGGAACCATCGATCTGGCGCGGCTGCACGATGTGCTTTATGTGGGCAGGCCGGCGCTGGGCAACGAGAACTCGACTCTGAGCCTGTTCAAGGTGGACCCGGACGGGAAGGGTGCGGTGCGCGTGCCGGTGAAAGTGGGCCGCGAATCGGTCAATGAGATTCAGATACTGGAAGGCCTGAAGGAAGGCGATACCGTGATCCTTTCCGACATGTCGCGGGAAGACGCGGTGGATCGCATCCGACTCGAGTAAGGGACCAGGGACTAAGGGACTGAGGATGAGTTTGGCCTGCGGATGTTTCTCGCTGACCACTAACCATTAACCACAAAAGAAGGGGGACAGGATGGCGAACGACAAGCTGATTGAAATTGAGGATCTGACCAAGGTCTTCTATACCGACGAAGTGGAGACGCATGCGCTCTCCGGCATTCACCTCACCATCTCGCGCGGCGAGTATGTGGCCATGTCCGGGCCGTCGGGCTGCGGCAAATCTACGCTGCTGTCGATTCTCGGCTTGCTGGATACGCCGACCGGCGGACGCTATTTGCTCAACAACAACCCGGTGGAGAACCTGAGCTTCAGCGACCGCTCGCGCATTCGCAACCAGGAGATCGGCTTCATCTTTCAGAGCTTCAATCTTATCGGCGATCTGACCGTTGAAGAGAATGTCGAACTGCCCTTGACCTATCGTGCGGGCATGCCTTCGGCGGAACGCAAGGGGCGCGTAAAAGAGGCTCTCGAGCGTGTGAACATGGCGCACCGCATGCGGCACTATCCGGCGCAGCTCTCCGGCGGTCAGCAACAGCGCGTGGCCGTGGCGCGTGCGCTGGCCGGGTCGCCGTCCATCCTGCTGGCCGACGAACCTACCGGCAACCTGGACTCGAAGAATGGTGAGGCCGTGATGCACCTGCTGGCCGATCTGCATCGCGAGGGCTCGACCATTTGCATGGTGACGCACGATCCGCGCTTTGCCAAGCACGCACAGCGCGAGGTGCATTTATTCGACGGCAAGGTGGTTTCAGAAGACGAGCTCAAGAAGCTGACCGAGGAAGTGGAGGCATAGCGATGCTGCTCCACAATTCGCTTCGCGACCTGCGATATGCTCTGCGGCGTCTGTCAAAGTCGCCGGGATTTACTCTGACGGCCGTGCTGACGCTGGCGCTCGGGATCGGCGCGCTGACTACGGTGGCCACGTGGACCAATGCGGTGCTCTACGACCCCTGGCCGCACGTGGAAGCGCCGCGCGCGGTTCACTTTATCGATGCGACGGTGCTGGGCAATGAAGGCTACTCGGTTCACTACGACGAGTTCGAATATCTACGCGCCCAGGGGCGCTCGTTCAGCGATGCGGCGGCATTCGACTTTACCAAGTTGAATTTGAACCTTCCGGCCATGCAGCCGGAGGCCATTCTCGCCGGCACCGTTTCCTCGAATTACTTTCGACTGCTTGGATTAAGGCCGCAGGCGGGGCGCTTCTTTCAGGCCGATGCCGACGATCGGGCTTTTGGCGCTCATGATGAGATTGTGCTTTCCGACGCACTTTGGCGGGCACGCTTCGCTGCCGACCCCGACATTATTGGGCGAACGGTCTCCATCAATCGTCACGGATTTACGGTGATTGGCGTGGCTCCGGAGGGCTTTGCAGGAATCTTCGGCGGGCTCGCCGAGTCGGCATGGATTCCGTTCAGCGGCGTGCGCGATCTTTCAACGGACGCGGTCGCAGACCCGCTGAAACATTACGGCCTGCAGGTAGTGGTGCGTCTTCGCTTCGGCGTGAGCGACGCGACAGCGGCTGCGGAGTTGCACACCCTGGCAAGGGCGTTTGCGCAACAGCAGCACGAGGGGAACTACCGGGGCTGGGATCTGAATCTGCGCGACTCAGCTCACTTCGAGCGCGGACTGTTCGGATTCGTTGGCGAACAGCTGCCGGTGCTGATGGGCGCATCCATTCTGCTGATGCTGCTGGTGTGCATCAATATTGCTTCGCTGCTCGGCCAGAACGCGGCCAAGCGGAGACGCGAAATTGCGATCCGGACCGCGCTGGGAGCGGCGCCAGGCAGGATTGCCGCACAGGTACTGGCAGAGACAAGCTTGCTGGCAGCGGGCGGCGCGCTGGCGGGCTGGGTGGCAAGCATGGGCATGTCGCGCGCTCTTTATGTGATGCTACCGGACTTTGGCATGGTCCTGGCTTTCAACCTGCACAGCGACGCGCGCATTCTGCTGTTTGTGACAGGCATTGCCGTGCTGGTGACGCTGGTGTGCGGCATGTATCCGATGCGCCAGTCGTTGCGCGTGTCGCAAAACGAGGGTCTGCATGAGGGTGGTGCGGCGGTCGCCGGCCCTTCGCGCAACAGGCTCGGCCAACGCATCCTGCTTGGCGTTCAGCTCGGCATGTGCTTCGTGGTGCTAGTGTGCTGCGGGCTGCTGACGCGAACTTCGCTCAATGTTTTGAAACGCAGCACGGGCTTCGACCGCACCAACTGCCTGACGGCGAATATTGACCTTGCGCGCTCCGGCTACAGCGAGGAGCGCGGGCTGCAATTTCAGACGGCGCTGCTAGAGAGGCTGCACAATTTGCCGGGAGTCGCGTCGGCAACCATCACCACGCACTTGCCCATGGGCGATGACGGCTCCGGCAATACGCAGGACTTCGCTGTTCCCGGCTACGTTCCGGCCAAGGGCGAAGACATGGAGGTGGTAACCGATTTCGATGGACCGGATTTCTTCCACGCCATGGGCATTGCCATGCTGCAGGGGCGCGAGTTTGGCTGGGGCGACAATGCAAGCGCTCCCTCGGTGGCGATCGTGAATCCCGCCATGGCGCGCCGCTACTGGCCCAAAGGAAATGCCATCGGGCAAAATGTGATGGTGTTTGGCAAGCCACGGCAAATTGTGGGCATTGTGAGCGATTACGCGTACCACGATCCCGAGGACACGGAGCCCACGCCGCTGCTTTTTCTTCCCACGGCTCAGCACTATCATGCCAAGTTCACGATCGCCGTTCGTTCGCGCACCACAGCGGATGCGGTGGTGTCGCAACTGCGCGGGGCGGTGGGCGGGCTGGATAGTTCGCTGCCGATCGAGAACATGAGGACGCTGCAAGAAGTCTCTGGCGATGAGTACCAGATGTCGCGGATTCCCGCGGAACTGCTTGGCGTGTATGCGCTGGCGAGCGTACTGGTGGCGATGCTGGGCCTTTATGCGGTGATGGCCTATTCGGTGGTGGAGCGGCACCGCGAGTTTGCGCTGCGCATGGCACTTGGATCTTCACGCGCGGGGATTTTCCGCCTGGTGCTGAGTGGCAGCGCCTTGACTGCTGTGCTCGGCCTGGTGAGCGGAGGATTGGGATCGATTGCCGCAGTGCGGATGCTGCGCGCCATGTTATTCGGCGTGACGCCATTCGATCCATTCAGCTATTGCGCCGCGGCTGCCTTGCTGCTGCTCACGGTGTTTGTCGCGGGGCTGGCGCCGGCGCGGCGTGCAGCCCGCATCCAGCCCATGACGGCGCTGCGCAGCGAATAGAGGCGGAAATCGGAGGAGAGCATGATCGGAACGTTCATCAAAGACCTGCGTTATGCGTTGCGGCAGTTGCGCCGGGCTCCGGGGTTCGCCTTTACGGTCGTTCTCACCCTGGCCCTCAGCGTGGGCGTGGCCACTGCCGTGTTTTGCGTCATCGACGCGGTCATCCTGCGCCCGCTTCCGTATGCGAATCCGGAGCGGATTGTTTCCATGGAATCCCGCAGCCGCAGTGGGTACATTCAGCCGTATTCGGGTCCAAGCTACAACGACGTCCGCGCACAGGTCAAGACGTTCAAGGCTTTCGCGGGCTATTTCCGCTGGCGTGATATTGCCATGGAAACGCCCAATGGGCCGGCGGTGCTGGGGGCTGTTCACACCACGGATGATTTTTTCGACGTCTTCGGCGTGCATCCGATTCTTGTGCGCACCTTTCTTCCCGGCGAGCAGGATGCGGGAAAGAATAACCTGGCGGTCCTCAGCTATGAGACATGGCAGAGCCACTTTAACGGTGCGGCCGATGTGGTGGGCAAACCCGCGGGTATTGATGGCCAGACGTACACGATTATCGGCGTGATGCCCGCGGGGTTCCGCTTCCCGCTCAACGTGCGCGATGTGGTTTACACGCCGCTGCACCTCGAGTCTGCATCCTGGATGCATGAGCGGGGGAGTCACTGGCTGCGCACAGTGGGACAGTTGAAGGAGGGCGTCACCATTCAGCAGGCGCAGGCTGATCTGTCTCTGGCGTTCAGCAACCTGGGCAAGGCTTACCCAACCGACGCTGGGCGCACCATTCTTGTTCAAGCTCTCGATCGGGATGTGGACAGCGAAAGCAGGGGGCCGCTGTACTCATTGCTCGGCGCTGTGCTGGCGGTACTGGCCGTCGGTTGCGTAAATATTGCGGGATTGCTGCTGGCTCGCGGCGTCAAGCGCCGGCGCGAGATGGCGATGCGTTTGGCAGTCGGCGCGGGGCGAACCCGCTTACTGATCCAGGTGCTCACCGAAGGGCTCCTGCTGGCTGTGCTGGGCGCGGGCGGCGCTATTCTGCTCGCTTCGATGCTGCTTGATCTGATGCGCGCATTCCTGGTCAAGGCGCTGGCCCGCGGCGCCGACATTCACATGAACTGGGCGGTGTTGACGGCAGCGATCGCTGTCGCGGTTGTGACCAGCCTGGTGGCGGCGCTCTATCCGGCGCTTCGCCTCTCCGGCGTCGATCCTAATTCCGCACTCAAATCCGGAGGGGCGGCAGGGACCGAGCGCGGCCAGCATCTGCTGCGCTCCGGATTTGTAGTTACGCAGGTTGCGCTCACGTTGATGCTGCTCGTGGTGGCTGGAATGCTAATCCGCGTTGTTACGCGTTATCGCCACACCGATTTGGGTTTTGATCCATCGCGTGTATTGGCTGTCGATCTGCATATAGCGCCGGTTCGCTACGAGGGCAGAGACGTGGTGTCGGGCTTCTTTCAGCCGCTGCTGGATCGGGTTGCAAAGATCCCGGGAGTTCGCGCGGTGGGAGTCATCGACATGCTGCCCATCGAAGCGTGGGGATCGAATTCCGAAGTGCACATCGCTGGCCAGCCGCCCTATCCGGCCGACCAGGAGATGCTGGCTGAGAACCGCATGGTTTCGACTGGATATTTCGATGTGATGGGCGCCCCGCTGCTAGCCGGCCGCAGACTCTCGCCGCAAATCGATATCAGCGCCAACAAGGCCCCATCGGTGGCAGTGAACGAGGCGTTTGTCAGGAAGTTCCTCCACAGCGGCTATGGCCCGGGGACGCCACATCTCGATGACAATGACAAAGCGGAAGAGAAGACCGCGGTGATCGGCGTAATGGGGAACGTTCGCCAGGATATTCGCGAGCCTTATCTTGCCGAGATGGATTATCTCATTAACGAAATTCCAATCAAAGACAGCCCCGCCGCACTCTCTTCTATGGTGCTGGTGACCCGCACCGACGGCGATCCTAAGAAGATTGTTTCCGCGCTGAGGAGTGTTCTGCACGAGGTTGATGCGACGGTGCCGCTTTCCGACCCGCGCACGTTGAGCGAGGTCGTGTCAGAGCAGCTGGTCTTCGAGCGCATGGAGAGTTGGCTGTTCGGCATCTTCGCTTCATTGGCTTTGGCTCTCGCATTGGTGGGACTCTACGGGCTGGTGAGTCACGAAGTGGAGCAATCGACGCGCGACATTGGCGTGCGCATGGCGCTGGGAGCTACGCGCACACGAATCCTGGCCACGGTGCTGCAACGCGTGGCGTTGATGCTGGCAGCCGGAGCTGCGATTGGTCTTTTGCTCATCTTCGCAGCCCGCAAGCTCATCGGCATGGTGATCTACTTCGAGGCGCAGAAGGAGGCCGGCGGATTCCTGTTGCTGGCTTTGCTGGTGGTGGTTACCGGCCTATTGGCCGCGTTGATTCCTGCCACGCGCGCCGCATCCATTGAACCGATGCAGGCGCTTAGAAGCGAGTAGTCTCCTGAATCGAATAGGTCGGTCCGCAATGAGCTGGCGATTTAAAGACGCCGGATGAAAACGGAGGGAGTAAGCGATGAACAATTCCTGGTTCGACATTCGCTACGCGCTGCGCCAACTGGGCAAGTCGCCGGCCTTCACGCTCACGGCCGTGCTCACTCTGGCATTCGGCATCGGCGCGACTACCGCAATCTTCTCCATAGTCGAAGGCGTGTTGCTGCGGCCATTGCCGTTTGCCGATCCAGGCAGGCTGGTGGTTCCCGGCGATGACATTGACGGTGTGGACTTCGGCGGCGGCGCGCCACCCACGACCGCGCCATCGATTGCGAAGTATACTGCCGGAACCTCAAGCTTTTCCGGCATGGGCGCATATCAGCGGACAAGCTACGAACTTTCCGGAGCAGGCGACCCGGCTACGATCAACGCTTCGCGCATGACTGCCGGCGTGTTTCCCACGCTTGGTGTGTCCCCGCAATTGGGCCGCTTCTTCACGCAGCAGGAAGACGATTCGAGACAACAGGTGGCCGTGATCAGCCACCAGATGTGGCGTGACCGGTTTCATGGAGACGCCAATATCCTCGGCGAGAAGATTCTGCTCGATCGCAAGCCCTATGAGGTCATTGGGGTAATGCCGCGCGAGTTCGAGTTTCCGTTGGTGCCGGGGATGATGAACCGCACCGAATTGTGGGTGCCAACCAGCCTGACGCAAGAAGAGATTGCCGCGGGCGAGGGAAGCTGGAACTTCGTCATGGTGGCGCGGCTCAAACCGGGCGTGACCGTGGCGCAAGCCCGCCAGGACTTGGATCGTGTATCCCAGCAGATCATGCGTGGTTTTCCCGCTGCCATGGCTAGCCTGCACATTCATGGCGATGTTCAACCGCTCGCCGAGGTGACGGTTGGCCAGGCTCGTCCGTTGGTGCGGACGCTCTTTCTTGCCGTAGCCGTGGTGCTTTTTATTGCCTGCGCCAACCTGGCGGGGCTGTTGCTGGTGCGTGTGATTCGCCGCCGGCGGGAGATTTCGGTGCGCCTGGCGCTAGGCGCGAGCGGCGCGGCAGTGTTGCGCCAGTCCCTGATAGAGACGCTGATGCTGAGCATGGCAGGCGGATTGCTTGGCCTGGTTCTTGCCGCGGTTGCATTGCGTGCCGGCCTAAGCCTGGTGCCTGAAACCTTGCCGCGCGTCGGTTCGATTGGCCTCGATTGGAGAGTGGCTGCGTTCGCCATCGGTCTTGGTGTGCCTACCGGGCTGTTGTGCGGGCTGATACCGGCCTTTTCCGCCGCGCGCACCAGCGTGAATGACGCGCTCAAGGAAGGCGGCCGAACGGGCAGCGCCGGTGGCGGGCATGCGCGGCTGCGTTCCATTCTGGTGGTTGCCGAACTTGCTGTTGCGCTGGTCCTGCTGTGCGCTTCCGGCCTGCTTTTGCGCAGCTTCGACAAGATGCGTTCGGTTGACCTTGGATTCAAGACCGATCACACGCTGACCGCTTCCTACGGTCTGCCGCACCAGCAGTACGCGACGCAAGCGGCTGTGGATGCGTTCAGCATTTCATTGCTGAGCAAGCTGCGGCAGTTGCCCAGCGTCCAGGCGGTGGGCATTACTTCAAACTTGCCTGCCAGCGGGCAGCAAGGCAGCAATAGTTTTTATCCGGAAGGCTACGTGGCCCCCAAGGGCGCGGGCCTGGTTTTGGGGTGGAGCGCGCAGGTTCAAGGCGACTATTTCCGCGCGGCCGGCATTCCTATTTTGCGCGGGCGAGGATTCACTGAGGCGGATCGCCAAGGCGCTCCGTTGGTGGTCATAGTGAATCGCACCCTGGCGCAGCATTACTGGCCTGGCCAAGACCCGATTGGCAAGCGCATGCACATCGGCGTGCCCGAGACCCCGTTGCCATGGATGACCGTGGTCGGTGAGATTGCGGATATCAAGCAAACCTCTGCCGACGCCAATACGCAGAGCCAGTTTTACATTCCGTTCAGCCAATTCAAGACCGACCTCGGCCAATTTGCGGCGCCCGATTCGCTCACAGGAGATGGTGGGATGATTACGATTCGCACAGCAATGCAGCCCGAGCAAATGGCCGACTCGCTGCGCGCGGTGGTTCGCTCCATTGACCCACAGCTTCCGCTTACTGATGTTCAATCCATGGATCGCGTGGTTGCCGAGGGACAGGCGCCGCGTCGATTCAATACCGCGCTCATCTCCTGCTTTGCTGCCGCCGCTGTATTGCTGGCGCTGCTTGGCATCTATAGTGTCATCGCTTTTTCCGCGGCTCTGCGCACCCAGGAAATGGCTATTCGCCTGGCGCTCGGCTCGCAACGCTCCAACGTGATGCGCCTGGTTCTTTTCTCCGGCGCCAAGCTCGGACTTGTGGGTTGCGGCATTGGGGCGGTCGCCGCGGTGTTCGCGACCCGACTGTTGCGTTCCATGCTTTTTGAGGTTGACCCGTTAGACCCCTCTGTTCTTGTATTGGCAGCCGTCTCCATTTTCCTGCTCGCGATCGCTGCTTCTGTCATTCCCGCGCGCCGCGTCGCTTTCATTGAACCCATGCAGGCGCTGCGCGCCGAGTAGGCGAAGAGCCAACGGAGAATCATTGCAATGACTCAACTGCTTCAAGACATTCGCTACTCATTGCGCCAGTTGCGAAAGTCGCCGGGCTTCACGCTCACCGCGGTCATTACGCTGGCGCTGGGCATTGGCGCAAACACCGCGATCTTCACTCTGGTGCAGGGCATTCTCCTGCGGTCGCTGCCGGTTGTCGATCCCGGGCAGCTTTACCGCATTGGCGACAACGATGACTGCTGCGTGGAGGGCGGCTTTCCTGGGCATGCGACCCAGACCGGCGACGTGACCATCTTCTCCACCGACCTTTACCAATACCTGCGCAAAAGCGCAACGGAGTTCGAGCAGCTGGCGGCGGTGCAGGCCGGCCAGCCTGTGTGGAGCGTGCGACGGGGCGATGCGCTGGCCAAACCGCTGCGCGGGGAATTCGTTTCAGGAAACTACTTCGCCACGCTGGGAATGCGCGCCTATTTGGGCCGCGAATTTTCAGATTCAGATGACACGCCGTCAGCCGCGCCCGCTGCTGTGCTCAGTTACAAAACGTGGCAAGCCGAATACGCAGCCGACCCGGCCATTGTCGGTTCGACCATTTACATTCAGGCCAAACCATTCACAGTCATCGGCGTCGCTCCTCCCGGCTTTTTCGGCGACCGGGTGACGGATAGTCCGCCCGACTTCTGGATGCCCATCCGGACAGAGATCTATGTGCGCGGCGAAAGCTCGATCCTGCAACACCAGGAATCCCACTGGCTGTATCTGCTGGGCAGGGTGCGGGCGGGAACCAATATCGGCACATTGCAGACGAAGCTTTCCATGGCGCTGCGGCAATGGCTCTCTTCGCGTCCACTGCTCACCGCCAACGGAGGCGCGGCGGTCATTCCAAAAATGCACGTGGTTCTTTCTCCCGGCGGCGGGGGAATTCAAAACCTGCAGCAGGAGACCGGCCAGGGCCTGAAGATGCTGATGATTCTTTCTTCAGTGGTGCTGCTGATTGCGTGCGCCAACATTGCCAACCTGCTGCTGGCGCGCAGCACCGGGCGCCGGTCAGACATTGCGCTGCGCATGGCGCTGGGCGCGGGCCGCCGACGCATCGTGCGGCAGATATTTACCGAGAGCGTGCTCTTGAGCTGCATTGGCGGTATCGCCGGATTGGCGGTGGCTTATCTTGGGTCGCACACCATTCTCGCTCTCGCCTTTCCAGATGCGCCCAATCTGCCGATCAATGCCAGCCCATCGCTCACGGTACTGGGATTTGCGTTCTTGATTTCGCTCGTGACCGGCATGTTA
>Ga0326727_10022827_pt1 | contig 12027 bp, 10 predicted proteins | sample MB2enrmetagenome_FD_207643 | JGI IMG/M metagenome (GOLD analysis project Ga0326727, IMG submission 207643) | Lab enriched peat soil microbial communities from McLean, Ithaca, NY, United States - MB29MY | ecosystem: Environmental > Terrestrial > Soil > Wetlands > Peat | place: USA: New York... | reverse complement strand
ATAGCTCGGTCCCACTCTTCTTTGTTCTGATCATAGGAACCGGAATAAATACGGAACCCGGTCCCCCCAACCAGTCCTAACAGCCGTTCAGGTTCACCGACAAATAGCTGCTCCGGACCAGCGCCGAACGGGAAGTAGTGATTGACGGTTACCTCAAGGTCACTATATGCAACGAGGGTTTGCCCACCGTCATCAGAAGTAAAGATCAAGCCGTCTTGCTGCCATGGAATATCCGGCCTGATCGACGCAAGATACTGGAGGGAATCCACTCCGGGGGCGGATTGCGGCGCAGCCGCATACGCTTGGGTAAGCCCCTGACAATCGTCGGAGTCTTCGGGACAAGTAGGCAGCGTCCCATCATCTGCGTAAGCTGCATAAGCCGGATCAGTTGGCGGCTCCGGCTCATCATAGAAGAACGCGTCCCCTTGGGGGTCAAGATAGTAGGCGCGGCGGAAAAGGGAGTGGCCTCGTCGAAAGACAAACGCTTGACGATTGTAATGCAAGCCAGCAACGCCAACACGGTGCCTCGGATTGAAAACGACATTCGCTGGACGTGTCATCCGCAATGCCCCGGCCGGTCCTCGAACGACGCCGGGCTTGGCGATCAGTGCCGCGCCACCGGGACCAACGACGCCCTGATTTGGTAGACCCGGCCGCATCACTTGCTGTCCCGGCCGCATCACTTGCTGTCCCGGCCGGATCACTTGTTGCGGAAAACGCCTTACAGGCGCAGGCAGTGGCTGCTGCTTTTTCTGATTAGGTTGATTTTGAACCTGCGCCTCGACTTGCATGCTCGGCGCAACTGCGACCGCTAACCCCAAGCCGCAACACATTGCGAGACGTGCGGCGAAAAGCGAAAGGCGCATCATCTCAAGCCCCCCAACGCTTGAACGGTGCACGAAGCATGTCACAGTTCTTGCGGTTTGACCAGCATTTCCAATCGACATGCCCCAGATGGCGGAGGATTTCGGCCTCAGACTGCGCCAATTTGGCTCGTCACGCAAACCTCAAGCGCCAATGCGTCTTGTCGATGGGCGTCGGACCGGTCGTTCAGGCGGCGCTCCTTGCGGTCGTTCGTAAGAGGCGCGCCCTCCCCCTTACTCCACAGTGCTTGAAAGCCGGCACCGCCACTCCATCGCCGTTCCCGCCGACCCACCGCGCACGGAATTAGGCGCGCCTCAGCGATGGGAACAGTCCAGCGGCGCCATCGTCATGGCTCCCAGGGTTGGTCGAGCGCTTCGAGCGCCAGCGCCTTCAGATTTTCCGGCATCGCGTCCGTGCGCAGGCGGCGGCGCGGGTCCGCGGCTCGCGCCGTCAGGGCGAGGTATTCGTCGTGGGCCATCAAGACGAAGCGCGGCCGTTTGTATTCGGTGATGGCGACGGGGTTCTTGCGCGCGGCCTCCTTGAGCGCGGTCGGGTCCCTGGTCAGGGTCGCGGCGGGAAATTGCTGCATCGGTCGATCTCCGTTCTCACGGAAAGTTACAACATTTACAACATTGTTGCAATCTGCACGCAAAAGGAGGAGCGCGCGCGTCAATTGTCCGCCTTGACGGGGCGGAAAGCGCGACAGCAAAGTTGCGCCCCTTGAGCCGATCCGCGACGGGGAGCGGCGGATGATCGCGGACGGCGCGAGCCGCCGCAACTGGAACGCCGTCGATCGCCATCGATAGGGAGGCCTCGCATGGACATGGGATTGAAAGACAAGGTCGCGGTGATCACCGGCGGCAGCGTCGGCATCGGCCTCGCCGTCGCCAAGGGCCTGGCGGCGGAAGGCGCGAACGTCATCCTCGCCGCGCGCGGCGGCGAGCGCGCGGCGGCGGAAGCGGACGGGATCGCGCGCCAGTTCGGCGTGCGCGCGGTCGGAATCGGCTGTGACGTCAGCACGAGCGACGGCGTTGCGACGCTGGTCGCCGGCGTCGAGCAAGCGTTCGGCGGCGCGGACATCCTGATCAACAACGCCGGCACCGGCAGCAACGAAACCGTCATGGAGGCGCCGGACGAGAAATGGCAGGCCTATTGGGACCTGCACGTCATGGCGGCGGTGCGGCTCGCCCGCGGCCTCGTCCCCGGCATGCGCCGCCGCCGCGGCGGCGTCATCTTGCACAACGCGTCGATCTGCGCCGTCCAGCCGCTCTGGTACGAGCCGATCTACAACGTGACGAAGGCGGCGCTGATGATGTTCTCGAAGACGCTGGCGATCGAGCTGGTCGGCGACAACATTCGCGTCGCCTGCGTCAACCCGGGCCTGGTCCTGACGCCGGACTGGATCAAGACCGCGAAGCAACTGACCGGCGGCGGCGACGGCGATTGGCGGGGCTACCTCGACGGCGTCGCGCGCGAGCACGCGCCGATCAAGCGCTTCGCCACGCCCGAAGAAGTCGCCAATTTCTTCGTCTTCCTCTGTTCGGAGCGCGCGAGCTACTGCGTCGGGTCCACTTACTTTGTCGACGGCGGCATGCTGAAGTCGGTGTGAGGGTCGCGGACGCGCCCGGGCGGCGATTCTAGGATCGACTTCCGCGGCCGTCCGGCGAGCGCCGTGACTGCAACCCCCGCTTCGCGGCGCTCCGGCATGGGCGCGCCCGCCGGCTTGAAACTCGACCGTGACCGGGCGGACGCCTCGCTCGACCGGATTGGCGCCTAATCGACGGGTCCCGCTGCGTTCGATCTGGAAGCGATCGCGTGATTTGGGCGCGTGAGGCGCCGCCGGCGCAATTAAACGATGGCCTCGGCGTCGTCATTCCGCTTCGACGTCCTCCAGCCTTACGCCGCGCCCGGCATGCAGGCTGGCGCGGGCCTGCTCGATCCGGCGCAGGAATCGCGGATCGTTTTCGAGCCGATATTCGAACCACTCCTCCTCTGATTCGAAACCGATCAGCACGCCGGCCGGCCTGCCATGACGCGTGATGACGATCTCCTGCGTCTCGGCCTCGCGCAGGTAGCGGGAGAGATCGTCCTTGACCTCGGAGAGCGGAACTTCCTTCACTCCGGATTGGCGAATTGTGCGTGCCATGGTTCGGCCTCCGACTCACATTACGCGCATTACGGCACTACGGCGACAGCTTGCTCAACCCCTCGTCACGGGCGATCGGAGTCCAAGCCGGGGGCTGAGCGAGCCGTCGGCGCCATGATCGGGGGCGGCGGCGTTCGCACGGTTCTTGCACCGCGCAATCGAGCGGCGCGCGCGTCAGCGCGAGGGAAACGGAGGCCCTTTTGAGCGAGACGATCGCTGAAATTCTCGCCCGCCACGCCGGCGGGCGGCGCGTCGTCCGGACGATCGAGGCGACCTACGCTGCGATCGAGGCGCACGGCGATCCCGCGTTGTTCATCGCGCTCAGGCCGAAGGGCGAGGCGCTGGCGGCGGCGGCGGCGCTCGACGCCGCCGGGCCGGCGGGCAAGCCGCTCTACGGCGTCCCCTTCGCGGTCAAGGACAATATCGACGTCGCCGGCTTGCCGACCACCGCCGCCTGTCCCGCTTTCGCCTATCGGCCGGCGCGGTCGAGCTTCGTCGTCGAGCGGTTGGAGCGCGCCGGCGCGATTCCGGTCGGCAAGACCAATATGGATCAGTTCGCCACCGGCCTCGTCGGCGTGCGCTCGCCTTACGGCGTCCCTCGCAACGCGCTACGCGCCGATCTCATTCCCGGCGGATCGAGCGCCGGCTCGGCGACGGCGGTCGGCGCCGGGCTCGTGCCGTTCTCGCTCGGCAGCGACACCGCCGGTTCGGGCCGCGTGCCGGCGGCGTTCAACGGCGTCGTCGGGCTGAAGCCGACGCTCGGGCGCCTTTCGGCGAGCGGCCTCGTCCCGGCGTGCCGCACGCTCGACACGATTTCGATCTTCGCGCTCGGCGTCGCCGACGCTTTCGCGGCGTTCGAGGCCGCCGCCGGCTTCGACCCGGCCGACGCCTACAGCAAGCCCTCCCCTGCGCCGCGCCTCCTCGCGCCGCCGCCGCGCTTCATCGTCGGCGCGCCGAGGCCGGCGCAGCGGCGGTTCTTCGGCGACGACGAGGCGGAGCGCGCCTACGCGGCCGATCTCGACAAGCTCGCCGATCTCGGCGCGAAAATCGTCGAATTCGACTTCGAGCCGTTCGCCGCCGTCGCGCGCCTGCTCTACGAAGGGCCATGGGTCGCCGAGCGCTACGCGGCGACGAAGGTGCTCATCGAGGGCAATCCCGGCGCGTTGCATCCGGTGACCCGCGCGATCATCGAGGGCGCGCTGAAGCACGACGCCGTCGCCTGCTTCGAGGCGGCCTATCGACTGCAAGACCTCAGGCGCGCGACGGCGGCGGCCTGGGACGGCTTCGACGTCATGGCGCTTCCCACCGTGCCGCGCTTCTATACGCGCGCCGAGGTCGAGGCCGAGCCGTTCCAGGCGAATTCCGACCTCGGGACCTACACGAATTTCGTCAACCTGCTCGATTTGTGCGCCGTCGCCTTTCCCTCGGGCCTTCGGCGCGACGGCCTGCCTTCCAGCCTGACGCTGATCGCTCCGGCGGGCGCCGACGGGCTGATCGCCGGGATCGCCGCGCGAGCGCACGCCGCCTGCGGCGCGCCGATGGGCGCGACGCGGCGCGCGCCACCGCCGGCGCCGGCGATCGAGGCGGCGAGCGACGGCGTCGAGATCGCCGTCGTCGGCGCGCACCTCTCCGGGCTGCCGCTCAACCGCGAATTGAAGGCGCTGCAAGCGACGTTCGTGCGCGAAGCGCTGACCGCGCCGGACTATCGCCTCTACGCCTTGCCGAATACGGTCCCGCCGAAGCCCGGCCTGCTGCGCGTCGGCGCGGGCGAAGGCGGGAAAATCGCGGTCGAGGTCTGGTCGCTCGAGCGCGCCGCCTTCGGCGCGTTCGTCGCCGCGATTCCCCCGCCGCTGGGGATTGGGACGCTTCGGTTCGACGACGGGACGAGCGCCAAGGGCTTCCTGGTCGAGGCGGAGGCGGTGAAGGGCGCCGAGGACGTTTCGCGCTTCGGCGGCTGGCGGGCGCACCTGGCGCGGCGGTAAGCCCTCCTTCCCCTTTGCAGGGGGCGCGCCGGCCCAATCAGCAAAAGCCGAGCCGGCCGCGATAACGGCGCGCCAGCGCCGCCTCGACGATTTCGCTCACGCCAGCGCCTTTTCGAGTTCGGCGAGCGGCGTCGTCCAGCCGACGATCGCGCCCTGCGCGCGGATCATCGCCAGCGCCGCGGCCTTGAATTCGGGAAAGTAGCTCGCCGTCGCGTCCTCGACCAACAGGCATTCGTAGCCGCGATCGTTGGCCTCGCGCATCGAGGTCTGCACGCAGACTTCGGTGGTGACGCCGGCGAAGACGAGCTGCGCGACGCCGAGCGCCTTCAGAATCGCCTCCGCCTCGGTCGCGTAGAACATGCCTTTGCCCGGCTTGTCGATTTCGAATTCGCCGGGCCGCGGCGCGCAAGCCGCCACGATCGCGGCGCCCGGCTCGCCGCGCACCAGGATGCGCCCCATCGGGCCGACGTCGCCGATGCGCAATTTGGGATCGCCACGATTGCGTTTGGCGGGCGGGCAGTCCGAGAGATCGGCCGCGTGGCTCTCGCGCGTATGCAAGATCGGCCAGCCGCGCGCCCGGAACAGCGCGATCAGCGCCGCCACGGTCGGCACGACTGCGGCGACGGGGGCGACGTCGTTGCCGAGGCTCTCGCCGAAGCCGCCTTTCTCGATGAAGTCGCGCTGCATGTCGATGACGACCAGCGCGCAATGGTCGGGATCGAGCGAAAAGGGGAACGGTTCGGCGGGAACGGCGATCATCTCAGTGGCCGGCCATGTGGCGCCCGATCGCAGCGCGGTCGGCGCCGGCCGCATCGACGAGATAGGCGACCTTTCCCTCCGACATGACCGCGATGCGGTCCGACAGTTCGAGAATCTCGTCGAGATCCTCCGAGACCAGCAGCACCGCGGCACCGCGATTGCGCTGCTCGACGATCTGCGCGCGAATGTCGGCGACCGAGGCGAAGTCGAGGCCGAAGCAGGGGTTGGCGACGATCAGCACGTCGACGTCTTCGGAGAGTTCGCGCGCCAGCACGGCGCGCTGCACGTTGCCGCCGGAGAGATCGCGGATCGGCGAGTCCGGCGAAACCGTCTTGACGTTGTAGCGCGCGATCAGCTCGCGCGCCCGCGCCTTCATCGGCCCCGGCGAAAGCCACCAGCGCAGCGAGGCGATCGGCGGCTTGTCGAAGTTGCGGAAGGCCATGTTCTCGGCCACCGACATCCCCGGCGCGGTCGCGTTCTTCAGCGGCTCCTCCGGCAGGCCGAACACCTTGAAACGGGCGAAGTGGTCGCGCTTGGGCTCGAAATCCTGATCGCGAACGAGAATCTGGCCGAGCTTGATCGGCCGTTGGCCGGACAGCGCCTCGACGAGCTGGCTCTGGCCGTTGCCGGAAACGCCGGCGACGCCGACGATCTCGCCGGCGCCGACTATCAGATCGAAGCCGGCGACCGCGTCGCGGCCCTCGTCGTTTTCGACGTAGAGCCCGGCGATTTCCAGCGCCTTGCCGGTCTTCGGCGCTTTGACGCGCGCGGCCGAGGGGCGGACGACCGCGTCGCCGATCATCATCGCCGCCATTTCGCGCGTCGTCAGTTCGCCGACCTTGCCGCCGCCGACCTTGACGCCGCGGCGCAGCAAGCTGACGTCGTCGCAGAACGCTTCCACCTCGCGGAACTTGTGGGTGATCATCAGCGCGGTGATCTCGCCGCGATGCGCCATCGCCTTGAGCAGGCCGAGAATCTCGTCGGCTTCGCCCGGCGTCAGCACCGAAGTCGGCTCGTCGAGGATGAGGAAGCGCTGGTCGAGATAGAGCAGCTTCAGGATTTCCAGCTTCTGCTTCTCGCCGGCGGCCAGCGAGGAGACGGGCCGGTCGAGCGGCGCGCGAAACGGCATGCGCTGGAGAAAGGCTTCGAGCCTCTCGCGCTCCTTGCGCCAATTGATGAAAGGGGGCGCGTCGGCGCGGCTCGCCACGAGGTTCTCGGCCCCGGTCAGCGACGGCACGAGGGTGAAATGCTGGTAGACCATGCCGACGCCGAGCGCCTGCGCGTCGCGCGGGTTGCGCACCTCGACCTCGGCGTCGTCGAGCAGCAGGCTTCCGCGGTCGGGCGTGTAGAAGCCCATCACGCATTTGACTAGGGTCGATTTGCCCGCGCCGTTCTCGCCGAGCAACGCATGGACGGCGCCGGCGGGAACCCGGATCGAAACGTCGTGCAGCGCGGCGAGGCGGCCGAAGGTCTTGGTCATGCCGATCGTTTCGAGCGAAGGGCCGCGCGCGGCGACGGCGCGCGAAGCGAGCGAACGCGCGGCGACGTTCATGGCAGGCTCGCGAGAAAAGTCTTGGAATCGGCGACCGCGCCGAACACGCCGCCCTGCATGGTCGCCATCTTGACCGCGGCCTTGTGATTGCCGAGGTCGGTGGCGCCGCAGCAATCCTCCAGCAGCAGGCACTCAAAGCCGCGGTCGTTGGCCTCGCGCATGGTGGTGTGCACGCAGACGTCGGTGGTGATGCCGGTCAGGACGAGATTGGCGACCCCGCGCGAACGCAGGATCAGTTCGAGATCGGTGGCGCAGAACGAGCCCTTGCCGGGCTTGTCGATGATCGGCTCGCCGGGCGCGGGGGCTAGCTCCTCGATGATGTTCCAGCCCGGCTCGCCGCGCACCAGAATTCTCCCGCATGGGCCGGGGTCGCCGATCCCGGCGCCGATGCGGCGCGAGCGCCAGCGCTTGTTGTCGGGCAGATCGGAAAGGTCGGGGCGATGGCCTTCGCGCGTGTGGATCACGTGGTAGCCCTTGGCGCGCATGGCGGCGAGCACGCCGCGGATCGGCTCGATCGGCGCGCGCGTCAGCGACAGGTCGTAGCCCATGCGGTCGACGTAGCCGCCGCGCCCGCAGAAATCGATCTGCATGTCGATGACGACGAGCGCCGTGTTGGCGGGCCGCCAGTCGCCGTCATAGGGCCAGGGATAGGGATCGGCGGCGAGCGTCGGCATTTACTTCACCGTGCTCAGTTCGCCGGGCATGTCGCGCGCCGAGCGCGTGGCGCTGGACGTCGCGATCATGATGACGAGCGTCAGGATGTAGGGCGCGGCGTTGAAGAAGTAATACCCTTGCGTGACGCCGATCGACTGCAGCGCCGGACCGATCGCGCCCGCGCCGCCGAACAGCAGCGCCGCCAGCACGCAGCGCAGCGGACTCCAACGCGCGAAGATCACCAGCGCCACCGCCATCAGCCCCTGTCCCGAGGACAGCCCCTGGTTCCACGAGCCGGGATAGGAGAGCGACAGAAACGCCCCGCCGATTCCGGCGAGAAACCCGCCCCCCGCGGTGGCGAGAAAGCGCACCCAATCGACCGAGATTCCCATCGCGCGGGCCGCCGCGGCGCTGTCGCCGACAGTGCGCGCCACGAGGCCCCAGCGCGTGTTGGCGAAAGCCCAGGCCATGACCAGCGCGACCGCAATGCCGACGAAGAACAGCGGATTGACGTCGAGCGCGCTGCGCAGGTTGGCGTCGTCGCTGAACGCGCCGAACGGGATCGAGCCCAGCCGCGGCGCGGTCGGCTGGATATAGGGCTTGCCGAAGAAGAACGCGACACCGACGCCGAACAACATCATCGCGATGCCGACCGCGACGTCGTTGACGCGCGGCAGGCGGCAGATCGCGCCGTGCATGGCGCCGAGAACCGAACCGGCTGCGCCCGCCGCAAGCACCCCGGCCCACGGCGAGCCGGAGCGGTACGAGACCGCGTAGCCGACCATCGCGCCGAGCACCAGCGTGCCTTCCTGGCCGAGATTGACCCGCCCGGTTTTCTCCGTCAGGCATTCGCCGAGCGCGACGAACATGAACGGCGTCGAGACGCGGATGGCGCCGCCGAGCATCGCGATCAGCACGATCGCCAGCGCGCCGTTCATTGGCGCCGCCCTGATTTGTCGTCGCGGAAGAACGCGAAGCGGCCGTACAGGGTTTCCGACGTCAGCAAAACGATGAAGATCAGGCCCTGCAACACGAGAACCGTGGCGTCGGGCAATTCCATGCGACGCTGGATCAGGCCGCCCGAGGCGACCAGCCCGCCGAACAGAATGGCGACCGGCACGATCGCCAGCGGATTGTGGCGCGCCAGGAACGACACGAGAATGCCGGTGAAGCCGTACCCCGCGGCGAGCGAGGCGTTGGCGCGCCCCTGGATCGCCGCGACTTCGTAAAAGCCGGCGATCCCGGCGCAGGCGCCCGCGATCATCGTGCAGGCGAGGATGATCTTGCCGACCGGAAGCCCTTGCGCCAGCGCGGCGCGAAAGTTGCCGCCGGTGATCCGCGCCGCGAAGCCGAAGGTGGTGCGCGTCATCAACAGATGCAACAGAATCGCGAGCGCTATGCCGACGGCGAAGCCCCAGTGCACCTCCGTGCCGGGAATCTTGCCGACCATATAGGCCTCGCCGAGCGGCTTGGTCGACGGCTTGTTGGGATTGGAGATGTCGCGCAGCGCGCCTTCGACGAAGAAATTCATGATCGCGACGCCGACGTAAGTCAGCAGCAGCGAGGCGATCGTCTCGTTGACGCCGCGCGCGTAACGCAGATAGCCGGCCAAGCCGACCCACGCTGCGCCGACCGAGGTGCCGACGACGAACATGACGGCGAGCGTCGGCAAGGGCGGCAGGACGCCGACCAGCGGCGTCGCGACCGCGGCGGCGGCGAAGCCGCCGAGCACCAGCGCGCCTTCGCCGCCGATCATGATCAGGCCGATGCGCGCCGGGATCGCCACCGCCAGCGCGGTGAGGATCAGCGGTGCCGAGCGTTGCAGCGTGTTCTGCAACGAAAACGCCGTGCCGAAGCCGCCGCGCCAGACATAGGAGACAAAATCGACGGGCGAGCGGCCGAGCGTCAGCAGAAACAGCGAAAACAGCGCGGCGGCGACGAACAACGCGAACAACGGAATGGCGAAATACTCGGAGTTCGTCCGCAGCCGCCGCGCCAATTCGCCCATCGTCGTCTCGCCGGCGGGCAGCGACGGGGACGCGGCGATGGCGTCGGTCGCGGTCGCGCCTTCTGACATTCGAGCGTTCCTTTCCGGTCTGACGGCGATCCGCCGGCAGATCGTCATGGCTACAACGACGGGCGAAGCGTCGCGTCGCGACGACGCAGCCCCGGCCGCCGACCGTCCCGCCGTCGCCCGTTCCTTAGGTGATCGAGCCGACGACTCCTTCGAGCAGATAATCCATCTTGTCGAGATACGGATCGAGATTGTCGTAGGTCTTGTCGATGACGATCTTGCCGGTCTTGTTGTCCTTCAACGGCCCGACGTAGATCGGCGTCCTGGCCTTCAAGGCGGCGATCGTCGCCGTCGCGGCGTTCCTCGCCGCTTCGGCCGCGCCGGCGCCGAACGGGCTGTTCTGGACATAGTCGCTCTCGTAGCCGCCGGCGGTGAAATTCGGCGGCTTGTCGCCCTTGGCGAGGTCGGCCGCATAGAGCTTGTAGATCGTCTCCCACTTGTATTCCGCGCCGGTGATGAAGCCCTTGGGCGCCAGCGGCGCCTGGCTGGCGTTGTGGCCGCAGCTCATGGCGCCGCGCTTCTCGGCGGTTTCGATGACGACCTTCGGTCCGTCGACGTGGCAGGTGATGACGTCGCATCCCGCGTCGACCAGCGCGTTGGCCGCTTCCGCTTCGCGCACCGGCATCGACCAGTCGCCGGTGAAGATCACCTGCACGGACGCTTTGGGGTTCACCTTGCGCGCGCCGAGCAGCACCGAGTTGATGTTGGAGAGCACGCTGGCGATCGGCTTGGCGGCGACGAAGCCGATCTTGTTCGTCTTCGTCGAAAGTCCCGCCGCGACGCCGTCGACGTAATGGGCCTGATTGAGATAGCCGAAATAGCTGCCGGCGTTCTTGGGGTCCTTGTCCTTGTTCCACAGCGGCGCGGCGTGACGGAACTCGACGTCGGCGTATTTCTTCGCGAGGTCGACGACGAACGGCGAGTAATAGCCGAACGAGGTCGCCAGGATGAGCCCGGCGCCATCGAGATTGACCATGGACTCCATCGACTTGGAGCAGGCGTCGGTTTCCGGGACGTTCTCTTCCTCGACCACCTTGACGCCGGAGACTTTCTTCAGCGCCTCGATCGCGACGGCGTGCGCCTGGTTCCAGCCGAAATCGTCGCGCGCGCCGACGTAGACGACGCCGACGGTGAGATCGGCGGCGAAGGCGCGCCCCGGCTCGCCGAACCCGGCAGCCAGGCCCACCGCGCCCGCGGCGGTCGATTGCAGGAATGCGCGGCGCGAAACGGCCTTTGGCGTCATGACGGAACTCCCCTTGCAGCCTGCGCGCTGGCGCAGGCGAACTGGCGCAACCTCCCAGCAATAGCCATGCCAGCCGCGTGGGTGCGAAAAAGCGCCGCATTTCCGTAACGGCGGATCGCCGCGCTGCGCTTTGCCGCGCCGTCTTGCCTAGGAGACTGGCGGATTGCCCAATCCTTGGGCGGGCGCCCGCGCTTTCGCCGAAGCGTCCGCCGAATTCACGGCGCTCGCGACGACCAGCCTATCGCGCCTCGCCGACCTTACGCGCGACCGGCTGTTTGGGGCAACAAGGCGAGAGCCGTCGGCATTGCGGAAACGGGAGCGTCAGCGCATTTTCCTTCGGCCCTAACCTAGGGGCCGAGCCGAGACGATTGACGAGTTATGAAAGCGCGTTATCCGAATTGCGAGGCGGCGCGCTTTTCAGTCGATCGAAGGGGACATGCCGTTGTCGACGGAGGGTGTCGGTGAGCGTTTCCCATGAAGCCTTCTTGTCGCAGCTGAAAAGTGTGGCGAGCGACGCCGAGGCGATGCTGAGCGAGCTTCTGACGCAGACGCCGGCCGCAGGCGAGCGTGGCCGCCCGGCGCGTCTCATCGAGGCGATGCGCTATTCGAGCCTCGGCGGCGGCAAACGCATCCGCCCCCTGCTGGTCGTCGCGAGCGGCGATCTGTTCGGCGTCCCGCGGCGACGCTCGCTGATGGCGGGAGCGGCGCTTGAACTCGTCCACTGCTACTCGCTCGTTCATGACGATCTGCCGG
>Ga0326727_10022823_pt1 | contig 12028 bp, 16 predicted proteins | sample MB2enrmetagenome_FD_207643 | JGI IMG/M metagenome (GOLD analysis project Ga0326727, IMG submission 207643) | Lab enriched peat soil microbial communities from McLean, Ithaca, NY, United States - MB29MY | ecosystem: Environmental > Terrestrial > Soil > Wetlands > Peat | place: USA: New York... | reverse complement strand
CCACCGAAGCAAATCCGCCGCGGGCCGCCGCAGCCGTGCCCGTGGCGATGGTTTCCTTGGCCGATTGCCCCGGTTCCCGAAGATGAGCGTGCAGATCAATCAGGCCGGGGCAGACCACCATTCCAGCCGCGGCAAATCGGGGTGTCCGCGGCGGGGCCTGCGCGGCGGCGGCAGGGCCGCTGGCGGCGATCTTCCCGTCCACAATCAGCAAGTCCGCCGCGGCATCGAAGCCATTGGCCGGGTCAAGCACGCGCCCGCCCGAGATGAGGAGAGATTTTGGCAAATTCATCGGGGCGGATTATGGCGGAGAGGAATTGACAAGGCAAGCGCGGCCATTAAGATAAAGAGAGCAATGGGCGCGGGTGTAGCTCAATGGCAGAGTTCCAGCCTTCCAAGCTGGTCATGAGGGTTCGATTCCCTTCACCCGCTCCAATAAACACGGGCTTTTTCTCACATTCGCCGGTTTTTGCATCAGTTTTGCATCAGCCCGGCGCTTCCCGCCGCCTGAAAAGGTCCAGGCCAATTGGCTTTTCCCAGCCCTGCCTTTTCTTTCCCGCACACGCGGACTTGGACAATTTTTCCAGGGAAAAATCGCCTGTGTTGGTTGCGCCGACACCACATCGCTGTAAAACGACCTATGGAGATTGGTGTTCCATCCAGCGCGAAGAAACCGTTTGCGACCGTCACAGTCGGCTCGGTGACGATTTCCATTATCGCCGCGCCTGTCACCGTCAGGACAGGATCAAAGCCGGCGCCAGCCGATTCAAACAACGCGGCCAGCGCCCCGGAATTCAAAACCTACCAGTCATTTCAGGTTGCCCACTACGAAGGCAAGCGGCGGATTTTGCAGCGCCGCAATACGCCGGCCAAGGCGAAGGCATTAGCCAGAGAGATTGCCGGGCGTTTGCACCGCGACGGCTCGCGCGCCCAGTACTTCACCGAAAAAGACCGGCGCATTTACACCCTGGCCCAAGTGAAAAGCCAGTCCCTTGGCTTGGAAGTGGATGAGGTTTGCCGGAAATATGGCGAGCTTCAGCAACGGCTCAAAACCGGCTCGCTGGAGGAAGCGGTGGATTTTTACAACGCCCACGGCCAACGGGTCCGCCACGGCGCGGCCATTGAAAGTGTCTATGTGGAATACTTGGAGCATCTCACCAAACGCGGGGTGGGGCATTACCACTTGCGCGACGTCAAACGCTATGTGGGCAATTTCGTCACAACTTTTCCCGGCTTGATCAGCGCGATTCAAACACCGCAGATGGACGCATACTTGGCGGGTCTCGGCGGCAGCGCCCGCAACAAAAACAACCACCGCAAGGGCCTCATTGCGTTTTACAATTTTGCGCGGGAAAAAGGATTTTTGCCGCCTGGCATTCTCCACGCCGCCGCCACCACGACGGACTTTCGCGAGCCCCGCAGCCAGATCAATTCCGAGCAGGAAGCCATTGCTTTGCTCCAGCCCTGCGACATTTATTCACCGGAGGAAATGCGGACGATTCTGGCAGCGGAGGACGAGCCGCTCCTCCGCCCGACGCTGGAAATCAAAGCCTTCTCCGGCGTCCGCACCGAGGAGATTGTCCGCTTCTGGTGGGTCATGGTGGCCGAACCGGAAGGCTGCTTGAAAGTCCCTGACGCCGTTGGAAAGATTTGCGCCCGCCGTGTGCCGCTGTTGCCCAACCTGCAAGCGCGCCTGGCGGCCTATTCCGCCGAGGCCAAACAGGGGCGGGTGTCAGTGGACTGGCCCAGCGCCAATTCGCTCACCCGCGCCTGGCGGCGGGTCATTGAAAAAGCGGGTGTGCCCTATAAGCGCAATGCGTTTCGGAACAGCTATATCACCTACCGGCTAATTTTGACCGAGGACATTGCCAAAGTGGCCGAGGAAACCGGCACCAGCCCGAGGATGATCAAAAAGAATTACCAGTCGCGTGCCGCGATCTCGCGAGCCACCGCCGAGGAATGGTTCTCGCTCTGAAAACTCCTATTCAACCCCGGACCAACAGGGAAACTCCGCCCACAATTCATTTGCAAAGGCATATAATGAGCGGTGGACGAATCATTGTCCGCCCAAGAATTATGAGCTCGACACTAAAAACCAATGGGGACGGCGCGAATGTTTTGCGGATAACAACCGACAAACGCGGTTTGGCGGCACGCTACAAGGTAGGCATTCGCACGGTCGAAGCCTGGCAGGGTGATGGAATCATCATCGGTAGCGGCTTATTCCGCCGACGCCAAACAGGAGCGGGTGTCAGTGAACTGGCCCAGCGCCAATTCGCTCACACGCGCCTGGCGGCGGGTCATCGAAAAAGCGGGCGTGCCCTACAAGGGCAATGCGTTTCGGAACAGCTATATCACCTACCGGCTAATTTTGACCGAGGACATTGCCAAAGTGGCCGAGGTACCAGCCCGAGGATGAACAAAAAGGTCCTCGCTCTGATAACTCCTATTCAACCCCGCACCAACAGGAAAACTCCGCCCACAATTCATTTGCAAAGGCATATAATGGGCGGTGGACAAATCATTTTCCACCCAAGAATTATGAGCACGACACTAACAACCAATGGCGACGGCGCGAATGTTTGGCCGATAACGACCGACAAACGCGGTTTGGCGGCGCGTTACATGGTAGGCATTCGCACGGTCGAAGCCTGGAAGGCTGATGGAATCATCCTCGGTACCCGTCATGGCAAACGCCTCATCTTCGATGTCGGCGATTGCGACCGCCGTTTGCTCCAATTCAAGAATCAGAAGGACCCTTATGGAAACAACTGAAAACAACCAGACGGAGCGGCGTTTCGCCGACAAGAAAACGCTGGCCCAGCGCTACGCCGTCAGCGAACGTACCATCAACAACTGGATGAGCGCGGGCTTGCTCGTGGCGATCAAAATCCGCCGTGTATTGCGCTTCGATGTTCCCGCCTGCGATGCCGCCCTGCGGCAGCACGGATTCACCAACCACCTTTGAAATTTATGGAACTAGAAATCCCCAATCAAAACGGGCTTCAGCCGGGAAACGGCCGGAAGCTAAACATCCCTCCGCTTGGCACACCTGTGCCGAAACCGGAGATCAAAATCACCAATCCCGCCATCCTCGCCCAAATGCCTGGCCCAAAGCCGTTGAGCTTGGAAGCCGCCGAGGAGGTAAAAAAGTGGATGAATGCGCGCGGGCTGGCTCAAAATACCTCGCAACAGGAATCCTTTGAGCTTTCAAGCGATCATCGCTTTTACCGCTTTGACCAAATTGACGCGCTACGGCCCACGATTTACGGCCGAGCCGCCGCCGTTATATTCCGCTACCTGGACCGGACAAACGGCGAATTGCAAATTGTCATCGTCAAACTCGACAGTCGCGCCGACGCTATTCTGCTGGTGTGCGCCATCGCGTGGAAGATGATTCTCTCGTTTCCGATTGGGCAATACGTTTCCGACGGGACGGAAACCGACATAAAACACGGTCCGCCCTTCGACCCTGGCAGTTGCGTGGATAATTACTTCCAGAAGCAGTGGCTTGCCAATGCCAACGCCAAGCTGGCAGCCGACCGGGCGGCGATTGCACAGCCTTTGACGAAAGCGAACCAGAGAATTGCCGAGTTGGACGAACGCATCCGTCTTGATGAATGCCAACGCAACGCAACCTTTGCCACGTTGATCGCAGCCGAGACCAAGCTGAAACAGGAACACGACCGCGCGGAATTTCTGAGCCAGCTCGTATCTTGGTTTGCCGGTATCATCGTCATTATTGTCATAATCATTTTCGTGGTCTATGTATGGCGAGCATAGTCGTGTGGCCACAAAGTGGCCCACGACGCTCGCAAGGAAGGGTTGCCCCTTCCTTGACCTACCCTCAAAAATCCGCCGCCCGTGAAATCCCGCCGCCTGCACGTTTTGAAAATCCGCCTTTCGGATGTGGAATGGGCGCACCTCCAAAACGTGTTTCCAAAACGGGCGGTCGGCACATCGTTGCGCGCCCTGGCGATGGACCAGCCGGTTCCCCAGCGCAACGAAGCGGTTGATGTTCGGCGCGATTTGACGCGCCATCTGGCACGCATCGGCAACAACCTGAATCAAGTTGCGCGCGGCATCAATCGCGCCGTTCTGACCGGCGAGAAGATTGAAGCCGTCAGAATAATGGTGGAACTAGCGGCAATCCGCGCCGCGATGGAGGCGTTATGGTAATCAAGATTCTGGGCGGCAAAAAGGCGTCCATCCGCTACCAGTTGAAGAACCCCACCGCGCGGATTTTGCACGGCGACCCAGCCGTCACACAGCGGTTGATTGACGGCTCCCATTTTTCCCAAAAATACTGCGGCATCGTTTTGAGCTTTGAGGAAAATATCACCCCCGAAACCGAGGCGGCAATCCTCGATGACTTCCGCCATTTGCTGCGCGGCGGGCTGGAGGAGGACGCGCTGGATATTCTGGCGGTGGGTCATGCGGACAAAATTCATCCCGCGACCAAGGCCACGCGCCCCGACTATCACATTACCGCCGTCGAAACCGATCTCCGCACCGGCAGGAAAATCACGATTTATCACCACCGCCGCGACCACGATCTTTTTTACGCCTGGGAACGGATGATCAACATCAAATATGGCTTGAGCCGCCCCGATGACCCCGCACGGAGCCGCACGATTCAGATTGCCAAAAAACTTGGCCTGAGCCGGAAACAATTGCTCACCGCCATTGACGCGGCGGTTTGCGGCGAATTTAAAGCCGGACGGATTCAAAACCGCGCCGATGTCATTTGTTTTCTTGAGCAGGCCGGGTACAGCGTGCCGCGACAGGGCAAAAATTATCTTACGATTGCCGACAAGGACGGCAACCGGACCCGATTGAAAGGATTATTCTATGAACGTAGCTTCGATCACCAACGACTTGAAACAGGCACAGCAGGAACGGGAGCAGGCAGCCCGGATGAACTCCGAGAAGCTCAAGACCGAGTGGCAGAATTATTTGCGCGCCGAGTCGCAGCATTTCAAAAACTTTATCGCCGAAACCGAGTCGCGCTGCCGGAAGCACATGCGGTTGGCCGTGACGGTGACGGCCTTGGCGGTGTTTCTGGCGTCAGCCTTGATGCTGGCGGTGACATGGAAAACGGCGCGCGCGGAATCACGCCTTCAGCAGTTGCACACGGAAATTGCGCACAGCCAGGACAGGCTGGCGCGGTTGCGGGCGGCCCAATTCATCCCCAAGGGCCAGCCGATCAAAACCCAGGGCAGGACCTTTATCGAACTCGAAGAACCAGAGTGACCCATGAAAAACAGCGAACCGGAATTGACCCAATTATTATTGCGCACCTTGGAAGCCTTGGTGCGCGATCACGAACAGCAACAGCGGCAACAACAGCAATTTTTCGCGCAGCAACAGCAGCAATCGGAAAACAGGCTGGCGACCTTGACCGGGCAGGTGCAGGACTTGCAGCGGCAGTTGGAGGCGTTGTCGGCGTCATTGCAGCCGTTGACCGCGCAGTTGGATTCTGTCGTTGCCCTTTACAATTCCTTGCCCAAATCCTGATTCACGAAATCCGCCGGCGGCGGATTTCTCCGCACCACGCTCGCCCGCAACCGCCGCAGCACAAACTGCCGCTGCCATCTCTATAATAGGTGAGAATGCGACAGCGCACCCCGCGAACCCTGGACCGCCGATGAGTCGCCGGAATCGGATTCCACCGACACATCGGCTGGGGCAGGGCCTGACTTCGCCGATTCAAGCCGGTTCCACCCTTCGCCGCGCCGTAGCTTGGCGAAGGCGGGTCCGCTCCATTCCAGCGCCAGCCGGTGAACCGGCCCGCGCTTCCATGCTTGCCGCGCCGTAGCCTGGCGAAGGCGGGTCCACTCCACTACACCGTCTCAAATCCCCGAAGACAAGCTGCCCCGGCGCCGCGAGCGCGTAAGCTTTCGCCAAGTCCCCTCAGCCGGCAGGCCGCGCATCAGGGCCTTGCCGAAACATCCGCCCTCACAGCGCCCCCGAAACAGTCCGACCTCTGCCGCTCCGGGCAGGCATGAAGGCCCCAACCCCAGAAGCATATCCTGTCCGCCCAAGGCGACAAGAAACGGTGCCGTTTTTCAACCAATTTCGCTTGATCGCGCCATCAAACGGCCTGAATATCGGAGTTATGGCAGCCAAACTTTTCGGCCTTTTATGCTTCATCCTCTTGACCGCCCCGTCGGCAGCACGAGCCCAGTACTATTACACCACAAATGCCGACAATACTCTCACCATAACCGGCTATTACGGGCATGGATCGGCTGCGACCATTCCAACCACAAACAGCTACGGCCTGACCGTCACCAGCCTCGGGGATTATGCGTTTTCTGAATGCACCAGGCTCACCAGCGTCACGATTCCCAGCGGCGTCGCCAACATCGGGGAGTATACGTTCCAATACTGCACCAGCCTGGTCAGCGTCGCGATTCCCGGCAGCGTCACCAACATCGGGGAGTTCGCGTTCTTCAACTGCACCAACTTGGCCAGCGTGACGATCACCAACGGCGTGTCCATCATTGGAGATTTTGCGTTCCAAGACTGCACCAGCTTGACCAACGTCACGATTCCCGGCAGCGTCACCAATATCGGAGATGGCACGTTTTTTCTGTGCATCAGCCTGACAACGATAACGGTAGACACACAAAACTCGTTTTTTAGCAGTACGAATGGAGTGTTGTTCAACAAGAGACAAACCGCCCTGGTTGAATATCCGGCTGGAGGATTGCAAAGCTACACGATTCCAGACAGCGTTACCAACATCGGAGACTGGGCATTCGCTGACTGCACCAAGCTGACCAACGTCACGATTCCAGGCAGCGTCACCAGCATCGGGGATTATGCGTTGCTCGGCACCGAGCTGACAAGCGTGACGATTCCCGCCAGTGTCACCAGCATAGGGACGCAGGCGTTCCAACAATGCACCAACCTGACCAGCGTTACGATTCTCGGCAGCGTCACCAGCATCGGCGAGTATGCGTTTTTTGCATGCTACAGCCTGAACAGCGTCACGATCGCCAACGGCGTTACCAGCATCGGAGAAGGGATGTTCGCAGACTGCCACAGCCTGAGCAGCGTTACCATCCCCAACACCGTAACCAACATCGGGGACGAGGCGTTCGATTACTGCTACAGCTTGAACAACGTCACGATCCCCAACCGCGTCACCAGCGTCGGGGAGAATGCGTTCTACGAATGCTTCGGCATGACCAACGTCACGATCTCAGGCAGCGTCACCAGTATCGGGGAGTATGCGTTCCAAAGCTGCACCAGCCTCACCAGTGTCACGATTCCCGGCAGCGTCACCAACATCGCAGGATGGGCATTCGCTGACTGCACCAGCTTGACCGAGGTCTTTTTCACGGGCAACGCTCCCAGCGCCGATTCGACTGTGTTCCGCAATTACAATACCTACTACGAGACGAATTATTATTCCGCGACGGCTGATTATTTGCCCGGCACCACTGGCTGGAATTCCCCATTTGCCGGTCTTCCGGCCGTATTGTGGAACCCGCTCATCCAAGTTGCCGGCGACACTTTTGGCGTGCGGAACAATCAATTTGGATTCAACATCACTGGGTCAGCCAATATCCCCGTCGTGGTGCAAGCCTGCACCAATCTGGCCAGTCCCGTTTGGGTTTCGCTACTGGCCGTCACGCTCACCAACGGTTCGTTCTATTTCAGCGAACCCGTCCAGAGGAACATCTGCGCGCGCTACTACCGCCTCAGCGCACCATGATGCGCCTGCAAGGATGATCGGGCCTTTTGGACAAACCCGATTTCCTGCTTCCGAGATACCACGGGCGCTTTCGCGTGTCATCACAACATCCATGTGGCGTAGCGGTCAAAATCTGGAAACCCGCGGACAAATCTACTCAAGTCCCGTTACAAATGCTTTCGCTTTATCGCAAAATCCCCCTTTTACCCAACGCGGCGTGCTTCTCTGAATTGCGTTTAACTCAGTGAAGTTCCCGAAATCCTTCTGCAATTTCGGGTCCAGAACGAACACCGGATGCCCTCCGCAATCAATCGCCCTTTCGTCTGCGCTTATCTTAACTGCCTTATCCAAAAGGCGGCTCCCCTCGCCACCTTTAATCAAGACCAATCTGTCAAACCGCTCCTTCTCGCTTTCATTTAGAGTGTGCCAGTTTTTCTCGAATGGCTTGAGCATATCAGCACGCCTCAAATCATTGTATTTTCCAGCGTGCTCGACGACGAAGTAACCGATGATGTAAAGCCCCGGTTGAGTTCTGCAATGGCCCCAGCCACGCAATCCAGCATAGAAAACCAGCAAGTCTCCATGCTTCAGGTTTCTCAAACCTTGTTTTGGAGTGGTTGGGTCTCCGTATGTAAAGGTTTCGAATTCTGGATCACAATGAAGAAACACACGCTGCATTTTCTCTCTGCTTCCATCGGGAAAATAATCAATCAGCTTTCGCCCATACCTGCCAATCGTATTACCGTAAGTACGCCCCAAGCAATCACGGTTCGCGCAAATGGGAATGAACTCGAAAGTACCATTCTCAAACCTCGGTCCAAGCATCCCCCCAGAACCGGTATCAATGCCAACCCGCAGTAAGACAACTTGGGGATTGGTTTGCTCAACAGCTTTTGCATCGCCTTTCATCTTTGCGTGTTTCACATTGTTTCTGATTGGTTCGGGTAGTTAGCTCTTTCGCTTTCTCACGTAGTTTCTGCAAGATGTTTGGTGATTTTTTCAAGTGAACAGAAATCTCGCGCGTTTCGGCCTCATCCGCGAAGTATATCCACCTGCCGTTCTTTTTATCCTTCACGAATGCGTTTTCGGCCGAAACGAAATGGGATTGGGTTTCATCGCCTGCAAAGAAACCACAATTCTTAGGATCGTTAGTCTTGTAGCCCTCGACACCCGAAGTGCGCGACTGGCTTAAGTCGCACCACACCTTTTCCTCTGCTCGATATAAAAATCCGACGACGAGAAGTTTACCGTCCCGTTTGTGATTGTGCTTTCGGTAACGGGTTACCAAAAACAGATATTTTACTTGTTTCTGGTTTGCCGATTTAATTCGGCTATTCATACATGAATTACACCAGTTCTCAGTAAGATTCTCGTAGTGCGGTTCGGTCTTATGCCTGTCGCGAATATCTCGGATCGGCAGTTCCTCTTCACAACAGTGATAGAAATATTGAAACACCGCAGCATATTGCTGCTTCGGATTACTCATGCTGCGATATTACTTTCGCTTCGAGTGGCTCGCAAGCATAAAGCCGTCATTTGGCGGCTCTCTGGATGATGACTGGGGCCGCAATACGGCCTGCCTCGACAACCCATTGTTGCCACTGGCGGCGCGCCGTTTTCCTGGCGCGATACGCCATTGGGCGACCGCTCCACTCCGGGCCTTTCAGGCTGAGAGACAAGAAATCGCGTCCCCGCGTGTCCCATTTTTCGCCCCATTGCCCAGCCCTGTCGCCAAGACTTGCCGGCTTTGGCTTCCCCTTGAAAGACTACGCCGCCAAACCCGGCAAGACTTGGCTCCCCCGGTGGGGTTCCCTTGTGGATTTCCAAATCCGCCGCTCCACTCCGCTTTTTGTTCTGTCCGCTCCGCGCCCCTTTCCCCTGCGCGGGTGGCCAGCCCAAACGCTCCATTTCGCTCACGGCTTTGGAAATTCACAACGGAGCCGGGAATCCTGATTACGCGCGTCAGTCATGGTTCATGCCTGCCCCCGGCCCCGGCATGAACCCCGCCAGCCGCGCCGCTCCGCGATAGTGTGAGGCAATTACCCGCCTGCCCGCCTCATTCAGGTTGTTTTCTGCGCCTTTTTTACGCCCGCCATCACCCCGTCGTTCGCTGCTCGCTTGTCCGACACCGAGCCGAGTCCAGGAGCGAGATCAAAAACCGCGCCAGCGTCTCCCTTTTGCCCTTTCACCACTGTCACGGTTTTAGCTTTCGCTGGGGATTGAATGCGCTTCGCGCACGGCTTCGCTGTCTCCCAATCAGGTGAAGCGAGCAGCAAACGGCAGGGTGACGGACAGCGGTTTCAAAAAAAAAGCTATGAAAACAACACATCCAAAAATTGAAGCGTCAGCACCGGCGAATGTCCGGCCATCGTCGGGTTCAAAAACAGGGAATTCAGGCCAATTCCAAAGACTTGATTATCAGAAACGGGAAGCGAACCGCCGCTTGCCCACCAACGAGGTTTTAAACCTCTTGGAGAGGGAAGCCCCCCTGCTTTTCCGTCTGGCGCAGATTGTCGGCCAATGGGTTTGGATTCAATTCCCGGAGAAACAGCCCCGCGAGATTACCTCCATGCTGGCGCAGATCGGATTCCATTGGAACAAGAACCGCCAGGTTTGGCAGCACCCTTGCGGCGTCTTTTGCGGCCAAGCCGCCGACTATGACCCCCGTAAACGTTACGGCAGCCACGCCGCCGCCGCATAAGGAGCACCCACCATGAAACGCAATAATCGTTCTTTCAAAGACCCGGCGCAGACCGAGCTTTTCGCCGTTGTCTGGATGCCTTACCAGCATCCATTCCGGCTCTGTGCAGGCGATGTCATCCGTTTCGATAACCGGCTTTGCCGTGTTGTCAGGGTGAATGATTGCGCGGCGGTCATCATTATGAACCGGAAATTTCGGGAGTTCAAAACCCGATTCGACAAGCCCGTTGCTTTCCAGCCGCCGCCCGCCATGTTCCGAATCTCGCCCCACTCCGAAGTCGAAATCCTTAACTGCAAAAGACCATGAAAACCAATGACACCCCCACCCGACCGCAATCCGACGCCGAGCCATTCGGCCCGGTGATCTATGCCTACACCCGCGCGCAAGCCGTCGCCGACGGCCAGCAGGTTGAAGTCACGAAAACCGCGCAGGAAGCCGGAATTCGCTTCCCGGTTTTTCTCACCCGCGCCGTTTATGACGCTTACGTGACCGTGCCGCCCGGCGTGACCGCCCAGGACGAAGCCGGCCGGCTTTGGGACCTGGTTTGGATGCTGAGATTTGCCATCCACCGCGCCCGCCCCGGAGTTGAGCGCATCCCTGTTGCGTTCTATGTCCGCAACGACAACCGCGCCGCCCGCCTGGTGAAACTCATTGCCACTTGCGGCCCGCTGGACATGGACGACCCGCAGCTCGCCATTACCATCATGCAACCGGGGGAAGATTGACCGCCCGGAGAAACTCACGCGGCTGGACTGGCAGCGGTTCAGCCGTTTCTCCGTCGTTGGGGACTTGCGCCGTCCCCAAACCCCGGCGCTGGGCTTCACGCCAGCCCAGGCCCGCGCCAAAGGGCAGGCCCTCATGGACTCCAATTCCGCTCGCGCTGGCCTTTACGCTCCGCACCCTTTCCGGTGGGCCGGAAAGGATTTCAGTTTTAGCTCGCCAATTTGCCGGATTGTGATAACTTCGCACCAACGCGCAAGGTCGGGAAATGACGTTGGCACTTGCATCAATTTGCATCAGCGTTTGGTCATCACCGTGCCTTTTGATGCGGAGATGGTGGAAGATATGCCGTTTGCAATGCACTATGATTGGGCAATTTAACGAATTATGAACATTTTGAGACAGGATTCGATTCCCTTCACCCGCTCCAATGGTCCTCCTGCCGTCTGGTTCGCCGTTTCGTCCCCAATCGCCAAAGTGGCAGTCTCCTAATTTGATGTAGCGTCGGCGCTACGCGCCGATTTCGAGCCACAGGCTCGACACTACAAATTAGGACACTGCCGCCAAAGTGCGAGGCTTGACGTCCGACGGAAGGCAAGATATATTAGTTTTCGACATCGGACATCGTAACTGTTTGGAGAGCCAATTCTACCGCCTGTGCAGGGCGCGAATCCATGAAAGAAATAGTTTTGCTGGGCCATGTGTTGTTCGGCGTGGGCTGCCTCCTCACGACCGTATGGCTTTTTGTGGAGGTGTTGAACGCCCACGAGGCAAATCTGGCTCGCATCCGATGGATGAGCCGGGCGGCAGCGGTTTTCATGTGGCTTGCCTTCGCGGTCGGCGGCTATTGGTACGTGGTGGATTACAAGGCGGACAAGGATGTCATCCTCAAGGGGCCGTGGCCG
>Ga0326727_10022822_pt1 | contig 12028 bp, 10 predicted proteins | sample MB2enrmetagenome_FD_207643 | JGI IMG/M metagenome (GOLD analysis project Ga0326727, IMG submission 207643) | Lab enriched peat soil microbial communities from McLean, Ithaca, NY, United States - MB29MY | ecosystem: Environmental > Terrestrial > Soil > Wetlands > Peat | place: USA: New York... | reverse complement strand
TCTCCCTTCATGAATAATCCACCTCACGACTGAAACGCAACAACCGCGGGGACTCGATCGTCTTCAGCATATGATCCAGCCGGTGCCGGTACGTATGCTCAGCATGTGCTCGGCGGTACGCTGAATCCGCCAACTGGCGGCGAAGGGCCTTTCGGGGCAAGTAATAGTTCACCTTGTCCCGGAGTTCTGCGGGAGACCGGTAACTGACGATTTCCTCATCGGGAGCGAATAGGCTGTCGAGACTCGGCTTCCAGGCCGCGATCTGGAAACCACCGCAGCCTGCAATCTCGAAAGTGGTGCAGTTCACTCCTTTTGGCTCCCAAGGGCCAATCGTATTAATGACGATGTCTGACGCCAGAAATGTCTTTGCCTTTTCCTCCTCAGCAACGAATTGTCCAGTGTAGTGTCGCGCACTCGGAGATCTAACACCACGGGGAATGTGGTTACCCCAGATCTTAAGCCGCCTGTCACAGAAAGGCTCAAACGAGACAGCGCGGTGCGAATGAAGGGTCCCTATTCCTGCTATCTCCGCCCCGTACCTGAGGCAGTCTCTTTTTGTCAGCGGAGTGCGGTTGTGCCAAAGCGGGTTACAGGCCTCGGGAAGCAGGTCAAAGCCTCTTGCGCTTGCAAGTTCAGGCTCCTTGACAAACACATGGCTGAAGAGGCGGATGGAACGTAATAGCCTGCTCTCGGGAAGAAGAAACCGCACGGGATCTGTGTACCAGCACACCATCGGGCCGTTGATGACACGTTTTACCTCGGCAAGGATTTCCGGGAATATCTCCTGGCCGGTGACCAGAACCAAATCCGGTTTCACTTCCCGGGCCAAGCGAACGAGCTGTCGCTGGTGGGCAAGGACGAACTGCGGCAAGGCCGATTCCAGTTCCTGCCAGCCGCGCCGCACCCAGCGATTCTGGCGGTGCTTGACCCGCGTGCCGCAGAACGGATGGACCTGGTGGCCCATGTGTTCCAGGGTGACGATGATATTCCGCGCGAAGGAGTCGGGAAACACCGGCCCGGTCACAATGATCCTCATGGCCGCACAGTTTACCACGACACCATCGGGTAATCGGGTAATTGCATAATTGGGTAATTGAAGACCACCGGGCGCCCCGGTTTACCTCCTTTCAATTGCTCCTTTCAATTGCCCGCAATACCGGTTCGTCCGAGACCGCACGGGACCGAGGAAGATGTGCAAAATTCGACTTTGGCGCAAGCGACATCGCTGCCCAGACAAATGTGCGCTTGTAGATGTCCTACAAACGACTGGTGAGACTTCGGCATACATTTTCCTTCACCCGAGAGACTGCCGAAAACTGGGCGAATCGAATTTTTCGCACCTTCCGAGGTCCCGCGCTATTTCGGACGGCCTTACAGGACGCGATCCGTTTTCCTGCCATACCCGGGATTCCGGGGTTCGGCGCCAACAACCCGCGCCGAACCCCTCCATCCCGGGCAATTCTCGGGACGTGCCTACGGCACTCGTGCCATCTATACGACGGCAACTTGCACATTACCTTGCGCTTAGTCCGGATCGCAAGTTCTCCAACATCGAGCGCACGCCCACGATGCCTTGGAGGAAGCAGCCACTTGTGGGTAAGTGAAGGGCTGCCCCACGCGGTAGTTCTATCTACTGTGACACCAAGCACTTGAAGCCCCAGCCCGTTTCTTCGGTCTCCGGGCCAATCGCTAACCGCCAATTGCCAATTTCCGCTTCCCAAAAATAATGGCGGCCAAGGCGGCCAAGGCGGCACCCCGATTTGCCGGAATCGTGGTAAACCGGAGCTGTCATGGATCGCTGTACGACCAACACGAGCCGACTGAAGGAACTTCATCCGGAATTCGCGGGGCGGGTGCAGAAGCTCCTGGCCTACATGGAGGGCGAAGGCTACCCCCTGTCGATCACTCAAGGGTTGCGCACCTGGCAGGCGCAAGACGCCCTCTATGCCCAGGGGCGCACCGTTCCCGGAAAGATCGTGACCCGGGCGTACGGTGGATACTCCCATCACAATTTCGGCCTGGCGGTCGATTTATGTCCGGTATTCACCCCGGGGGCCGCAGCGGGCACAGAGCGAATCAAGGCGGACGCCACCTTATCTATGCGTCGCTCCGCGACCTCTGTGCCCGCTGCGTCCCCTGCGGTGACCCCGGCGGGCGGCCTCGATTGGAACGCCGATCATCCCGCCTGGAAAAAACTGCTGGCCATCGCACCGTCGTTTGGCTTGGCCGAAGGGGCGCGCTGGCGCAGTTTTCCCGACTCACCGCATTTCTATCCCGTGGAGATTCCAGCCGGCACGGCGAAGCTGCGGGAACTCTATCAGGCGGGCGGGATGCAGGCCGTATGGGAGTGGTTCGACGGACTGGCAGGCGGAAATAGCAACAAGCAACAAGCGGCAAGCAACAAGCAGGAAAACAGCGGCAGGCGACAAGCAACAGGCAGCAGGCTGGCGGAGCCTGCGTCTGGCTTGTAGCTTGTTGCTTGCCGCTTGTTGCTCTCGGAGGTTTTATGGCAAGCGTAATCGGCAATCTTTTGGGCGCCAACCTGCTGGACGGCGTCAGCAAGGTCATCAACTCGATCCGCGGCAAAAACCCGGAAGACGCCGCCAAGCTGGAGCAGCTCAAGCAGCAGTACGAGGGCGAGTTTCTTGCGGCTCAGGAGAGCCTCGCCAAAGCGCAGATCGATTCCAACGTCTCGCTGAACCAGGCGGCCTCGGCCAACATCCAGGCGGAGGCCAAGGGGAGCTGGTACACCGCCGCGGCGCGGCCATCCATCATCTGGACCGGGCTTGGCCTCATTGTCTGGAATTACGCCGCGATCCCCACGCTCGGGGTGCTGGTGGGCCTGCTGATGCACATTAAGCCGGCGGACTATGGCATGGCGCCGATCGCGCTGCCCGACTGGTTCTGGAGCGCCTGGAAAGTGATCGCGCTGGGGTACGTTTTCGCGCGCACCGCCGACAAGGCCAGCGACGCGCTCTTTGGCGGCGCCGGAGGATCTTTGAGCCTTCCGCTCGGCATCAAGATGGACTCTAAGGGCGACAAGTAGCGGAAGGAGTGCGGGGCTCGGAAAATTGGGTAATTGCGTAATCGGGTAATTGAGGAGACAGACCCATGATCACCATTGGACTAATCGCTCTCGGGGTGGGCTTCGGCCTCGGTCTGCTGGCCGGGAAGAGAGCCCGCAAGTTGCTGGCGGAAGTGCAGTCTCTGCTCACTCAGGTCGAAGTCAGGCTGGGCAGGCTGGAGACCGCGGTCAAAACGGGCGTTAAGGACTAGCCCGCAAATGGCAGTTGGGTGGTGAAGACTACCTCCACCCTAGCGGGAAGGACCCGGCTAGGGTGGGGCACCCGGGTGGGGCACCCGGCCGATAGCTGACGGCTGATCGCTGAAAGCTATGAGAAGGAGCACAAAGATGGCAACGGCAGCGACGGCCAAACCGATTGGTGGCAATAGGCAGCGCACCCTGATTGTGTCCCTGGGCGCTGGCGGTGGCTTTGCCCTGGCGGTGGCGCTGTTACAGCTTATACGGCCCAGCGCCGCCCAGTTACTCACGGTGCTGGCTACCTGGGGACCTATGTTCCTGGTGTGTGTTCTGGGTATGGTTCTGTTCTATCTCATGGTGAGCGCCTGGGGACAGAGGTTGGTCGATTCGATTGCCGCCAACGCGGCCGCACAACAGTCGATGGCCGACGCGATGCAGCAGATCGCCCATCGCGACGATGTGCGCGACCGCGAGCGGGAACTGGCGCTGGATCATCTGGCTTACACCATCCAAAGCATTCTGCGGACGGTGCAAGCGATTGAAGAACGGCAATTGGCGCTGGGGCCGCTGGCTAAGGGCCAGGGCGCCGGAGCCTAATTACGGGCCCTTTTCAACGCAGAGGACGCAGAGGAGCGCAGAGGGAAGGCAAGTGATCCATAAGGCGGATGCTGGAAGCCAGGCGTAGACACGCCTCAGCGCGTGCGAAATGCGGAGGACCCCTGGTTCGGGTTTCCTCTGCGTACCTCTGCGCCCTCTGCGTTGAAAAGGCGAGGAGGAAGCTTATGCAAGAGCTACAAGATCCCAAGGCGGACGCGCAGTTGCGCGGGTTGATTCTGACCATGGTCTACATCAACCACAAGCGGCAGCGCCGCCGTCTGACCTCGACGGTGATTCACGGCACCATCGCGCGTGAAGGCTATCGCTTCACCAAGAACGACGTGCTCACCGCCATCCAGGACCTGCGCGACCGCGACTACCTGCGCTACCAGCAGGTGCTCGATGCCGACCAGTCCGTATTTATCCAGGCGATCGAGCTCACCGCGCAAGGGCGCGACCTGGTCGATCGCCGTTTCGACGATCCCGCGGTAATGACACAGTGACATCGGGTAATTGCGTAATTGAGGACGCAAAGCGCCAGCGGGTTTCTCTTCAGTTACCCGATTGCTCAATTACCCGATGGGGGAGCCGCCATGAGCAAGCCCAGACGAAAACTCGCCGATCCGCCTCTCCGACAGCGCATGCTCAGGATCGATCGCCTGCCCCCGGCCATGCACGAGAAAATTCGCAGCGAGCATGCCAAAGGCAAGACCTACACCCAGATACAAAGTGAGTCTTCCGAATGGCCCGAATGGATGGCGGTGCCGGATGAGGTGAAGGCGCTGTTTCCCGGTCAGCGTCTGGATAACCGTCTGCTGGGGCGATGGGCCTACCGGCGCCTCGACAAGACGCTAGAAGAGGTCGTGGCGCAGGGCGAAGCGGCCCGCCGGTTAGCGGAGATCTTTATGGGCCGCACCCTGGACGAGCCCGCCAAGGCGGTGGAGAACGCCCTGGTGGAGCAGTTTTTCCAGTTGCTGCTTCATGCCGGCGACTCCGAACAGTTGCGCCAGGACCTGGCCGGCTTGGCGAGGGCCATCGCCAACATGGAGAAGGCCCGACTAGACCAGGCCCGCCGGGAAACCGAGCAGGCGAAGCTGGAGGCGCAGACGGCAGAAGCCAAGCAACTGGGTCCGCGCGACATGTATCTCCGGGCCGCGCTGGATCTGCTGAAGAGATTGCGCGCCCGCAAGCAAGTGCGCGAAGTACTGGACCCGATCAAAGACGATCTGGTGACCGAGTTTAGCCATGCCGCAGACGAATTCGCGGAAAAAGTCGCAGCAGCGTGAGGACGCGGAGCTTCTGAGTGCAGCCTTTCCGGACGTAGCGCCGGCGCCCTCCCACCCCAGCGAGCCGAAACTGGGCTCGCTGGGCACCCCGGCCTCGCCGGCGGGCCCTGCTAGCAGCCCCGGAGAGCGGCAGGACGGCTCCGAGAGCCCTGCAGCTCCGCGGCCCGCCGACCCTTCGGCAGCCTCAGGGCAGGCTCCGGGCGCCGGCGCTACAACTGCCGGCGCCGCTATGCTGCAGCCCGCCTGGAGCGAGCACACGGCGGCGCAGGATCTCGCTACCTTCATCCGCGAAGCCTGGCCGGTGCTACAGCCCGCGCGGCCCATGGTCTGGAGCTGGCACTACGATCTCTTGTGCGAATACCTCACGCTGGTTAAAGACCGGATGGTCCGCCGGCTGCTGATCAATGTGCCGCCGCGCACCGCCAAATCCACCATTGCCACCATTTGTTTTCCCTGCTGGGTGTGGGCCACCGAGCCCGGCCATACCTTTCTCTGCGCTTCCTATTCTCGCGAGCTGAGCACGGAACACTCGGTGGCGCGCCGCAACCTGATCATGAGTCCCTGGTATCAGCAGCGCTGGGGCAAACGGTTTTCCCTGGCCTCGGACCAGAACCTCAAGACCCAGTTCGACAACAATCAGCGCGGCCAGATGATCGCGACGTCAGTGGGCGCTACGGCCACCGGCAAGGGCGGCGACACGCTGATTGTCGACGATCCGCTCTCCGCCGATCAGGCCCTCTCCGACGCGGAACGCAAGACCGCCAACGACTGGTTCGACGGCACTCTGCGCTCCCGCCTGAATCATCCCGCTAGCGGCGCCATGGTGGTCATCATGCAGCGCTTGCACGAGCTGGACCTCACCGGCTTTCTGCTGGCCAGCGAAGGCGTAGCGCCGCGCCGGGAGGCATGTGAACCCCTTTTCAACGCGGAGGGCGCAGAGGGGCACAGAGGAAAACCAAATCCTGGTCCGGATTTGCCCCCCAGCCTTCCTCCGCGCTCCTCTGCGCCCTCTGCGTTGAAACAAGGACATGCTGCCGCGGCATGCGAAGTCGCCGACAAGTGGACTCACCTGAAGCTGCCTCTCGAAGCCGAAGAGGATGAGCGCTGGGAGTACCCGATCTCCCACCAAGTGCATGTACGAGAAAAGGGAGAGATTCTGCAGCCGGAGCGGTTCACTCCCGCCGTGGTGGCCGCGCTCAAATCGCGATCTTTGATTTATGCCGGCCAGTACCAGCAGCGGCCGGCGCCCCTGGAAGGCAACCTCATCAAGCGTCAGCAGGTGCGCTATTACGGCGGCATCGATCCGCTCACCGGCCAGGCGGATGAACCCTTGCCCGCGGCCTTCGACCTGCAATTCCTCTCCGCCGACTGTTCGTTCAAAGACCGCGACAGTTCCGACTTCGTGGCCATTGGACGGATCGGCGTGAAAGGACGCAAACGCTATTTGCTCAACGTGCTCAATGCGCACCTGGGCATGAGCGCCACCGAAGCGCACATCCGGCGCGAGCGCGAAGGACGTTCCATCAGCGCGATTCTGATCGAAGACAAGGCCAACGGCAGCGCCGTGATCGAGTGCTTGCGCCGCAATGTGCCGGGCGTGGTGCCGGTGAACCCGCAGGGCGGCAAGCTGGCCCGCTTTATGGCGGCGGCGCCGGAATGGGAAGCCGGCGATTGGTACGTCGATCGCAACGCCGCCTGGACCGAGCCGCTGATTCAGCAACTCACCAGCTTCCCCAACGCCGCCCACGACGACATGGCCGACATGATGTCGCAAGCCTCGATCTGGCTGCAGACCAGGGGCGGAGGGATTGTGAGTTTTTGGCAGGGATCGTATTGAACCGGTTTCAACGCAGAGGACCGCAGAGGGGCGCAGAGGAAGAATGAGAGAAAAAACAAAAACCCTGATTTGGTTTCCTCTGCGCACCTCTGAGTCCTCTGCGTTGAAAAGGACGGGTAACTAATGGATAGCAACATGCAATCCGGTGTTATCGCGCGCGTAGCGGGAGTGGTTCGCGACAAGCTGAACCTCTGGTTCCCGCCGCTCGAGCCGCTGCCCCAAGTCGCGCCTCCGGGCACGCCCCCGCGGCGTTTCGACTACATGGTGGGGGAGAACATCCAGATCCAGCCGCATCTGGACCGGTTCACGCAATTGCGCGCCCTGGCCGATGGCTACGACCTGCTGCGCATCGTGATTGAGACTTTCAAGGACCACTTGGTGAAAGTCCCGTGGGTCATCCGCCCGGTGCGCGGCGCGGGCGGGAAGCGCTCCCCATCGGCGTCCGATCCGCGCATCGCCCGGTTCACGGCGTTGCTGTCGTGTCCCGACGGCGAGCAGGCTTGGTCCGCCTGGCTGCGCGCCCTGTTGGAAGACGCGCTGGTAATCGACGCGCCGGCCATCGAGCCCATCCTCACGCGCGGTGGGGAACTCGTCCGGCTCGACCTGATCGATGGCGCCACCATCACTCCCAAGATCGGCTACGACGGCCGTTTGCCCAAGCCTCCCGGCACGGCCTATCAGCAGATCGTCAAGGGCGCACCCACGGTGGAGTTCACTGCGGACGAGCTGATCTATTATCCGCGCAACCGCCGCACCCACAAGCTGTATGGCTATTCCCCGGTCGAGCAGATCCTGATTTTGGCAAATCTCGCCCTGCGCCGCGAGCTGTGGCTGTTGAACTTCTTCACCGAGGGCAGCATTCCGGACGCCTATCTGGGCCTGCCCGACGCCTGGACGCCCGACCAGATCAAGCAGGCGCAAGATGCCTTCGATTCCTACCTCGCCGGCAATCTGCGCAACCGGCGCAAGGTGATCTTCGGCCCCGCCGGCGAGCTGCAACTGCTCAAGGCGGACGCGGTCGGCGGCGATGCGGTGCTGGACGAGCTGATCGTCCGCATGGTCTGTTTTGCCTTCAACGTGAGCCCGCAGGCCCTGGTGCAGATGATGAACCGCGCCACCGCCCAGACCGCCAAAGATCAGGCCGCCGAAGAGGGCCTGATTCCCTGGATGATGTACGTCCAGGAATTGATGAATTTCGTGCTGCGCAAGTACGGCAAGGTCGCCGATCTGGAGTTCGCTTGGCAGGACGAGAAAGAAGAGGACCCAACCACCCAGGCCAACAACATCAAAACGCTCACTTCCATCGGCGTCATGACGGTCAACGAAGGCCGCGACCGGCTCGGGCTGGAACCGGTTGAGGGCGGCGATGTTCCGCTGATCTACACCGCCCAAGGCGCCCTGCCGCTGACAGGCGTAGCGCCGACGCCCGTAGCCTGCCCTGAGCTTGCCGAAGGGCCGGCGGGCCCTGTATCCGAGCCGAACAACGACAGGACACCCGAATCGCCTGTAGCTTTGCAGCCCGCCGGCGGGGACGCCGGCGCTACGAAACCCCAGAACAATCTCGCGCAGAGGCGCCCTTCGTCCCGCTCTGCGGGGATCGGGGCAGGCTCCGGCGCAGAGGAGAACCAGGCTAAGAAACAGATCGGAAGCACAGAAGGTGCGAGCGCCGTTAGGCGCGCCGCGAAAGTAGCCCCGGGTGAAGCGGACCCTGAGCGCAGCGAAGGGGCAGCGGAACCCGGGGTGGGCGGCGATAGATCGGCCAAGTCCCGTAGGGACGACCGACGCTTCGAAGGTGGCCCACATTTGCCGGAGACCCGGATCCCCGCCAAGCCGTGGGAGACCAATGTGGGAGAGAAGCTGTCGAAGAGCATCGATCCACCAGAAAGCTACTTCATGTGTCCCAGTGACAGCCAGCACGAAGCCGAGGAGGAAATCGCTTCGCTGATCTATGCGGCCCTTGCGCCCGTGGCGGAGCGCCTTGCGTCATGGTATGCCAGCGCCGCCGCGGATTCTAAGCCCGATGAGATTCCAACCGCGAGCGAGCTTTGGGCCGTGCCCGTAACGGCCGCGGCAGCGCCAATCTGGAACGACCTCGCCGAGAAGATCAAGGCCGGGTTGGAGGTCGGATTCAGTGACGCCATGCGGCGTGAGCTGCAAGCCGTTAATGCCCATGACCCTGCCCTCCTCGGGCAGGTACAGTCGCTCGCGGCAGCCTGGGCCGGGACACGCGCGCCCAAGCTAGTGGAAAGGATTTCCAACACCACCCTCGACGGGATCCGCGGTCTGGTCGAAGAGGCATTCGACACTGTTCAGACTCCGGAACGGTTTGAGGCCACCATCGGGAAGTCCTGGGTGTTCTCCGATCGCCGGTCGGATGCCATTGCGACCACTGCGATGACCGAAGCAAACACCCAGGGGACTCTGGCGGCCTGGCAACGCTCCGGTTTGGTCAAGCGTTGTCGCTGGATCGTCGTTGACGGCTCGTGCACGAGCTGCATGAACAACGCCAAAGCGGGCGTGGTGAAGGTCGGCCATGCTTTTCCATCTGGACACATTGGGCCGCCAGCACACCCAAATTGCCGGTGCGGGCTACGCCGAGTGTCGCGAAAAGAGAGGAACGACGCCGGATGTCCGCCGGGGTATGGTCGCTAAAAGTTGGCCGCGGGGAGAAGCCGGCGGCAATAAGGAACCACTTTCAGCGCTCATCCCTCGGCAGTCATTGGGAAAGGTCATAGCTGAAAGCTGAAAGCTAAAAGGAAGGCGTATGCAATTTTGCAAATTCATCCCCATCGTCAAAATCGACGCCGCCAAGCGTGAAGTCTACGGCATTGTCACTTCCGAGGCCGTGGACAAAGACGGCGAAATCTGCGACTACGCTTCCACTGCTCCTCACTACAAAGCATGGTCGGCGGAGTTCGAGAAAGCCACCGACGGCAAGTCGCTGGGCAACGTGCGCGAAATGCACGCCAACAAGGCCGCCGGCAAAGTGACTGCGCTCGACTTTGACGATGCGGCCAAAGAGATCCGGATCGGCGCCAGGATCGTGGACGACGAAGCCTGGAAGAAGTGCGAAGAGGGCGTCTATACCGGCTTCTCCCACGGCGGCAGCTACGTGAAGGTGTGGAACGCGGACGGCCAGAAGCGCTACACCGCCAAGCCCAGCGAAGTCTCGCTGGTCGATAACCCCTGCAATCCCGAAGCGCACTTTGAATACGTGAAGGAAGATGGGGCGATTGAAGTGAGGAAGTTCACCGGGCTAAAGCCCGGTGCCTCCGAAAACTCGGAGCCCGGTGCCTCCGAAAACTCGGAGCCTGGTGCCTCCGAAGCCGCCGCGCTACCTGGGAGTGACAAGGGTTCGGAAGCCCCGAGCTTTAGCCCGGGGGACGTAGCGAAGCGCGACGTTTCCGACAAGGAACGCGCGCGCTTGGCCGAGCAGGACAAGGCCATGCCCGATGGCGGGTATCCCATCGCCAACGAAAGCGACTTGCGCAACGCTATCCAGGCGTTCGGGCGCGCGAAAGATCCGGAGGCTGTCCGCGCGCACATCATCCGCCGCGCCAGAGAGCTGGGCTGCACCAATCTACTTCCGGCCGACTGGTCACCCCAGCACGCGAAAATCGCGCGTGCTGGGGACCCCGACTGGCCGGGATCAACCAGGAAGAATCGGGTAGTCGGGCAATCGGGTAATTTGGCAATTCCGCCCCAGCGCGTGAAAACCGCGCGGGCCGGGGACCCCGTTGAAAAACAAGACCCGGGCGACGCTTTGCCTCCTCAATTACCCAATTACCAAATTACCCAATTACCCGATGAGGGAGGAAACATGGAAAAGGTTGGAGCGAAATTTTCTGCGGAAACGCGGGCCACGCTCGACGAACTGCAGGAGCATCACCAGGCGCTCGTGGACCTGCACGGCCAGATGGCCGATCACCACGAAGCCATCAAGAAGTGCTTCGGCAAACTGTTCGGCCAGGAAGACGACAAAGACGGAGATACCACCGGCCTAAAGGCCGGCGCCTCCGAAGACGGTGACGGCAAGGCCGCGAAAGCCGTAGCGCCGGCGCCCTTAGCCTGCCCTGAGCCTGCCGAAGGGCCGGCGGGCCCTGCGAGCGCAACCCAAGGCACTCCCGGAGGGCCAGCAGCTTCGCAGCCCGCCGGCGGGGACGCCGGCGCTACCTTGACCAAGCTCAGCACCGAGCGCGATGCCCTGCAGAAGCGCGTCACGGACCTGGAAGCCGAAGTCACCAAGGCCGAAGCGGCGCTCACTCGGGCCAACACCGAACTGACCAAGCTGCTGGCCGAGCCCAAGCCGCCCAAGGCCGCGGCCCGGGCCGTCCCGGTCACCAAAGATGCAGATGCGGCCGGCGCCGCGGGGCCTGTGAAAAAGGCCGAGGGCTTGGAGATGCTCAAGGCGATTCACAGAGGAGAAATTGCGTAGCTGCGTAGCGCCGGCGCCCTCGCCGGCGGGCCCTGCGAGCGCAACCAAAGGCGCTCCCGGAGGGCCAGCAGTTTTGCAGCCCGCCGGCGGGGGCGCCGGCGCTACCGCGCTGAGACCAGCGCAGAGAGAAGGAGAGAAGAGCAATGCCACTGATTCCGAACAATCCCGATAATCCGCTGGTCCCGGCGTTCTCACAGCAGACCGTGCGCACGACCGAACAACGGATCGAAGACCTGGAAACCATGCTGAGCGACTATCTCAGCAACGGCATCTGCGCCGATCCCAGCATCGACCAGACCGTCAAAAACAATCTGAACCTGGCCGGCCTGGCCATGAGCTCGCTTTCCGGACCGGGCACGGTAACGGTCACTCCTACGGGCGGCTCCGGTACCAGCTACACCTATGCGGTGGTAGCGCGCATGGGACCTACGCTCAAATCCGCCGCGGCCACGGGCAGCACGTCCACGGGCGCCGCCACGCTCACTTCCAGCGCCTACAACACGGTCACCTGGACGGCCGTCACGGGCGCCACCAGCTACGACGTATACCGCACCGTGGGCGGAACGAACCAGGGCAAAATCGCCACCGCCACCACGGCGCTCTCCGTCACC
>Ga0326727_10022821_pt1 | contig 12028 bp, 9 predicted proteins | sample MB2enrmetagenome_FD_207643 | JGI IMG/M metagenome (GOLD analysis project Ga0326727, IMG submission 207643) | Lab enriched peat soil microbial communities from McLean, Ithaca, NY, United States - MB29MY | ecosystem: Environmental > Terrestrial > Soil > Wetlands > Peat | place: USA: New York... | reverse complement strand
GATTCTTACAGCACGAGTGGTAAACTTTCGTCCGGAATACCCGGCAGATTTCCGCCGGAATGGGTGGCAGATTTAAAACAGCGCCCCTGGCAGATTTCCCCCGGAATGTCCATTCCGTTTCCGTCATCCAGCCGGGAGGACTTCACCAGGGCAGTGAAGGACAACCCATTTCCGCGGACCATCTTGAAAAGAGGAACGTCGAAATAATCCGCCTCGAGGGAACGGACGATTTTATCCCTTTCTTCTTCGGCGAAGCAATCCAGGAAAGACATTTGACCTTGTTCTCCGCCCGGGATTCCAAGCAGATTCCTTCCCGTCTGGTTCACGAATTCCAGATTGAACTTCCGATCCGTTTCCGCTATTCCTGAAACCGAAAAATCGGCGATTTCACGGAACCGGGCTTCGCTGAGCGACAGTTCATGGTTCTTCTTCAAGATTTCGTCGCGGAGGAGTTTCATTTGGAGCTGGCCGACGATCCTCGCCGTCAGTTCCCGGATATGAAACGGTTTCTCGATACAGTCGATCGCTCCCGATTCCAGACCTGCCACTCGGCTTTCCATACCGGATCGAGCTGTCAACAGAATGATCGGCACGTCCCGGAGACCGTCGATGCCCCGCATTTCTTTCACCATCTCTATTCCGTCCATCTCGGGCATCAGAACATCCGACAACACCAGATCCGGCTTATGTTCCAACGCCGCCTTCAGAGCTTGTTTCCCGTTTTCGGCCTCGACCACATGGAAAATTTTTCCAAGGTTTTCGCGTAGGTATCGGCGCATATCCGGATTATCTTCCACAACGAGTATTCTTGAAGCGTCGGCATTTTCGGGAATTCCCGATGGCTGATCATCCTGATCCGGAGAGGGATAAGATGCTGCTTCGATATCGGAAAGAAAGTACGTCCTGGGTTGCCTGCATTCCGTGAGATTTTGAATTTCACCTGACCCTTCCGGAATGGTAGCCGGAATTTGGACCGTGAAGGTTGAACCGGCTCCGGGTTGACTGGTAACCGAAATCCGTCCGCCCATCAGTTCCGTGATTTCTTTTGCCAGAGAAAGCCCGATACCCGAACCTTCATATATCCGGTTCGATTCGGAATCCACCTGGTAAAACCGTTCGAAAATCCGGTCCAGTTTGTCCCCTGCGATGCCGATGCCGGAATCGGTGACCATGATGGAAAAGGTACCGTTTTCTCCCGACAGGTTGTGTCGGGTTCGTTCCAGGGAAACCGCTATGAATCCGCCTTCGGGAGTGAATTTCAAAGCATTGGAAACGATATTCAACACCACTTTTTCAGTCAGAAAGGGATCTATGAAACCAATCAATCCGCCCGTGGAATCCATAACGGTGATCGAAATCCTTTTTTGAGTTGCCGCCTGTTCCACCGAGGAAATCAACTGCTTCAGCCACAAGGAAACATCTGTTTTCACCTTGCGGATTCTCATTTTGCCGACCTCGATGCTGCTGAAATCCAGAAGTTGATTGATCAGGAGCTGCAGCCGGCTTCCATTCCGGAACATGGAATCAAACACCGGGCTTCCGGAAGGGATCTGTGGACCGTAATCGCCCTGGATGACGGATTCGAGCGGCCCTAATATCAGCGTCAAAGGCGTGCGTAATTCATGCGAAACATTGGCTATGAACTTAGTTTTGGCGGTATCCAGCCCCCTCAGCTTTTCATTTGCCGCGGCTAGTTCTCCGGTTCGTTCGGCTACCAGATTTTCCAGTTGTCCTTGATGAAGTTCCAGTTGCTCTTTCTGTTTGTCAATGGTATTCAAGCTGATGACGAAATCCTGGATCATTCTGAACGCGATGATGATCAGCATCAGTGGAAATCCGAAAGGGAATAATGCCAGTCCGTCATTGAAAAAAGGCAAACCGAAAGTGAAAACATCATGAAACGACAACAGGTAAAGCGGTGTCATCGCGAGCGTAAAGAATACCGCGCCGGGACGCCGGAGAAGAATGGCCTTGATGCAGTCGAATATCATCAAAACCAGAAAAACGGGAAGCAATAACAGGAATATGTTCCTGACAGCCAGAATGGAACTTCGATCGGGAGCCAGATACATCAGCGCGCATCCGATAGCGGGCATCAAGATAGCGCTGAACAGACGCCAGCCGATTTTTTTGTTGAAAAGGTAGTAATGGATAAAAAGGAAAAACATCGGCCCGGTAAACAGCAGACCTGTTTGTGAGAAACGGAGAATGAAATCGGAACTGCAGGGAAGCCAGGAATAATGATTTTCCATGAATTGGAGCGAAATGGATAATGCAACTGAAAGACAACACAATGAAAAGAAAAGAAACTGAACCTCCTTTATCCGGATCAGATAAAAAGTCAGAAAAAAGATAAATACGAATAATAATAGGAATGACATGTCTTCCATAGAGTTGACAAAAAGGAAATCCATCACCATTTTCCGGAAATTGCCGGAAGCGCTGTCTATGAGGCAGATCGGCCCTCTAATAGAGCTTTCGGCATCAAAATATACACGGATTGCCAGGCAATTCGTCCCGCGTTTTAATATGTCCGGCTCTATCGGATAGCTTCTGAATCTGGACCAACCGGAACGAAAGTGAGGCGGGAAATCGCCCGTTTTTCCGATTTTGACGCCGTTCAGCCAGGTTTCATCCGCGTTCATTATTTCGCCGACTTGAAATACCAGCCGTTTATCGGAACTTTCGTCAACAAAAAAGGATTTCCTCAGCCAATAATATCCTTTTGTCAAACTGCCTGGATATTCCGGAAACAGACGGGCGGTATGAATGGGCATCAGAGATTTCGACGGCAAACGGATGGATGGCCAGTAGGAATCGTCAAAAAGAGGGTTTGAGTATTCCGGACGATCGCCTCTCCAGATTCTCCAGTCACCCTGAAGATCAAGATTCCCGGAAAAGGCGTTCACCGGAATAGGGAAAATAAATAATAAACTGCAGAATACAACCGCCTTTTGAATAAGTTGAATGATAACTTTCGATGAATTCTCAAGTAATTTCATTCATTTTCTCCTGTTCCACGAATTTGTTCGCATTTCGAGATAGAACAGAATTACTTTTTAGCATATAATAACAAATGTCACGGAATAATCAAGTGAATTTTTCATTTGTTTTTTATGTTTGATATCAATCGGCAAGGATGCCGTATTTGCGCGAGTTGAAGAGAGATTATATGGGCATAGCGGTTTCTACCGTCAGATTCCCAGCCCCGATAGCCTCATCGGCCAGTTGAGCTTGACGAGCTTCAACACTTCGGCGGACACCTTTTCACGAGGCATGGTGCCGTCCACGGTCTCCACTCTCTGATCGCGTTCGGCGTCGAAAATGTAGCGTTCACGCAGTTGCTCGTGAAAGGCGCGTTCCTCACGCTCCATTCGGTCGAGAGTCATTTCCGCCCTTGCTTTCCGCGCGAAACCCGTTTCCACGGGAACGTCCACAAAGAATGTCATATCGGGACGGCATCCCTCCACGGCGGCATCGTCCAGTGTTTTCACCAGCGATTCCGGGAGGCCGCGCCCTCCGATCTGGTAAGCCCAGGTGGAATGGCTGAAGCGGTCGCAGATGACGCAACTTCCCGCTTCGAGCGCCGGAAGAATGGTTTCCCGTACATGCTGGTTTCGGTCCGCGAGAAAAATCAGCAATTCGGCGACGGGAAACACGTTTCCGCCCTCGAGCACGATCTTCCGAAGTTCCACGCCGAGAGCTGTCCCCCCCGGTTCGCGGGTGAGAACGCATGGAAGACCCGCGGCATCGAATTTCTCCTTCAAAAGGGCCGCTTGTGTGGATTTCCCGGACCCCTCGATGCCCTCGAAAGTGATGAACAGGCCGCGCATCCTATCCTCCCTGTTTTCGCGATACCGACATGATAACACGGCTCGTTCCTCCGTGCAAGCCATCCCGGAAGGTGCCGTCCTTCCGAACTTCGGTGCGGAAAGCCCGATATTTTTGCGCTTTTTATTGAAATATTCCCGGTACAACTCTATCATGTGTTCAAAAAGAATGAAGGTCGGGGGGGATTATGAAAGTCGAGAAAGTGGAAAAGCACGATAACGGGACGCGGCTCGATCTCGCCAGCTTTCTGCGCGAAGGCTATGTGGACAAATCCGTTTCCCTTTTTGTTTCCGACGATACCGACGATATCATCCAGATATATCTGTCCAGTTACGAGTACGGGAATATGACCTGGAAGCGGAACGTCGGAGCGCTCGAGGTGCACAAATGGGAGACCGAGGAAGATCTGGAGGAAGGAAACTTCCTTTCCCGCCACTTCCCTCAGATTCTTTCCGACGGCCTTGTGAATGACCGCAAGTACGAACTTGTCCTGATGGACTCGGTGCTGGAGGACGTCCGGAAATCCGCAAACCTTCCGTCGGAACTCCGGGAAGAAATCGTCCGCATTCTCGAGTCCGTAAAAGGCGGCGATTTGAGAATCCGCGCGAAACGGAATGTGCTGCCGGCCGTTACAGCCTGATCCTCCCGCGGTTCCCTGAACCGAATATCGGCCCGCCGGCGCTGCCGGCCCGCCGCGCAAGGGCTTATCGATGGATTTTGCTCTGATCGTAGTCGCCGTTCTCCTTTTCGCCAGTGTCGTCGGCAGTCTCGCCTCCGAAAAGCTCGGTGTTCCTTCGCTCGTGCTGTTCCTCCTCATCGGCATTCTCGCCGGCACTGAGGGAATCGGGCATATCCGTTTCGACAACGCGGAAACGGCGAAGGAAATCGGCGTCATAGCGCTTTCCTTCATCATCTTCTCCGGCGGTTTCGGCACGCAATTTCGGATGGTGAAGCCCGTTTTCGGCCCCGGCATCTCGCTTTCCACGCTGGGCGTTCTCCTTTCGTGCGCACTGATGGGGGTATTCTTCCACTTCGCTCTGGGATTCCCTCTCGCGACGGGTTTCCTCATCGGCGCGATCCTCTCCGCCACCGATGCCGCTTCGGTTTTTTCGGTGCTCAATTCGCGCGACGTCGTACTCAAAGGGAACATCAAGCCGCTCCTGGAATTCGAATCCGCTTCCAACGACCCGATGTCGGTGGCGCTCACGGTGGGCATCATCACGCTCATCCAGACGCCATCCGGAAGCGGATGGGATCTCGTTTTCTTCCTCGTCAGGCAATTCGCCATCGGCGGCATCGCGGGTTTCGCCATCGCCTGGACGGCCGTTTACTCCCTCAAGCGCTTCATCAAGCTCGATTACGAGGGCGTGTATTCGGCGCTCACCATCGCGCTCGTGCTCTTCACCTACGGCATTTCCAACGTCCTCGGAGGAAGCCCGTTCCTCGCGGTGTACATCCTCGGGATCTATATGGGCAACAGCGACATTCTCTATAAGCGCAACCTGCTCCGATATCACGACAACCTCTCGTGGATGGCGCAGGTACTGATGTTCCTCTGCCTCGGCCTGCTCATCCTGCCGAGCCGAATCCCGCAGACGGCCCTCACGGGAATTTTCTCCACCCTCTTCCTCATTTTCGTCGCCCGACCGGTGAGCGTTTTCGCCAGTTTCCTTTTTTTCCCGAAGATCGGCATCCGCGAAAAACTGCTCGTTTCCTGGATCGGCCTGCGCGGGGCGGCGCCCATCATTTTGTCTACCTTCCCGCTTCTCGCCGGCATCTCGCGGGCGAACGACATTTTCTACATCGTTTTTTTCACCGTCATCGTGTCGGTGCTGATCCAGGGAACCTCCATCCCCGCCGTGGCCAAACTGCTCGGGCTGTACGACAAAGGGCGGAAAAACGTCAAGTATCCCATCGAACTGGAAAAAAGCGACAAACTCCAGGGCGAGTTGAACGAGATCGAAGTGCCCGAACGGGCGGTGATCGCCGGGAAGGCCATCCGCGACCTCCGGCTGCCGGAGAACGTGCTGATCATACTCGTTTACCGGAACGGGCTTTTCCACCCCGCGAACGGCAAGTCCATCATCTTCACCGGAGACCGTCTGCTCGTGCTTGCGCCGATGTTCGCCTTCCTGCAGTTCAGCTTCCAGGTACTCGAAACCCTCCCTGAAGAGGAAATACAGCCGAAAAGCGGCCCGTCAGAAACTGCCGATTACCGGGACGAAGCCGTCCGCCATCTCCGCGACTGAATCCCCGATAGAACGATGAATTCGCCGCTGCCGAAACGTCTTCCGATAACGTAGAAATCACCGGCACACCGGTTTCGGAGGACCTGACGGATAACTTGACATGATCCTTCGGAGAGAACTATAATCATGCCGCTTTGTCAAAATATATAAGGGGGAACCCATGAAAAGAAACGCCGTCATCGTTATCCTGGTCGCATCGCTCTTCGTCGCCTGCGGAGGAAAAGCCCAGACGAAAGACCTCGTTATCAAGATTCCCCTCGTTACCTGGGGCGGCTACGCCGCTCTCTTCGCAGCGAACGGCGGCGCCAAGGCGAACACCAACTCGCTTTTCTACAAGTACGGCAAGTTCCAGGTGGAACTCGTGCAGGAGGAAAACCCGGCCAACCAGCTTCAGGGTTTCGCCAACGGCACCTACCAGATCATCTGGTCCACGATGGATATGCTTCCGCTTTCCTATGATTCCCTTTCCAAGGACAAGCGCACCATCCCGCAAGTCATTGGCCTCTTCGATCTTTCGAGCGGCGGCGACGGCATCATCGTCCGCGGCAACATCAAGACCGCGAAGGATCTCAAGGGCAAGAAGATCGTCGTGGCCCAGTACACGCCTTCGCATTTCTTCATCCTCTGGACCCTCGACCAGGCCGGCCTGACTCAGAAAGACGTGCAGATGGTCTACGCCGCCGACGCCATCAGCGCCAAGGACACCTTCATCGCCGACAAGACCATCGACGTCTGCGTCACCTGGTCGCCCTTCATCTACGATATCACCGATCCCAGGAAAGACACCTTCGTCAAGGGTTCGAGACTCCTCGCCACCTCGGCGAAGGGCCAGCCCGCCCACGGCCTTATCGCCGACATCTGGTTCGCGCGCACCGACCTCGTGAAGAGCCATCCCGAAGTCATCGAGGCCTTCTCGAAGGCTTATGTCGACGGTTACGCCGCCTTCCAGAAGGACGTCACCAATACAGCCAGGGAAATGGCGGAGTTCTTCGGCATCAAGGGCGGGGCCGCTGACATGCTTTCGATGTACAACGACGTCGTCATCGCCGGTCCGAAGGAAAACGCGACCTTCTTCGACAAGAAGGACAAGTTCAGCGCCTGGAATATCTTCAACACTTCGGCGGCGCTTTACATCAAGAACGGCGGCAACCTCGCCACGAATTTCAACGTCGACCCCTCCGCGGTCATCTTCGAAGGCCCCATGCTCAAAGCCGTGAGCGGCAAGTAACCCCGGGAGAGGAAGAGAATGCAGAAGAACGTCGTCATCGGTCTCGTCATCCTCGTCGCCGTCATCGGCGCGGGCATCGGATGGAAGGTTTTCCAGGATAGTTCCAAGAAGGCCGCCGCATCCAAAATCGAATATCTTTCCAAGCCCAAACCGCTTTCCGTCACCGGCGTTTCCGGCTATACGCTGGACAAGGTGGACCTCGGGGGCGAGCAGGTGCCGGTGATCCGCATTCCGCTGGTAACCTGGGGCGGCTACGCCGCGCTTTTCGCCGCGAACGGCGGCGTGAAGCCGAGCAAGGATTCGCTTTTCTACAAGTACGGAAAGTTCGCCGTGGAAATCATCGATATCGAGGATCCCGCGGAGCAGCTCGCCGGCTACGCTTCCGGAAAATACCCGATCATCTGGTCCACCATGGATATGCTTCCGCTGATGTACGATGCCCTCAAGATCGACCACCGCGTCATTCCGCAAGTGTTCGGCGTGTTCGACTGGTCGTTCGGCGGCGACGGAATCGTCGTGCGCAACATCTCTTCGCCCAAGGAACTCAAAGGCAAACGCATCGTGGTGTCCGGCAACACGCCTTCCAACTTCTTCCTCCTGTGGCTTCTCGCGCAGGCGGGCCTGAAACCCTCCGACGTGGTCATCCAGTACGTGTCCGACGCGGTCGCCGCGAAAGACGCCTACGTCGGCGACAAGCGCATCGACGCCTGCGTCACCTGGTCGCCCTTCATCTACGAGATTACCGACCCCAACTCCAAGACTTACGTGGAAGGATCCAAGCTCCTGATCACCTCCAAGGACGCCAACCAGCTCATCGCGGACTGTTACCTCTCCCGTCTCGACTTCGCCAAGGATCACCCGGAAATCCTCCGGGCGTTCAACCAGGCGATGATGGAAGGCGTCGATCTCCTGCAGACCTCCAGCGAAAAGGTTTTCCAGCAGATGGGGGATCTCTTCAAACTTCCCGGCGGCGCGAACGATTCCAAACAGATGCTCGGCGACGTGCATATCGCCAACTTCCCGGAAAACCAGATGTTCTTCGATCTCGACAATCCGATTTCCGCGTACAAGATCTTCTTCCTCTCGCAGGAATACTACAAGGAAATCGGCGCCCTCGCCGACAACGCGAGCTACGACGCGGAAGCGGTGATCTATCTCGACAGCCTCAAAGCGCTCAAGGACAAGGGACTCTTCGCCAAACAGGAAAACACGGTCAAGAATTCCTTCAACAAACAGGGCAGTTTCAACATCGCCGACCTGGAAACGAAAAAGACCGTTCTCGCCGAGGATGTTCAGATTTCCTTCGACGCCCAGCGCATCGATTTCGACTTCGATTCCTCCAGCCAGGAAGTCGTTGAGAACAAGCAGCACCTGCAGAAGATCGCCGAGCAGATGGAGGTTCTCGGAACCACCGTCGTCAAGCTGATCGGCCATCTCGACACCACGAAAGTGGAGGAGTTCAAGGCCCAGGGCGCGCAGATCTTCATAGAAGCGAGCGCTCAGGCCAAGCTGATTTCCAAGAAGCGCGCCGAGTTCATCAAGAAACTGCTGGTGGAAAGGTACAAGGCCGATCCCCAGCGCATCATCACCGAGGGCAAGGGCTGGGACCAGCCTCTCGATCCCACGGACCAGAACAAGAATCGCCGCGTGGAAGTCCGCTTCCTCTCGTTCGAATAGGCTGGTTCATACCGGAATGATGCGCAGGATCTGGATCCGCAAGCCCGTCGGCACGCTTCCGAGCGTGCTGTTCGGACTCGGCTGCGTGGCGCTGGTTTTCGCGGTGTGGTTCGTCTTCACGACGGCGCCGCACGCGGAAGATCGGCTGATTTCCCGCAATGTCCTGCCCAATCCGCTGGATATCCTCGCCGCCTTTCCCGGGCTTGTCCTGGGTTCCGGCGGAACGGAGTTCGTCTGGCAGAAGTCGCTGTTCTACGCCATCTGGCTGTCGCTCCAGCGGGAACTGATCGCTTTCGTCGCGGTAATCCTCGTCGCTCTGCCCATCGGCATATTCATGAGCGCGAGCAACTCCTTCCGCGCCTTCGGCACGCCGCTCCTCGTCGTCGGAACCTTTATCCCCATCGCGGCGCTTATCCCGCTGACCCAGGCTATCTTCGGAATCGGCGAACTCCAGAAGGTGATCTTCCTCGCGCTCGGGATGTTCTTCGTTCTTCTCGGCCTCGTCATCAAGGAAATGGACGAGGTGGACTCCATTCTGCTCCAGACGGCCTATACTCTGGGTTTTTCGCAGCTCCAGTCGCTCCTCCTCGTGAATTTCCCGACCGCGCTTCCCCGTATCTGGAAACACCTCTCCTCCGTGTTCGGACTGGGATGGGGCTACATCATTTTCGCGGAAATGGTCAATTCCGGGGGCGGCGACGCGGTAAACGGCATCGGTTGGCTCTTCATCGCGAGGCAGAGACGCTTCCAGGTGGCGGACATGTACGCGATCTTCTTCATCATCATTATTTTCGCATTCCTCTTCTCCTGGCTGTTCAGGATCACCGGGCGGGCTCTTTTTCCGCAGGAAAGGAGCTAGCCATGTCGGAAGGCAAGCTCAACATCGAGCCGGAAATCAGTCCCGACGTTTTCCGGAATTTCCAGCGCCTGTGCGAGGAACGCAAAGCGGAGTCGGTGCGGAAACAGCCGGTCCTCGAAGCACGGAACGTCGTGAAACGCTACGACGACCAGACCGCGATACCGGACCTCAACTTCGTCATCGACGACATCGAAGGCAAGTCGGAGATCATCACGATCCTCGGTCCGTCGGGCTGCGGGAAATCCACCATTCTCAATATGGTGGCCGGACTTCTCCCGCCGACCTCGGGCGAATTCCTCACCTTCGGCAAACCCATCGAGGGGCCGGGCGTGGACCGCGGAATGATCTTCCAGAGGTATTCCTCGTTTCCATTTCTCACGGTGCTGGACAATATCGCCTACCCGCTCGTCCATGTGCTGAAAAAGCCGTGGAAGGAAGCCAGAGAGGTCGCGAAGCACTGGGTCGACAAGATGTACCTCACCGGCGCGGAGAAAAAGTTTCCCGCGCAGCTATCGGGCGGAATGCAGCAGCGCCTCGCGATCGCGAGAACGCTCTCGGCGCGGGCGCCCATTATCCTGATGGACGAGCCTTTCGGCGCCCTGGACCGGAAGATACGCTGGGAGATGCAGGACCTGATCGCGGAAATCGCCTTCTTCCAGCCGGAACACGAGTTCACCATCATGCTCGTCACGCACGACATCCCCGAGGCGCTCTATCTCGGCGACCGCGTGTGGATCATTCACCAGGGACGGATCATCCGCACCGAGTTTTGCGAACGCCCCTCGGAACCCGCCCGGCAGGCACAAAGCCGCCCGCATTTTCTGGAACTGGTCAGCTTTTTCAACGCGCAGATCGATCAGCTCGTCATCGCACAGGAAGGATGACGGAGAATATTGAACCGTCCAAGGAATTCGGATCGTCCCAAAAGAGACAACGGAGGATCGTATGGCCGCCAGGAAAGGAAACGGGATCGGTATTTCCACTCTTATCTTCGTCGTCTTCGTGCTTTCCATCATCCTGTCCAACCTCCCCAAGTCGCACCATCAAAATACCGGAAAGAACGCATCGAACGGAACCAAGGACTACCAGATCCAGTTCTCCGACCAGTTCAAACCCGGCCTCGCAAGCCAGGACGATCTCGGACTGTCGGTTTGTATCGCCATCGACTGCTCCGGCTCGATGTCCGACGTTCCCGCCGGTTCGCCTGCCGACGGAAAACGCAAGTATCAGATGGCGAGCGAATCGCTCACCGAAATCGTCTCGTTCCTGGAAGACTATTTCCAGCACCAGACCGGTAAAGATAAAATGCAGCTCAAGATCGCGCTCCTCAAGTTCAGTTCCGACGTGACGGAGCTTTTTCCCCTCCGTTCGATGGACAAGGACGCCTTCCGGGACCTCAAAGCCATTACCGGCAACCCGGACAGCTTTACTCCGGACGGTCAGACCGCCATCGGAATGACGATGGAACGCGCCGTAGAGATCCTCTCGCAAAGCGGCACCATCTTCCGGACGATGATCATCATCACGGACGGTGAAAACAACGTGGGTGTGGAACCCGAAACGGTGATGAAGGCTATCGTGGACAATAGCAATAACAAGACCACCAAGGATTTCCCGGTGTCCACTTCCTCGATCCTCGTCAATTTCGTGGGGTTCGATTCCGCCAGCTCCACATACGACAGCGTTCACCATCTCGGCGCCCGGGTTACCACAGCCAGCAACAAGGAACAACTGAACCAATCGCTGAAAAGCATCTTTGTCGCCGACATCAAGAACCTGGAAGCAAAGTAATTCCCTTTCTGCCTCCAACGAAAATCCCCCGGCGGCCCGCCGGGGGATTTTTTTGCATGGTGAAGATCTTGAGACTTCGTCAGCTCGATTTCTTCCCCCGCAGGAAGGGAAACAGGATCACGAGGACGCCCAGCGCGATGAAAGCGACGCCTCCAGCCACCCGGTTGCCCGAGGTGAACGCGAAGAACACCACGGAAAGTCCTACCAGAATGGAAACCGGAATGAGGAGTGCAGTCGCCCGGTTGGACAGGTACAGGACGAAGAGACCGAGGCCGGGAAGCAGGATGTAAACGGGCCACGTTGAGGCGCTGTTGCCCCAGGTGGTGTAGTTCAGCCAGAGGAAATAGACCGTGAGGCCCGTCAGGATGACGAGAGGAACCAGAACTCCCTCCG